>Ga0308174_10001806_pt1 | contig 10217 bp, 12 predicted proteins | sample PhyPR2_FD_203894 | JGI IMG/M metagenome (GOLD analysis project Ga0308174, IMG submission 203894) | Soil microbial communities from UC Gill Tract Community Farm, Albany, California, United States - DLSLS.P.R2 | ecosystem: Environmental > Terrestrial > Soil > Agricultural land | place: USA... | reverse complement strand
GTCGGAAGCGGCGGTCACGCATGGTTCGGTGATGCTCGATAGCCACGGGGCACGCGCGTCGCGTCATGTGTCCGTCGGCGACGCTTCGCCGTTGCCGGTGAGCGCAGGTGGCGAGGCGCCGGCGCGCGCGAGCGCACCTGCAACTGCAGTGAAAATGGCGGCACCCGTGCGTATGCATGCTCCGCGCGACGCGGCAATCGCGCCGCACGAGGCGAGTGAAGCGCCCGCGCACATTGCACTTGCCGCACCGGCGTCGCCCGAAACGCACGACACGGGCGAACTGGCCGGGACGCTCGGCGATGCCCTCGCGCTTTGCGGCGGCGAGCACTTCATCGCGCGTCCCGCATGCGAGAAGCGGGCGCGCCTGCGCTACTGCACCGGCGCCGCGGCGCCGGCGCAATGCGCGACACCGGAGCGCGATCACGGCCAGTAGCGTGTGACGTCCGCGGCGTCAGGCCGCGTTGATCCAGCCGTTGACGGTGAATCGCGCGTCGGCGAATGCGCGCGAAGGCACCGTAACGCGCATCACCTCGTGCATCGTGTTGGCCCAGAAGAACACGATCCGGTTGTGCCGCGGCTCGACGATGCTGAACGTTTCGGCGCGCGCGAGCTTGCCGTTGCGCACCACGTCGTCGTACACGCGCAACTCGCCGCCGGAGAATCCCCGGGGCTGGCGGTTGAAGTAGTAAACGTACGTCATGTGGCGCTTGCGCACCCGGTCGTTGCCGGCATCGGTGTGCACGCCGAAGAAACTGCCGTCCACACTTGCGGTGACCTGCGCCTCGACGACGCCGACGGTGATCGCAGGGATGCGCAACGCGGGCACGACGCGCGGCATCGCGGCGCGCACGCGCGTGACTACCGGATCCACGAGATCCTGCGGCGGATTCAGCACCAGCGATTGCCGGTAATCGGTGCGCCGATCGTGCGTGCCCGAGGACGCGAACTGCGCTTCGCTCGCCAGCACGCGCGCGAGCAGCGCCTGCCACTCGGCCTGCGGCAGGAAATCGTCGATCATCACCAGCGGATGGCGGACGACGCGGGGTGCGGGTGAAGCGGCGTCGGATTGCAAGGTGAAGCAGGCGTGTTGCCGGAGGCCGGCAGCGTGAGGGTGGCATTCTATGCCAGCCGCTTGCCCACCGGAGCCGGCGCCCCCATCTTTGCGACGCCGGCTTCGGCCGCCCTTCCTCACGCAACCGGACCCCGATGCCGCCCGTCACCACCGCGCTGATCGTCGCCAACGTGGCCGTCTATCTGCTGCAGACCGCGCTGCCGCAGATCGTCGTGCCTTTCGCACTGTGGCCGCTCGCGACATCGAGCATGAATGTCGGCGCGTCGTTCGCGCCGTGGCAGCTCGTCACGTACGCCTTCCTGCACGGGAGCGTGCTGCACATCGCCTTCAACATGTTCGCGCTGTACATGTTCGGCAGCGCAATCGAGCAGGTCTTCGGTCCCCGGCGCTATCTGCTTTTCTATTTCGTTTCGGTGATATCGGCCGCGATCACGCAGCTCGCCGTTGCGATGCTGGCGCATGCGATCTATCCGACGATCGGCGCATCGGGCGGCGTGTTTGGATTGCTGCTCGCTTACGGCATGTACTTCCCGCGCAACCGTGTCATGCTGCTGTTCCCGCCGATACCGATGCCGGCACGCGTATTCGTCGTGCTCTACGCCGCGCTCGAGCTGATTCTCGGCGTGTCGGGGTCGCAGGAAGGCGTCGCGCATTTCGCACACCTCGGCGGAATGATCGGCGGTTATCTGCTGTTGCGTTACTGGCGCGGCGGGTCCCGGCGTTCGTCGCGTTGACACGCGCGCGGTTGGGCGAGCAAAGTGTCGATACGCTTGACAGTCGATGGCGCCGTGTTCTTTGCCGGCTGCCCGCGGTGCATCGGGCACGGCGAAGCGCGCCTCTGGTTGGCAGAAATCTTGCAAGCTCGTTCGTCGTTGTCGATTGCAGCAAGGCGCCGCCGTCCGCGGGATGCCGGCTGCTGCAACCGCCGCCGCTTCGCGCATGGAGGTGCGCAATGAAATCGATCCTCGATCCCACATTCCGCTATACATCCAGCACCAACACCGATCTGCGCAAGACATTCGCCCGCATCCGGCGTGAATCGCGCCGGCAGGCGCAAGGCTCCACCGGCCGCGACGAAGGCGACGCGGTGAAGAAGGTGACGCCGATCTTTCGCGGCCAGCGCCCGGCGGCCTGAGCACGCGCGGTACCCGTCGTCGGCAATCGCGGCATTGCCGTCGGAAAAGATTGCCGATCGGCGTTCCGCCGTTCGCATGCCGGTGTGTTCCTCGGCGATGCGCGGCTGTTCGCGCACCGCGCGCCCGCCCGTCCGGGGTTCCACGAACCTGCGGTGGCGTGGTAAAACGGCGCCGCCGCTTCGTGGCGGCTCGCTCGTTGGGGAGAATGCCGGATGGGTCGCCTGTCCCACTGCGGTTGCTGCATTCTGCCGCCGGAACTCCTGCTGCGCATCGCACGTAACGGCAATCCTTCGCAGCGCGAGGCCGCGCTGGACACCCTTGCCGTCGACCATACGCTGCGACTCGGCCGGGCCACATGGCAATTGCTGGATGGCGGAACGCGCCGCGGTCTCTTCGGTATCAGCAGCGCGGGCAAGCAGCGCAGCATCTACGACGCGCACGGCGCCGAGGCCCTTCCGGGCCGGCTGGTGCGCGCGGAAGGCGCGGCTGCGCAGGCCGACGTCGAAGTGAACGAGGCCTACGACGGACTGGGCGCCACGTTCGACTTCTTCGCCGACGTCTACGACCGCAATTCCATCGACGATGCGGGGCTGCACCTCGACGCCACCGTTCACTACGGCCGCCGCTACGACAACGCCTTCTGGAACGGCCGGCAGATGGTCTTCGGCGACGGCGACGCCGAGATCTTCAACCGCTTCACGATCTCGCTCGACGTGATCGCGCACGAGCTGACGCATGGCGTGACGGGCGACGAGGCGCGGCTCGTCTATCTCGGGCAGGCCGGTGCGCTGAACGAGTCCGTTTCGGACGTGTTCGGCTCGCTGGTGAAGCAATACGCACGGCGGGAGCGCGCGGCCGACGCCGACTGGCTGATCGGAGCCGGGCTCTTCACGGCGAAGGTACACGGCGTCGCCTTGCGCTCGATGAAGGCGCCGGGAACGGCGTACGACGACCCGCTTCTCGGGCGCGACCCGCAGCCCGCAACCATGGACGGCTACGTGCGCACCCAGGCCGACGACGGCGGCGTGCACACGAATTCGGGCATTCCGAATCACGCGTTCTATCTCGCGGCCATTGCGCTCGGCGGGTACGCGTGGGAGAAGGCGGGCCGGATCTGGTACGAGACCCTGCGCGACAAGCGGATGAAGCCGACGGCGACGTTTCGCCAGTTCGCCCGCCTCACCGTGCAGAACGCCGCGCATTTCTTCGGCAACGCCGAACGCCAGGCGGTCGCCGCCGCATGGGCCGAGGTGGGCATCAAGGCCACCGGCTAGACGCGCGCAATGCGCATCGATTTTCGTGCCGATGGCGGGTTTGCCGCGTTCCCCGGGCTTTCGGCGCCGGTGACGATTCATTGCGACGCGTTGCCACCGGCGGAGAACCAGCGCGTGCGCGAGCTCGTGCGGCGCGCCGATTTCTTTGCGTTGCCGCCCGCCGATCGGCGGCCGGCCGCACCCGATGCGCGCAGCTACACGATCGCGATCGACGACGGACAGCGATGCCGTACGGTCACGCTGCGCGAGCCGATCGCCGATCCGGCGCTGCGCGACCTGGTCGATGCATTGCGGGACAGGGCGCGAGCCGCGCGGGGGACGCCGTGAAATCCGGCTGCGTCGCGCTGATCGCGTTCGCGCTCACGGCATGTGCGGACCTCGGGCCCGCCACCCCGGGCATCGACGGCAAGCCGCTCGGTGAGTTCTTCGATGATCTCAAGACGCAACTGCGCTTCGTGCACTGGCGAATCCGCAGCACGACTGCCGCATGCGGGACCGCCGAGCCGCGCGAGATCGATCTTCGCAACGCGCAGGTTGCGCTCGACCTCGAGCGCGTCGGCACGGCGAGCGTCGACGGTCAGATCCGGCTCGTTGCGCTGCCGCTCGCCGGGCTCGCGGTCGCGCCGTTCGCGTCAGCGTCGGGCGAGCGCAAATTCACGCAGGAGTTGGCGCTCAAGTTCGACGTCACCGGTCCGTCGCGGCTCTACGACGTCGGCGAGGCGGCGGGCGAGGGCGGTGCGATAGCGCAAGCGGTGAATGCGGCGATCGACGGCTTCATGCACTCGAGCGCCGACGAGCCCTGCGTGCGGCTCACCTCGCTCAGGCTGTCGCTCGTCATCGACGTTGCGCGCGATGCGGCAGGCGGTTTCAAGCTCGTTATCCCGGCGGCGCAACTCGGCGGGACCGCATCGCGGCGGGACGTCAACACGCTGACCTTGACCTGGGACAAGGTCGTGTCGAACGCATTGCGCTGAAGCGGCGCAGGCCGTCGCCGGTCGCTAGCGCAGCAGCGCGTGCAGCGCTTCGATCGTGTCGGCCTCGTCGACGCCCTTGTCGGTTCGCCAGCGCACGATGCGCGGAAAGCGCACCGCGATGCCCGACTTGTGCCGCGCCGAGCGCTGAATGCCCTCGAACGCGAGCTCGAACACGAGCGTCGGCGTGACGCTGCGCACGGGCCCGAACTTCTCGATCGTTGTCCTGCGCACGATGCGATCCACCGCCGCGATTTCCTCGTCGCTCAGCCCCGTATAGGCCTTCGCGAACGGCGTCAGCGTGGGTGTGCCGCTGCGCGCGTCCCAGACCGCGAACGTGTAGTCGGTGTAGAGACTCGCGCGCCGGCCGTGCCCGCGCTGTGCGTAGACGACGACCGCGTCGACCGTCATCGGGTCGACCTTCCATTTCCACCAGGCGTTTCCGGTGCGCCCGACGCCGTAGGCGGCGTCGCGGCGCTTCAGCATGAAGCCTTCGACACCCCGCGATCGCGATTGGGCGCGGAGCGCCGCGTAAGCGTCCCAGTCCGTGCGCTCGATCAGCGGCGAAAGCCGCAACCGAACCGGATCGAGCGCGGCCGCGAGCGTGGCGAGGCGCTCGCGACGCGCGAACTGCGGAACGTCGCGCAGGTCGACCCCGCCCGCCTCGAGGAGGTCGTACGCGACGTAGGCGACGGGTGCGGCCGCGAGGATCCTCGGCGACAGCCGCTTGCGCCCGATGCGTGTCGAGAGCAGCGAAAACGGCGCGACGTCGCCGTCGTCGAGCGCGACGATCTCTCCATCGAGGACCGTGCCGTCGGGCAGCGTATCGCCGAGCGCCTGCATTTCCGGAAAGCGCTCGGTGATGAGCTCGTCACCGCGCGACCAGACATACGTTACCGCGTCGCGGCGCACCAGCTGCGCACGAATGCCGTCCCATTTCCATTCGACGAGCCAGTCGTCGGGTGAACCGAGCGTCGCAACGGGTTCGGCCAGCGGTCGGGCCAGGGAGAACGGATACGGACGCCCGCCGGCGCGTTCATGTTCACCGGGTGGCGCGAGCAGCGCCCGGAACTCGTCCCCGGTCGGCGTGCGGTCGGCGCCGGTATAGCCGATCAGGCGCTGCGCAACGAGCTTCGGGTCGATCGCTGCGAGCTCCGCCAGCGCACGCGTGACGAGCGAGCGCGATACGCCGACCCGCAGGTTGCCCGAGCACAGCTTGCCGAACACGAAGCGCCCCTGCCAGTCGAGCTGCTGCCAGTCGTCGCGAAGCCGCGCCACGACGGCAGGGGGCGCCAATCCGCGCAGCGGCAGCACGCGTTCACGCATCCATCGCGCCAATCCCGCTTGCGTCGTTGCGACCGGCGGTGGCAGCACGTGCGCGACCGTTTCGGCGAAATCGCCGACGGCGAGATGGCATTCTTCGAAGAGCCACGCCGGCAGGCCCGCTACGGCGGTGGCCGCCTCGCGCATCAGCTTCGACGAAACCGCCAGGCGCGGCCGTCCTCCGGCGAGGAAATACGCGGCCCATGCAGCGTCGTGCGCGGGAACCGCATTGAAATAGCGCTTGAGCGCAGCGAGCTTCGCACGTGTCGACGTCGTTTCGTCGAGCTCGGTGTAGAGGCGGGCGAAGGCCTCCATGGCGTCAACCGGCGGCGGCGTCGGCCGCCGGCAGCGATTCGGGCTCGCCCTCGGCCGCGAACTCGGTCGCGAAGCCTTCCGCTTTCACGCCGCCCTCGGTGAGCCAGCGCACCATCACCGGAACCTGGCCGTGTGTGACGATGATGCGCCGGGCGCCGGTAGCCTCGATGGCGGCATTGAGCCCGGGCCAGTCGGCGTGGTCCGAAAGTGCGAATCCGCGATCGAGCCTGCGGCGCCGCCGGGCGCCACGCACCTGCATCCAACCGGACGCGAACGCGTCGCCGAACTCGCCGAAGCGGCGGAGCCACGGCGTGCCGGCGGCGGAAGGCGGCGCGAGGACGAGTGCACGGCGCAGGCTGTCACGGTCGATGTCGCTTGCGTGACGCACGTCGGGCAGCGACACGCCCGCCGCGCGATAGGCGCCGTTGAGGGACATCATCGCGCCGTGGCATGCGAGCGGGCCGGTGGAAAGTGCGCCCGCTGCCTGCAGCTCCGCGGCGATCCGTTGCGCCTTCCCGAACGCATAGCAATAGAGGACGCTCGTGCGCTGCGCGTCGGCGTTGCGCCGCCACCACGTCGCGATGTCGTCGATCACCGCACGCGACGCGCTCCAGCGGTAGATCGGCAGTCCGAACGTCGACTCGGTGACGAACACGTGGCAGCGGATGGCTTCGAACGGCGCGCACGTGGGATCGGCCTCGAGCTTGTAGTCGCCGGACACCACCCAGACTTCGCCGCGATGCTCGAGGCGCACCTGGGCCGAGCCGAGCACGTGACCGGCCGGATGAAGCGACACGCCGACGCCGTTGTGCGTGACGCGCTCGCCATAGCGCAGCGTGTCGAGACGAATCCCCGGCAGGCGGACGTCGAGAACCGCGCGTGAGGCATCGGCGGCAAGGTAGCTGCCGCTGCCGGCTCGCGCATGGTCGGCGTGGGCGTGCGTCAGCACCGCACGTTCGACGGGACGCCATGGATCGATATGAAAGTCGCCGGCCGGGCAGTAGAGCCCGTGGGCGCCCTGCACGATGAGGTCCATCTGTTCGCGGCGGGTGGTCCTACACGTAATCGAGCGGCGCGCCGATACATCGCCGCGGGCGCAATTCCGATACTCGACTCGTGCGGGGGCACACCCGGGTGCGCCCGCGTCGCCGACGAACGCCGATCATGCGAGAACAATGGATGAATCGAACCACGCTCGATGTGTTGCTTGTGGTGCTGCTGCTTGCCTGGGTGCTGTAGCAGCGCTCGCGGCGGGCAGCGTCAGCGCGCAACGCTCAAGGTCGCGGCAACGGGATTGTGATCCGATGACGTGACTGACGTCGCGAACGACGAGACCGTCGCGAGATCGCGCGTGTAGATGTGGTCGAGCTCGTGGCCGAAGAAAAGGCTGCGCCGGTCTGTGGCGAACCGCACTTCGGTGAGATGCAGCCGGGCGGCCAGTGCGCGTACCGCGGCCAGACGGGCGTCGGTCCAGGTATTGAGATCGCCGGCGACGATCAGCGGACCCTGGTGGTGTTCGAGCGCATTGCCGATCGCGTCGAACTGCGCGCGGAATGCGCCGAGCGACAGCGAGAAGTTGATTGCATGCACATTGACGACGGCGAGCGTTTCGCGGCGTCCCGCAAGCGGGAACCACGAAATGACCGCCGACTTCGGAATGCGCAGCAGCGGCTCGACCACCCGCTGCGTGCAGTTCGCCACGGGTGCGATCTTCGACGCCGTCAGAACACCGATATCGACGCCCTCCTCGAGAAACGAGCTCGCCATCACCCAGCGGAAGCCTTCGGCGTCGATGACATTGCGGAGCGCCGGATCGAGCACCGATTCCTGCAGCAGCACGAGGTCGTTGCGCTCGCCGAAGTCGTGCAGGTCCCGCTGCCAGCCGGGATCGGCCTGCTTGTGGATGTTCCAGCTGATCATGCGAATCGCATGCGGATCGAGGCCGCCGTCCATTGCGCCGCGGTGTGCCGCGAGCATGCGCTCGATTTCCTGTGGACACGACAGCGTCTGCACCCGCACCGAGCCGTCGTCGAGCAGCAGCAGTGCGCGCGGCTTTGCCGTGATCGACACGCAACCCGCCACGACGAGCGCGAGCGCGACGCCGAGGACGCGAACCGCGCCGATGCGGCGGGCGTGAAAACGGCGGCCGTGAAGCGCGCGGCCGCCGTTGTCGATCATGCGACGCTCAATCGCTGCTGTGCATGATGCGCCCGAGGATGTAGCCGATGGCGGCAGCGATGCCGATCGCGACCATCGGACGCGCGGTGACCGAGTCTGTCACTGCATCCATCAGTGCCGCGTTGCGGTCGCGCAATGCCGACGCCTTGTCGGAGGCCCAGTCAAGGCCCGCCTTCGCGGATTCGGCCGCGGTGTCCACGCTGCGCCGGGCCGTGTCCGCCACCTTGTCCATGCCGGACGACGCCGTTTGCGAGGCGCGATCGAGGTAATCCTGGGCCCGTTCGCTCGCATCCTGCACGCGCGATTTGCCCGTTTCCAGCTTTGCAGTCGTATCTGCCATGGTCTTCTCCGTAGGTCGCCGTCGCGACCCAGTGATCATGCCGGGGTGCGGCGGTCGGCGATATCGGACGCAGCCGCGATTTCACGTAGGCGAGCGGCCGACACTCATTTTCCCGCCTTGGCGCCGCCGACGTTCCCCGATGCGCCGCTCGTGCCGCCCGCGGCCGTGTCGTTGGTCCCGCTCGTGGTGCCCATGCCGTTGCCGCTGCCGGAGCTTCCCTCCGTCGATTTGTCATTCTTCATCCGCGACCGGCCAAGCGTGTTGTTCGTGCCGCTCATGCCGTTGCCGGATGCGCCGCCGTGATCCTTCAGGCATTGCCCGAGGTCGCGGCCGGTGAGGCTGGCGCATTCAGGCGGCATGTTCGCGTTTGCCGACGGCCCGCGCATTGCATTGTTGCCGCCGTTGCTCGGGGATGTTCCCGACGTCGTCGCGCCCGGGGTGCCCGATGTGGTCGCACCGGTCGTTCCCGACGTCGTCGCACCGGTCACTCCCGACGTCGTCGCACCGGTCGTTCCCGACGTCCTGGCTCCGGTCGTTCCCGATGTCGTGGCGCCGGTCGATCCCGACGACGTTCCGGACGATGTCTGTGCAGTTGCCGAAACCGCGAATGCGAGGGCCATCGCACTTGCCAGGGCGCAGCGTGTGAAAGTCTTCATGTCGAACTCCTCGTGTCTCATGTTGGCGACGCCCGATCCCATGGGATGGGCCATGCTTGCCGTCATTGCGTAGCAGCCTGCATGCCACGCGACGCCGCGGCAGCCCGTGGAGCAAATACCGCGACACGCCGGCGCACCGTGCGCACGCGACGGAAAATGTGCCCGCTTCGCGCGCAATATTTCCCATTCGCGTGAGACATTCCCTCGCGTGCGCGTTTCGAACTTCGGCGACTCGCGGTATTCCAACGCGCATGGCAGAGATCATTGTCGGAATGTACGATTCGCGCCGCGATGCCGACGAGGCGCGGCGGCGCCTGATCGCCGAAGGCGTGAGCGCCGATCGAATCAGCATCGAGGAGGGCGCTGCCGCCGGCGACTCGCCGATGCCGCCGCAGGACCGCTTCGCGATGCGCGAGGTCGACGAGCCGCTGCCCGACGAACGTGGTGTGTCGGGCTTCATTGCGCGGATGTTCAGCGGCGCACTGATGGACGACGCCAATATCGAGAAGTACACCGAAGCATTGCATAACGGCCGCTGTCTTGTTGCGGTGCGGGTCGACTCCGGCGACCAGCGGCAAGCCGCGGCGGCAATCCTCCAGCGCGGCGGTCCGCGCGTCTATTCGCTGCCCAATGCGCCGAGCGCATGGAACGAGGCCAGCGCGAACGATCCCGCGAGCATCGGCGGCGTCGACGACGACCCTGCACGTCCCGAAGGATTGCTGAGCGACGCCGAAGGGTTGCCCGCACAGTCCGACGAAAATCGGGTTTCCCGCGTTCGTCGCGGCGAGCACGGCAATCGCTGACTCCGGGCACTTTCAAGCCGTTCGCGGCGCGGGTATGCTGACAACGGGCGCCGGCACGTCGCCGGCGACATGCCTTGAGAGCACCTTCCCCATGCCTCTACGCTCATTGCGGTCCATCGTTGCCGGGCGTCCGCCCGTCGAAGCGCCAT
>Ga0308174_10001805_pt1 | contig 10218 bp, 6 predicted proteins | sample PhyPR2_FD_203894 | JGI IMG/M metagenome (GOLD analysis project Ga0308174, IMG submission 203894) | Soil microbial communities from UC Gill Tract Community Farm, Albany, California, United States - DLSLS.P.R2 | ecosystem: Environmental > Terrestrial > Soil > Agricultural land | place: USA... | reverse complement strand
GGTGACCGTCGCGGACTTCGATGCCCGCAAGAAGGTAGTGCGCCTCCGTCACGTGCAACGTCGAACCGACGGCCTCGGCGACATGCAGGCTCTCGGCGGTTACAGCACGAGCGCGCGCGAGGTCGCGCTGCGCGAGCAAGACGTCGCCCAGCGTGTTGAGGCTCCCCGCCAGTTCGTTTTCGTCTCCCGACTCGCGCGACAGGCGCACGGCGAGCTCGGCATCCGCCCGTGCAGCGGCAAGGTCGCCCTGCGCGAGCGAGAGGGCGGCGAGATTGCCGCGCACCATCGTCGCCGTGGCGGCCCGTCCCAGAGCCTCGAAGATCGTGGCGGCCTCGCGCGTCATTGCCGCTGCTTCGGCGAACAGGCCCCGGTAATACAGCGGAACCGCGAGACTGCACAGCATCGTTGCGACGAGCGACGGGGCGCCCTGCTCGCGCGCTGCTGCCAGTCCCTGGCGCAGATGCGACTCAGCCATGTCGAATTTCGACGCCATATTCGCTAGCGTGCCGCGCAGGTTGTGCGCGAGGCAGCGCACCTCGTGGTCGGTGCTCGTGTTCGCGAGCGGCAGCACCTCTTCCGCGGCTGCCTCCGCCGCATTGATGTCACCCTGCTGATACGCAAACGCCGCGCGATAGTAGATGCAGCGGGCGATCATGTCCGGTTGGCCGACCTCGTGCGCAAGCGACAACGCGGCATCCAGCTCGCGCTCGGCGATGTCGGGCCGCCCTCCGGTGATCGCCGCGCGTCCCCGCTGCATGTGCAGTGATACGGCAATCTCTCGGCGTGAGGTCCGCTTCAGCACCTCGGCACTGCGTTCACCTTCGGCGATCGCCATCTGCACCATCGCGCCCGTATGAAGCAGTGCGATCAACGGCGCGGCGATGCGCTCGGCGATGTCGAGCCGATCGGAATCGATCGAGCCTCGCCACGCGGCAAGCAGATTCGCGAGCTCTGTTCTGAAGCGCGCGGTCGCATGCGCCTCCGCGGGACCGCGCGAGTCGGCGAAGGCCACCAGCAGAAAGGCAGCGAAGAAATCGACGTAACGGCGCATCACGACCGTCCGCCGCGACTGTGTCTGTTCGAGGCGGGCCAGAGCGAACTGGCGGACGAGCTCGTGCAGATCGTAGCGACCCTCGGCCTGACGGCGAACCAGCGCCTTGTCGACCAGCACCGAGAGCGTGCGCAGCGGCGCGTCGGCAATACGCTCCGCCGCGTCGCGGGTGAATCCGCCGACGAACACGCCCAGCGCGGCCAGCGCGTTGCGCTGCTCGTCGCCGAGCAGATTCCATGAATACGCTACGACGGCGTCCAGGCTGTCATGGCGACCTGGGCGATTGCGATGCCTGCTGCGCAGCGTCGCAGCCTCGCGTTCGATCGCCTCGGCGATGTCTCCGCACGGGATCGTTCGAACCCATGCGGCAGCCAATTCGAGACCCAGCGGCAGGCCTTCGACAATGCGGCAGATGCGCTGGACATGCGGCATTTCGGCCGACAGCGAGAATCCAAGGTACGCCTGCCGCGCACGTTCCGCGAAAAGCTGTACGGCGGGAACGGCTGCGGATGAAGCTGCTACGGCATCGACTGGCGCGTAAGCGAGACCGCGCACCTCGTAGACCCATTCTTCCTGCAGGCCGAGCACCTCGCGCGACGTTACCAGGATACGAACCCGCGGCGCGCACTCCAGTATCCGGAGCACAACGGTCAGCGGCTCGGCATCTTCGGCCGCGTCACGACCGCCGAGCAGCGACTCCAGATTGTCGAGGACGAGCAGCCGTTGCTGACCGGCAAGCATGGCTGCGATCGCGTCTGCCCGCGCGCCGTGCGGCGGGAGCTCGCGTCCGAGCGCCTGCGCAATGGCGGCAGGCAGGCCGTCGGGCGACGCCGCCGCATCGACCGCAACCCACGTGACGGCGTTCGCGAAGCGCGCTGCAACCTGTGTGGCGACCGCGTGGGCAAGACGCGTTTTCCCGGCGCCGCCCATTCCATGCAGCGTGACGAGCCGACACGCCGGATCGTCGAGCAGCCGATCGAGCTCCGCCAATTCCTCGAGCCGGCCCAGAAAGCTCGTCGCCGCGATCCATGTTCGTTCCAGGCCATCGGCGGTCGCACTTTGTTCACCTGCCCGCGGCGCAGGCAGATGTCCGGGTGCGCGGGCGTCGCCGCCCAGCGCCGAATCGTGAAGCTCACGCGTTTCACGCGATGGTGCGCGGCCATGGTTGACGGCGAGGAACCGCTGGCAAAGCTCGTATTGCGCAAGCGCCGCATCCCGGCGCCCCATGTCGACATAGATGCGCATCAGCCAGCGATGCGCGGCTTCCGCCCCGGGCATCAGCGATACCCAGCGAAGACCGGTGGCGAGCGCCGATTCGCGTTCGCTCGTCGCGGCCGCCGCGTTCTTGCGCGCACGGTCAGCGCGTTGGCCGAGAACGCGCTCGAATACGTTCTGCGCGCGCTGACCCAGGCGCACGCGCTCGCCGTGCAGCCAGTCGTCGAATTCGGGCGTCGCGTCCGCCTCGAAGTCCTTCAGCAACTCGTCGCCGTAGAGCGTCGTCGCGGTGTCGAGACTCTCGAGGTCATCGGCGTCGGCAAGCGCCTCGAAGCGATCGACGTCGACGCTCAACTCGGCCGAGACCGCCAGGCCGATCGTTTCACGGTCGACGTGGAGACAGTTGGACATCTCGGCGGGCAGTCGATGCAATGCCGCGCGCAGGCTGGCACGCCCGATCTCGTCGCGTTGCCCCCAGAACAACGCGGCGAGCTCGCGGCGCGAGTGCGCTTTGCGGGTCAGCAGCAGATAGGCAAAAAGGCCGACCGCTTTCTTCGACGCGCAGTCGACCGGGGCAAGCGTGATCGCGAACCGAGGGGGCCCAAGAAGACGGGCAATCAGTGGCGCCGGCATTTGCGCCGATTCTAAGCCTGCGATGCGCGTTTCCTGCATCGGCTGCCTGCCTGTAACGCGGGCGTAACGGTCGAGGAACGATCACGTCCCTATAGTCGTCGCCACACGCGCGGTGACCAGGGACGGGCGTGTTGGGACCATCGATGCGCATCGAGTGCGACCACCGGCCACCTGGCAACCGAAGGGGTACGACATGAAACGATTTGCATTTGCGTGCGTTCTCGCCGCGTGTGTCGTCATGCTCGATGCGCGACATGCGCAAGCGGTTCCCGGCGCGCTGGACACCAGCTTCGGGCAGAACGGATTCGCCTTCGCGGCCTTCGACAATGCGGGTCTCGGCTACTCGGAGGCGGTCGGTGTCGCCGTGCAATCCGATGGCAAGCTTGTCGTGGTGGGTGATGGGCGTCCGTCCGCACAGGATTTCAGCCGCTCGGCGATCGTGCTCGCGCGGTTCAATGCCGGCGGCACCCAGGACACTTCATTCGGCAACAGCGGGCGTGTCGTTGCCAGCTTCGGCACGCTGAATACAGCAGCAGCAGTCGCAGTCCAGCCGTCGGACGGCAAGATCGTGGTGGCCGGGTATGCGAGCGGATCGAGCGGAACGTCACTCGTGCTGGCGCGCTACACCACCGCCGGCGCGCTCGATGCGACCTTCGGCACAGCCGGCATCGTGACATCGCCGATCGGCAACGGCGGCGCGATTGCCGCCATGGCCATCCAGAGCGACGGAAAAATCGTGCTGGCGGGTACCGTCGTCCGAGCGGCCACGGGCCCCGACTTCCTGCTCGTTCGATTCCTCGCGAGCGGCGCGCTCGACACCTCGTTCGGGGCATCGGGCTTCCCCAACCTGTCGGCATCGGTGACGACCGACTTCGGGGGCCAGGACCATGCGACGTCGCTCGCCATCGGCAGCAACGGCACGATCGTCGTCGCGGGACAAAGCCAGGCATTTCTCGACAGCTACTTCGTCATCGCCCGTTACACCGCAGGTGGCCTCCTCGACAACACGTTCGGAAGCTCGGGCAGGGTGACCACGAATTTCGTCGCCAGCGACCACGGCGGATCGACCGGGGACGCCGCACTGGGTGTTGCGGTTCAGTCCGACGGCAAGATCGTCGTCGTCGGCCGCGCCGAAACGAATACCGGTCTCGCGACGACCGATATTGCGCTCGCGCGATACAACATGAACGGGACGCTCGACGCCACCTTCGGCACCGGCGGCAAGGTCACGACGGCGTTCGTGCCGACGAACAATCAGGTGTACGACGATGCGTTCGCCGTTGTCATCCAGCCCGACGGCAGGATCGTGGTCGCAGGTTTCACCGGCACCGCTTTCAACGAGGAATTCGCGGTCGCCCGCTACAACGTGAACGGCGCCCTGGATACGAGCTTCGGCAATGGCGGCAAGGTGACGACCGACCGGCGAGGCATAACGGCGTTCAGCGTCGCCATCCAGAAGGTTCTGCTCGAAGGCATGCTCGTCGTGGCCGGCGAAGGATCGCCGCCGAACGTTTTCACGAGCGAGCTCACGGTCGCGCGCTTCGACGCGTTCACCACCACGCTGACCCGTGTCGGGACGTTCGCCGTGGATCCCGCCGCGGCGCAGGCCGCTGTCCACGAACGGCTGGAGTACGCGTTCTCGTGGACCGTGCCGGAGCCTCTCAACTGGCATGACCTGCAGTCGCTGCAATTGCGCATACGCGACGCCGACGACGTGATCCTCTCGGTTGTCTTTGACGAGGCGAGCCGTCTCTTCAGTGCTTTCAATCAAGCGTCCGGTCATTCACGCCCCGGCGTCGCGGCGGGAAGCCCCGAGCGGCTCGAAACGAGCGACGCGACGCTCTACATGGCCGGCGCGGCGGTGACGGCGAGCGGCCCCACGTCGCCTACGGTCACGCTTCGTCTACCGCTTGGCTTCAAGCCATCGACCGCGGGTCGCAGCTTCGTCATCGAAGTGGCGGCCACCGACGACAGCGGCGTCGAGTCCGGGTTCGTTGCCGCCGGTACCGTGACAGTCGAGCCGATGCACTGAATCGCGTTCGAAGTTGTGCCGGGAAACAGCAGCGACATTTTACCCATCAAGAAGGAGTGAACCATGACATGCCAGGCATTGAAGTTCGTTGGTGCCATCTCGACGATCGTGTTCGGCCTGCTGGCCGCAAGTCCGTCCGCGTGGGGCGTCACCTCCGGTGTCGATCGAGACGTGCTCGCGGGCACAGGAGGGTCGGACCCGGGTAACGCGGACTTCGGATCCGGATTTCACGCCAACGGCGTTCCGACCGGCCCGTATACGGTCTCGTGGGATTACACGGCGGTCAACGGTGTCGTCGTAGTAACGGCACGGGTTTCGGGCACGCTCTATGTCGACCGCCTCGGGGGTGGCTGCTCGCGGCTGTTGGTCAATTTTCAGGACATCAACTTCACCAATCTTTTTGCGACGCAAAGCGTCCAGTTTTGCGGTCCTGGTTTCGATGCGAACAACACGGCGAATCAGCGCACGGTCGGGATCGTCAGTCAGGCCGATTCGCGGATTCGTCACGTTCAACTCGTGATCGGCTCGGGGACGACAACCGGCCAGATCCAGAATGATCGGGTGACGACGGAATTCTTCCCGATCGTGACCGTCACTGAAATCATCAACAGCGGCACCGCCGATCTCGGCGGCGCCGGGCCGATCCTCCACGTCTTCGGTGCACCGGTGAACCCTTATTCCGCATCGATCCTGCTGCAGGACAGCGGCGTCGTCAGAGGCCACCTGAACGGCATCCTGTTCTGGGATTCAACGCTCGCCGGCACCGCGTGCGCGATCATCGACTTCAAGAGTCCGACAGGCGCAATTCTCGCGACGTCGACAATCAGTGTCACCGCGCCGAGCGGCGGCAATGCATTGCAGACGGCGAATCAGAAATCGTTCGATCGCGCCTTCAGCAACGCTTCGCTGTTCGCGATTCGCTTGAGGGTCGGGACGGGAACGGGCGCGCCAAGCGCGCCCTGCAGCTCGCTGACGGGGGTAACGACGAAAAACTACACGCTCGGGCCCGCCGTGGGCGCCGGCGTCGGCGTCCCGTTCATCGCGACCGCAAACATCGGCGACGAAACAGCGTATGGCATCGACTGGACGGTTCCGGAACCCGCCACGTGGCACTCACTCGATACGCTCGACGTGCGATTGATCGACGAGGCAGGCGAAATCATCCGCATACGCTGGGACGAGACGACCAACACGTTCAGCGAGTTCAATGCGCACAGCGGGGAATTCGGCGCGCGCGTGCAGGCGGGCGGTCGCGCCCGGTTCGAGAGCCCGGAATTGGCCTTGTTGCTCGATGACACCGAAGTGGTCGGCAGCGGTCCGACAGGCGCATCAGTGCGGCTCAACCTCGCGCTGCAGTTCAAGCCCCATGCCGCCGGGCGCACGTTCAGCGTCGAGGTCAAGGCGAGCGATGACGAAGGCGACGTGCAGGGTTGGGACGTGGTCGGCGTCATCATCGTCCCCTAGTCCGGCCCTGCCGAGGAAATCAGGAGCAACGTGACGATGCGGCAAGCGCACGGCCACGAAGCATGACGTGCGTCACCACAGCGAAGGACGCCCGAAGCGGGCGTCCTTCGCGTCTTGACGGGCTGGAAGCCGAGGACCGCGCAAGGCGAAACCGCAAGGCCGAGGCCGGCGCCGCCTGCCCGAGGGCTGCGTTCAATGGTGCAGGATCTTGGCGAGGAACTGCTGCGCGCGCTCCGAGCGCGGCTTGCCGAAGAAATCGGCCTTCGACGCATCCTCGACGATCTTCCCCGAATCCATGAAGATCACGCGGTTCGCCACCTTGTTCGCGAAGCCCATCTCGTGCGTGACCACCATCATCGTCATGCCGTCCTTGGCGAGCGCCACCATCACGTCGAGGACCTCGTTGATCATCTCCGGATCGAGTGCCGAGGTGGGTTCGTCGAAAAGCATGCAGATCGGGTCCATCGACAGCGCGCGCGCAATGGCCACGCGCTGCTGCTGCCCACCCGAGAGCTGCCCCGGAAACTTGTCCTTGTGCGCCGCAAGGCCGACGCGATCGAGATACTTGAGCCCGCGCGCGTCCGCCTCGGACTGCGAGCGCCCGAGCACCTTCACTTGCGCGAGCGACAGGTTCTGGCGCACGGTGAGGTGCGGAAACAGCTCGAAGTGCTGGAACACCATGCCGACGCGCGCACGGAGCTTCGGCAGATTCGTCTTCGGGTCGTTGACCCGGATGCCGTCGACGAAGATGTCGCCCTTCTGAATCGGCTCGAGCGCATTGACGGCCTTGATCAGCGTCGACTTGCCGGAGCCCGAGGGCCCGCAGACGACGATCACCTCGCCCTTCTCGACGTTGGTCGTGCAGTCGGTCAGCACCTGGAAGGTGCCGTACCACTTCGACACGTCCTTGATTTCGATCATCGGCATCGCGCGTTCCGATCAGCAGGGGAATTGACGTGGAGGCGAGGCGCGGGAAACATCGGCCTCAGCGAATGATCGCGATCCTGCGCTGCAGGCGCCGCACGACGTACGAGCCGGCGATGCACATCACGAAGTACACGAGTGCCACGAACAGGTACATCTCGACCAGGCGGCCGTCGCGTTCCGCCACCTTGGAAGCCGCGCCGAGGAAGTCGGTGATCGACAGCACGTAGACGAGCGACGTGTCCTGGAACATCACGATGGTCTGCGTCAGCAGGATCGGGACCATGTTGCGAAACGCCTGCGGCAGCACGATCTTGCCCATCGTCTGCCAGTAGTTGAGACCGAGCGCATAGCCGGCCCAGGCCTGCCCGCGCGCCACCGACTGAATACCGGCCCGCATGATCTCCGCGTAATAAGCGGCTTCGAACATCGTGAACGTGATCACCGACGACAGGAATGCGCCGACCTTGACGGGCTGGTTGGCGCCGGTGATCCACGCACCGATGTACGGCACGAGGAAATAGAACCAGAAGATCACGAGCACCAGCGGCACCGACCGCATCAGGTTGATGTACGTGGTCGCGAGCAGCGACAGCGGCTTGATGCTCGACAGCCGCATCATCGCGAGCAGCGTGCCGAAAATGACGCCGCCCACGACGACGAGGCCGGTCAGCGTCAGCGTGAACGTCATCCCCACCTTCATCAGGTAGGGCAGGTTGCGCAGGATCTCCTGGTAGTCGAAATGCCCGAACATGCGCGCCTTTCAGTGGCCGCCCGCCACGACGGCACGCCCGATGAATCCCGGCACGGCCACGCGGTGCTCGACCCAGCGCATCGCGAACACGACGCAGATGTTGACGACGACGTAGATCAGCGTCGCGGCGGTGAACGCCTCGAACACCTGGAAGCTGAATTCCTGCATTGCGCGCGCCGCCGCCGTCAGTTCGACGACGCCGATGGTGAGCGCCACCGACGAGTTCTTGATGATGTTCAAAAACTCGGACGTGAGCGGCGGCAGGATGATCCGGAAGACCACCGGAAGGAGCACGTAGCGATACGTCTGCGGCAACGTGAGTCCGAGCGCGGTGCCGGCCATCCGCTGCCCGCTCGGCAGTGCCATGATGCCGGCGCGCACCTGCTCGGCAACGCGCGCGGCGGTGAAGAATCCGAGGCACAGCACGGCCGGCACGAACGACGCCCACGGTGGGGGCATCTGCTTGATCGCGTCACCGACATTCCCCGGCAAAAGCTCCGGGATCACGAAGTACCACAGGAACATCTGCACGAGCAGCGGGATGTTGCGGAAGAACTCCACGTACGCGTTGGCGATTCCCGCGGCAATGCGGTTCGGCGCCGTGCGCACGACGCCCAGGATCGACCCGAGTATCAGCGCAATCACCCACGCGGCAAGACCCGTCGCGAGCGTCCATACAAGCCCGACGAACAACGTATGCAGGTACGTGCCCGTGCCCTCGGGCGTCATGTCCCAGAAGATCGTCCAGTTCCAGTGATAGTGCACGTCATCGCCTCCCGGGCGCGCGCATTGAATCAGGACGGTGAATGACCGACGGGGGGCCGATGGCCCCCCGTCCTTCACATGCTCCGCACACCTCGACCACCCGGCCGGTGCTTACTTGTACACGTCCGGGTTGGCGTCATCGGTCGGATTGGCGAACACCTTCTTCAGCGAGTCGCTGATCGGCACGTTGAGATTGATGTTCTTCGGCGGGATCGGGCTCATGAACCACTTGCTGTAGATCTTCTCGATCTCGCCGCTCTTGAAGAGCTTCGTCATCGTGTCGTCGACGAGCTTCTTGAACTCGGGATCGTCGCGGCGCAGCATCAGGCTGTACGGCTCGACGCCCAGGCTTTCCGACGAAATGTGGAATTCCGACGGGTTCTTCGAGTTCGCGACGAGGCCGGCAAGCAGGATGTCGTCCATCAGGAAGGCCTTTGCACGGCCGGTCTCGACCATCAGGAACGCCGCCGGGTGATCGTTCGCCGACAGGATGTTCATCCCCATGTTCTTCGCGCTGTTGAGCTCGTTCAGTGCCTTGATGTCGGTGGTGCCCGCCGTCGACACGACCGTCTGGCCCTTGAGGTCGTCGATCGTGTTCATGTTCGCGGACTTCTTCGCGACATAGCGATACTTGATAACGAAGTAGGTCATGCCGAAGTCGACCTGCTTCTTGCGCTCGGCGTTGTTCGTCGTCGACCCGCATTCGAGGTCGATCGTGCCGTTTGCCATCAGCGGAATCCGCGTCGACGACGTGACCGGATTGAGCGCGACCTTGAGGTTCGGCATGTTGAGCTTGGTCTTCACCGCGTCGACGATCTTGCCGCAGATGTCCATTGCGTAGCCGATCGGCTGCTGCTGGTCGTTCAGGTAGGAAAACGGAATCGACGCATCGCGATAGCCGATCGTGATCGTGCCGCTGTCCTTGATCTTCTTCAGCGTTCCCGAATCCTGCGCCAGGACCGGGGCGGCGGCGAACGCAAGCAGCGCGAGCGCGAGCGATAGCTTGGAGGTACGCATGCAATTGACTCCTGGAATGAATGGGTCCTTGGCGGCACCCGGCGGCAGGATTCTACGGGCGCAGGCGAGGAAAGTCCAAGCCTCGTCGTGAATTACACTTCCATCGTCCCGCTCCCGCGCGTTGCGCGTCGCCGATCGGGACCCCCGCCCGCGATGGCGATCCGACACGACCTCGACGCAACGCCGCTCCTGCCGGTGCTTTCGATCGCGACACTGCGTGAGATCGAGCGCAGACATGCGAACGAACCGCTGATGGAGCGCGCCGGCGCAGCGGCTGCCGACCTCGCTGGCGCCATGCTCGCCGGACGCCGCGGTCGCGTCGTCGCGCTGGCAGGGCCCGGCAACAACGGCGGCGATGCGTTC
>Ga0308174_10001804_pt1 | contig 10219 bp, 9 predicted proteins | sample PhyPR2_FD_203894 | JGI IMG/M metagenome (GOLD analysis project Ga0308174, IMG submission 203894) | Soil microbial communities from UC Gill Tract Community Farm, Albany, California, United States - DLSLS.P.R2 | ecosystem: Environmental > Terrestrial > Soil > Agricultural land | place: USA... | reverse complement strand
TCATGCGCCGGCCGCACGGACACTGTGGCGCCGCGGCAATACGCGTGAACTAATTTCCGCTCCGCACCGCCTTTTCCCCGATCGGCAGCGGCGGTCGCCTTAAGCTTCGAAAGTTTGTCGCGTCTCGCGCGACCGCTGTCAGGAGCAACGCCATGACGTCATCTTCCAGATCCGCCCGCGCCGTGCCGGCGCTCTTAGCCGGGCTGCTGCTCGCTGCCGGCAGCGCTGCCGCCGGCGAGATCCGCGTCCTGCTCGGCGTCGATCCCGCCGATGCGAGCGGCGACGTGCTGCTGAGCGCGTCGCTCGCGCCCGCTCAGTCGCTGACGCGCGCCACCGGCTCGCGCACGACGATCGCGCAGACGTCGACGATGGCCGAGGTCATGCGTGCGAGCCGCACGGTCGAGAACGAGATCATCATCGCGCCGGCTCACGTCACCGCGTCGGCGATCCTGCACGCGTACCAGCTGCTCGCGACGAGCGGCCAGGAGCAGACGTATGCGCTGGTCGCGCGCAACGACATCGACAAGGTCGAGAAGCTCGTCGGCAAGCGCCTCTACCTGCCGCAGCAGGATTCGCTGCGCAGCTACATGGCCAAGGGCCTGCTCACCGAGTCGGGACTGAAGCTCGGCCAGTTCGCGAAGGTCACCTACGGCAACACCAGCGGCGGTGGACTGGTCGCGCTGTCGTTCGACATGGCCGACGTCACCGTCGCCGACGAGACGCAGGCCAAGGAATGGATCACCCAGCACCCCGGCCAGGCGCGCATCCTGAAGACGACGCGGCCGGTGCCGGGCGGCATGAACATGGTCGTGCGCAAGGACTTCTGCGCGAGCGAATGCGGCCGGCTCGCCGACTGGGTCAACTCGCCCGACGGCGCCATTCCGGGCGTCGGCCGGTTCCGCATGGCCACCGCGGACGCGGGGCGGCAGTTCACCTACGTCGCCTCGCTCGGCATCGCGACGCCCGAGGCGGTCAACGGCGTCACCCGCGTCAGCGCCGAGCAGGTGGCCGATCTGGCCAAGCAAGGCGTGATGGTCGTCGACACGCGCTCGCAGAAGGAGTTCGAGAACGAGCACATCCGCGGCGCCGTGCTCGCGTCGTACATCGAGAAGAGCCTGAAGGAAATCGACTTCGACGCCAAGAAGGACGACTTCAGCGCCCTCAAGACGATCCCCAAGGAAAAGCCGGTCGTCTTCCTGTGCAACGGGCCCGAGTGCTGGAAGTCGTACAAGGCATCGCGCGCGGCCCTGGCCGATGGCTACACCAAGATCTACTGGTTCCGCGGCGGCATGCCCGAGTGGCGCGAGAAGCACCTGCCGGTCGAGGGCAGCGCCGGCGCTGCGCTCGCCAAGCTGCCGGCGCCCGCGCCGCAGCAGGCACGCGGCAAGACCGTCGCTGCCGTTCGCTGACCGGCGGCCGACGACGCTGTCGTCGCCGCGTCGGCGAGCCTAGGGCTCGCGCCGCAGGTCGACGACGCGCTCGCCCTGCTCGCTGTTGAGCCAGAGTCGCGCGCGGATGCGGTTGCCGTCGGGATCGATCGTTCCGCGCAAGGCGCCGGTGTCGATCGGCTCTCCCTTCTCGGGCGGATCGACGTGCACGGAAAGCAGGATGCGGCGCGGCCCCACCGGCGCGTCGGGCGCAGTGACCTCGTCGCGTTGCAGCACGCCTTCGCCGCGATAGAACACCCTGTTCAGCGGCTGACCGAACCGTTCCTGCCAGAACGCACGGTACTTCGCCCAGTCGGGATCCTGCTCGATGTCGACCGCGCTGCTGGCGACGCGCAGGCTCTCGCCGTTCTGCTCGATCATGACGTTGACGATCTCGCCGTCGCGCGATGTCGTCGCGCCTTTCTTGCCGATGTTGGCGCGCCAGCGGCCGGCCAGGCTTGCGGCCTTCTTTTCGTGCCAGCGCCAGGCCGCGACGCCGGCGCCGACGAGAAGGGCAGCAGCACCGAGGAGGGCGATCCGGCGGCCGATGCCGAGCCTGGCCGCCGCGACCTCCGCCTCCTCGAGCGCGGCGAGCGGCAGCGGCGCGGAACCGAGCGGCGCCGGTGTCGTGCGCGGCACGAGGCCGAGCGCGCGCAGGTCGTCGCTGAGGCGCGCCAGGTCCTCGCGCCAGTCGTAGGCACGCAAGCGCCGCCAGGTGCGCTCGGAAAGCTGGTCGAAGGGCGCGGGCAGCGATCCCGCGGCCGGCGTCTCGGCGACGCCGTCGCACATGAGCGGGATGACGTGAGCGTTCGCGGCGATGGCGGCGGCCAACTCGTCGCGCACCGGGTCGTCCTCGCGCTCGATGCAGCGCTTGCCGGCGCTGTCGCGTGCGCCCAGGTAGTTCGGCGTCACGAGGACGAGCAGAATCGGCGCGCCCTGCAGGGCGCGCGCGATCTCGTCGCGCCAGCGGCTGCCGGCGGGCAGATCGTCCTTGTCGAGGAAGATCTGCTCCTGGCCGAACAGCGCGTCGAGATCCCGGGCCAGCGCGGTCGCCTTGTCGGCGCCGTCGCTGGTGCGATAGCTGATGAAAACGCGAGCGGTCATCGATCGGAGAGCGGCGTCATCGGCCCAAACCCGGATGCGCAAGTGTCGCGCCTTCTGCGACATTGCGTCGACCCCGGAAGGAACGAGATGAACGAGACGCGCAGATCGATCCTCGTCGTCGGTGCCGGCGACGCCACCGGCGGCGCGATCGCGCGCCGCTTCGCGCGCGAAGGCCTCGTCGCCTGCGTGACGCGCCGCAGCGCCGACAAGCTGGCGCCGCTCGTCGCGCAGGTCCAGGCCGACGGCGGCGAGGCACACGGCTTTGCGTCCGACGCGCGCAAGGAGCTCGACGTCGAGACGCTGGTGGCGCACATCGAGCGCGAGATCGCGCCGATCGAGGTCGCCGTCTTCAACATCGGCGCCAACGTGCGCTTCGGCATCGCCGAGACGACCGAGCGCGTCTACCGCAAGGTCTGGGAGATGGGTGCGCTTGCCGGCTTCCTGATGGGCCGCGAGGTCGCCAAGGCGATGCTGCTGCGCGGGCGCGGCACGATCATCTTCACGGGCGCGACCGCGAGCGTGCGCGGCTCGGCGGGCTTCGCCGCCTTCGCCGGCGCCAAGCACGCGCTCAGGGCGCTGGCGCAGAGCATGGCGCGCGAGCTCGGGCCGCAGGGCATTCACGTCGCCCACGTCGTCATCGACGGGGCGATCGACACCCGCTTCATCGCCGAGAACTTCCCCGAGCGCTATGCGCTCAAGGATCGCGCCGGCATCCTCAGTCCCGAGGCGATCGCCGACAACTACTGGAACCTTCATTGCCAGGACAAAAGCGCGTGGACGCACGAGCTCGACCTGCGCCCTTGGCTGGAAAGCTGGTGAGCCCGCGATGAGCGAAACGAAGCGAACCCTCGAGTACTTCTTCGACGTCGGCAGCCCGACGGCCTACCTCGCCTGGACGCAGCTGCCCCGGCTCACGGCGGACACCGGCGCGACGATCGAGTGGCGGCCGATGCTTCTCGGCGGCGTCTTCAAGGCGACTGGCAACGCCAGCCCCGTCACGGTACCGGCGAAGGGTCGCTGGATGAACGACGACATCACGCGCTGGGCGCGCCGATACGGCGTGCGATTCGCCTTCAATCCGCACTTCCCGATCAACACGCTGACGCTGATGCGCGGCGCGACCGGCCTGCAGATGCGCCGGCCGTCCGAATTCCTGCGCTACCTCGACGTCGTCGAGCGGGCCATGTGGGAGACGCCGAAGAACCTCGGCGACCCCGGCGTGCTCGCAGCGACGCTCGCCGCGGCCGGGTTCGATGCCGACGAGTTCATCGCCCTGGTCGGCGATCCGGAGGTGAAGGCGAAGCTCGTCGCGAACACGGAGGAAGCGGTTACGCGCGGCGTCTTCGGCGCGCCGACCTTCTTCGTCGGCGACGCGATGTTCTTCGGCCAGGACCGGCTCGATTTCGTTCGCGAGGCGCTGCTCGCGATCCACTAATCAGCGCGTTCGACGCACGCGGAAGGCCGAGCGCCAGGGCGGCGGCGGCATCCGGGTGCTCGGGCACGCCTCGCGGTCGACCACCGCGCAGCGCAACCGTTTCCCCATCGAGCCGAGGGTTGCGTCTTGATGAGGTAGCGGTAGCGCCCGCTCGGTGGTCGACCGCGAGCGTGGCCCGGAGAACGGACGCCCGGGCCGCTGCCGCGCTCGACGTCCGACGGAACTTCGGCAGCACGCGACCTAGAGATCCGTGCGCAGCTTCCAGATCTCGGGGAAGAGGACGACGTCGAGCATCTTCCTCAGGTAGCTGACGCCGCCGGTGCCGCCGGTGCCGCGCTTGAAGCCGATCACGCGCTCGACCGTCGTCACGTGGCGAAAGCGCCAGAGCCGGAACATGTCCTCGAGGTCGGTGAGCTCCTCGCCGAGCTGGTAGAGGTCCCAGTGGGCGCCCGGGTCGCGGTAGACGACGAGCCAGGCCTGCTCGACGCCGTCGCTCGCGACGTACGGCTCGGACCAGTCGCGCTCGACCTGCCTCGCCGGCACCGGCAGGCCGCGCCGCGCGAGCAGGCGCAGCGCCTCGTCGTAGAGCGACGGCGCGTCGTGCGCCGCCTGCACGTCGGCTAGCAGGTCGGGGCGGTGCTCGTGCGGCTTCAGCATCGCGGCGTTCTTGTTGCCGAGCAGGAACTCGATCTGCCGGTACTGCCAGCTCTGGAATCCGCTGCTCGACGCGAGCGAGGGGCGGATGGTCGAGTACTCGGGCGGCGTCATGGTCGCGAGCACGTCCCAGGCGTGGACCATCTGCTCCATAATCTTGCTGACGCGGGCGAGCATCTTGAAGGCGCGCTGCAGTTCGTCGCCGGCGACTGCGCCGATGGCGGCGCGCAGCTCGTGCAGCAGCAGCTTCATCCACAGCTCGGTCACCTGGTGCTGGACGATGAACAGCATCTCGTCGTGTGCGCCCGATCGCAGGTGCTGCGCGCCGAGCAGCTCGTCGAGGTGGAGATAGTCGCCGTAGCTCATCTCCTTGCTGAAGTCGAGCTTGGCCGCTTCGCCGGCGACGATCTCGGCCGATGGCGGCGACGATTCGCCCGCGTCCTTCATCGTCATGTCACCTTGGCGCGGCGCGCAAAGCGGTCGCCGCGCCAGGCATCGCTCCGGAGCACGTCGTGCAACTGCGCTGCCGCCTCCCAGGCGTCGAGGTAGCGCGTGTAGAGCGGCGTGAAGCCGAAGCGGAGGAGGTCCGCGGCGAGGCTCGGATCCGCGTCGTCGCCTCGCGCCGCGCTCGGCTCGCCGGCGCGGAAGTCGCCGATCACGCCGCGCTCGATCAGCGCCTGCATCACGCGGTAGCCGTCGGCATGGGCGAAGCTCGCCTGGCTGCCGCGCATGGAAGCGTCGCGCGGCGTGACGAGCGTCAGGCCGAGGCCGGCGCAGCGCGCCTCGACCTCGGCGATGAAGAGTTCCGCGAGGGCGATCGACTTCGCGCGCAGCGCGGCCATGCCGCCGGCCGGCGCGGCCGTGGCGAAGACGTCGATGCCGCATTCGAGCGCGCTCATCGCCAGCACCGACGGCGTGCCGCAGACGAAGCGGGCGATGCCGCTCGCGGGCCGGTACGACGGCGCGAAATCGAATGGCGCCGCATGGCCGAGCCAGCCCGAGAGCGGCTGGCGCAACTGCTCGCGGTCCATGCGGGCGGTGTGGCGCGGGTGCGCCCACACGAACGCCGGCGCGCCCGGTCCGCCGTTGAGGTACTTGTAGCCGCAGCCGACCGCGAAATCGGCGTTCGCGCCGTGCAGGTCGACCGGCACCGCGCCGGCCGAATGCGCCAGGTCCCAGACGACGAGCGCCCCCGCCGCATGCGCCGCCCGGGTCGTCTCGGCGAGCTCGTGCATGCGGCCGCTGCGGTAGTTGACGTGCGTCAGCATCAGCACGGCGACGTCGTCGCCCAACGCGTCGTCGATGCGGGCGCCGTCGGCGAGCCGCAGTGCCAGGCCGTGCGACGCCGCGACGCTTTCCGCGATGTAGAGATCGGTCGGGAAGTTGCCTCGCTCGGAAAGGATCACGCTGCGCGTCGGCGCGTCGCGACGCTGCAGCGCGACTGCGGCGCTGAGCGACTTGAACAGGTTGAGCGACGTCGAGTCGGCGACGGCGACTTCGCCGGCGCGAGCGCCGATCAACGCCGCGATCTTGTCGCCGATGCGCTGCGAGAGGTCGATCCAGCCGGCGCTGTTCCAGCTGCGGATGAGGCCCTGGCCCCACTCGCTGCCGGCGACCTCGGTCAGGCGCGCGGCGGTGCGCCGCGGCAACGCGCCGAGCGAATTGCCGTCGAGGTAGACGACGCCTTCGGGCAGCGTGAACTCGTCGCGCAAGGCGGCAAGCGGATCGGCGCGGTCGAGCGCGATGCAGTCGTCGCGGCTCGTCACCGGCGGCAGGGCAGCGGCGATCTCGTCCATGTGCGAGGCGACGGTAGCACCGGCCGCGCCAAGGCGGTGTCGGTTAATTCGCACAGGGCAGCGCACGAGCCGCGTCGGCTTGACAGCGTCGGTCGGCCTCTCTAGCGTGGACCCATGGCCGCCGCTCCTGCCGCGCCGACGGGCGCCGGCGAGCGCGCCGCGCCACCGCTGGCCCGCGCCGCGGTCGTCGCCTTGTCGGCCTACTTCGTGATCGTCTGGGGCGCCGGCTTCGTCGCCTCGCGAATCGCCCTCGAGCACGCGGCGCCGTTCACCTACATCGGCATCCGCTACGGCCTCGCCTTCTGCGTCGCCGTCGTCGCCTTCGGGCTGGGCGCGCGCTGGCCGGCGACTCGCGCCGAGTGGGCGCACATCGCCGTCGCCGGGCTGCTCAGCCACGCCGGCTACCTCGGCGGCAGCCACTACGCGCAGCGCTGGGGACTGCCGGCAGGAGTGACGGCGCTGGTGCTCGCACTGCAGCCGCTGCTCACCGCGGTGGTCGTCTCGCAGTGGCTGCACGAGCGCCTGAGCGCGCTGCAGAAGGTCGGCGTCGGCGTCGGCCTGGCCGGCGTCGCCCTCGTCGTCGGCGAGCGCGCGCTGGCCGGCACCGCGACGCCCGCCAGCGTCCTCGCCGTCGTCTGGGCGTTGCTCTGCGTCACCGGCGGCACGCTGTACCAGCGCGAGTTCTGCGCCGCAAGCGACCTGCGCGCCGCGGTCTGCATCCATTTCGCCGCGACGGGGCTCGTCATGCTGCCGCTCGGCGTCGCCGTCGAGGGCTTCGCGATCGCCTGGGGCGAGCCGATCGTGCTCGCGCTTGCGTACCACGTCGTCCTCGGTTCGATCGGCGCCTTCTCGATCCTGCACCTGCTGATGCGCCACGGCCAGGCGACCGGCGTGACGAGCCTGCTCTATCTCACGCCGCCGGTCGCGGCGCTCGTCGAGTGGGCGGTGTACGGCGTCGCACCGACATTCGCGATGTGGGCGGGCATGGTCATCGCGTGCATCGGCGTCGCGATGGCGACGGTCAACGCCGGCCGCTTCGCGCGCGGCGCGCTCGTGGAGGAGCGTTCCTGACGGCGGCGTCGCCGCCGCGCCGCGTCAGCCGGAACTCGCCGGCGCGCGAACGACGGTGACCGTGCAGTCCGATTCGGCGACGACGCGCGCCGAGACGCTGCCCAGATGGCGACGCAGCCGGCCGCTGCTGCGTGCGCCCATGACGATGTGGTCGATCTGGTTGCGACGCGCGTAGTCGACGATGGCCGAGGCCGGATCGACGGCCTCGATGACGTGGAAGGTGACTCGCGCGGCCGAATCGCGGTCGACGTTTGCCGACGCCGCCAGCGCCTGTTGCAACGGCCGCGCCCAGTGCCGCAGTGCGATCAGGAGCTTGAGATGGCGCGGCGTCCCGTCGGCGTCGACAAGCTCGTCCATGCCGATGCGATTGACGCGCATCACGGTCACGCATGCAAGCCGGGCGCCAGCCTCGGTATCGAGCAGGCGCAGGGCCGCGTCGCGCTCTGATTCGAGCAAGGCGGGATCGGCGCCGTCGATGTCGATCGCCGCGAGGACGATCGGGCTGCGCGCCGATTGGCCGCCGGCGCCGCCCTCGACCTCCTCGTTGTCGCGCAGCGAGACGAACCAGCGCTTCACCACGTCGAGCGTGCTGCCGCTGCCGGCGCGGCTCGCGCGCTCGCCGAGAACGACCTGGTCGGGATGCTGGAGGTCGAAGGCGAGCTGTGCGGCCGTCTGATAGCGGCGCTCGGGCCGCACCTCCAGGCAGCGCAGGATCACCTCCTGCAACCACGGCGGGCAGTCGGCGCGCAGCGTGCGCGGAGCCGTCGGCTCGCGGTAGAGCCGACGGCGCAGCCCGCGTGCGCTCGACGGTGCGCCGAAGGGGCGCTTGCCGGTCGTCAGGTGATAGAGCATGACGCCGGTGGAGAACAGGTCGCTGCGCGGATCGCTGCGGACGAAGCGCACCTGCTCGGGCGACATGTACGGCGAGGTCCCCATCGGCAGCTCGAACTCCTCCTCGAGCAGGTCGGGAAGCAGGTCGTGGCGCGACAGGCCGAAATCGATCAGCACCGCCTCGCCGTCGCTGCCGTCGGCGCCTCGGCGCAGCATGACGTTGCTCGGCTTGACGTCGAGGTGGACGACGCGCTGCCGGTGCAGGTCGTGCAGCGCGGTTGCGACCTTGGCGCCGAGCTGCGCGACCTCGTCGACGGGCAGCGGCGCGGCGTCGAAGCGCTCGAGCAGCGAGCGGCCCTCGATCCGCTCCATCACGATGTAGGGCAGGCGGGTGAAGTCGCCGCGCGCGACGTAGCGGGGAACGTGCGGGCCGCTCAGCGTCGGCATGATCATCTGCTCGACCTCGAAGCCGACGATCGCCGTCGGGTCGTCACCGCCGCGCAGGCGCGGCACCTTCATCAGCAGTGGCAGCGCGGCTTCGTCGGTGGCGGGCGACTCGACGCGGCCGACGTTCCAGAGCGTCGCCATGCCGCCGCGATGGGCCACCGCTTCGAGGCGGAAGCCGTCGACGACCTGGCCGACCTCGAGCGAGGCCGGCACGATGGCGACGTCAGCGGTCACCGCCGAGGCGCTCCGCCACCCGCTCGGGCAGCCCGGCGGCGCGCACCTTCGCGGCGGCAGCCGCATGGTCGTAGGGGACGCGATGAAACGTCAGCGCCTGCGCTTCGCTGTCGAAGATGGCGTAGCACGCAGCGGGGTTGCCGTCGCGCGGCTGGCCGGCCGAGCCGGGGATGGCGAGCCAGCGTCGCTGCGACGAGAGCGGGATGGCGATGCCGGGCGCCGGCCTGAATTCGCCGGCCTTTCCTGTTCCCGAGAGGTGATAGAGCATCGGCACGTGGACGTGGCCGCAGAACGTGAAGCGGCGGTCGGTCGCGAGCAGGCTGCGCGCCGCCTCGCTGCGACCTTCGAGATAGGCCCACTCGGCCGGCGCCCAGGCGTTCGCGTGGACGAGCAGCGTCTCGCCCTCGACGTGGGTCAGTGGAAGCGCGGCGAGGAAGGCGAGCTGCGCGGCATCGAGCCGCGCGCGCGTCCAGGCGATGACGGCGCGCGCGTCGGCGACCATGCTCGGCTGGGGACCCGCGGTGACGGCGTCGTCGTGATTGCCTCGCACCGCGAGCGCACCGGCGGCGACGTGCTCGCGCACGCGCTCGACCACCCAGCCGGGATCGGCGCCGTAGCCGACGTAGTCGCCGAGAAAAGCGTGGCGATCGGCGCCTTGCGTCGCCGCATGCGCGAGCACGGCGCTCAACGCTTCACGGTTGGCATGGAGGTCGGCGATCAGGGCGAGCTTCACGAGCCCGGACCCTTTTCAGCCGATCCGACCGAGGACCAAATACTCCATGAGCGCCTTCTGCACGTGCATCCGGTTCTCCGCCTCGTCCCAGACGACCGACTGCGGTCCGTCGATCACCTCGGCCTCGACCTCCTCGCCGCGATGCGCGGGCAGGCAGTGCATGAAGAGCGCGTCGGGGTGCGCCGCGGCCATCATCTCGCTGTCGACGCACCATGCGGCGAACGCCTTCATTCGCTCGGCGCTCTCGTCCTCGTAGCCCATGCTCGTCCAGACGTCGGTGGTGACGACGTCGGCATTGCGGCAGGCGTCGAGCGGATCGCGGAAGACCTTGAAGCAGTCGCGACGGGTGACGCCTGCGGCCGCCGGATCGACCTCGTAGCCGTTCGGCGTGCTCACGTGCAGCGTGAAGCCGAGGATGTCGGCGGCCTGCAGCCAGGTCGCCGCCATGTTGTTGCCGTCGCCGACCCAGGCGACGACCTTGCCGTCG
>Ga0308174_10001803_pt1 | contig 10219 bp, 8 predicted proteins | sample PhyPR2_FD_203894 | JGI IMG/M metagenome (GOLD analysis project Ga0308174, IMG submission 203894) | Soil microbial communities from UC Gill Tract Community Farm, Albany, California, United States - DLSLS.P.R2 | ecosystem: Environmental > Terrestrial > Soil > Agricultural land | place: USA... | reverse complement strand
CGCAGCGCCGCCATCGCCTATGGCGCGGGCGTCGCCATCCTGATCCTGCGGGTCGCGAGCCTCAGCCGTCCGTCGCTGGCGATCGCGGCCAATGCGGCCAGCGCGCTGTTCTTCCCGCTGCTGATCCCGGTGCTGGTCACGGTCACCGCCAACCTGAACAAGGCCTCGCCCTGCAACCTGCGCTTCTCGATGGTGACCGAGGCGGGCTGGGACATCGGCTGCTTCGCCGCGTGCCTCGTCACCGCGACGCTGTTCGCGATCGGCGCGCCCATCGAGCTCGGGGTCTTCCTGGCGCTCCCGGCCATGCTCGGCCAGTGGGCGCTGCTTCGCCGGTTCTACCCGAAGCGCGCGGCGGCCCTGGCGTGAGCGGGCCGCTTCGCATCGAGATCGGCGTCGCGACGGTCGAACGGCTGCTGGAGGCGCAGTTCCCCCACTGGGCGCGCCGCTCGATCGTGCCCGCGCCGGCCTCGGGCACGGACAACGCCATGTTCCGGCTCGGCGCCCATCTCGCGGTGCGACTGCCGCGCGTCGAATGGGCGGCTCCCCAGGTCGAGAAGGAGCAGACCTGGCTGCCGCGCCTGGCGCCGCGCCTGCCCCTGCCGGTTCCGGTCCCCTTGGGCCGCGGCCGACCGACGAAGCCTTTCCCTGGCCCTGGTCGGTGTGCCGGTGGGTTGCCGGGGGGGCCCCGGCGCCCGCCGCCTGGACCCGCGGTCGCGGCTGGGCGCTCTCGACGGCCGCGATCGCGCTGCCCTACTACCGCACGCGCCAGCCGGACATCGCCAGCGCCGCCGCGCGCACGCTCGAGGCGGTGCGGTCGGATGAACTCTAGGCCACGCCCTTCAGCGCCTCGCCGATGCGGCCGACGAGCTCTTCGATCTGCGCCTCGGAGATGATCAGCGGGGGCGAGAGCGCGATGGTGTCGCCGGTCACGCGGATCAGCGCGCCCGCCTCGAACAGCCGCTGGAAGGCCTCGGCGCCGCGCTTGCCGGGCGCGCCCTCGCGGGGCTCGAGCTCGATGCCGGCGACCAGGCCGAGGTTGCGGACGTCCTTCATGTGCCGCGCGCCGTCGAGGCTGTGGACGGCGTCCGCCCACCGAGGCTCGAGGGCCGCCACGCGCTCGAACAGGGCCTCCTCGGCGTACAGGCTGAGCGCCGCGCCGCCCGCCGCCACCGCCAGCGGGTGGGCGGAATAGGTGTAGCCGTGGAACAGCTCGATGCCGGCCGGAGCCTGCTCCACAACGGCGCGGTAGATTTCGGCTTTCACGCCCACCGCGCCCATCGGGACCGAGGCGTTGGTGAGGCCCTTGGCCAGCGTGATCAGGTCCGGCGTCACGCCGAACCGCTCGGCGGCGGTGGCCGCGCCCAGGCGGCCGAAGCCGGTGATCACCTCGTCGAAGATCAGCAGGATGCCGTGCGCGTCGCAGATCGCCCGCAGCCGCTCGAGGTAGCCCTTCGGCGGCACGAGCACGCCGGCCGAGCCGGCCAGCGGCTCGACGATCACCGCGGCGATGGTGTCGGCGCCGTGCAGGGCCACCAACCGCTCCAGGTCCTCGGCGAGCTCGGCGCCCCGCTCCGGCTGGCCGCGGGTGAAGGCCTGCGCGGGATCGAGCGTGTGGCGGATGTGGTCGACGCCGGGCAGCAGGGCATAGGCGCGCCGGTTGTTGGGCAGCCCGCCCACCGAGATGCCGCCGAAGCCCACCCCATGGTAGCCCTTCTCGCGGCCGATCAGCCGCGTGCGCGTCCCCTGGCCGATGGCGCGCTGGTAGGCGAGCGCGATCTTCAGCGCGCTGTCGACCGCTTCCGACCCGGAGTTGCCGAAGAACACGTTGTCGAGACCGGCGGGCAGGATCGCCGCCAGCCGCTGGGCGAACTCGAAGGCCTTGGGATGCGAAAGCTGGAAGGAGGGCGCGTAGTCGAGGACGCCGGCCTCGCGCCGGATCGCCTCGACGATCGGCTCGCGGCAGTGGCCGGCGTTGACGCACCACAGCCCGGCCGTGCCGTCGAGCAGCCTGCGGCCGTCGACGGTCGTGTAGTGCATGTCCTTGGCCGAGGCGAGCAGCCGCGGGCCCGCCTTGAAGGCGCGATTGTCGGTGAACGGCATCCAGAAGGCGGAGAGGTCGTTCGGCAGCACCGGCGCCGCATCGTCCAGGGCCATGGCGGTCTCCCTCTGGCTGGCGGCCGAGCGTCACAGACTTTCCGCGGCCGGACAACACCGCAGCCTTGCGCGCGCCCGCGTCCCGCCGTCGTATGGTGATCGCCGATCAGGAGGGCGCGCGCATGGACTTCCGGACCACGACCATCGAGGCGCTGGTGGGCCAGGTGCGCGAGCGGCGGCTCTCGGCCCGCGAGCTCACCGAGGCGGCGCTGGCCAACATCGAGGCGACCAACCCACGGCTGAACGCGGTCTGCGCGGTCGATCCGAAGCGGGCCCTGGCCGAGGCCGAGGCGGTGGACGCGCGGCTCGCGAAGGGCGATGCCGTGGGCCCGCTCGCCGGCATCCCGCTGCTGGTGAAGGACCTGGAGGACGCGGCCGGCTACAAGACGACCTACGGCTCGGCGCTGCACCAGGACGTCGCCCCCGCCAAAGCCGACTCCGTGCTGGTGGGCCGGCTGAAGGCGGCGGGCTGCGTGGTGGTCGGCAAGGCCAACACCCCGGCCTTCGGCTTCAAGGCGTTGACCGAGAACATCCCGTTCGGGGTAACGCGCAATCCGTGGAACCCGGACTATCATGCGGGCGGCTCCTCCGGCGGCTCGGCCTCGGCGGTGGCGGCAGGCGTCACGCCGCTGGCCACCGGCTCGGACGGCGGCGGCTCGATCCGCATCCCCTCGGCGGTGTGCGGCTTCTCCGGGATCAAGTGCACCCAGGGCCAGGTCCCGAACGGCGGGCCCAATGCGCCGGGCTCGGGCGTGCTGGCGGTCAAGGGGCCCATGGCGCTGCGCGTGCGCGACACGGCCCTGGCGCTGGACGCCGTGCGCGGCCTCGAGCCCACCGATCCCTACAGCCTGCCTTCCGACGGGACCTCCTGGCGGCGCGCGCTCGACGGCGACAACCGCCCGCGCAAGGTGATCTGGTCGCCGACCATGGGCTTTGCGCGGGTCGACGACGAGGTGCTGGCCCGCGCCCAGGCGGTGGTCGACGAGCTCGCCGCGGCCGGCGTCGAGGTGGTGCGCAAGGACAAGGTCTGGGACGAGAGCCCCAACCTCGCCTGGTTCGTGATCTGGGCCGCCCAGCGGGCCCGCGCCCAGGGCCACCTGAAGGGCACGCCCGAGTGGGAGAAGATCGATCCGGACCTGCGCCAGCAGATCGAGGCGGGCCTCGGCTATGGGGCGGCGGCCTACGCCCAGTCCCTCGATCTCGCCCATTCGCTCGCCTGGCGGCTGAACGCGGCGATGGAGGACGCCGAGGTGCTCATCACCCTCACCCTGGCCGGCCATCCGCCGAAGATCGGCGGGCAGGGCCTGATCAACGGCCAGCCGGCCGGGGCGGAGTGGGTGCAGTTCACGCCCGGGCTCAACATGACGCGCAATCCCGCGGGATCGGCGCCCATCGGCGTCTCCTCGCTCGGCCTGCCGCTCGCCCTGCAGGTGATCGGCCGCCAGAAGGACGACGTCGCGGTCCTGAAGACCCTGTGCTTCATCGAAGACCTCACCGACCCGAAGTTCGCCGCGCCGCACGGGGTCTCCGCCTGAGCGGATCATCGTGCTAGGCTGGGCGTTCGTTTCGGGGGTGCGGTCTCGCTCAGACGCCTGCCCGACGGCGGGAGCCTTGCGCGAACCGCGCCCATTGCAGGGTCCGGAGGCCTCGCCATGGCGGTCCACAATCACGTCGAAAACCCGTTCGAGTACGTGCTCGAGAAGCTGAGCTGGTCGTTCTCCGGCGCCGGGCGGCGGGACCGCGCCGCGCGCGCGGCCGCCCGGGTCGAGCCGCGGGTCCGCCGGATCCAGGTCGCCGAGCTGTGGGATTCGCTGCGCAAGGGCCTGGCCGACTTCGCCGCGGCGCGCGACGACGTGGTGTTCATCGCCATCATCTACCCGCTGGCCGGGATCATTCTCGCCGCCTTGGCCATGCACTATGCGCTGCTGCCGATGATCTTCCCCCTGGCGGCGGGCTTCGCTCTGCTTGGACCGCTGGCCGCGCTCGGGCTCTATGAAATCAGCCGCCGCCGCGAGAAGGGGCAGCCGGTGAGCTGGATCGACGCCGGGCGGGTCATCGAATCGCCCGCCATCGTCCCGATCGTCGGCATGGGCCTGATCCTCGTCGCGCTGTTCGGGCTGTGGCTGGCGGCCGCCTACGAGATCAGCCTCCTGGCGTTCGGCAATGGCCCGCCCGGGACCATCCACGGCTTCGTCCACCAGGTGTTCGCGACCGGCGCCGGCTGGGAGATGATCGCCATCGGCATCGGCGTGGGCTTCGTCTTCGCCGTCGTGGCCTTCGCGATCAGCGTCGTCTCCTTCCCGCTGCTGCTCGACCGGCACGTGGACCTGGACGTGGCCATCCGCACCTCGATCGACGCGGTGCGGGCCAATCCGGGACCCCTGGCGCTCTGGGCGATCGTGGTGGCCGTCCTGCTGGTCGCCGGCTCGATCCCGGCGCTGGTCGGGCTGATCGTCGTGGTGCCGGTGCTCGGCCACGCCAGCTGGCATCTCTATCGGAAGCTGGTCGAGCCGCCTGCCTGAGCGCTCAGACGCTGGCCCGGCCGACGCTGGCGTAGGCGAAGCCGCGGGCGCGCATGTCCTCGGGCTTGTAGATGTTGCGCAGGTCGATCATCACCGGCCGCTTCATGATCAGCTTGATGCGGTCGAGGTCGAGGGCGCGGAACTGGTCCCACTCGGTGATGATCACCAGGGCGTCGGCGCCTTCGGCGACGTCGTAGGGGTCGTCCTTGAAGATCACGTCGCGCAGCAGCTGACGGGCCTCGTGCAGCCCCTCGGGGTCGAAGGCCTGGATCGTCGCCCCGGCCGCCTGCAGCGCCGGCACGATGTCCAGCGAGGGCGCGTCGCGCATGTCGTCGGTGTTCGGCTTGAAGGTGAGCCCCAGCACGCCGATCACCCGGCCGCTCAGGTCGCCGCCGTCCAGCGCCGCCTTGACCTTTTCCGCCATGGCCTTCTTGCGGGCGTCGTTGACCCGCACGGTGGTCTCGATGAGCTCGACCGGCGCGCCGGCGTCGCGCGCGGTGCGCACCAGCGCCACAGTGTCCTTCGGAAAGCAGGAGCCGCCGTAGCCCGGGCCGGCGTGCAGGAACTTCGCGCCGATGCGGTTGTCCAGCCCGATGCCGCGGGCCACCTGCTGGACGTCGGCCTCCACCGCCTCGCAGAGGTCGGCGATCTCGTTGATGAAGGTGATCTTCATCGCCAGGAAGGCGTTGGCCGCATATTTGGTGAGCTCGGAGGTCCGGCGGCTGGTGAACAGGATCGGCGTCTCGTTGAGATAGAGCGGGCGGTAGAGCTCGCGCATCACCGCCTGGGCGCGTGGATCCTGCGTCCCCACCACGACCCGGTCGGGCCGCTTGAAGTCCTCGATCGCCGCGCCTTCGCGCAGGAACTCGGGGTTGGAGACCACCGCCACGTCCGCGTCGGGGCGCACGCGCCGGACGATGGCCTCGATCTCGTCGCCGGCGCCGACCGGGACGGTGGACTTGGTGACCAGCACGGTGAAGCCGTCGACCAGCCCCGCGATCTCCTCGGCGGCGGCATGGACGTAGCTCAGGTCCGCATGGCCGTCGCCGCGGCGCGACGGCGTGCCGACCGCGATGAACACCGCCTCGGCGCCCTTCACAGCCGCGGCCGCCTCGGTCGCGAAGAACAGCCGCCCGGCCTCGACGTTGCGCGCCACCAGCCTGTCCAGGCCCGGCTCGTAGATCGGCATGCCGCCGGCCTTCAGGCGCTCGATCTTGCCGGCGTCCTTGTCGATGCACGTGACGATGTGGCCGAAGTCGGCGAAACAGGCGCCTGAGACCAGGCCGACATAGCCCGTCCCGATCATCGCCACGTGCATGAGCTGTCCCCGAGCTTGGTGGTAGGCGCTTTCAACATGGGTTCCGCCGGCCTGTCATCCCGGTTTCGCGACGCCGGGATCACACAAGGGGCGCCTCAGATCTCCTGGTTGTAGGCGCCGATCTGCGGGTATCTGGCGAGCCGCGGCTTCACCTCCTGGCGGAACAGGGCGCGCATGTCGTCCTCCGACCTCAGGCTCTCGACCACCACCACCAGCTCGGGCTTGTTGGAGGAGGCCCGCACCAGCACCCAGGAGCCGTCCTCCAGGGCCACGCGCACGCCGTTGACGGTGATCAGCTCGGCGATCCTTCGCCCCAGGATGGTCCCGCCGGCGTCTCGCAGCTGCTGGTATTCGGCCACGATCCGGTCGACCACGGCGTACTTCTCCTCGTCCGCGCAGTGCGGGCTCATGGTGAGCGAGGTCCAGGCCACCGGCAGGGCCCTCTTCAGGTCCGACAGCTTCTTGCCCGGATTGCGGTCGAGCATGGACAGGATCGCCGCGGCGGCGACCAGCCCGTCGTCGTAGCCGCGCCCGTTCGGCGGGTTGAAGAAGAAGTGGCCGGACTTCTCGAACCCGGCCAGCGCGCCCAGTTCGGCGGTCTTGCGCTTGATGTAGGAGTGGCCGGTCTTCCAGTAGACGGTCCTGGCGCCGTTCGCCTTCAGCACCTCGTCGGTGGCGAACAGGCCCGTGGACTTCACGTCGACCACGAAAGTGGCGTCCTTGTGCAGCGCCGAGAGGTCGCGCGCCAGCATCAGGCCGATCTTGTCGGCGAAGATCTCCTCGCCCTCGTCGTCGACCACCCCGCAGCGGTCGCCGTCGCCGTCGAAGCCCAGCGCCAGGTCGGCCCCGTGCGTGCGCACGGCCTCGGCCATGGCGTGCAGCAGGACCTGGTCCTCGGGATTGGGGTTGTACTTCGGGAAGCTCCAGTCGAGGGCGGTGTCCATCTCGACCACCTCGGCCACCCCCATGCGGCGCAGCGCGTCCGGGGCGAAGGCGCCGGCGGTGCCGTTGCCGCAGGCGCAGACCACCTTGAGCGGCCGCGTGAGCGCAGCCCGCGACGCCGCATCGGCGATGTAGCGGTCCATGACGCCTTCGACGCGCACCAGCTTGCCGCCGTCGCGCGCCTTCCACTGGCCGCCCAGCGTGATCTCCTTCAGCCGCCCCATCTCCTCCGGGCCGAAGGTGAGCGGACGCTGCGCGCCCATCTTGACGCCGGTCCAGCCGTTCTCGTTGTGGCTGGCGGTGACCATGGCGACGCACGGCGCATCGAGGTCGAACTGGGCGAAATAGGCCATCGGCGTGACCGCGAGGCCGATGTCCAGCACCTCGCAGCCGGCGGACATCAGGCCCAGGGTCAGGGCCTGCTTGATGGACAGCGAATAGGACCGGAAGTCGTGGCCGACCACGACCTTGCGGTGGCCGAGCTCCTGGACGTAGCTGCCGAGCCCCAGGCCGAGCGCCTGGACGCCGAGCAGATTGATCTCCGGCCCGAACAGCCAGCGCGCGTCGTACTCGCGGAATCCCGTCGCCTTGACCAGCGGCTCGGTCTCGAAGGCGAGCGTGTTGGGGACGAGGTCGGCGCGCGGGACGTGCAGCATCGTGGCTCCAGGCGATTGGCAGAGTGGGTTTAGTCGGCCCTCGGCCCCCACGCCACCAACGCTTCGGGCGAGGCTTGGTTTTCGCGGCCTACATCACCCCGGCGCGCAGCAGGTCGTGGACGTGCAGGATGCCCACGGGCCGGCCGGCCTCGACCACGAACAGCACGGTGACGCGGGGCAGGGCGGTCTCGCCCGCGTCGGCCGCGCCGCCTTCGGTCATGATCGCCAGCGCCTCGGAGGCCAGCATGTCCGGCGGCACGGTCTTCCTGGGCCCGGGCGTCATCACCTCGAGCGCGGTGCGGTCGAGCAGGCCCTCGATGTGGCGGCGCAGGTCGCCGTCGCTGATCGCGCCCACCAGCCGGCGCGCCTCGTCGACGACGCCCACGATCCCGAAGCGCTTGCCGGTCATCACCAGGAGCGCCTCGCGCATCGGCGCATCGGCGCCCACCAGCGGCAGCTCCTCGCCGCCATGCATCAGGTCGCCCACGGTGCGCAGCATGGCCCCGAGCTTCCCGCCCGGATGGAAGACGTGGAAGTCCTGCGGCTTGAACCCGCGCCGCTCCAGCAGCGCCACGGCGAGCGCATCGCCGAGCGCCATCTGCAGGGTGGTCGAGGTGGTGGGGGCGTTGACCTCCGAGGTCGCCTCGGCGGCGTCGGCCAGCCTGAGCACCACGTCGGCGCCGCGGCCCAGCGCGCTCTGCGGCTCGGCCGTCATGGCGATGAGCGGGATGCGGAAGCGCTTGGCGTAGGCCAGCACGTCGGCGAGCTCGCGCACCTCGCCGGATTTCGACAGCGCCAGGATCACGTCGCCGTCGGCGATCATGCCGAGGTCCCCGTGGCTGGCCTCGGCGGCGTGGACGAAGATCGCCTGGGAGCCGGTGGAGGCGAAGGTGGCGGCGATCTTGCGCGCCACATGGCCGGACTTGCCGATGCCGGTGCAGACGATCCGCCCCTTGGCGGCGAACAGCCGGTCCACGGCGCGCGCGAATGTCGCGTCGAGCGCCCCGGCCTGCTGGCCGAGCGCCTCGCCCTCCACGGTCAGGACGCGGCGGGCGACCGCCACGGCGTCGAAGCCGCTCATCCCGCCTGGCTCCCGAACGAGCGTCGCAGGACAGGGCCTGCTCGGAGGGGCCGCGCTGCGCAGGCTTGGCGGGGCAGGGTCATTGCGAGGGGCTGAGCGCCTGGTTCTGCAGGTTGCGCACGGCGTCGCGCGCCTGCCGCAGCCGCTGCTGGGCGGCGAGCTGCTCGCGCTGCATGGCGGCGCGCATGGCGGGCGTCTGCTGCACGGGGGTATGGCCAAACGGGGCGGGCGAGCGCGCGCCCAGGCCCTGCGGCCAGACGAGCGCCAGGGCCACCACGAGGATCGTGAGGACGCCGAGGGCCGGCAAGTAGAGACGATCGAGCATGCGAGGCTCCTATAGCGGCTCCGCGCGCCCTCGGCCATTGCGCGCACGCTTGACGGAACGGCCCCCCCGGCCCTAGCCGCTCTCCAGCCATCGCCAGGAGGCGCCCTTGCCCATCCTCATCCTGCTGCGCCACGGACAGAGCCAGTGGAACCTGGAGGACAGGTTCACCGGCTGGGTCGACGTCGACCTGACGCCGCAGGGGGAGGCCGAGGCGCTGCGCGGGGGCGAGCTCATCAAGGCCGCCGGGATCGCCATCGACCGCTGCTGCACCTCGGTGCTGACCAGGGCGATCCGCACCTCCTGGCTGGCCCTGTGGGCGGCCGGCCAGGCCTACGTTCCCGAGACCAAGGACTGGCGGCTGAACGAGCGCCACTACGGCGGCCTGACCGGCCTCAACAAGGCCGAGACGGCGAAGCAGCACGGGGCCGAGCAGGTCATGATCTGGCGCCGCTCCTACGACGTCCCGCCGCCGGAGCTGGCCGCGGACAGCCCCTTCGACTTCGCCCGCGACCGGCGCTACGCCGGCGCGGCCCTGCCGCGCACCGAGAGCCTGAAGACCACGCTGGATCGCGTGCGCCCCTACTGGGAGGATGAGATCGCGCCAAGGCTGGCGGCCGACGAGACGCTGCTGGTGGCGGCGCACGGCAACTCGATCCGGGCGATCGTGAAGCTTCTCTTCGGCGTCTCGGATGCGGAGATCGTCGGCGTGGAGATCCCGACCGGCAATCCGCTGGTGGTGGAGCTGACCGCGTCCCTGAAGCCCACCGCCGCGCGCTACCTCGACGGCGCGCGCGCCCAGGCCCTGCCCGGCCATACGAAATGAACGCAGACGAAACCCACATGCGCCGCGCCATCGCCCTGGCGCGGGCGAGCCTCGGGCGCACCGCCGAGAACCCGGCGGTGGGCTGCGTGATCGTGCGCGACGGCCAGGTGGTCGGCGAGGGCGCGACCGGCGAGGGCGGGCGGCCGCACGCCGAGGAGGTCGCGCTGGCCCAGGCCGGCGAGGCGGCCCGGGGCGCCACGGCCTACGTCACCCTGGAGCCGTGCGGGGCGCGATCCTCCGGCGCGGCCTCCTGTTCGGAGCGGCTGATCGCGGCGGGCGTCGCGCGCGCGGCGATCGCGCGCGAGGATCCGTCGCCCTACGCCGCCGGCCAGGGGCTGGCGCGGCTGCGTGCATCCGGCCTCGATGTTGACCTGGGGTTGCTGAGCACCGAGGCGGCG
>Ga0308174_10001801_pt1 | contig 10227 bp, 3 predicted proteins | sample PhyPR2_FD_203894 | JGI IMG/M metagenome (GOLD analysis project Ga0308174, IMG submission 203894) | Soil microbial communities from UC Gill Tract Community Farm, Albany, California, United States - DLSLS.P.R2 | ecosystem: Environmental > Terrestrial > Soil > Agricultural land | place: USA... | reverse complement strand
CGGACGCTTCCGAGCTTATCTGCTGACTGCGATCAGGCATTTCCTCGTGAACCAGGCTGCGGCAGCCAACACGGCAAAGCGCGGCGGAAGACATTCGTTCGAGTCGATCGACGATGTGCCGGACGAACATTCCTTGCAGCCAGCCGCTGATGAAACGCCCGAAGCGGCTTTCGACCAGGCCTGGGCGCTGGTCATCCTCGATGCAGCGATGCGCCGCCTGCGCACCGAGGCGAAGCTCGCCGACAAGCAGGAACTGTTCGATCAGCTGCGCGATTTCTTGATCGAGTCCCCGGACGACGACGATTACGCTCGCGTGGCGGCGAAACTGCAGATGCGGCGCAATACGATCGCTGTCTCGGTGCATCGGCTGCGGCGGCGCTTGAGCGAACTGGTGCAGGACGAGGTGGCCCAGACGGCCGCGGATCGAGCAGACCTGGAAATCGAGCTGCGCGAACTGCGGCATGCATTCGGTCCCGTGATGTGATCGTGCACCAGCCGCCGCGCGAGCATCGTGGCGGGTCGTCATTGCTGCAACGTGCTTGTAATCGAGGGCCGCAGATCCTGCACTACGGCTCAAAGCACGCAGAACAGGCCCGATGATGCAAAACGAGAACTCCCGGCAGCGCTTCGCGAACACGCACTGGTCGATGGTGATGCAGATGGGCACGCCGCGGGCCACCGACGCCCGCGATGCGCTGATCCAGCTGTGCCTGCGCTTCTGGTATCCGATCTACGCGTATGTGCGTCAGTGTGGGCACTCGCCCGCGGTTGCCAACGACATTACCCATAGTTTCCTGCAGCACCTGTTCCGGCTTTTCCGCGAACAGGGAACGGCGCGCGCAGAAGGACAATTTCGGCCGTACCTGCTGGCACGCCTGCACGAGTTCCTTTCCAGCGACTGGCGCAACGCGGTGGCGGAACCTGTCGCTGAACTGGCCGATCCGCCGCAGGATCTTGAGTCGCGCAACCAGCGCGACAACGCTGCCGCACCCTCGCCCGAGCAGGCCTACCAGCAGAGTTTCGCGCTCGAACTGCTGGCACGCGCGCTCGCCGGGCTGCGCGAGGAAGCGCGCGAGACCGGGCGCCTGGACATGTTCGAGGCGCTGGAACCCTTCCTGGCCCAGGACCCGTCGGGCGCGGAGGCTACCGATTTGGCGCTACGGCTGGGAACGCGGCCACTCGCCGTGATGGTCGCGATGAAGCGCATGCGGCAGCGATTTCGTGAGCTGATCGACCTGGAGCTTGCCGACACGGTAGCGTCCGCGGAAGAACTGCTGGGCGAGCAGCAGTCGCTCTATGCCGTGCTGCGGGATGCAGGATGAACACGTCCGGCGCAACGCGAATCGTCTCCGGCGCGCCTGCCGGAACCAACTCGGCATTGCCGCGCGGCGGTCGCGCGCAGCTCGCAAACCTCGCGTTCGGGAGCATCAACCGCCGCGAAGACACCGCGCTGACCACGTCGGGGATGGATCCCGGCCGGCACCTTGCTTTCGTGACATCCGACGCGCTGGATCTGGATCTTTCCGACGAGACCCAGCGTCGATTCGGCGACTACGAACTGCTCGAACTTGTCGGCGAAGGCGGCATGGGTGTCGTCTATCGCGCGCGCCAGATCAGCCTCGATCGCGAAGTCGCGGTAAAACTGCTGTCGGCGGGGCCGTGGGCATCGCGCGATTTCGTCGAACGCTTCCAGCGCGAGGCGCAGAACGCCGCGCGCATGCAGCATCCGAACATCGTGCCGATCCACGAAGTCGGCACGATCGAAGGACTGCATTTCTTCAGCATGCGTCTGATCCGCGGCACCAGCCTCGCCGCGGACGTCAAGCGCGCCGGCCGCTTGCGGGCCTTGCAGTCCGCACAAATTCTGCGCGTCGTGGCCGAGGCGGTCGACTATGCGCATCGGCTCGGGGTTCTGCACCTGGACCTGAAGCCGGCAAACGTATTGATGGATGAAAACGGCGAGCCGCATGTTGCCGATTTCGGACTGGCGCGACGGCTCGATCAGCATCATGCCGCGGACAACACCGAGGTTTCCGGCACGCCGAGTTACATGGCGCCGGAACAGGCGACGGCGCGTGCGCAGAAGATCACGCCGAAGACCGATATCTGGGGCCTGGGCGCGGTGCTTTATGAACTCGTTACCGGAGTTCCGCCATTCCTTGCCGACTCGGCACAGTCGACTTTGCAACTGGTCGTCGAAGGCAACCTGCGCAATCCGCGCGAAATCGCAGCCGACCTGCCGCGCGATCTCGAAGCGATCATTCTCAAGTGCATGGCGCGCGAATCCAGCGAACGCTATGCCAGCGCGCGCGACCTCGCCGACGACCTCGGCCGCTTCATCGACAATCGGCCGGTGCGAGCGCGGCCGCTCAACCGTGCGCAACGCACGTGGCGCTGGGCGCGAAGGCAGCCGTATGTCGCCGCATTCGCGCTGCTGTTCGCCGTTTCATTGCTAGCCGGAATCATCGGTGTAAGTACGCAATGGCGACGCGCCGAACGCAGTGTCGACCTGGCACAGCGCACCTTGTGGGATCTGCGCGATGCGGCCTCGCAGCGACAGATCATCGACGGAGAAGCCTATCGCGCGCTCGACGGTGCCTTGGCGAATGTGCGTGAGATGGAAAGCCACGGCGCGGCGCCAGAACGAGCTGCCCTGGAGCGCCTGCGCATCGGTACGGTGCTGGCGAACGCGCCGCGATTGATCGATGCCATCGCGCTCGGAAAAGATATCGATCAGTTCGAGTTCGCGCCAAACGGCAAGGCAGTCGCCGCGTTGACCGGCAGCGTCATCCATCTGATCGATGTTCAAACCGGCGAGGAACGCTGGAGCGTGGATGCGACCAAATTCAGCAGCAGCGCGACTCCCGGGCGCAAGGGCCCGAGCGTTTTCTTGCGCATTTCACGCGACGGCACGCGAATGATCGCGAATCATCCAACCAACCCCGATCCGGAGCTGAGCTGGGAAACGGGCATTTTGATCGATGTCGCCAGCGGCCAGGGCGTCGAGCCGCCGCGCGATTTCACCGACTTGCTCGCGTGCATCTACAGCTCTGACGCACGCTTTGCACTGCTGGTAGACAAGCAACAGCGCATGCAGCTGTGGCAGGTCTCGCCGTGGGCACCGTCGGGAGATCTGGTGAAGGTACGCAATGGCCCCCGTGCCGAAGGCGATTCCTCGTCGCTCGACGATGTGCTCGTCTCGGACGACGGCAAGGTCATCATCGGATCGTACGACCGGTTGCATATTTTGCGCACGCTCGATCCGCAAAGTTTGTCGCCGAAATTGACGCTGAACCTGACCAAAGAGCAAGGACGTCTGGCGCGGTGGATGTTGAGCCACGATGGTCGCTCGCTTGCCGTAAGCACGATGAATGGCAAGCTCCTTATTTGGAACACCGGCGACGGGCAAGTTCGCTGGCTCCAGTCCGCTGCCGTGGGCCCGGCGGGCGAGATCCCATTCCAGAACGCGGTCGTGACACGGCTCCAGTTCAGCGATGACGACCGACGGCTATTAGCCGTTTCCTACCACCCGAACGATCTGCGCGTGTTCGATACGCGCACCGGCGAACTGGTAACGGCCCCGATTTCGCTCGGCGAAATCACACCGAACATGGCCAACTTCGGCAACGGCGGACGTTCGATCTGGCTGCGCTCCAGCCTTGCCAATGTGCGCATCTGGGACTTGCCCGAAACCAATGCGTGGCAGCTGCCACCAACGCTCGCCGCACCGTCGTTTCCCGGCGAGCAGACCCGCTTTGCCATGTCAGCGGACCCGATGTCGCGAATGATGGCCATGGCCGACAACGGCATGGCAAAACTCTTCCGCTCGCCGGCACCGCCAATGGGCGACCGCATGTCTGCACCGTTGGTGACCGAGACGCTACGCGTGCCGAACGACCTGCTGGTCGGCGTTGCCGGCAACCGGGTCGAGGTTTTCCATGCAACGACGCAGGCCGCGAAAGGGGTATCCATCCAATTGTCGCAACCGCCGACGTTTGCCGACCTCACCCCGGACGGGGAAACACTTGTTGCGATTGCCGGCCGAGCTCTTTCCGCGTGGGACTGGCGCACGGGCGCGCCGCGCTGGCCCGAATTCATCCTTGAGAATTCCCCCGCACATGTCAGCGTTGCCGCGAATGCACCGGTAATCGCGGTCTCGACCGGGCACAGTGGCGCTGACGATGCGGTGGAAATCATCCAGGTCATCGATCTGCGTAGCGGCAAGGCTCGGGGCGCGCCGATCCCGTTTCACTGGCTGCAACGCCCGCCGCGCCTTTCGCCCGACGGCCGATTTTTGATCACAGCGGTTGACTCGGACGCCCCGGAACTCAAGCCTTCCGTGCTGCTGGTGATCGACACGCTGGATCCGGATCACCCGCTCACGCTGTCCCCGCCGGCCAAAGACGGTGCGCCAATCAACGATGCGAGATTTGCAGACGATGGCTCGATATGGGCGACTACCAGCGGCAGCGAGGACGTGCTCTGGCATTGGAATGCAAAAGGCGAGGTGCTTTTGAGCAAGCGACTGCCGAACCTTCGCAACCACTTTTCCGGAGTGCTGCTGCCTTTGAGCGAGGGACGCGGAGTAATCGTGCTGGCGGCCGCAGCGCACAACACACCGTTGCTGGTGCTGGCGGACGGCACCGCGCGTGCGCTTCCGGGTCCTGCCGCCCAGGACATCCTCAATGTGGCCGAGCTCAGCGCCGACGGCAAGTTGCTCGCACTAGCCACGCGCAATAGTGTCCTGCTCGTCGATGTCGCGAACGGGCAGCGGCTGTTGCCGGAGCTAAAGCTGGCACTCGCTCCGAACGATTCGGTGCGGCAGCTTGCATTCTCCAGTGCCGAGGCGCTTGTCGGGCGAACCATCTTCGGTCATTGGTTCCACTGGCAGGTGCGCGCCGATTTGCGTCCGGTCGCGGAGATCGAACGCGATCTGCAGCTACGGCACTTCGAGCGGACCGTAGATCCGGCGGCGCCGTTGTCGAGCGAGGAACGGAGTCGGCTGCGGGCCGACGACCCAGGTCCGGCGCAGGTCGCGAATGGCGCAGTGGAGATCACGCCCGCGGCGATACCGGCGCCAATGTCGGCGGACCTACGATATGTGGCGCTCGATCTCTCGCCGATCGCCAACGTCGACACGCGTCTGGTCACCAAGGGCTGGCCGCCAGGCCTGCCGACGTTGCCGCGCGGACCCCAGCGGTACGAAGGTGTTGATTTCCATTTGGGCAGTGGCGTGCAGCTGGCCGGTGGTTCGCAGAACAACAACTTCGTGTCCGCATTCGCGCTGCAATCGAAGGTCCTGTCCGTGGAACCGCAGGCTGTTTCTGCGATATACGTTCTCGCATTTCAGTTCGACTCGGCTGCGGGCGAGGTGGCCCACGTCGACCTTCACTATGCCGACGGCGGCGAACGCGCGTTGCCCATCCTGGAGGGGCGCGATTTGATATCGCAGGCAGATGTACCCGACGAGCCCTCCATGGCAGCGCGCCGCCATATCGGTTGGCAGGGAATCTGGGCCGAAAATTTCAACACAACGGCCGGTTTCAACTCGGGTGAAGCGACGGTCTTTTGGAGTTACGTCGTGCACCTTGAAAATCCGGAACCGCAAAGGCCTGTCAGCGGCATCTCTTTCGGCGCGAAACCCGAGTCGCCCGGACTGCTGGTGCTCGCGCTGACGCTGGAACGAGCCGACGCAGCGCGAACTGCTCAATAAAAATGCCACTCGCGATTACCGCGGAAAGGGGAATGTGATGACGCACAAAGCTGGAGAGCTTTCGTCCGCGGTACGGCTGGCGATAACGTTGAGCCTGGCCAGCCTGCCGGCGACCGCAGGTGCCGCCGTGCCGGACGCGGCTGCCAATGGTGCCGACACATCGGGCCAGGTCTTCGAAACAATCGTCGTGACCGGCTCGAACGTGCGACGCGTCGATACCGAGACGGCCAACCCGGTCGTGACGATCGACCGCGCCGCGATCGAGCGCTCCGGCAAGCTCACGCTCGGTGATCTCGTCCAGGATCTACCGGCTGTCACCGGTCCCTATACGAATCCGCGCGTCAACAATGGCGGCGGCACCGGAGCGTCCACGATATCGCTGCGGGGGCTCGGAGCGGCGCGCACGTTGATCCTGGTCAATGGACACCGCTACCTCTACGGCGATGTCAATGCGATTCCGTCCGCTGCAGTGGAGCGCATCGAAGTGCTCACCGACGGCGCATCGTCGGTGTACGGATCGGACGCGGTTGCGGGTGTCGTCAATTTCATTCTGCGCAGCAACTACCAAGGCGCGGAGTTCGCGGCGGACTACGGGATTTCCGATCGCGATGACGGCGAACGCAAGGCCTATCATTTCGTGTTTGGCCAGACTACGGACAAGGGCAGCATCCTCGGCGGGGTCGACTACAACAAGTACGATTCGGTACTTGCATTGAATCGCGAATTCTCGAAAAACGCGATCTACTACTACTATGGGATGGCCCATGTCTCCGGCGGTTCGCCCGCAACACCGGGCGGCAACATCGAACTTCCCAAGCAGTTGAAGGCGCAGTTTGGCTGCCGCGCGGTGACTCTGAAGACACTGGGCCAGATCAGCAGCCCGCCCAGGCTCGAGGATTTTCGGTGCTACAACTCGGCCAACGATAACTACAACTTCCAGGGACACGGCAACGTGGAGCTGACGCCGCAGGAGCGCGCCAGCGTCTTCCTCGAGGGCAACTACAAGCTCACTGACCAGGTCGAAACGTACCTGGAGTATTTCCACAACAAGACGCAGTCGGCGTTGCAGATTGCGCCAGGCACGATCAACTCGACGCACAACCGGCTGGATATCTCGGCGCAGAGTTTCTACAACCCGTTCGGCGTCGATTACAGCCCGGATGCGTTTGCATTCAGATCACGGACTGTCGGGAACGGCAATCGTATCGTCAACTTCAGCACGCAGGCCGACCAGGCAACCGCCGGGTTCAGGGGCATGCTCGACAACAATTGGCAGTGGAACGCGTATTTCAATTACGGGCATTTTTCGCAGCTCAATCACACCAGCGGCTTTATCAACCTGGCCAAGCTCGGCGCTGAACTCGGGCCTTCGTACCAAGATACCGCGGGCAATATCGTCTGCGGGACTGATCCGGTGAGCGGCGGAAGCGGACCAATCGCGGGTTGCACGCCGCTCGATTTGTTCGACATCGTCAATCCAGCGACCGTTGCGGCACTGAACAACGCGTCCGGCAACACGTTTACCCATGTCGTCTATGCCGAACGCTCCGTCGTAGCGGAGGCCAATGGCGTCGTGTGGCAACTGCCAGCGGGGGCCGCCCAGGTCGCGATCGGAACCAGTTATCGCAAGCAGTCCGGACAGACTATTCCCGACGCCAGCGAAGTGCCCGACAGCATCGGTATCTGCGACGTCGGCACTGGCTGCGTCGCGCCGATTCGCGGCGGTTTCGATGTGCGCGAAGCCTATGCCGAACTGCTGATCCCGTTGCTGAAAGATCTGCCGTTCGTTTCAGCATTGAACCTGACCGTCGGTGACCGTTATTCGAAATACAGCAATTTCGGAAACACCAACAATACGAAGTTCGCCCTCGAATATCGCCCGATCGAGGACCTGCTGCTGCGCGGCACGGTTTCCGAAGTGTTTCGCGCACCGGCCATCACCGATCTGTACCAGGGCAACGGCCGCAGCGGTGCGGCCGTGCTGGATCCGTGCTTCGGACTGGTGGGCAGCAACGCCGCCTGTGCCGGCATACCGGGCGATGGAAGTTTCGCCCCGGTCCTGGACGAAGATACGGGCAGACCCATTAATGGCGTAACCACGATCACATCCGGATCCGTGACCGCCGGCACGCCGATCGGGCCGGAGCAGGGCAAGTCGTTTGATCTGGGATTTGTCTACGATCCGCACTGGATTCCCGGACTGTCTCTGAGTGCCGACCTGTGGCGCGTCTATCTCAACAACGATATCGGCGCCATCAGCGCGCAAAGCGTCCTCGACCTGTGCTATCGCGCCAATGGCGGTCCGTACTGCCCGCTGATCACGCGTTTCAATCACGGCGACTTCCAGGGTCAACTCGACATCGTTGGAGCGCCGACGGGCAATCTCGGCCGCGTCGACGTCAAGGGTGTGGACTTCGGCCTGCGCTATCGCCTGTCGACTGCGACCTTGGGCAATTTCGGGCTGAACTTCCAGGCCACGTACCTGGATCGCTATGCCGATGATCCGACGCCGGGGTTGCCCGGCGACTTGACCGAGGAGTATGCCGGCCACTACACCAACTTCGCTTCCACCATCTCCGGGGCGAACTTCTCACGCTGGAAAGCACTGGCCACGCTGCACTGGAATCTGGGCCCTTGGAGCGCGGCGTGGACCCTGCGCTATGTCGGCAAATACACGGTGGGATATGCGCGTGAGGACTACAACGCCTCGGCATGCCAGTCGAATTACCCGCCGGGCTGCGAGCTTAAATACGGTGCGAGCGTCTACCACAACATCACGGCAGGCTACGACCTCGAGCCGCTGAACACGCGCATCGACGTCGGCATCGACAATGTTGCCGACAAGTCGCCGGCGCTTGTTTACCAGAACAATACAGTCAACGGCAATGTCGATGCGAACACGTTCGACACGGTCGGCCGCTTCTACTGGGCGCGCGTGACGGTGAAGTTTTGAGATAGGAAAGAACGTTGGGCCAAGGCCCACCCTACAACGCGTCGGCGAGCCGCTTTGCGGTTTCGCGATAACGCGCCGCGATCCGTTCCTCGTCCCGATGCCGAAAATCACGCACGACCCAGTCGCCATTGACCATGACGTGGCGCACGAGGTTCGTGTTGCCGGCGAAGATGAAGGTATCGAGCACGCTGTGCGCATCGCGTGACGCGAGTTGCGGTGAGTCGTCGTCGAGCACCAGCAGGTCGGCGCGGGGACCGCCATTCGCTTGCGCTGGATCCGCAACTTCGATGCTGCCAATCGGCATCCCGGAGGCCTGCGTTCCGCCGAACAGCGCGTCGCCCCACAGCGTCTCGCCGACACTGTTGCTGGATTCCGACACCGCGATATTGCGGTGCCGCGTCAGCAGGCGCTGGCCGTACTCGAGCCAGCGCAGCTCTTCGACCGGGGAGATGGAAATGTGGCTGTCGGATCCGATGCCGAGCGCTCCGCCGGCTGCGAGATAAGCCTGCAATGGGAACAACCCGTCACCGAGGTTGGCTTCGGTGGTTGGGCACAACCCGGTCACGGCGCCGGATTCGGCGACGCGGCGCGTCTCCTCGGGCGTCATGTGCGTCGCGTGCACCAGGCACCAGCGCGCGTCGACCGGCGCATGGTCGAGCAGCCACTCGACCGGACGCGCGTTACGCAGGGCTAGGCAATCCTGCACTTCACCGATCTGTTCGGCGATGTGGATGTGGATGGGCGTTCGTAGCGCCGCTTTCCCCCATCCGCCTTCGGCACCTTCCCCCGCTCGCGGGGGAAGGGAAAAAGATGCGGTCCCCGATCGCTGGGGAAGGGTAGAAGGTGCGGTCCCCGCTCGCGGGGGTGGGGAGGAAGACACGCTTTCCGTTCGCGGGGGAAGGGAAGCAGATGCGTTCCCTGCTCGCTCAGCGAGTGATACCGCGTCGAGCACCGCGTCCATTGCCTCTTCGGGTACCGCGCGCAACGAGTGCAGTGCGACGCCGATGCGCAATGTGGAATCTTCCATCTTGCGCAATTGTTCCAGCAGGCGCAGGTAGGCTTCAACATCGTGACCGAACCGGCGCTGACGCTCGGAAAGCGCTCGCCGGTCGAATCCGCCGCTCATATACAGGGTCGGTAGCAGCGTCAGGCCTATCCCGACTTCCCGTGCCGCCTCGATCAACGCGATCGACATCGCGGCCGGATCGGCATAGGGCTTGCCATCCGACTGATGGTGCAGGTAATGGAATTCGCAGACGTGTGTATAGCCGGCCTTTAGCATCTCGACATAAAGCTGCGCCGCGATTGCGCGCAGTGCGTCGGGGTCGACGCAGCCGGCGAACGCGTACATGGTCTCGCGCCAAGTCCAGAAGCTATCCTCGCTATTGGCGGCTTTTTGAGCTTCGCGCTCGGGGGTGTGCGCAAAACCGCGCCTTTCGGCGAGCCCGGCCATTGCGCGTTGAAACGCATGCGAATGCAGATTCGGCATGCCCGGCAACACGAAACGGCCGAGATACTGCGTTTCTGCGCGCCCGGCGTCTTCGTCGACCGTAGTGAAACG
>Ga0308174_10001800_pt1 | contig 10231 bp, 8 predicted proteins | sample PhyPR2_FD_203894 | JGI IMG/M metagenome (GOLD analysis project Ga0308174, IMG submission 203894) | Soil microbial communities from UC Gill Tract Community Farm, Albany, California, United States - DLSLS.P.R2 | ecosystem: Environmental > Terrestrial > Soil > Agricultural land | place: USA... | reverse complement strand
GCCCGAGGCCGAGGTCGAGGAGGGGGACGACGACGGCGTGCTGCTCGCCGCCGAGCTGGCCACCGACGACCGGGCCGTCGTGCCGGCACTCTGCGAGGGCGGCGACGACGCGGCGGTCGAGCCGCCCGCGGACGAGCCCCCACCACCGCCGCCCTGGTTGGCCAGGACGGCGATGAGTCCGGCCAGCAGCAGGATCGCGACGCCGGCGGCGATCCAGATGCCCGGCCTCCGCCGGCGCCGTCCGTCGGCCGCGGGTCGGGCCTGCGGCGGAGCCGAGGGTGGCGGTGCGGAGGGAGGCGGTGCGGCAACGGCGGGCGCGGGCGTTTTCGGTGCGGCGACGGCAGGGGCGGGCGTTGCCGGTGGTCCGGCGGGGAAGACGTCGGTACCCACCCGGCCGGCGCCCGAGGAGCGCAGGTTCGTGCGGGCCAGCAGCACCGTCGTGGTGTCCCCGCCGCTGCCGGCGGCCAACCTGGCCAGCTCGTCGCGGACCTGCGGCATCGTCGGGCGGTCGGCCGGGTCGGCCGCCAGCATCTTCAGCAGCGGCCGCGTCATGTCCCCGGCCCGCCGTGGCGGCGTGATCTGGCCACCGGCCACCCGGTGCAGCATCCCGAGTGCGTTGTCCTGCATCCCGAACGGCGGCTGCCCCTCGAGGCAGGTGTACAGCGTCGCCCCGAGCGAGAAGACGTCGCTGGCCTCGGTCATCGGGTGGCCCTGCGCCACCTCGGGGGCGAGGAACGCGGGCGTGCCGGTGATCTGCCCGGTCTGGGTCAGCGTGACGTCGCCACTGGCGTGCGAGATGCCGAAGTCGGTGATCTTGACCAGACCCTCGACCGGGACGCCCTCGCCGATCAGCACGTTGGCCGGCTTGATGTCGCGGTGCACGATGCCCGCCTCGTGGGTCGCCGCCATCGCATCGGCCACCTGGGCGCCGATCTGGGCGACCAGGTCGCCGCGCAGGACGCCGTCCTCATTCAGCACCTCGGCGAGGCTGCGGGAGGGCAGGTACTCCATGACCAGCCACGGCTGGCCCGCCTCCAGCGCCACGTCGTAGACCGAGATGGCGTGCGGATGGCTCAGCCGCGCCGCGATCCGCCCCTCCCGCAGCGCCCGCTGTCGCTGGTGGTCGGCCTCCTCGCTGCTCGCGCCGGCGGGGAGGAGGACCTGCTTGATCGCGATCTGCCGGCCCAGCCGCTCGTCCTGGGCCAGCCAGACGGTGCCCATGCCGCCGCCGCCGATCTGCGACTGCAATCGGTAGCGCCCCGCCACGAGGCGGCCGGGTGCGGTGATGGGTCGGGTCATCGGCGGCGGAAGGCAGACGTCAACAGATCGGGTGCGCGGGTCAGACGGCCGACGGGGCCCCGTAGCGGCGCGCGTACTCCTCCTGCGCGCCGGCCGGCAGGGCGTCGTAGAAGGTGCCCAGCTCGGCGTGTACCTCGGGGGTCAGGTCGTCGAAGATCCGCTGCCACGTGGGCGGCTCGTCGTAGCTGCGCGTGAGCAGCAACTCCCACGCGTGCGACTGCCGGTCGCGCTTGCCCCGGTCGGCCAGGAACTCCGACAGGTACCTGTCCTTCGCTGCGGCCTTCTCCTCCCGGGTCGCGCCCGCGGGCAGGTCCGCGGGGTCGCCGCCCTTGAGGACGCCGACGATGGCCTCGACCACGTCCGGCCGCACCTCGCTCGGCTCGCTCATGTGCTCCACCCCTCGTCCGTCGGCCCCGTGGTGGGACCCTTCCCCGGCAGTCGGAAGCCCAACCACCTGCGGAGCAGGATGCCCCACGCGCGTCCACGCGGCTCCCCCGGGACGCGCGAAACCCGACCGCCGCGCCGAACACCGCAGGGGCGCCCGGTACGATCGCCTGGCACTTGGAGGATTCGCCTAGTGGCCTATGGCGCTCGCTTGGAAAGCGGGTTGGGGGCAACCCCTCGGGAGTTCGAATCTCCCATCCTCCGCAGGTACAGCCCCGCGACGGCGGCGAGCACGAGCAGCCCGCCGGCCAGCGCGCCGGGCGCCAGCCGCTCGCCCAGGAGCGCCACCGCCAGCGCCGTCCCGGTCAGCGGCTCCAGCAGGGTCACGATCGAGGCGACGGGGCTCGGCACCGTCCGCAGCCCGGTGAAGAACAGGCCGTACGCGAGCGCGCTCGGCACCAGCCCGAGATAGAGCAGTACCGCCACCGCCCCGGGGTCGGTGGGGACCCGCAGCCCCGCCACCAGGGCGATCGGCGTCAGCAGCAGCGCCCCGCCGGCGAACGCCGCCAGCGTCACCGGCACGCCGGCCGGCACGCCCGCGCCGGCCAGCGTGACGACGGCGTACGCGACCGCCGCCGCGACCGCGAGCAGCGCACCGAGCACGACCGACGTCCCCGCGGTTCCCTCGGCGGAGATCCCGACGAGCAGGACCAGCCCGGTCAGCGCCGTGACCAGCGCGGCGACGGTCGCCCGGTCGGGCCGCCCGTGACCCAACAGGGCCGCGCCGACCGCGATCAGCAGTGGGGACAGGCCGAGCGCGACGAGGGTCGAGATGCTGACCCCCGCCGTGGCCACGGCCGCGAAGTACGCCAGCTGGTAGGTCGCCAGCCCGGCGGCGACCAGCACCAACCGGACGACGGTGCCGCGGGTCAGCGCGGTACGGACCCGACCGCGCCGCCGGCGGGTGACGAGGAAGCCCACGGACAGCGCGACCGCGGCGATCGCCATGCGGAACCAGGCGATGTCGAGCGGACCGAGGCCGCCGCGGGACGCGGCGATCGAGCCGCTGACGCCCGAGGTTCCCCAGGTCAGCCCGGCGAGGACGACGAGCGGGAAGCCGCGGGGGGACCTGGATGCGGCGAGGGAGGAGGACATGACGCTCCTGGATCGGTTCCGACGAGGGGCTCGGATCCGGAGCACGCCGCACGCCCAGGCGGACACGGCCTGCGGGGGAGCGGGATCGTCCCGCGGTGCTCCGGGTCAGGAGCGGGGCGGGGGCAGCACGAGCGCGTGCCGGGGCGTCATGTCGGGCAGCGTAGCGGGCGCCGTACCGGGGGCATGGAGCATTCCTCTACAGTGGACGCCAGACCCCTCGTGTGGCGTCATCCTGTGAACCTCCCCAGGGCCGGAAGGCAGCAAGGATAAGCGGGCTCTGGCGGGTGCGCGGGGGGTCCTCTGCTTGTCGGGGGCGATCTGCCGCACGACTGTGCGCGTATCCACCTCAGGACGACGGTGGATACGCGCACACCCGCGCACGTAGGTCAGTCGACGACGATCGAGGCGATCAGGTCGCGGGCCATCTGCTCACCCGAAGGCCCACCGTCGAAGACGGCGTCGAGATGGACGACGCGGTCCCCAGCGAGCATCTCCAGCCAGACAACCGTCCGCTCCGCCTGCGCGACGCCGTCGGTCATCAGTGAGGTCTCGATGTTCCCGTAGGCGGAGCTGGCGCCCGGAACGGTGAACCAGCGGCCGCCGCCGCGAGGGGGCAGTCCGCCCTCGAACGGCTGGGTGACCGTGACGTTCACCGAGGAGTACAGGTCTCCTCCGAGGTGGGGCCCGTTCCAGACGAGTGAGGGGCCGTCCGTCCACGAGGAGACGGGGAGGTCGGTCACGGCGTCTGCCGACCGAGCACCCGGCGGAACGGCGAACGTCACGCCCTGGAACGTGCGCGGCTCCCAGCCGTCAGGGATCGCGGTCGAGCCGCCGCTCGTCTGCTGTGCCGCGTCTCGGGCCCGTGTCGCCGCCTCTTCGGCCGCCCGTCGATCGGCGTCCCTCGAGTCGGACGCCGTCGAGCCCGCGCCCGCGGGCGCCGGTCCGGCGACCCCGCCGGACGGCGCCGAGGTCAGCGACTCGATGGTCAGGGGGACGCCGATCAGCACCACGGTGGTCGCTGTCGCGGCGGCCAGCAGCACGACGCGCGTCCGCCGGCGTCGCCGGTGACCGGCCCGGGCGCCGTGGACCTGCCCGTCGACGTCGAGCGGTGGGGTGAGCTCGTCGGCCAGCTGGTGCAGGCGCGACGTGAGGACGGTCGTGTCGTTGTCGTTCACTGGTGCCTCCTCGACGTGGTCGTGAGGTCGTCCTGCTCGGGGGCGAGCACGCCGCGCAGCGCGGCCAGGCCCCGGGAGACGTGGTTGTTGACGGTGCTGCGCGAGCAGCCCATGACGTGCGCAGCCTCGGCCTCGGACAGGTCCTCGAAGTACCGGAGGACGACGGCCGTGCGGACCCGCGGCGACAGCCGCAGCAGCGCTCGTCGCAGCTCGTCGGTGTCGGCGTGGATGGACTGGTGATCGCCCGACCCGGAGTCCGGGAACCGCTCGTACGGCCGCTCGGTGTTGGTCAGCCGGCGCACCCAGCTCAGGTGCGCGTTGATCATCAGCCGGCGCACGTAGGCCACCGGATGGTCGGCCTCGCGCACCTTGGCCCAGGCCCCGTAGGCCTTGGCCAGCGCGGTCTGCAGCAGGTCCTCACCGAGGTGCGTGTCACCGGTGACGAGGCACGCGGTGCGCAGCAGCCGGGCACCGTGCTCGGCGACGAAGTCGGTGAACTCGTCGTCCCTCTGGTCGCTCACGGGCTCCTCCGGTGGTGGGCGTCAGGAGGTAGACGCTTCGGGAGGGCGACCTCACCCCATACCGAGATATATCGGTCTCATAACGGTGGACCATGACGGTCCCGGCCGGCCGCTCTCCGTCGCCCGTGCCGCCCGGGACGTCGGTGGGTGCACGTAATCTCGCGATGTGGCTCTCGCGCTCTACCGGAAGTACCGCCCGGCGACCTTCGCCGAGGTGGTCGGCCAGGAGCACGTCACCACCCCGCTGATGAACGCCGTCGACGGCGGCCGGATCAATCACGCCTACCTGTTCAGCGGCCCGCGCGGGTGCGGCAAGACGTCGTCGGCGCGCATCCTGGCCCGCTCGCTCAACTGCGAGCAGGGGCCGACGTCCACACCGTGCGGCGTCTGCGGCTCGTGCATCGCGCTCGCACCCGACGGCCCCGGCTCGCTCGACGTCATGGAGATCGACGCGGCCAGCCACGGTGGCGTCGACGACGCCCGTGACCTGCGGGAACGGGCCTTCTTCGCCCCGGTGAACAGCCGCTACAAGGTCTACATCGTCGACGAGGCGCACATGGTGACCACGCAGGGCTTCAACGCCCTGCTCAAGGTCGTCGAGGAGCCGCCCGAGTTCCTGGTCTTCGTCTTCGCCACCACCGAGCCGGACAAGGTGCTGCCCACCATCCGCTCGCGCACCCACCACTACCCGTTCCGGCTGGTGCCCCCGACCACGCTGCGCGGCCTGCTCGAGAAGACCTGCGACGCCGAGGGCGTGACGGTCGAGCCGACCGTCTTCCCGCTGGTGGTCCGCGCCGGTGGTGGGTCGGTGCGCGACTCGCTGTCGATCCTCGACCAGCTGCTGGCCGGCGCCGGCCCCGAGGGCGTCACCTACAAGAGCGCCGTCGGGCTGCTCGGGGTCACCGACGACGCGCTGCTCGACGAGGCGATCGACGCCCTCGCCGCCCACGACGCGCCCGCCGTCTTCCGCGCCGTCGACCGGGTGGTCGAGGCCGGCCACGATCCGCGCCGGTTCGCCACCGACCTGCTCGACCGGCTGCGCGACCTGATCGTGCTCGACGCCGTGCCGCAGGCCGGCGGCAACGGGCTGCTCGACTGCCCGCCCGACCGGCTCGACCTGATGAGCTCACAGGCGCAGGCCCTCGGGTCGGCCACCTTGTCCCGCATGGCCGACACCGTGCACGAGGGCCTCACCGAGATGCGCGGGACGACGGCGCCGCGGCTGCTGCTCGAGCTGGTCTGCGCCCGCATGCTGCTGCCGGGCACCGACGCGTCCGCGGCCGCGACCCTCCAGCGGCTCGAGCGGCTGGAGCGGCGGATGTCGATCGCCGGCGAGCACGCGGGCCGTCCGGTCGCCGAGACGCCGGTGCGAGAGACGCCGGCCCGCGAGGCGACGGCCCGCCCGGCCCCGGCGGCACCCGCCGTGACCGCCCCCTCCACGCCGGCCCCCTCCGCACCGGCACCCGAGGGGGAGCAGGCGGCCGGCCCGCGGCGGGAGTTCGTGCGGCGGTCGCAGGCACCGGCCGATCGGCCCACGGCCGTTCGCCCGGCCGCCCCGCCGGCGCCCGCGGCGTCGACCGACTGGCCCGAGACGGTTCCGCCAGGCTCGGGGGCGGCCCGCTCGGCGGCGGCGAAGCCCGCGACGCCGGTCGCCGAGCCGGCCACGCCGGCACCGGCTCCCGAACCGGCCGCGCCCGCCGCCCGGCAGGCCCGTGTGGCGGCCGGCGAGCCCGACATCCCGTTGCCGCCCGAGCCCACCGACGACGAGGACTGGCCGCAGCCCGCACGACCGGCGGCGGCCCGGGCGGCCGCCGCGCGCACCGAGGCCGCGGCCGACCGCCCAGCCGACCGCTCGGCCGCGGCCTCCGACGTGCCGCCTCGCGCGGCCGCCGAGTCCTCGCCGGCCCCGCGGGGCGGGGAGCCGACGCCGGTCGTCTCCGCCGACCCGCCGCAGGGCGCGGACGGCGAACTGACCACGACCGACGTCCGCCGGGTGTGGCCGGAGCTGCTCGCCGTCGTCAAGCGGCACAAGCGCACCACCGAGGCGCTGCTGAAGAACGCCCAGGTGCACCAGCTGACCAACGGCGTGCTCACGCTGTCGACGTCGTCCCCGGCGCTGGCCCGCCGGCTCGGCGACGACCTGAACAAGGACGTCATCCGCGAGGCGCTCAACGAACTGCTCGGCGTGCGCTGGCGGGTCGACGCCGTCGTCGAGGGCGTCGCGGCGGCATCCGGCGCCCCGGTCGCGCCCGAGGCGGCGCGGGAGGCCGCTCGCGCTGCCGAGGCGGCCGAGGCGACCGAGCTCATGGCCGAGCGGGCCGCGGAGAGCACAGCGGGCGGAGATCGCGAGCCCGAACCGGTCGTCGACCCGGAGCAGGCCGCGCTGTCGCTCCTGCGCGCCCAGCTGGGGGCCCGCCCGCTCGACGCCTGAGCGGCGTGCCACTGCGCGTCGTACCCGCGGCCTACTCTCGTGTCATGTTTCCCGGAGGCCAGCCCGACATGGCGCAACTGCTCAAGCAGGCGCAGCAGATGCAGCAGCAGTTGGTCGCCGCCCAGGAGCAGCTCGCGCACGCCGAGGTCACCGGCACCGCGGGCGGCGGCCTGGTGTCGGCGACCATGACCGGCACCGGTGAGCTCACGGCCGTGACGATCGCGCCGGCGGCCGTCGACCCCGACGACCTCGAGACCCTGCAGGACCTGGTGGTCGCCGCCGTCCACGATGCCAAGCGGCTGGCCGACGAGCTCGCGGCCGATCGCATGGGCCCGCTCGCCGGTGGCCTGGGTGGCGGTCCCGGCGGGGGCCTCGGGCTGCCCGGCCTCTGACCCCGCCGCTCCCACCGCAACCAGAGGACAACCGTGTACGAGGGTGCCGTCCAGGACCTCATCGACGAGCTCGGCCGGCTGCCCGGCGTGGGCCCGAAGAGCGCCCAGCGGATCGCGTTCCACCTGCTGGCCGCCGAGTCGGCCGACGTCACCCGGCTGGTCGCGGCCCTCACCCGGGTGCAGCAGGAGGTCCGCTTCTGCGTGACCTGTTACAACGTCGCGGAGGCCGAGCAGTGCCGGATCTGCCGCGACCCGCGCCGGGTCGACGACGTGCTCTGCGTGGTCGAGGAACCCAAGGACGTCGTCGCCATCGAGCGCACCCGTGAGTTCCGCGGCCGCTACCACGTGCTGGGGGGCGCGATCAGTCCGATCGACGGCGTCGGCCCCGACGACCTGCGGGTCAAGGAGCTCATGACGCGGCTGATGAACGGCGCCGTCACCGAGCTGATCATCGCGACCGACCCGAACCTCGAGGGGGAGGCGACCGCGGCCTATCTGGCCCGCCTGGTGTCCCCGATGGGGCTGGCCGTCTCCCGGCTGGCCAGCGGGCTGCCGGTGGGCGGCGACCTCGAGTACGCCGACGAGGTCACCCTGGGTCGCGCGTTCGAGGGCCGCCGGAGAATCGACGCCTGATCAACCCAATCACGAGACGGTAACAGGATCCTCCGGTCCCTTGCCGCAGGAACTTCGTGTGTTAGGCATTGACCACCACTGGCCCAGGGCGGCCCCGCCCGCGCTCGCCGCGCCGGCGGCCCGCCTCTTGTGAACTCGAGGTAACGGATGAGATCCGGTTCGAACAGCGGACGGCGCACGTTCGCCGCCACGGCAGGTGTCGCGGTGGCGGCCCTCGCCCTGACGGCCTGCGGCAGCGGCAGCAGCGGCGGCGGGAGCGGCAGTTCGGGCGGCGGTGGCACGCTGACGATCGGGACGAGCGACAAGATCACGGCTATCGACCCCGCAGGCTCGTACGACAACGGGTCCTTCGCGGTCGAGAACCAGGTGTACCCGTTCCTGATGAACAGCCCGCTCGGCAGCCCCGATGTCAAGCCGGACATCGCCGAGTCGGCCTCGTTCACCTCGCCGACCGAGTACACCGTGAAGCTCAAGCCGGGCCTGAAGTTCGCCAACGGCCACGACCTCACCTCCTCGGACGTGAAGTTCACCTTCGACCGCATGGTCAAGATCAACGACGCGAACGGCCCCGCGTCGCTGCTGTACAACCTGGTGAGCACGGACGCGTCGGATCCGACCACCGTGGTGTTCCACCTGAAGTCGGCCAACGACCAGGTGTTCCCGCAGATTCTCTCCAGCCCTGCCGGCCCGATCGTCGACGAGCAGGTGTTCTCGCCGACCGCGCTGACCACGGACGACCAGATCGTCAAGGGTGAGCCCTTCGCCGGCCAGTACTCGATCACCAAGTACGACAAGAACAACCTGGTGCAGTACAAGGCCTTCAGCGGCTACAAGGGCATCCTCGGCGCGGCCAAGACCGCCTCGGTGAACGTGAAGTACTACACCGACGCGTCGAACCTGAAGCTCGACATCCAGGGGGGCAACATCGACGTCGCCTTCCGCAGCCTGGCCGCGACCGACATCGCCGACCTGCGCAAGAACAGCAACGTGAAGGTCGTCGACGGTCCCGGCGGCGAGATCCGCTACATCGTCTTCAACTTCAGCACCCAGCCCTTCGGCACCAAGGCGGCCGGGGCCGACCCGAAGAAGGCGCTCGCCGTCCGCCAGGCCGTGGCCGACCTCATCGACCGCAAGGCGATCGCGGACCAGGTCTACAAGGGCACCTACACGCCGCTGTACTCCTACGTCGCCGACGGCCTGACCGGCGCCACCCAGTCGCTGAAGTCGCTCTACGGCGACGGGCAGGGTGGCCCCAGTGCCGACAAGGCCAAGTCCACGCTGGCCGCGGCCGGCGTGACCACGCCGGTGGCGCTGTCGCTGCAGTACACGACCGACCACTACGGTCCGTCCTCCGGCGACGAGTACGCGCTGATCAAGGACCAGCTGGAGAAGAGCGGTCTGTTCAAGGTGAACCTGCAGTCCACCGAGTACGTGCAGTACTCCAAGGACCGCGTCGCCGACGTCTACCCGGCCTACCAGCTCGGCTGGTTCCCGGACTACTCGGACGCCGACAACTACCTGACGCCGTTCTTCCTGACGAAGAACTTCCTGTCCAACCACTACTCGAACCAGCAGATCAACGACCTGATCCTCAAGCAGGCCGGCACCCCCGACAAGGCCGAGCGGACCAAGCTCATCCAGCAGATCCAGGACCTCGAGGCCAAGGATCTGTCGACGGTTCCCTACCTCCAGGGCGCTCAGGTCGCGGTCGTGGGTAAGACTGTGCAAGGCGCGCAGGACACTCTTGACCCGTCGTTCAAGTTCCGGTACGGGGCCCTCTCCAAGGGCTGATCGGAGCCTGAACCACCGGCCCCGGGTAACCCTCGCGCAGCGGGGGGTGCCCGGGGCCTATCACGTGCGGGCCGTATCGAAACTCAGGGAACCCGAAGGCGGAAGAGTGTGACCACGACGACGACCGAGCTCTCCGGGGTCGACCCCGACCCGACCGCAACGCCCGTTGCCACGCGCAAACGACGCCGTGGTGGCGGCGGGCTGGGCAGCTACCTGGTCATCCGCTTCCTGCTGATCTTCCCGACCATCTTCATCCTGGTGACGACGGTCTTCTTCCTCATGCGGCTGACCGGCGACCCGATCACCGCGGCCCTCGGCGGCCGACTCTCGCCGGACCAGCTGGCCGAGCGGGTGCACCGGGCCGGCTACGACCGGCCGATCTTCACCCAGTACTTCGACTATCTCGGCAAGCTCATCCACGGCGACTTCGGCACCACGATCAGCGACCAC
>Ga0308174_10001799_pt1 | contig 10232 bp, 13 predicted proteins | sample PhyPR2_FD_203894 | JGI IMG/M metagenome (GOLD analysis project Ga0308174, IMG submission 203894) | Soil microbial communities from UC Gill Tract Community Farm, Albany, California, United States - DLSLS.P.R2 | ecosystem: Environmental > Terrestrial > Soil > Agricultural land | place: USA... | reverse complement strand
TCTTCGTTGATATCGCCCAGGCTCACGCCGGCCGAGGTTTCAGCTTTCTGTTCAAGCAGCAGAACGCGATCGAAAGAACGCAGGACTGGGGTCGATGCCGGTTGTGCCTGAGCCAACAGAACAGCTGCAACCACCATCCATGCTCGTGAGCCTACCTTATTTTCTCTGCACCACTGCCGAATAGGCTCGGACATGATCGCCTCCGTAGAGCGATTGTAACGAGGCTAGTAGATGCGATCCTTTGGTCTTCCGCAGGACTTGGGCCTTCTCAACTCCTCGGATCTAGCGCAAGTGGTGCAGATGCCTTCGAAAGTCGGCCTTTCGAGGGAGTATCGAGACTCGCTTCGGTCCTCGGGTCGCCTACTGGGGCAACGCAAGAGTCAGGCGGCTGGAACCAGGTCGATTCTCCCTGACCAGTCAGCGAACGTCGATGAATCGTGATTGTTCAGGTCGAGACGGATTGGCAAACGGTACGCCGTCACGCGCGATCTATCCCGTCTTTGCGAATGCTCAGTTGTCATCTCCTCATCCGCCTGCGCGTAAGAGCGCTGCTGCTGCCACCATTTTGGTTAGCGAAGGAGCAACCTCATTCCACTGCCTCGTTTTTACCCTGCAATCGGGATTGACCCAGAGGCGCCGGACAGCGATCTTCTCAGCTGCCTTCCGCATGAGCTGCACGATCTGTTGTTCCGTCGACACATTGGGCGAGTGGAAGTCGTAAACGCCCGGTCCGATTCCACTCGGGTAATTGAAGGTATCGAATAATCCAGCAGTTGCATGTCCGATCGTGAGGTTTCGATCCTGATGTCGAGCGCCGACTCCGGGCCGGGATTGCGGGAGCAAGCCGAAGCTTGACTTGCTCCTGCTCCGGCAATCCTGGCTCAAAGCTGATAGAATCCTCCATTTTCTTTGGCTCCTCTGCTGTGTCGGGGATTGTTGATATCGCCAAGTTCGTAGAGTTCGTCACACATTGCAGTGGCCTCGTTCCTGTAGTAGCCACCTGTTGCCATCCGGATCTGAGAAGATGGCGAAGCTGGCATAGTCTCCGCGTGTGGGGTCGAGTCCGGGCGCGAGACTTCCGTCCCAAGCTCGAATGGGCGTCTTGTGCCGGATCTCATTGACGCTAACACCACGATCAACAAGTCGGTCACGTGCGGCCTCTATGTCCGTGACTATGAGGTGCACGCTGCGAACTGACCCTGCAGGCGCGTCGGTAAGTCCGGTACCGATCTGGATCGAGCAACTCGAACCGGGCGGTGTGAGTTGCACCACCCGGAATGCCTCATTCGGAGCATAATCGACGTCCAGCGTGAATCCAACCTGATCGACATAAAATCGCAGTGCTCGGTCAACATCGCTCACCGGCAATGTGATCACTTCAATTGAAAGTGTTAGTTCTTCCATCATCACTTCTCCTCCGCTACGACTGAATTCCGTTTATTCTTTCGCCGGGCAAAGCTTCCTATATCTTGCAGCGCGGCACAGGTACCGCGAGAGGTTCCGACTTCGCGTACCCTAATTAAGTTGCTTACATTTGACGAGTTCAAGGAGCGCCATGTCTGAAAAGAAGGAAACTGCAGATCGACCCGCAGGATATTCCGATGCGGTCTTCGCCGTGATCGTAACGATAATGGTGTTGGAACTCAAGGCACCCGAACAAGCCGCATTCGCAGATCTCTGGCCTTTGTGGCCCACCGCCATCAGCTATGCCGTCAGCTACCTGTTCATCGCCATCATTTGGATGAATCACCACCATCTTTGGCGGTTCGTAGGACGGCCAACGCTGGGATTGATATGGATCAACTTCATTCATCTCTTCCTCGTATCCCTACTACCGTTTGCAACCTCATGGATTGCACGGACCCGGCTCGCATCGCCCCCTGTGATGTTCTATGCAGGGCTCTTCGTGTGCATCGATATCGCGTACAACGTTTTCGAATACCAGGTATTGGCCCGTGCGGATTCGACGCAGGTATCGGCTCGAATGCAACGTTTAGCCAGACGCCGATCACTCGTGGTTCTCGCGAGCTTTGCAATAGCCATGGTGCTCGCATTTTTCAACCCTCTCCTCGGCTTCGGCCTGATATGTGCCGCCCTGATTCTCCACTTGCGACCAGATCTCCGCGCCGACTGACTGCGATGCGCCTTTAGTGATCGGCACGCGCATGCGTTCACAGATCGATCACGACGTCGCCAATCGGTTGTGAGCAGCACACCAGAACATTGCCGTTGCCAGGTTGGTCGAGCGGCTCCGGCCCGTAGACAACCGATCCTGACACCAAACCGCTCTCGCAACTGTGACAAACACCTGTCCGACAGGACCAACGAACTGGGACGCCACACGCCTCGGCCAGTTCCAGAATGCTTTGGTAGGTCGAGGTCTTCCAGTGAGCGGCCACCCCACTCCGGGCGAACGATACTAGTGGGCCGAAGTTGGCGTCGTCCGCCGGCACGTGCGGAGTTGGCGGCGGTTCGCGGACGACACCAGGCGCCATCGATTCACTGCCATTGAAGAGCTCTACGTGGATCCGCTCTGGCGGCAAGCCGAGCTCGGCAAGCGCGTCTTTCATATCGGCAATAAAGCGAGGGGGCCCGCACAGATAAACCTGTGCGTCTCGCGGGATCCCAATTTTTTCTAAGAGCGATCGAGTTATATGACCGACAGCATCATAATCGTTACCCATGCGGTCACATGGGCCCGGCCTGCTGTAGCAAATGCAACGACGGCCATGCGCGAGCGCGAGCATGAGGCGTCGGACTTCGTCAGCAAACGGATGATGGTCCCGATCTCGGGCGGCTTGAAGCCAGACCACTTCGCGCGTTGATTGCGCTTCCGCCAAGGCGTACAACATCGCGAGGACGGGCGTTGCACCAATTCCAGCGCTGACGAGCACGATGGGCTGATTCCCGGACTCGAGGATGAAACTTCCGCGGGGTGAGCTGACATCGATGGAACTCCCTTCGTGAATATCATTCCGCAGATGGGTTCCGGCCATCCCACCTGGTTCAATCTTCACGCTGATTCGGTAGCGTTCCGTCGAGATGGGACCTGACAGCGAATAGCTGCGGTAGAGTGGCGGGTCGCCCAAGTTTGGTCGAAGACGCAGGACTACGTACTGGCCAGGCAGGGCCGGTAGCAGCGGCTGGCCATCCGTGCTGTGCATAGTCAATGAGACGACGTCAGCGGACGCCTGTTCGACTGACACCACCCTGAGTGGCCGAAATCCTGGTGCGGCCGGACACGCGGCTGGCGCCGGAGCTAGCCCGGCGTTTCCAGTTCCCATCGGAGTGCTTTGACTCCGCAGCAACGCCTGGAACGATTGTCGCCAACCGGGAGAAAGCGCCTCGATCCGAAGTGCGCGTTTCAGCTGATCGGGGAAATGATCGCGTGAATAGAGGAGCGCGTTGATCGCCGCAACCGCCATCCGCTCCTTTGCTTCTCCTACCTTTATGATTTTATCGCCGGCTCCGACCTCGCCTTCCTGTAAGACCCGAAAATAGAAACCCGGTCGCCCACTTGAGGTCAGCAACGCCGGCATCTGGGGCTCGTTCATCCGGATACCGACGCGATAGCATGTAACGCGAGGTTGAGTGACCTCGAGAACCGCGCTGCCGATCTGATAACGGTCTCCGATGCATACGACGTCATCTGGCAGTCCTTCAACCGTGAAGTTTTCCCCAAACTGCCCGTAAACGAAGTCTTTCCTGTTCAGTCGCTCTTGCCAGTACGTGTACGATTCGATCTGGTAAACGAAGACTGCGCGCTGCTCACCACCATGCCCGGCAAGGTCTCCTTGAGCGTCTCCGTCCAGATTCAAGCGTGCGACTCGGCAGTGGCCGCGGACGGGCTCCTTCCAGATGGCGGTGTGTACAGTCCGCCCGTTCCACTGGACGTTTCGGGGAAGTCCGACGTTCACGGAGAGAAGTCGAGCCATAGTAATCGTCTAAGATTGTCTGCTGGACGCCTCGGCAACGTCTAGGCCGCGATCGGGGCCGTGCGGGATCACTGTCTGACCCGGCTCAAGGCGGAGTTGAACACCATCTAAATGCACCGAGACTATGTCAGGCTCGAATGAGACAAAGTCCGAGATTCGGCCGACCTCAGGATACGCGGCAGGATATGACCATGCGGCGAGGTGGGCCTCGCCGACGTCATAGTAGCTGCACAGACCTTTGTAAGGACAAAAGGTCCTATGCTGAACGGGCGTCAGTAGGGACTCATCGATGTCGGCGCGTGCAACGTACCACCGCGGCGCGAAGCCCGATTCGTAGAGAACCAAAGGCCGCTTGGTGTCGGCGATGATACGGTCGCGATGCCGTACGACAAGCTGGCGCGAAGATTGACGTATATCGATGCGATGATAGCTATCGGCGGCATGGCCGACAATTCGTTCGTCTTCCTCGTAGAAGGCATCCATAGCAGGCCACGCAAAAGCGATGCGGCCCTCCAGTTCGGTTGCGTAATACGGCAATTCGATGTGCTCCCATGCGCCTCGAGACGTACTCTTATCACCTGCATGCACGCTGTACCAGGCTGTAAAACCCAGATCGCGGTGTCGAGTTTTCTGCTCAATGCGCTCCAGTGTGTTTGCGGCGATGTCGGCCAGCGGAAAATAGGCCATCGGGTAATGGCCGGGTTCGAAGAGCAGAAGGATACGCTCACTGTCGGCGATCCAGGCACCACCAAACCGCACACGCATCCGCCGGCGTAGTGGTTCAACGTAGAGCATCCTTTTAGGAAGCCCCTCCGGGACAAGGAACTTGCCAATGGACCCAATCGAGAGCGGTCCCTGCTGCCAAGACAATCCCATTATTTATCTCCTTTGACCCATTTCCAGTTCGATCCTGTCCCAAGGATCCCCAAGACTGCGGACGCACAATCGCCTCCATGTAGCCACACGCCGGACCGAGCCCAGTCGCGAAGGGCCGAGTTGACGCAATCGCGCACGCCCGAGATCACAACGCTGTTTCCTTCTTCATCCGCATGGTTTCGCGAATGCATCTGAGTTACCAAAGCCCTGATCTGGTGAAAAAAGCAGTGAGTAGATGTTAATGCCAGCTGCTACTTGGAAGTTCTGTGATCCCCAGAGTGTACGACTTCGATAGAACGAGGCGGAAAGAAGACGGGAGTTCGCCAGTGACGGCCTTTAGTCTCGGCCTCGGTCACAAATCCTGATACTCGTCCCAGGTAAACTTCATGCCGTTTGACCGTGCCCCAGGTTTGCGAGCGAGGCAAGACCCAAATCTATTCTCAAGCGGAATAGCTTCTATGCTTCTGATCGGCCTTCCTTAGACGACTTGAAGACAATATGTTGGTCTTGTAGGTCGATTGCGGAGAAGTTGCCGAAGGCAAGATGTTCGTGAAAGAGGTCTCAACAATGAACCACACGCAGGCGGCCATAGGGAACGGTACTGGGCCGCTAACGCCAAAATGTGGTTTGTCCCGATCGAGCACGCAAACGCCGACCTCCTTAGCAATCGTTTATAGGCAGTGGTTGGTTTGGCGTTATTCAATTCCGAGGCACGGGCGCTCAAAGCAGCTCTTGGCGACACCATCGCCGCTAATGTCCGGCCACCGGAAGCAGGTTGGACCATTTGCCCTCAAGCGGCATTCCTACTTACCGCCGAATTCTGTTCTGCTGATGATTACTTGGTCTCGAGTTTGGCCGTGAATGATATAGCAAGTTTCGAAAGGATTAGCCGTTGCACCTCCGACGCCATCGGCAGCTTACGCCTCCACTGGCCGGAGTATCTGATGGAGGCTGGCGAACTCGGTTCGTACATGTTCTTTGCTTGCGCAGCTGCGACCTTGTTCCAGCACCCGGCATCGCCTGTCCGGCATTTCCTTGCCAACGACATCTGGCGACGACTACTCACGGGAATGATGATGGGCGGGATAGTGATTGCCATTGTCATGTCTTCATGGGGAAAACAGTCCGGAGCGCATTTCAATCCGGTTGTGACGTTGACCTTCTATCGTTTGGGAAAGGTCAAGTTCTGGGACGCGTTATTCTACATTGCCGGACAGTGTTTCGGCGCTGTCGCTGGCGTTGCACTCGCTATGCATGTGTTTCTGGGCGCCCTAAACAACGGGGCGGTACATTACGCGGTGACAGCACCCGGTGAGTACGGCAACAGTGTTGCGTTTCTCGCAGAAGTGACAATCTCATTCGTTATGATGTCGACCGCTTTGTTTGTGGCTAATGGTGAGAGAAGCGCGCGATACACACCTTATATCGCAGGCTCTCTGGTCGCTACCTATATAACGATTGAGGCACCGCTGTCAGGAATGAGTATGAATCCCGCGCGAGCCTTTGGCCCAGCACTTGTTGCCAACTATTGGCATGCGCTGTGGATCTATTTCATTGCACCAACGTTGGGCATGTTGGGCGCCGCAGAGGTCTTTCTACGAGTTCGTAGGGGCACTCCTCCGCCGTGCGCAAGCTGTACCACACAATTGATAAGCGCTGCATCGTGAGTTTTCGGCAACGGTGCGTAAATTCGGGTTACTTGAACATGAAGAAGTTAGATGGAAGATTTGTGATTTGTCGCAGTCGAAGGCGTGGTTTGGGGATGGGTTATATCACAATAACTGAAAGCCCAAGTGGCACTTGTAGTTCCACGAACATCTGAAGACTGTCGTAAGGTACTTCGAGCCCGGCATGATCGCAATTGGAGCGATAGCCAAGGAATACATCTACTTTCAGGTTCTGTTTGAGTTGAAGGAGATATTGTTCGCGTTCCCCGAAAACGCTCCAGAGTGCGTCGATGTGAACGTGAAGAGGCTCATTCTCTGGCACACAAGCAGTGTACATCCACATATCGTATTCGTAGGGAGGCGAACCGGCGTGCCGAGCTTCGCCGTGGCGACAGACGCGGGTTGGTGCAATTCCGAGATGTTGTGTGATTTCCTCGAGATCTGGGATTATGCCAAAAATGCGCAATGAGGCTGAATAGGGAAAGTAAATCTTTTCCATCGCTTGCTCGTCTGTGGCTCGCAAATGCTGTGATTGTTCGTTATTGTCTTTGTCATTCATATCGAGTTCCGTGTCTCCCGGTAATTCCAGGGCATCCACGTTGCCGGTCTCAACGCCAACTCACTAGCATGTTTCTGTAATTCGCTTAAATATTCGAGCGGATTCGCACCGCATAATTCGCAGGTATGAATGAGACTCATGAAAAGATCACCGACCTGTGCTCCAGTCAGAGTCTTATAAAACAGGGCGTTCTTGCGATGCAGAACCGCACGTTTTAATGCTCGCTCACAGACATTGTTGTCGAGTGGTGCGTTTTCCTCTCGCAAGAAGGCGGTCAATCCACGCCAATGTCGAAGCAGATAGGCGATCGCTTGGCCCAAGCCGGAATTCGGTTCCGTCTTTTTCTGCGAAAGCTGCATTTCCAGTCAACGATGCAGTTCGTCCATCACCGGCCCGCTGTGCTGTTGATGAAACTGTAGCCGCTCCATGGCGGTCAATCCGCGTTCGCGGGCCTCCGCCTCATGACTATACACGCGGCCCAGCATTTCCAGTACGTACCGACAATTGACGGGAAAGTTCTGCACGATTTCGACAAACTGCCGTCTGCCGTGCGCAAGGCAGTTCGCAACCATGATCTCCACTCCGCCGGGCAGTTTCGGCACGTTGCGCGACAATGCATCGGACATCTGAATAGGCGGACGCAGTTCTGCCGTCCGCTGCTTCAACACTTCGGCTAGGTTTTCGCCCGCATGCTGGCGGCCGGTGAAGTATAGGGCGATCTTGCGTCCCCGATTCGTAGCGACAATGCCACTGGTAAACACTCCGGTGCGTTTATCGGATGGCTCGCGTGCCAGCCGCAGCACCCGCATGCTGATGTCGTCGTTATGCAATACTTCCCCTTGGGCCGCCTGCCGGATTAGTTCCTTCAGTGCCGGCTTGATAATCATCGCCGCTTCCTCGACGATCTCCCACTGGGTCGCGGCCGGCATCGGAACGCCCAGGCTGCCTTCCAGTTTTTCCAGCCGGTAGAACGGAACACCGCAGCCATACTTGAGCTGCGCGATCATCGCCGCGGTGCTCTCATCGTACTTTTCCGGTCCCACCCCTTCTGGCTCTTCAGCAGTGAAGACTTGGCCGCACGTATTACACCGCAGCCGCTCCAGCTCATACACAGTAGCCGCTAGTGGCGCTTGCCCCACAATGCGCACCAGAGCCTTCGGCTCTTTCTGGCTGTAAACTTTCCCTTTTTCGCATTCGGGGCAGCGGTCGCCGACATGCAACTTCGTATGTCGAATCGAAACCTTCTCTGCCCCCGTAAAGGCGGCGGCGCTGTTGCGTCCGTGTCCAGCCCGTGGATGCTGCTGTGTTTCGGAACTGCCCTCCTGCGACGGTGTCGCACCTGGAGTTTCCACCAGCACTGTGCTTGTTTTTTCGGTGCTGCGCGAGGGAGCCAGCAATTCGACCAGCGTATGCAAGGCTTCCTTAAGTTTCTGGTAATCCGGTTCACTGACCGGCGCCTGCCGCGCCTGGTCCAGAACCTCATCCAGTTCCTGCAGGTTTACATCGACTCGCCGTCTGGCACGCTTCATCTCATTCACTCAGTAGGTGACGGAAGCGAGCAGTCAAGGGCAATCCGAATAGCTCTTTCACGGGCTGCGTCGCTTTCTTCGTGCGTGCGTTATGACCACGGCCTGTAGTGCGTCCCAGCAACAGCCAGTTTGCCGCGCGATAGCACGTGCCTTTGAAACGAGTTGGGTCGATGAACGTCTCCAGCCAGCACACCGGATGCGCATAGAGCTGTTGCCAGTCGCGTGGGACTAACTTCGCCATACGTCCCAGAACGTGGGAAGCGAGATGAGGCACCTGGACCCAGGGCAGAATCAGAAAGCGCGTGTTGTACGCCAGCAGATGAAGATTCCGCTTCCGCGCATCAGCATTCCAGCCAATGAAGCGATCGCGGCACGCCAGGTGACGCGGCGCCGAAGACCAGGCCAGGCAGGCAATCACCTGACCTCTCGCGGAAACCAGATATTTTAGATGCTCTCCTACGGGTTGCTCGTAACCAAGATAGTGATACTGCTCGATCAGGCTGTTGAACAAGGCCTCCTGTGGTGTCCGCCGAACCTGCTGAAACTCGAGCTTTCCTAACTCGGATAGCGGCTCATTCACGGGACGGTTGTCCGGCACTACCGGCTCTGGCCTCGCGCGCTCGGCCAGGTGATTCCGCACTTTGAACCGGATCGGCGGCAGCTCAATGTGTCCGGCTCGTTCGAGCGCCAGCATCAAGCCGCGGCACACTATCTCGCGCAACGCGCCATTCGCCTGCTTCCATTGCCATGCTTCGCAAACGTGCCGCGATAAGGCGCAGCGGCTCAGCTTCGGATGTTCGGCAATGAACTGCCGCAGGAACGCAATCTCTGCCTCGCTGATGGTGCGGCCCCGGTAGCGATACTCGATTGGCACAGCAGCAGTGTGACAGAAAAGCTGTTCGAACGCAAGTCCTCATTTCTTTTCAAAAACTTTTAACTCACTCGTCGCCACATCGGCGTCGCTTCCGTGTCCGGATTGCCGGCGGCCAATAGTAACTGCGCTTGATACGCTTCAATCGCACGGGCCGGTCCAGCGCCGTTCGGCCACCACACAAATCGCCCTTTGGAGAGCCGCTTCTGTGCTAACCAAAACCCCTGGCCGTCATACGCCAGAATCCGAATCGATGTGGCCCTGCGGCTCCGGAACACAAACAGGCAGCCAGAGAATGGGTCGGCCAAAAGCCTCTCGCGGCAGAGTTGAACGAGTGAGTCAATGCCCTTTCGTCCATCGACCGCCTCAAGGGCGACCAGGATGCGCATCTGCGGCGTGATCTGAAGCACTCGCTTACTGTCCGATGAACGCGCGAATCAGGCCAGCCAACTCGGTTGTCGCGACGCCTTTCAGATCAAGGCGTAGCTTCGCGCCGTGTCCCGACTCCACTTCCACGCTGCAGTTAGTAACACCGCCAGGCGCCGGCCTGACCAGTTCCACGAATGTCGCCGCCGCGGGTTCTTTTCGATGGCGCTTCGGGCGATTAGGCACTTCCATTCGCTTCTTCAACCCGTTGTAATCCAGGCGCAGCGCTCGTGCAGTTGGATTTACAGCAATTTTCCGTTGATCATACGGGGTAACCACAATGACGGAACCAGCCTTTCGCATTTTGTGCCGTGATGGTGCGCAGTCCGGTAGCGACCGCGCGTTCCAGCGCCGGTCGGAGTCGCGCCC
>Ga0308174_10001798_pt1 | contig 10232 bp, 10 predicted proteins | sample PhyPR2_FD_203894 | JGI IMG/M metagenome (GOLD analysis project Ga0308174, IMG submission 203894) | Soil microbial communities from UC Gill Tract Community Farm, Albany, California, United States - DLSLS.P.R2 | ecosystem: Environmental > Terrestrial > Soil > Agricultural land | place: USA... | reverse complement strand
CACCGTCGGGCCGCAGGTAGCGCAGCTCGGCACCGTGCAGCCACAGGAAGTGCCTCGCGCGATACAGGTGGACGAGCAGCGCGATGAGGCTCACGACCTGCGCGATGAGCGTCGCGAGCGCGGAGCCGGCGATGCCCATGCGCGGGATCGGACCGGCGCCGAAGATCAGCAGCGGATTGAGCGCGATGTCGAGCAACACCGACAGCACGAGAAAGTAGAACGGCGTGCGCGAATCCCCCGCGCCGCGCAGCACCATCATCACGAACGTGTACGCGAACATGAACGGAACTGCGGCGAAGATGATGCGCAGGTACGCCGTGGCGAACGGCATGGCGTCGGGCGGCGTCTTCATGTAGGCGAGCAATGGCGCCGTCGCGACGCCGCCCGACGCCGCGATCAGCAGGGACGCGACGACGAAGAACGTGGCGCTGGTGCCGACCACGCGCTTGGCCTGCATGACGTCGCGCGCACCGATGCTCTGTCCCACCAGGATCGTGGCGGCCATGCCGACGCCGAACACGAGGGCCAGCAGGAAGAACAGGATCGTGTTGGCGTTCGACGTGGCGGTGAGCGCGGCTTCGCCGAGGTAATGGCCCACCCAGATGGCGTTGACCGATCCGTTGAGCGACTGCAGCACATTGCTCGCCAGGATCGGCAACGTGAAGAAGAAGAGCGTGCGGGCGATCGGGCCTTCGATCAGCGCGGTCCGCGGCGAGGTGGCGCTCATGGACGGTTCATTCGGCGACCGCGGGCACTTCGCTCGCGGCAGTCCTGACCGGCCGCAGCAGGAGGACGAGCGGGATCATGCAGACGAAGCTTGCCACGATCAGCCAGAACGCACGCAGCAGGCCGAGCATCTGCGCTTGCGCCGCGACTTGCTGCGCGAGCAGCGCGAGCCCGGTGCCCTGGGCTTTCAGATGCAGGGGGTCGAGATACTGGCGCACCTCCGGACGATACGGATCGAGATACTGGCGCAGCGTCGCCCAGCTCGCTTGCGCGCTGCGCGTCATGTAGACGCTCACGATCGAGATGCCGATCGAAGAGCCGACGGAGCGGATCAGGTTGTACACGCCGGCGGCCTCGGTCGCGAGGCCGCGCGGCAGCGTCGCGAAGGCGACCGCGGACAGTGGAATGAACACGAAGCCGACGCCGAATCCTTGCAGCAGCAGCGGAACGATGGTGGTGCGGGTGGTCGATTCGAGGTTGACGCCGGTCATGAGCCACGCGCCTGCGAGGCTCACGCCGATGCCGAAGAAAATGAGCGGCTTGGCGCCGAAGCGCCCGAGCAGGCGTCCCACCATCAGCATGCTTGCCAGGCTGCCCAGGCCGCGCGGCATCATGGCAAGTCCCGTGTCGAACGTCGGGAACTGCAGCAGTCCTTCGAAGTAGACCGGCTGGAGCAGCATGCCGCCGTACAGCGACAGCCCCATCGCAGCACCCACGAAGGATGCCGCGGCGAAATTGCGGTCCGCGAAGATCCGCAGGCTGAACAGCGTCTGGTGTTTCGACGTGATCGAGTGCCAGACGAACAGGACGAATCCGGCAATCATGACGCCGAGGGCGATGCGGATCGAGCGTGCGGCGAGCCAATCCTCCTGCTGCCCGCGGTCGAGCATATACTGCAGTCCGGCGATGAACGCCGCGAGGAAGGCGAGGCCCCACCAGTCCATGCGGCGCGCCTTCTGCACCGTGTCAGGCACGTAGCGCAGCGCGAGGAGGAACGACAGGATGCCGATCGGCACGTTGATGTAGAAGTTCCAGCGCCAGTTGACGGTTTCCGTGAGCCAGCCGCCCACCGTCGGGCCGAGGATCGGAGCCACCATGACGCCCATGCCCCAGATCGCGAGCGCCTTGCCGCGCTCGTGCGCCGGGTACGTGTCCACCATGATGGCCTGCGACAAAGGCACCAGCGACGCCCCGAACACACCCTGCAGCAGGCGAAAAAGCACGATCGCCGGCAGCGACGTCGCGATGCCGCACAGCGCCGAGGCGACCACGAATCCGAAGATGCTGACGAGCAGGTACTTGCGCCGGCCGAGCCGGTCGGTCAGATAGCCGGTCATCGGCATGACGATCGAAGAGGCGACGATGTAGCTCGTCAGCACCCAGCTGATCTGGTCCGATGTCGCGGACAGCTCGCCCGCCATGTGCGGCAGCGCGACGTTGACGATCGTCGTGTCGAGCACCTGGATCACGGTGGCGGCCATCACGGCCAGCGTCACCATGACGCGCGATTCGCCGGCGGGCACGTCGGCGTGCGCGGTGGCAGCCTCGCTCATCGTTGCGAAACGGTCGAGCCCGATGGCGCGGCGCGCAATGCGACGTCCACCGTTGCGGTGGCGCCGACCCGCAGCGGAAAGGCCGGGTCGGCATCGTCCACCGTCACCTTCACCGGCACGCGTTGCGCCACCTTCACCCAGTTGCCGTTGGCGTTCTGTGGCGGCAGCAGCGAGAACGCGGCACCCGTCCCACCCGCCAGGCTTTCGACGTGACCATGGAACGTGTGATCGGGGTACATGTCGATCACGATCGTCGCGGGCAAGCCCGGCCGCACGCCACCGAGCTGCGTTTCCTTGAAGTTCGCGTCGACCCAGAAGCTGCGATCGACCACCAGCGCAAAGAGGGGATTGCCCGGCGTCACCACGGTGCCGGCCGTCAGATCGAACCGCGTCACGATGCCGTCCTCGGGCGCCCGCACGACGGCGTGCTCGAGATCGAGCCGCGCCTTCTCCACCTCCGCTTGCGCGACGCGTACGGCCGGCGTGACGCCCTGCGTGGTGGAAATGGCGGCCCGCGCTTTCGCCACGCGTGCGACGCCTGCCTCGACCGCCGCGCGCGCCGAGTTGACGCGAGCCTGCGCGTCGTCGAGCGCCTGCTTCGACAGGAATCCCTGCTGCACGAGCTGCTGGGAGCGGCGCAGGCTCGTCTCGGCGTTCGCAAGATCGACGTTGAGCCGCGCGACATCCGCCTGGCTGGCGGATACTTCCGACGTGTCGGCGCGCGTGCCCTGCTCGGCCTGGCGCAGCTTGCCTTCGGCTTCGGCGAGCGCTGCTTCGAACGGGCGCCGGTCGAGCGCGAACAGGATGTCGCTTTTGTGCACGAGCACGTTCTCGCGGACCGCAACTTCGACGACCTGGCCCATCACGAGCGACGACACCTGCACGACGCGCGCGTTCACGTAGGCGTTCTCCGTGGACACGCTCTGCCCGCTCTGGAGCCAATACCACACCGCGCCTGCGGCAAGCGCCACCGCGACGAGCGCGATCACGAGAACGCGCGGACGGGGCCTGCGCGGGACCGTGCGCGCCGTCATGGCTCGAGCGCCTCGATGCGCGCATGCGCCTTGGTCAGCAGCGCGTGCAGCGTCTCGATCTCGGTGCGCGTGAGCCCGCCGAGGATCTCGCGGCGCAGCGTGCCGGCGGCCGCTTCGATGCGCGCAAGATGCCGCCGGCTCGCAGCCGTGGTGCGCACGGCGTTGCGGCGCCGGTCACCGGGCACGGGCACCCGCTCGACCAGGCCATCGCGCTCCATGCGGTCGACCAGCGCCACGGTGGCCGGCGCGCCGATGTCGAGGTGCTCGGCGATGTCGCGCTGCGTGAGGCCGCCTTCCGAGCGCGCGATGAGCAGCAGCGCCTGCCATTGCACGCGCGTCAAGCCGAGGGGACGCAGGCGCCGGTCGAGCGTCTGGCGCCACGCCTTGGCGACGCGGTTGATCAGGATTCCGAGCGATTCCGCGGGCGCCGCCGGCATGGGCGGGCCGGGTGCCACGCGCGCCCGGCGGCTTGCCCGCTGCTCGCTGGGCGCGGTCACCGGCATATGGTTCGACGGCAATTGATTCGCATGTGAACTATTATGGCATCGGCGCCCCGCGCGTTCAAGTACGGCACTCGGAGCGCCCTCGCCCGGCCGCCGTCCGGCCCGCGTCGTACAGTACGGCTTGCCCGGTCCTCGAGAATCCTCATGGCGGCTGCGACGGAGCTTCCTCATGGCGCGGCAGGCGCGCGCAGCGCCGGCCACGCGTTCGCGCGCCCGGTCGCGATCGTGGGCGGCGTACGCACGCCGTTTGCGCGCAGCAACGGCGCGTATGCCGCACAGACCAATCGGTCGCTGCTGTGCGCCTCCTTCACGGCCCTCGTCGACCGCTTCGGGCTGACGGGCAAAGCGGTCGGCGAAGTCGTCGCGGGCGCGGTGATCAAGCACGCGCGCGACTGGAACCTCACGCGCGAGGCGTCGCTCGACAGCGGTCTCGATCCGCACACCCCCGCCCATGACGTCCAGCGCGCCTGCGGCACCAGCCTCACCGCCGCACTGGCGGTCGCACGCCGCATTGCCCAGGGCGAGATCGAATGCGGCATCGCAGGCGGGTCGGACACCGTGTCCGACGTGCCCCTCGAGCACGGCCCCGCGCTCACGCGCATCGTCACGCAAAGCGCACGAGGGCGCACGCTCGGCGCCCGCCTGCGGCCGTGGCGGTCGTTGCGCCCGCGCGACTTGAAGCCCGTCATCCCCGGCGTTGCCGAGCAGCGCACGGGATTGTCGATGGGTGAGCATTGCGAGCTGATGGCCAAGGAATGGCGGATCGGGCGGCGCGCGCAGGACGAGCTCGCGCTCGACAGTCACCACAAGGCGGCAGCTGCCTGGGCCAGCGGCTTCTTCCGCGAGCTCGTGGTACCGCATGCGGGTCTCGCTCGCGACGACAACGTGCGCGCCGACGCGAGTCTCGAGCGGCTGGCGCAGCTGTCGCCGGTATTCGACCGCTCGCCCGCCGGCACGCTGACGGCCGGCAACAGCACGCCGCTCACCGACGGCGCATCGTGCGTGCTGCTGGCAAGCGAGGCATGGGCGCGCGATCGCGGCCTGCCCGTGCTGGCGTATCTCACGCACGGGGCGGATGCGGCCGTCGACTATGCGGGCCTTGCGGGTCCGCGCGAAGGGCTGCTGATGGCGCCCACCTACGCGATCGCGACGCTCCTCGACCGGGCCGCCGTCACGCTGCAGCAGTTCGACGTGCTCGAGATCCACGAAGCGTTCGCGGCCCAGGTGCTGTGCACGCTGGCTGCGTTCGAGTCGCCGGCCTATTGCGAGCGGAGGCTGGGCCGCGCGGCGCTCGGCGCGATCGACCGGACGAAGCTCAATCCGCACGGCAGCAGCATCGCGCTCGGCCATCCGTTCGGTGCCACCGGCACGCGCATCCTCGCAACGCTGGCGCACGACCTTGCCACGCGGGGCCTGCATCGCGGCCTCGTGTCGATCTGCACGGCCGGCGGCATGGGCGTAGCGGCGATCCTCGAGCGCTGAAGCGGTGTACGCGCATCCCACCGCGCAGGGCCGCTAGGCGTGCGTGCGCACTCCTGCGACAATGCGCGCTTCTCCTCACCGCACTGGTCGCCGCAACGATGCCGTCCAAGCCCGCGCAGTCCCGCTCCTCCCGCAAAACGTCGTCGTCCAGATCGAGCAAGTCGTCCCGCAGCACGAAGAAAGGCAGCAAGGCGTCGCCGCGGCGCGCCTCGGCGGCCAAGGCAGCCGCGCCCGCGCGGCCGTACGTCGTGCGCCGATCCGCCATTCATGGCCGTGGGGTCTTCGCCGCGCGCACGATCCGCAAGGGCGCGGACATCATCGAATACCGCGGCCAGCGCATCACGATGAAGGAAGCCGACCGGCGTCCGGACAGCGATCCGGACAACCCGTATCACACCTTCCTGTTCGAGCTCGACGACGGCCGGGTCATCGACGCCGCCGTGCGCGGCAACGCGGCACGGTGGATCAACCACTCGTGCGCGCCGAACTGCGAGCCGTACGAGGACGACGAAGGGCGCGTGTTCATCGCGGCCAAGCGCACCATCCGCAAGGGCGAGGAGCTCGGCTACGACTACCGGCTGAACGTCGACGGACGCGTCACCCGCGAAATGCGCGAGGCGTACACCTGCCGCTGCGGTGCGCCGCGCTGCCGCGGCACGATGCTGGGCAAGAAGCGCTGAAGGGCCCGCCTCCGCTTCCACCGACCGGGCGCTAGGTCCAGCCGGCGGCGCCAAGCAGGGCCGCGAGTCCCAGCACCCATACCGGGTTGATGCGCGTGAACGCGAGGGCAAGGCCGGCGCCGATGGTGATGGCCGCTGCGACGAGCGTGCGATCGGCCCCGCGCGCCAGGGTGTAGCCACTCGCCAGGATGAGGCCGATCGCCACCGGCGCGAGCGCCCGCTGCACGATGGCGCGCCGGGGCCAGTGGCGCAGGCGCTCCCACCAGTGGAGGGCGGCATAGCACAACAGCGACGACGGCCCGCAGATCGCCAGCGTGGCGACGAAGGCCCCGGGCACGCCCGCGACTTGCCAGCCGATCAGCGCGACGACCATCGCATTGGGCCCCGGCGCGAGCTGGGCAAGCGCGAACAGCTCGGCGAACTGCGCGCTGGTCATCCAGTGCTCGAGCTCGACGACCGCGCGATGCACTTCGGGAAGGATCGCATTGATGCCGCCGATCGCCACCAGCGACAGCGCGGCACAGCGCCATGCGAGCTCGCCGAGCACGGCAAAGTCGATGGTCATCGGACCCTCCACTCGATCGCGATCGCCAGCGCGACCAGCGTGGGCAGCACCCAGAGCAGCGGCCAGTGCAGCAGGCCGATCGACACGAACGCCGCAATACCCATCGCCAGGCCGCGCAACGGCGGCCGCGTGCTGATGAGAAGACGCGTTGCGGTGCCCAGGATGAGGCCTGCGCCCGCCGCCGACGCCGCGGCGATCGCGTTGTGCGCCATGGGCAGCTGCGCGACCGAGGCGTAGAACATCGCCAGCACGAGCACGATGATCACCGGCACGAACAGGATGCCCGTGAGCGCCACCAGCGAACCGGCCGGCCCCGCCGCGCGCGATCCGATCACCACCGCCATGTTGACGACGTTCGGCCCTGGCAGCACCTGGCACATGCCGATCATTTCGGCGAACTCGCGGTCGGTGAGCCAGCGGCGCTCGTCCACCATCACGCGCCGCGCCCATGGCATGACGCCGCCGAAGCCGAGCAGTCCCATCTTGAGGAACGCGCCAAGCAGCGATGCGCGCGAGACGCCCACGAGCCCGGGCATCTCCTGCGCGCTCGCGTCGATCACGAGGCTGAATCGGCGCGCACGGCGCGCGCCTCGTCGCAAAACCGCGTGAAGACCTCGACCGGCTCGCGTTCGGTCTCGAGCGCATTGGCCGCCTCGGTGGGATCGATGTGCCCGAGCGCCATGCCGCACAGCAGGATCTCGCTGTCCGGAATGCCCAGGTGGCGGCGAACGATGCGATGGAACGGCGTGAACGCCGCCTGCGGGCACGTATGCAGGTCGTACGCGCGCGCGGCGATCATCACGCTCTGGATGAACATGCCGCAGTCGAGCCAGCTGCCCATCTCCATGTCGCGGTCGAGCGTGAAGAAGAGGCCGACCGGCGCACCGAAGAACCGGTAGTTGCGCGCGTGCTGGCGGGCCGTTGCCGCGCGGTCGCCCCTGGCGATGCCGAGCAGGCCGTAGAGGTCCCAGCCCAGCGTGCGCCGCCGCGCGAGATACGGCTCGCGCCAGTGGCGCGGGTAGTACGCGTACTCCTCGACGTGCGTGCCGTCGTTGGCGAAGTGCGCCGCGACGAGCTCGTCCGACAGCGCGTCGCGCACCGCGCCCATGCAGACGTACACCTTCCAGGGCTGACAGTTCGTTCCCGACGGCGCGCGGGCGGCCAGCGCGAGGATCGATTCGACGACCCGCCGCGGCACCGGCGCGGCGCGAAACCCGCGCACGGAGCGCCGCGTGACGAGCGCGCGCGCCACGGCGAGGCCGTGGTCGGGAACATCGGGTGGTAGCGGCGGCGGCTGATACACGGCGGCGTGCGCACGAGCGCGCGTGGCCATGATTCTACCGGTCGCCGCTGTAGCGCCCGCGCAGCGGCGAGCGGATCAGGCGCGCAGGCGCGCGAAGCAGGCGCGCAGGAATGCCGCGCGATGATCCTCCGGCGCGCCGGGGCGATCGAACACTTCCTGCGCGGCATCGCGCAGGAACGACGCGTCGTCCGCATCGTGTGCGAACCAGCGCAGCGCAGGCGGAAACGCCTGGATCGTCGCAAGGTCGCCATCGAGGCGGTCGAGAAAGCGCTCGCGCCCAATGCCGTTGTCGCGAGCGCGCGCGGCGTTGGCGATGAAATCCGAGCCCTCGAGGCACTCCTCCACCGACGGCACGCCCGCGCACGCCGCGCCCGCAGCAAGCAGGCAGGCAAGGACGAGGACCGGGCGGAGCGCAGCGCTCATCGAACGAGCCGATGGAGGATGACGGTGCGCCAATCTAGCCCCCGCGTCCCGTCCGCAGCAATGTGCCCTGCGCAAAACCCGTCATTCCTGTCATTTGCCCCCCGTGCACCACCCCGGCACAATCCGGGACCCCAGGCCGTCAGGCAGGTCGCACGGCCGTCCACTTCCACCTCTCTCCCATGGCCCGCAAACGCACTCTCGGCTCTTCCGGCACCACCGTCGTCGTCGATTTCGATTCGCGCGTGCTGCGCGACAATCCGCTCGGCGACCCTCACATGCGCAAGCTGGCCATCTGGCTGCCGCCCGGGTACGACACCGGCGCGATGCGCGGCCGCACCGCCGGGCGCGGACGCCGCTATCCGGTGCTGTACGACCTGGTGGGGTTCACCGGGTCGGGTCTTGCGCACCTCAATTGGCGCCCGTTCGACGAAAACGTGCCCGAGCGCGCCGCGCGCCTGATGAGCGAGGGCAAGATGGGACCGGCGATCCTGGTGTTTCCCGACTGCTTCACGTCGATGGGTGGCAACCAGTACGTGAACACCAGCGCGATCGGACGCTACGCGGATTACCTGACGCGCGAGATCATCCCTTACGTCGACCGCGAGTTCCGCACGCTCGCCTCGCGCGATCACCGCGGCTGCTTCGGCAAGTCGTCGGGCGGCTATGGCGCGATCATCCACGGCATGCGCCACGCGCGCTACTGGGGTGCCATTGCGGACCATTCGGGCGATGCGCTGTTCGATTTCTGCTACTACACCGACTGGCCGCGCACGCTGAACGAGCTCGACCGCTTTCGCGTGCCGCCCCGCACGCCGGGCCGCGTGAACGTGCTGCGCGACGAGCGGCACGTCACCAAGGGACTCGACGACGGCCGCGTGCGCCGCTTCCTCGCGCACGTGTGGGCGCGCGACAAGCTGAGCGATGCGGAGACGCACGCGCTCATGAACCTCGCGATGGCCGCGACCTACGACCCCGATCCCGACGCGCCGATGGGCTTTCGCCTGCCCTTCAACCTCGAAACCGGCGAGGTCATTCCCGCCCGCTGGCGACAATGGCAGCGCCACGACCCCGTGAACCTCGTCGGCGCCTGTCGAAAGAACCTGCGCACCCTGCACGGCATCTACATCGACTGCGGCTCGCGCGACCAGTACCACCTGCACTACGGCGCGCGGCTCCTGTCGAAACGGCTGACGCAGAACAAGGTGCCGCACGTGTACGAGGAGTTCGACGACACGCACTCGTCCATCGACTATCGGATGGACGTGAGCCTGCCATTCCTCTATCGCGCGCTCAAGCCGTAGCGCCGGCGCAGGAATCGTGTTGTCGTAGGCCGGGCGCGGGGGTGGATGTCGGCGCGCGTCCGATAGCGGCAGCCAGGTACCTGTGCCATGCTGCCGCACCATTCCGTCGCGCCCGCACCACGCACGGTGCCGCGCATCCCCGGCTTCAGCCATCAGGAGACGACCATGCGTTGGGACGAGATGCGCCGCAGTGAAAACGTCGAGGATCGCACCTCGGGCGGAGGCGGCTTCGGCGGCGGTGGATTCGGCATCGGCGGCATTCCGCTCGGCGGCGGCGCGCTCCTGCTCATCGTGGTCGTCAGCCTGCTGTTCGGCGTCAATCCCCTCGAGCTGCTCAGCTCCATGTCGGGCAGCGGACCCGTGGTGCAGGAACAGCGGCAACCCGCTCCCGGTCCTGGGCGTGCGGGGCAGGCGGACGACTCGCGCAAGGAGTTCGTCGCGAGGATCCTCGGCGACACCGAGGACTTCTGGGGCAAGACGTTCCAGTCGATGGGCTCCCGCTATGCGCCGCCGCGCCTGGTTCTCTATCGCGGTGCCACCCGGTCAGCCTGTGGCATCGCCCGCGAGGCGGTGGGACCGTTCTATTGCCCGGGCGATCGGGAGGTGTACCTCGACACCGCGTTCTTCGACGAATTGCGCACGCGGTTCGGCGCACCCGGCGA
>Ga0308174_10001796_pt1 | contig 10234 bp, 7 predicted proteins | sample PhyPR2_FD_203894 | JGI IMG/M metagenome (GOLD analysis project Ga0308174, IMG submission 203894) | Soil microbial communities from UC Gill Tract Community Farm, Albany, California, United States - DLSLS.P.R2 | ecosystem: Environmental > Terrestrial > Soil > Agricultural land | place: USA... | reverse complement strand
GTGCGCGCTCGAGCAGGATCAGCGCTTTGCTGACCGTAGCCGGCATTGCGCCATAGACGTCGGGAAGTGCCCGCAAGGCGAGGTCGTAAGCGCCCAGGCTCTCGGGACGCTGGCGCGCTACGCGTTCCACCTCGGCCTGCCGCAAGCTCGGCTCGATTGCACCGACGACGGACATCGCGATCTCGTCCTGGAGGGCGAAGATGTCGCCCAGGCTGCGGTCGTACCGCTCGGCCCACACCTGAGCGCCCGTTGCCGCGATGATCAGTTGGACGGTGACCCGTATGCGGTCCGCCGCCTTGCGCACCGTACCTTCCAGAACGTAGCGAACGCCAAGCTCGACACCCACTTGCTTCACGTCGACCGTCCGGCCCTTGTACGTGAACGTCGAGCTGCGCGCTATGACGAACAGCCATTTGACGCGGGAGAGCCCTGTGATGATGTCGTCCACTATTCCGTCCGCAAAATACTCCTGCGTCGGATCCCCGCTGAGATTGGCGAAGGGCAGCACGGCGATCGATGGTTGATCGGGCAACGCCAGCGCGGGTCTCGATCGAGCGTCGTCACCCGGCGTTGATGGCGCGACCGTCGGACCCACGTAACGGTAGCCCCGGCGCGGTATCGTTTCGATCCATGCTGCGCCTTGAGCCGCGTCCTCCAGCGCTCGCCGCAACGCCGCAATCTGAACCGTGAGGTTGTTGTCCTCGACTGCCAGGCCCGGCCACGCGGCGCTGATCAGTACGTCCTTGGGCACGGGCGCGCCGGCGCTTTCCAGGAGCACCCGCAGGAGTGCCACAGCGCGCTGGCCCACCGGCAGCGGTTCGGTGCCGTGGAACAGGATGCCGGCGTCAGGGTCGAGGCGGAAGGGTCCGAATCGATGAGTCATCGGCATTGGTCGCCTTGTTGGACATGCATCCGCAAATCCTTAGCAACTGTTTAGCGGTCGCTTAAGGACTTTCCGCTGAGCCCGGTCCATCCTCACGCCGTCGTCTCCGATGGACAATCAGCAAGGGGCCAGCCATGAACACGCGCGCAGTCATTCGCAAGTCCGGGGAAGGTGAAGGCGTCCAGCTCGCCGGACAACCCCTGGTATTCCTGGTCACGGGCAAGAGCACCAAGCATACGTCCATGTTCGATTGGACGGTGGCGCCCGGTTTCTCTACCGGTTTGCACGTTCATGCCGTCCAGGAAGAAACGTTCTACGTGCTGGAGGGCGAGTGCGAATGGCAAATCGGCGATGAACGAGTGACGGCGGGGCCGGGCGCCTACGTGTTCATTCCTCCCGGCGTGCCGCACAGCATCAGCAACGCGGGCAGCAGCCCAGCGCGCATGCTCATGACCGTATCGCCGCCGGGCCACGAGCACTACTTCGAGGAGCTCGCCGAGCTGGTTGGCGCAGGCACGCCTCCGGATCCGAAGCGCATTGCGGAATTGAGAGGCCGCTACGACACCAGCCAGCTGTCTGCGCTGACCAAATAGGAACGCCGGCGTGCCCCGTCCTTCATGCGGGAGCGGAAACGCATGCTAACGCGCGATCCAGAACCTCACGAGCAGCGCGAGCGCTGCCAATGCGATGAGCCCGTGGCCGACCGCCAGGAGCCGCGGCACGCCGCCACGGCGCAGGTCCAGTGCCAGCACGACAGCGCCGCCGGCCGCCGCGATGACGAAGAGACCCAATGCAAGGCGCGGCGCTTCGCCGACCACGAGCCACGTCGCGGCGAGCACGACGATGCCGGCCGCCGCCAGCACGCCGTGCAGCAGCGCGATGCCCTTTGGCGTATGCCGTCCGCGCAGCGCGAGCACGAGAAGGCTGGCCCCGGCGAGGGCGGCGGCAATGAGCAGCACGAGCGCGACGGTCAGCATGATCAATCGAGGTCGCGCTGCGCGAGGTCGGCGAGGGCGGGACCCTCGAGCACCTTGCCGTCGGGGGTGAAGCGGCTGCCATGACACGGACAATCCCACGTCCGCTCGGCGGTGTTCCAATGCACGATGCATTGCATGTGCGTGCACACCGCCGAGACGACGTGCAAACTGCCTGCATCGTCGCGATGCACCGCGAGCTTCTGCGTGCCGCGATCGAGGATGCGGCCTTCACCGCGAGCAAGCGACGGCATGTCGCCGCGATCCAGGCCGGGCAGGTCGTGCGCGAGTCCTGCGATCATGTGCGCGGCTTCGGCGCCGATCGTCTTGGCCGCGGCCAGCGCCGGCCGCCGCTGCGGATCGAGCCGGTCGGCCAGCGCGTTGTCACGCCGCGTGATGACGTCGGCGAGTAGTGGCGCTGCAACGCCTGCATAGGTGAGGCCGTCGGCCGCGAACCCGGTCGCGACCAGCACGTGGTCGCTCTGCGCGCTGCGCCCGATGAAGGGCAAGCCGTCGGCCGATCGATAGTTCTGTGCCGACCAGCGATACTCGATCGGCGTCACGCCAAAACGCTCGCGCGCAAACTGCGCCAGCTCGGCGTAGCAGCGGTCGGTGTCGTCCTCGGCTCCCGTGCGATGCTCGGCGCCTACGACGACCAGATAGCTGCGCTGCTGCCATTCGTAGAGACGCACCGAATGAAACGGCGCGTCGGCGCTCCAGAAGATGCCTGGCCGCAGCACGCCCGACTTCACCTGCCCGGCGACGCCGTATTCGCGGTTTGGCGTGAGCTCGGCGTGCAGGAGCAGGCGGCCTTTCGGCGTGTGGGTGGCCAGGATGATCCACTCGGCATGCACGTCGCCCAGGCGCGTGGTCAGGCGCCGGTCTTCGACGTCGATGTCGGTCACCCGCGTCGCCTCGTAGATACGGCACTCGTCACTCGCAAGACGCGCTGCCAGACCCTTGGTGAAGCGCAGCGGATCGAATTGCGCCTGGCCGTCCACGACGACGCTGTCCGCGACCGGGAACGGCAGCAGATCGGTTGCGCGGCGCGTCGGCAATCCCGCCGCAGCGGCCAGTTCACGGGCATCGGCAAGCGCCGGGTGGCCCGCCTGCGACGCATGCATGACCCAGGGACAGCGCACGAAGCCGCAGTCGATCTCGTGGCCCTCCACCAAATTCTCGATGAGATCGACCGCCTGTCCGCGCGCCGCGCACAGCTGCGCCGCCGCCTTGCGGTCGAGCGCACCGTGGCGCTCGCCGACGAGCGCGTAGAGGTTGCCCGTCGAGTTGCCGGTGCTGCTCTCGCCTACGCGGCCCGCCTCGAGAACCGCGACGCGCAGGCCGCGGTCGACGAGCGCGTGCGCACACAGCACGCCGGTGATGCCCGCACCGACGATCGCGACATCCGCTTTGATGCTGCGCTCGAGCGCGTCGAACGAGACGGGCTGCGCCGCTGCTTGCCAGATCGACTTCGGCATGGAGCACCCTTGACGGACGCCGAACTCGAACACGAAGCAGGAAGCGTTCCTGCGTCGCGTATGCCAGGCCCTCGCAGCAGGACCACGCCAGTCCCGGCGCGCACCACTGCCCGTGCGGCCCCGTCGTTACACGCTCGCGTGCCGGATTTACATGGGCTGCCGCGCCCAACGGCAGCCACCTAGACCTTGTAGCGCGTCTGCACTTCCTGTGGGAACAGCGTCTCGGGCGTGAGCAGCCGGTGGCACACGCCCTGCTCGAAGGCGTACTGCAAGAATGCGTCGAGCGTCGTGCGATTTGGCCCGATGCCGTACGGCCAGATGTCGTCACCGAACAATGCGCGCGCCGACTGCACGATCTGCGCGGTCCACGGCAGCGGGTAGAACGACGCCGTGATGTCCGCCGCCCGCGCGACGCTGCGTGCCTTCGCTTCGTCGAACGCCTTGTAGAGATTCATCGCGAGCCAGGGGTTCGCGTCGTAGAGCGCGCGGCGGATCGCCACGACATGCATGATCGGGAAGATCCCGGTCTTGCGCACGTACGCTTCCTCGACGGCACGCGAATCGGGAAAAAGCCGGCGGATGCGATCGTCGCCAGCCAGGAAGGGCGCGGGTGGCCGCGCGGACAGCACGGCGTCGAGCTGTCCGTCGAGCAGCATTTGCGAGAGCGATCGGTCGGGCACTACCGTGAGATTCAAACCGCGCGGCAGCGCGAGCTTCACCTTCTCCTTGCGGCCGGCGTCGTTGACGCCCGCCTGATGCCACTCGATGGAGGCGAGGTCGACGCCATACTCGTGCGCGAGCAGGCCGCGCGAATACACCGCGGCGGTCTGCGCCCATTCGGGCAGGCCGACGCGTCGGCCCGCCAGGTCCCCGGGTGCCGCGATGCCGGCATCGGCACGCACGTAGATCGACGAATGGCGAAACGCACGCGAGACGAACACGGGCAGCGGGACGAAGCCCGTGTCGTCCTGCGAGGCGAGCGACACGATCTTGGCGAACGACATCTCCGAGACGTCGAACTCGCGATTGAATGTCGAGCGGAAGAAGATCTCCTCGATCGGCAGGCGCAGCACCGTGAGGTCGACGCCGGCCACGCCGACCGTGCCGTCGAGCAGGTCGCGCACGTGGTCGTACTCGCCGATCGCGAGCGCGAGCTTGAGATTGGCCATCGGAGGCCCTAGTCGATGCGCGCGCCGACCTCGCGCACCATGCGGCCGTACTTGTCGTAGTCGCTGCGGATGAGCGCGGCGAACTCGTCCGGCTTGGTGATCATCGGCTCCAGGCCTCCGGCGCTGTGCAGCTTGGCCTCGGTGGCAGGGTCGGTGAGCACCTTGGCGACGTCGGCGCGCAAGCGGTCGATGACGGGTGCGGGTGTGCCGGCGGGTGCGAACAGCCCGAGCCAGATCGTCGCTTCGTAGCCGGGATACTTCTCACCGATGGTCGGCAGGTCCGGAAAGTCGCGCGAGCGCGCTTTGCCGGTCACGGCCAGCGCGCGCAGCTTGCCGGCCTTGATCATCGGGGCGGTCGACGTACCGGAAAACATCGCGGCCGTCTCACCGGCGACCGTGGCCGTGGTGGCGGGCGAGCCGCCCTTGAACGGCACATGCAGCATGTCGATGCCGGCACGCCGCTTGAGGAGCTCCATGGCCAGGTGATGCTGGCTGCCGTTGCCGCCCGAAGCGTAGGCGAGCGGCGGCTTGGCGTTGCGCGCGTACTCGATGAACTCGTCGAAGGTCTTCACCGGCACCGACGGGTTCACCGACAGCACGAACTGGTTCTGCGCGATGGTGGCCACGGGCAGGAGGTCCTTCAGCGCGTCGAACGGCATCGTCTTGTACAGATGCGGGTTGACGGTGACGATCGTGTCCTGGCAGAGGCACAGCGTGTAGCCGTCCGGTGCCGCCTTCGCCACCATGTCGCCCGCGATGTTGCCGTTGCTGCCGGCGTGGTTCTCGACTACCACCGGCTGGCCGAGCAGCGGCCCCAGGCGCTCGGCCAGGACGCGGGCGGCGATGTCGGGTGCGCCGCCGGGTGGAATGCCGACGATCAGGCGAATCGGGTGGGTGGGATACGGCTGGGCGGACGCTGCACCCGCGGCCAGCAGGGTCGCGGCGCAGAAGAGCGCGCGCACGAGCATTCGAGTCATGGCAGGTTCTCCGAAAGGACGGTATCGCCGGCGCCAGGCGGAAAGCACGCCGGACGCGCGCGCCTTGCAGCCGCTAGTTTCCCACGGCCGCCGTGCGCGGCAAGCGTGCCGTTGCGTTTTCGGCGGCGCGCCGGCACCTTGGGACGGGCGGCCGGTCCAAGGGGCTCGCCTCGCGCCTCCGACCGGCGCACAATCACGCGACGCGAGGGGCGCCGCCGTCACAGGGGGCGCCCCCTTTCCTTTTGCGTTTCGCTGCTGGCAGTCAGGAGCCGTGCATGAAATTCCGTTTTCCCGTGGTCATCATCGATGAGGACTACCGCTCCGAGAACGCGAGCGGTCTCGGCATTCGTGCGCTGGCGCGCGCGATCGAGACCGAAGGGCAGGAAGTGCTGGGCGTGACGAGCTACAGCGACCTGTCGCGCCTGGCGCAGCAGCAAAGCCGCGCGTCCGCGTTCATCCTGTCCATCGACGACGAGGAATTCGGCGGCGGGACGCCCGAGGAGACGCAGCTCGCGCTCTCGAAGCTGCGCGAGTTCGTCGACGAGATCCGCTTTCGCAATTCGGAGATCCCGGTCTTCATCCACGGGGAGACGCGCACGTCGCGGCACATCCCGAACGACATCCTGCGGCATCTGAACGGCTTCATCCACATGAACGAGGACACGCCGGAGTTCGTCGCGCGCTACATCCTGCGCGAGGCCCGGGCGTACCTCGACACGCTCGCCCCGCCGTTCTTCCGCGCGCTCGTGCACTACGCGTCGGATGGGTCGTATTCGTGGCACTGCCCGGGGCACTCGGGCGGCGTCGCGTTCCTCAAGAGCCCGGTGGGCCAGATGTTCCACCAGTTCTTCGGCGAGAACCTGCTGCGCGCCGACGTGTGCAACTCGGTCGACGAGCTGGGCCAGCTCCTCGACCACTCGGGCCCGGTGGCGGCCTCGGAGCGCAACGCGGCGCGCATCTTCAGCACCGACGAGCTCTTCTTCGTGACCAACGGCACGTCGACGTCCAACAAGATGGTGTGGCACGCCACCGTGGCGCCCGGTGACGTCGTCGTCGTCGATCGCAACTGCCACAAGTCCGTGCTGCACGCGATCACCATGACCGGCGCCATTCCGGTATTCCTGCAGCCGCGGCGGAACAACATGGGCATCATCGGGCCGATCCCCATCGAGGAGTTCCGCTGGGAGAACATCGAGAAGAAGATCCGTGCGCATCCGTTCGCCCGCAACGTCAAGACCAAGCCGCGCATCCTGACGATGACCCAAAGCACCTACGACGGGGTGCTCTACAACGTCGACACGATCAAGGACCTGCTGTCGACCAGGATCGACACGCTGCACTTCGATGAGGCCTGGCTGCCGCACGCGACCTTCCACGAGTTCTATCGCGGCATGCATGCGATCGGGCGCGACCGGCCGCGCAGCAAGGATGCGCTCATCTTCTCGACGCAGTCGACGCACAAGCTCCTGGCGGGCCTGTCGCAGGCATCGCAGATCCTGGTCCAGTACAGCGAGACGCGCCAGCTCGACCGCTACCGCTTCAACGAGGCCTACCTGATGCACACGTCCACGTCGCCGCAGTACGCGATCATCGCGTCGTGCGACGTGGCCTCGGCCATGATGGAGCCGCCCGGCGGCACGGCGCTGGTGGAGGAGTCGATCGCCGAGGCCCTCGACTTTCGCCGCGCCATGCGCAAGGTCGACGACGAGTACGGCGACTCGTGGTGGTTCAAGGTGTGGGGTCCCGATCGCCTCGCCGACGAAGGCATCGGCGATCGCGAGGACTGGATGATCCGCGCCGAGGACACCTGGCACGGGTTCGGCGACCTCGCACCCGGCTTCAACATGCTCGACCCGATCAAGGCGACGGTGCTCACGCCGGGCATCGACGTGCAGGGCGACTTCGCCGATGTCGGCATACCCGCGGCCATCGTGACCAAGTACCTTGCCGAGCATGGCGTCATCGTGGAGAAGACCGGGCTGTACTCGTTCTTCATCATGTTCACGATCGGCATCACGAAAGGCCGATGGAACACGCTACTCACCGCGCTGCAGCAGTTCAAGTCGGACTACGACGGCAACCAGCCGCTGTGGCGCGTGCTGCCCGAATTCGTGCAGGCGCATCCGCGCTACGAGAAGATCGGGCTGCGCGACCTGTGCGACAGCATCCACGGCATCTATCGCGCCAACGACATCGGGCGCCTCACCACCGAGATCTACCAGTCGAATCTGGAGCCCGCGATGAAGCCGGCTGATGCCTTCGCGCGCATGGCGCATCGCGAGATCGAGCGGGTGGAGATCGACGACCTCGAGGGCCGCGTGACGAGCGTGCTGCTCACCCCGTATCCGCCCGGCATCCCGCTGCTCATTCCGGGCGAGCGCTTCAACGCGCAGATCGTGCGCTACCTCCAGTTCGCGCGCGACTTCAACGAGCGTTTCCCGGGCTTCGACACGGACATCCACGGCCTCGTCGAGGAAGACGTCAGCGGGCGCAAACGCTACTTCGTCGATTGCGTGGCCGGCGCGCGCGTCATCGCCGCCATGCCGAACCTGCGCGTGCGGAGCGTCAAGAAGTCCTGACCGGCACCGACCCTTTCGCGGCGGTCCGCCCGGGTGGACGAATGTCCGCTTGGCGACCGCGGATCCGTATCGACGCCAGCGACGTCGATGACGCCATCGCGGACGGCGCCTGGTCCGCACGCGAAAGGATTGCGATGTTCAAGAGAGCGCTGGTGTCGATCGGCGTGGCGGCCGCGATTGGCCTTGTGACCCAGGTGGCGGTTGCCGCATCGTTGGTGCGCAATCAGGCCGTAGACGTCGTGGGCCTTGGTGCCACAGCCGATCCGCTGCTGGCGATCGAAGCGAATCGTCAGGCGATCGTCCACGGATTGGCGAATCGCCATGCGGCGGCGCTCACCGCGGCCGGCATCGGTGTCGAGGCCTTTCGCGCCGTCATGGCGTCGCTGCGGGCCGATCAACTGCTGGCCGCGTCATTGGTCGACAGCCTCGACGATGTGACTGCCATCGCCACCGACGTGCCCGTCGACGCGGCCGCAACGCTGCGGTTCACGGCGATCACGCCGGCGAGCCGGTCGTCGCCCAGCGCATTGCCGAGGGCGCCCGCGTATGTCGTGCGTGAAGGCGACGCGCTGCGCATCGTGAAGGCAGCAGATTTCGCATTGAATGGCGATGCGCAGGTCGTCGGCTATTTCGCGCCGGCGCCTGCTGCGCTCGCCGTCATTGCCGAGTCGCGTACGCGGGCTGAAGCCAAGGACGGCCCCGGCAGCGGCGCGGGATCGTGGATCGGCTACACGGCGGGCAGCAACGTGGCGAGCGGCAGTGGCAGCGCGGTCGCCGCGGGCAAGTTCAACGCGGCGGTGAACACCAACGCGTCGATCTTCGCGGGCCAGAGCAATTCCGCCAACGGCGTTTCGTCGCTGGTGATCGGCGGCTTCGACAATCACGCGACCGCGATCGATTCGCTGGTGGGCGCTGGCGCCGGCAACCGCGCGACCGGTGCCCGGGCGGTGGTGGTGGGCGGGGGCTACAACCTCGCCAGCGGCCAGTGGGCGTTCATCGGCGGTGGTGGACGGCAGACCGCCGATGGCGCGAGCGCCGGCGGGTCCGCCGAAGACAATGTTGCTTCAGGCAATTTTTCGACGGTCGGCGGGGGGCAGGGGAATCGCGCCGGTGGCACGGTGTTCACGACGGTGGCGGGCGGAAAGAGCAACAACGTCTTCGCGGACTACTCCGCAATCGCGGGTGGCCTACGCAACACGGTATACGGCGTTGCGACGTTCGCTGCGATTGCCGGAGGCATCGACAATACCGTAGTCGAAAATCGCGGCGCGATCGGTGGCGGCGAGAGCAATACCGCGGGACCTTATGGCGCAGTCGGCGGCGGAAGGGCGAACATAGCGGGGGGCGCGTACGCCGCCGTGCCAGGTGGCGAGGCGAATACCGCCGATGGCGCTCATTCCTTCGCCGGTGGACATTCTGCGCACGCAACCGCCCGGGGCGAGTTCGTCTGGGCCGACGGCGCGTTCAACGCTGCCTCATTCGAGCCGTCCACTGCCGGTTCGGGCGTGCATGGCTGGTCGGACCCTACCAATACATTCAACGTACGCGCCACTGGCGGGGCATGGTTTGTCACCGGTCTGGACATCACCGGGCTGCCGCTCACGGGCCCCTATGTCACGCCGGGCAGCGGCGCCTGGGCTGCAACCAGCGATCGCGCTGTCAAGGAAAATTTCCAGGCCATCGATGCGCGCGACGTGCTCGCGAGAGTCAGCGCGATGCCGATCGCGAGCTGGAACTACATCACCGAAGGCGCGCACATTCGCCACCTCGGTCCGGTGTCACAGGACTTCTATTCCGCCTTCACGCTGGGTGCGAACGACAAGTCGATCACGAGCATCGACGAAGCGGGCGTGGCACTTGCCGCCATCCAGGGCCTGCATCGCATGCTGCACGACCGCGACGAGAAGCTGGCAGCCCTGGAACACGAATTGACCGCCATCAAGGCGAAGCTGGGCATGCCTTAGGCGACGCCCCCGGCACCACGGCATCGCGCCGCGGCAGCGCGCTTGAATACCATCGACTCGGCTTCTGCCGTGGTTGCACGCTACCTCGAGCGTGCGCTCGACGCTTCACGCCATCCGATCGTCGCCGCCACGCTGGTGCAGCGCGGCGAGCTGCGGACCACGACGAAAGCGTCAGCGGCGTCCATTCGGCCGGGCGGCCGTGCAAGGTCC
>Ga0308174_10001795_pt1 | contig 10239 bp, 9 predicted proteins | sample PhyPR2_FD_203894 | JGI IMG/M metagenome (GOLD analysis project Ga0308174, IMG submission 203894) | Soil microbial communities from UC Gill Tract Community Farm, Albany, California, United States - DLSLS.P.R2 | ecosystem: Environmental > Terrestrial > Soil > Agricultural land | place: USA... | reverse complement strand
GTGCTACGGCCGCGCGCCTCGGCATCAGCGCCGCCCAAATTGACAATACGCTGTATGACGCCTTCGGGCAGCGGCAGGTTTCGACCATTTACCAGGACCTGAATCAGTATCACGTGGTGATGGAGGTGGCGCCGCAATTCTGGCAAAGCCCCGAAACCTTGAAGGACATCTATATCAGCGCCGCCGGAGGTCCGCCCAGCGGCACGCAAACCACGGGCACGGTTGCAGGAACCGCCGTATTGTCAACCGGCACCGCGCCAACAGCGGCGGCGATTGCTTCGGACGTGGTGCGAAACCAGCAGCTGAACACGCTCACCAACAATGCGCGCGGCGCTGCATCGACTGGTGCTTCCGTCAGCACCGCAGCCGAAGAGATGGTTCCACTCGCGGCGTTCGCCTCCTATGGCCCGGGAACGACGCCATTGTCCGTCAACCACCAGGGCCCCTTTGTGGCAGAAACATTCTCCTTCAATCTCACAGAAGGCCAGACGCTCGGCTCCGCTGTCGCGGCCATCAACCGCACAATGGCGCAAATCCACGCGCCCATTTCCATTCACGGCACGTTCGCCGGCACCGCCCAGCTTTTCCAGTCATCGCTCAGCAACGAACCGCTGCTGATTTTGGCAGCGATTGTCTGCGTCTATATCGTGCTTGGGATTCTCTACGAGAGTTATGTGCATCCGCTGACCATCCTGTCCACGCTACCGTCCGCCGGTGCGGGCGCCATTCTCGCTCTGATGCTGTTCAAGATCGAATTCAGCCTTGTCGCGCTGATTGGGGTCATCCTGCTCATCGGCATCGTGAAGAAGAACGCGATCATGATGATCGATTTCGCCTTGGCTGCGGAGCGCGAGCAGGGACTAAGTTCCCGAGACGCTATTTACCGGGCCTGCCTGCTGCGCTTCCGGCCCATTATGATGACAACCTTCGCCGCCATTTTCGGCGCGCTGCCGCTTGCATTGTCAAGCGGCAGCGGTGCTGAGCTGCGGCAACCGCTCGGCGTTGCCATCATCGGCGGGCTGATCGTCAGCCAATTGCTGACGCTCTACACTACGCCGGTCATATATCTCTATCTGGATCGCTTCCGGCTCGCTTGCAGGCGCGGATGGCAGCGGATTTACCTGCGGCGGCTGGGAAACGAGAATATGGCCACGGGCTGAGTGCCAGGAGTTTTGCGTTTACAAGTCTGCTGCGAGGCTCTACCGCAGTCGGTCAACTGACTCTGTTCTGGGCACCATCTGAATGTCGAGACACTCCGGCGAAATCGCCATCATTGGCGGTGGTCATAACGCGCTTGTCTGCGCGTTCTATCTCGCGCGCGCCGGGCACAAGGTCACGATTTTCGAGCGGCGCCATATCGTAGGCGGCGCGGCTGTCACCGAAGAATTCCATCCCGGCTTTCGTAACTCGATTGCCAGCTATTCCGTCTCCCTTTTGCATCCGAAAGTGATCTCCGATCTGGACTTGCCCCGCCACGGCCTAAAGATTGTCGAACGGTACGCCTCGAATTTCATTCCAATAGACGAACGCAATTACTTGCTCGGCACGGACCCTGCGGAGATTGCGAAATTCTCCAAAAAGGATGCAGGGGCGATTGGTCCGTACACGGTGGAATTGCAAACCATTGCCGGTCTCGTTCGCGAACTGGTGTTGGAAACTCCGCCTCAGATCGGTGCGCCCTCATGGCGCGAGGCGATTCCGGAACTCCTCAAAAGCGCGCGGATTGGCAGACGGCTTTCGTCGCTCTCTCTCGCAGCCAAACGCAATCTGTTGGCGCTCTTTGCGCAATCCGGCGGTGACTGGCTGGATCGCTGGTTCGAGAGCGATCCCATAAAAGCATTGTTGGGTTTCGACTCCATCGTCGGCAATTATGCGAGCCCCTATTCGCCCGGATCGGCCTATGTGCTGCTGCACCACGTATGGGGCGGGGTGAACGGCAAAGAGGGAACCTGGGGACATGCTGTCGGCGGGATGGGTGCGATCACACAGGCGATGGCGGCGGCTTGCGCGGAACATGGCGTCGATATCCGTCTCGACGATCCTGTGCAGGAGATATCGGTGCGGAACGCTCGCGCTGTCGGTGTTGTGACGGAAAGCGGACAGGAGCATCGCGCAAAGTGTGTGGTATCCGGTGTGAATCCGAAACTTCTGTTCACGCGGCTGATGAAATCAGCTGAGTTGCCGCCCGATTTCCGAGCGGCCATTCAGAATTACCGCTGCGCATCCGGCACCTTCCGGATGAATGTGGCGCTGTCGGAGCTACCGCGTTTCACCTGTCTCCCGGAACCCGGGCCGCACCTGAACACCGGCATCGTCATGGCGCCAAGCCTCGCTTACATGGATCGCGCGTACACGGATGCACGTACGTTTGGCTGGTCGCGCCAACCTATCGTGGAGATGTTAATTCCCAGCGTGATCGACGACACGCTTGCGCCCGCCGGCCGGCATGTTGCCAGTCTGTTTTGCCAGCATGTCGCGCCGGAGCTGCCGCACGGGCGCTCATGGGACGGTTGTCGCGATGAGGTAGCCGAACTGATGCTGCAGACCGTCGAGGCGTTCGCGCCTGGGTTTCGGAATTCGGTACTGGGCTTGCAGGCATTAAGTCCGCTCGATCTCGAACGCATTTTCGGGTTGATCGGAGGCGATATCATGCATGGCCGCCTCGATCTGGATCAGATGTTTTCCGCCCGGCCCGTGCTCGGTGCCGGCAATTATCGCACGCCTGTTCGTGGGCTTTATATGTGCGGCGCCGGCACGCATCCTGGCGGTGGGGTAAGCGGCATACCGGGCCACAATGCTGCGCGCGAGATCCTGCGTGACAGGCGCAACTTGCAATGAATGTTACGCTTGGCCGCGAATACGCTCGATTACCCACTGGATGGCGACATCATTCAGCGGGGCCATGATGTGCACGCCAGACACGCCATCGATCTGCCGCATCTCTTTCGCCACCTCCGCATAGATCGCTGCCCCTCGTAATGTTGAACCTGCCTCCGATTCTCCTGTGACTTCGCGTGTAGTATTCTGGAAATGACAAGAGGAACCCGCGGGGGCTATGGCGCATGTATGCGATCGGCATAAGCTGCCTTGTCGAATCTTTCCCAGAGGACGACGCCTGAAGTCGCTTGCATTCGCCTTTTTCGTTACCGTTGTGGTTGCCTCCGCGGCCTGGGCGGCGCCGATGCGCATACTAATGCTCGGCACGAGCCTGACGCAGGGCTACGGCCTCCCGCCCGGCGCGGAAATACCAGCGCTGCTTCAGGCAAAACTGAAGGCCACCGGTCTAGACGCAGAGGCGATCAATGCCGGGGTGTCTGGCGATACTTCTGCAGGCGGGCTCTCGCGGCTGGACTGGTCGCTCGCCGATCATCCCGACGCTGCTGTTGTCGAACTTGGATCCAATGATGCCCTGCGCGGGATTCTGCCGGCGCAAACTGAGAGGAATCTGTCCGGGATTCTCACCAAACTGAAGGCGCGGCACATTCCGACGCTGCTGCTCGGGATGAGGGCGCCGCGGAATTTGGGGCCGGAATATGCCCGCGCCTTCGATTCCATCTATCTCAAGCTCTCTAAACAGTATGGCGCGATGTTGTACCCGTTCGTGCTGGAAGGGGTGGCGCTCAACCCGAAGCTCAATCAGGCAGACGGCCTGCATCCGAACGCCGCGGGGGCGGAGATTATCGCCGATCGCATTTTTTCGGATGTGAAGGCGCTGATCGGGCAGGTCCGCCGTGCGCGGGCTGGGGCCAAATAGGTGTTCCGGCGGCTGCTTTCGGTGGGTGGGTTTACGCTGCTCTCGCGCATTACCGGGTTCGCGCGCGACATTGCGATGGCGTGGATATTAGGCCACGGCATTCTTTCGGATGCCTTCATTGTGGCGTTCCTCTTCCCGAATTACTTCCGCCAGATTTTCGGCGAAGGCACCATCAATCCCGCCTTTCTGCCACGCTACGCCGCCCTGCACGCCAAAGGCGAAAACACAGCCGCGGCGCGTTTCGCTGATGGCGTGTTTTCGTGGCAGATGGCGGCACAATTGATACTGCTGATTGGGGCACTCGTCTGCATGCCGGGCATCGTGCATGTGCTAGCGCCGGGATTCGCACGCCATGCCGATCAAATGGCGCTCACCGTTGGTCTGGCGCGCATCACCTTTCCCTATCTCATTCTCACAGTGGTGGCGATCCAACTCTCGGCCATGCTGAATGCCATTGAGAAGTTCTGGGCAGCGGCGGCGTGGTCGAATTTCCAGAACATCGCGATGATTGCCGCGTTGCTTGCTTGGGACTGGTTTCCGAACGCGGCCTATGCCGCAGCGTGGGGCGTGTTGGCGGGCGGATTCGCGCAATTGTTTTTCATGCTATGGGCGGCGCGCCAGCATGGCCTCAACTTGCGAATTTCCTGGCCGCGCTGGACGCCAGAAATCAAGGAATTTTTCAAAGCCCTGGGCGCAGTGACGGTGGGCGCGGCGAGCGTCTTCATCGCGCCGTTCATTGACACGGTAATTGCAAGCCTGCTCCCCACCGGAAGCCGCACTGCGCTCTACTACGCCGACCGTATCAATCAATTGCCGTTGGGAGTGTTGGGCGTTGCGCTCGGGACCGTGCTGCTGCCGGAAATGTCGGCACGGCTGGCGAAGAACGATCGTGTTGGATCAGAGGCGGCGCAAAATAATGCTGCTGCATTGTCGCTTCTGCTAACCTTGCCGTTCGCCGCTGTGTTCGTGGCAGTGCCGGATGTGATCATGCGGGCGATTTTCGCGCACGGCGCTTTCGACAAGGCGGCGGCAGACCTTTCAGCTGTTGCGCTCGCCGCCTATGGCGTGGGGCTTCCGGCATTCGCGCTGGTTCGTATTGTTGCAAGTACCTTTTACGCGCGGCATGACACGGCCACTCCGGCGCGAATTACGGTGTTCGCCATGCTGTGTAACATCGCGCTGAAGGTGGTGCTGGTGTGGGGATTTCACCTCGGTATCGCGGGCGTGGCACTGGGCACCTCTATCGGCGCCTGGCTGAACGTTGCCATTCTCACGATCTTCGGCCACAGACGTGCGCTGCTTTCGATAGATGGCCGCTTTCGTGCCGCCATGCTGCCTGTGCTGTTCGCAGCTGTTGCGGCGGGTGTTGGCGCGTGGGGCGGTGCAACGCTCACGCAGAGAATTGCAACCGGTCGCTTTCACGACGAGCTGATGCTGGGTGGCGCCTTTGTCATTGGCGTTCTGGCGTATGCCGCTGTGGTGCTTGTGTTTCGCCGGGCGCTGCCGCTGGGCCGGTTTGCCGGAGCATCCACATGATCCGGCTGTTTGTTGCGCTCGCCCTGCCGGACGACGTGGCGCAGGGCCTGCTCATGCTGGAAAGCGGCGTGCCAGGCGCGCGCTGGAGTACGCGCGAACAACTACATCTCACCCTACGCTTTATTGGCGATGTGGAAGAGGGCGATGCCCGTGCCATTGACGAAACTTTGTCCGGGATTTCCGCGCCGCGCTTCACGCTGGAGCTGAAGGGCGTGGGCGTGTTCGGTGGCAAGAATCCGCGCGCGCTATGGGTCGGTGTCGCGCCAAACGAGGCACTTGTTCATCTGCAGCGCAAGATCGAGAGCGTGATGCAGCGCCTCGGCTTTCCGGCAGAAGAGCGCAAGTTCACGCCGCATGTGACGTTGGCCCGCCTTCGCGCCGCGCCGACCGAGCGTGTGATAGATTATGTTGCAGGTCATTCGCTCTACCGGAGTGGTCCGTTCGAGACGAACGCGTTTATTCTCTATTCAAGCCGTCTGACTCCGAACGGCAGCATCTATGCCGCCGAACGGGATTATTCTTTAACCTGAAGGAACGATCACATGCCGAAGCTGGAGACGGCGGCTCGAGTGATGGCGCTTAAAGGATTGCCGGAATGGCGAGAGGTGGAGGGGCGCGACGCAATTGTGCGTACCTTCCAGTTCAAAAACTTCAACGATGCTTTCGCGTTCATGACACACGTGGCGCTTCTGGCCGAAAAGATGGATCATCATCCGGAATGGTTCAACGTCTATAGCCGAGTTGAGGTCACACTGGCCACGCACGACGCCGGCGGCGTGACGGAGAAGGATATCGCGATGGCGAAAGCAATGGATGTTTACGCCGGCTGATCAGCGAGTCCTGCGCGTCCGCACACACTGTCCCCCCAGCACGCTCAGGATCACGAGTGAACTCAGGAAAGTCAGGTGGTACCAGGCGGGAAACTTGCTCCATATGGTATAGTGCAGGGGTAAGAACACGAGCAGCCAGATCAGTCCGGAAAACAATGCCGCTCTGCGGTCGCGGGCTACCACCGCCGCGACCACGCCGCTTAGAATGGAGCTTACGCCACTCTCGCAAAGCCTTGCGATCATCATGGGCAAGGTAAAATTCATCGCCTTCTCCACAGCGGCGTAGTCGTGCCAACCATAGCGCAGGCCGAGATTGATGACTGTGACAATCGCGAGCCACGCGACGGCGCCCGCAACAGTTCCTCCGATCAGCCTTATCACGAACGGCCCCTCACCAGCGTCTCTGGAATAATGCATCAAATGAGATCAGCTGGCGAGAGCGCTCGCCGCGGAACCGGGCCAGCGCGCGAACCGTTTCCCATGCTCAACAGCCAAAAGGAGCGGATTGATGGCAGATAGAAGCGGAAGCGGCGGAGGAAATTCGGCATTGGCGCTGTTGGTCGGCGCGCTGCTCGTCATAGTTTTGATCGGTGGATTCTTCCTCTATTCCGGCGGCAGTTTCGGACCCGGAGGCGGCACAACGCACACCGTCAACCTCAACGTAAAGACCCCAGCCAAGGGCGGCTGAACAACCGCCATTCCTGATGAGAGTGGCTCATCACGGGGCGGGTTGGGTATCTGTTTTTATCGATGCCCTGGCGCCCAGAACATCTGCAATTGACTTGGCGAGCGCGATACGTGCAGCACCCGAAATATTCTGCACATTGAAAAAACCGGCAATCGCGATGTGTTTGTCCGGCACGAAAAGTGCGATTGCCGACACTTGTGGTGTGCCACCCCCATGAAACCCTGCGCGCATTCCATGATACTCATCAAGGAACCAGCCCATGCCATAACCATCGACCGTGCCGCCATGCCGTGGCAGCACGTAAGGCGTGAGCATGAGCGCTTGCGTCTTCGCCGAGATGTACTTGCCCTGCATCCATGCGGTCATGAAGCGGACCAGATCGGATGCAGTGGTGATCCAGCCCCCGGCCGGCAGTTTCCCCGACATGTCCGCCCATCCGGAATTGTGCAGGACGCCATTCTCGACAATGTATCCGTGCGCGCGATCGGGAATAATGGCGCGCGGGTCGTCGTCGCGGGTGGACGCCATGCCGGCCGGATCGAAAATCATTCGCTTCATTAGCGGTCGATATTCCTCACGGGTTGCGCCTTCAAGCACGCAGCCCAGCACCACATAGCCCCAGGTCGTGTAACGGAAATCGTCACCCGGGCGCATGGTTAGTGGATCATTCGCGAAAATCTCCAGCGCATCGGAGACGCTGTCATAGTGTTTCGTGTTGTAGAGTTCTGTGGTTTCATTGGGCTCGCGAATCCCGCTGGTATGCGAAAGCAATTCGCGGGTGGTGATCGGCCACGGCTTTTCCGGAAATTTGGGGCAATATTTCTGGATTGACGCGTCGATATCGAGCTTGCCTTGTTCCCACAATTCCATGACGGCCGTTGCCGTCATCGACTTGCCGATAGAGGCAGTGCGATACCGGGTTTCCGGCAGAGCCTTCACGCGATTTTCGACATCGGCGTATCCGAAGCCTTCGCTCCACACGACATGGTCGTCCAGGCCAACAGCAAACGTCGCGCCGGGCGCGTGCTCCGCCGCCATGGTGCTGCCAATGAGCGCGCGTATGGATTTGAGCTGTCCTCGGGTAAGTGCGGGTTTGGCACCGGTCGCCGGTGCCAAAAGAAGAACGGCAGCAAGTGCAAGCGCCCCGCGAAGCATCAGCCGCACCCACGCGCGTTCTTCACCAGATCGTCCACCACGCCCGGATCGGCTAGTGTGGTCGTGTCTCCGAGATTTGTCATGTCGCCTTCGCCGATCTTCCGCAGGATACGTCGCATGATTTTGCCGGAGCGCGTTTTCGGCAGCGCCGGCGCAAATTGAATGACGTCGGGCTTCGCGATGGGCGAAATCTCCGCGGCCACCCATTTCTTCAGTTCGTCGGAAAGCGCATTGGAGGGCTGTTCGCCCGCTTTCAGTGTCACGAAAGCGTAGATACCCTGGCCCTTGATGTCGTGCGGGAAGCCGACCACGGCGGCCTCTGCCACCTTGTGGTTGGCGACCAACGCGGATTCCACTTCCGCTGTGCCGAGACGGTGGCCGGACACATTAATCACATCGTCCACGCGGCCGGTGATCCACCAATAACCATCCTCGTCGCACCGGCAGCCGTCGCCGGTGAAATACTTGCCGCGATAGGTTTTGAAATAGGTGTCGATGAACCGCTGGTGATCGCCGTACACGCTGCGCATTTGCCCCGGCCATGAGTCGAGCAGTACGAGATTGCCGCTACCCGCGCCTTCCACGACCTTGCCGTCCGCATCCACGATCTGCGGCTGGATGCCGAACAGCGGCTTCGTTGCTGAGCCAGGCTTCAAATCCGTCGCGCCCGGAAGGGGCGAAATCAAAATGCCGCCGGTTTCCGTTTGCCACCATGTATCCACCACGGGACAGCGGCCGTCGCCCACCACGCGATAATACCACAGCCACGCTTCCGGATTGATCGGTTCGCCTACCGATCCAAGCAGTCGCAAGGTCGCGCGCGAGGTCTTGGTTACCGGCGCTTCGCCTTCGCGCATGAGCGCGCGGATCGCCGTGGGAGCGGTGTAGAAGGTGTTGACCTTGTGGCGATCGATCACTTCCCAGAAGCGCGAAGTGCTGGGATGGTTTGGCACCCCTTCGAACATCAAGGTGGTGGCGCCATTCGCGAGCGGGCCGTAGACGATGTAGCTGTGGCCCGTGACCCAGCCGACATCGGCCGTGCACCAGTAGATCTCGCCCTCATAATAGTCGAACACGTACTGGTGCGTCATGGCGGCATACATCAGATAACCGCCGCTGGTGTGCAGCACCCCTTTAGGTTTCCCCGTCGAGCCAGAGGTGTAGAGAATGAACAACGGGTCTTCCGCGCCAATTTCTTCTGGCGGGCAGTCGGCGGAAACCTTCGCCGCCTCCTCGTCGTACCAGATGTCGCGGCCCGATTTCATATTTGCGCCGCCCCCGGTCCGCCTGACGACGATGACGGTATCGACGTCTGCAGCTTTTTCGAGCGCGGCATCGACATTTTTCTTCAGGGGTATCGGCCTGCCGCCGCGAACCCCTTCGTCAGCCGTAACGACGACGGTGCTTTGACAATCCTCGATGCGGCCGGCAATCGAATCCGGCGAAAAGCCGGCAAAGATCACAGAATGAACCGCGCCGATCCGGGCGCAGGCCAGCATCGCATAGGCCGCTTCCGGAATCATCGGCAGGTAGATGGTGACGCGATCACCCTTCTTGACGCCGTGCGCCTTCAGCACATTGGCGAAGCGGCAGACCTCGCGATGCAGTTGTTCGTAAGTGACGTGTTTCGGCGTTTCGTTCGGATCGTCCGGCTCCCAGATAATGGCGGTTTGCCGCGCGCGAGCGGGCAGGTGCCGGTCGATGCAGTTCGCGGAGACATTGAGCGAGCCGTCCTCAAACCACTTGATAAAAAGGTTGTCCGGATTCCACGAGACATTCTTCACCGTCGTGAAGGGCCTGATCCAGTCGATGCGCTGCGCCTGCTCCCCCCAGAACCCCTCCGGATCGCGCACCGAACGCGCGTACATCTCTTCATATTTGGCGTGATCGATAAACGCGCGTTCACGCCACTCAAGCGAAACGGGAATCAGCGTATCGGACATGAGTCTTGCACCCTCCGAAGGACGATGGCGAAAAAGATTTTCGCAGCTACTATGCCGGTGTAATGGGGAGAATAATCCATGCCAGTAAAGGCACAAGCGGTGGAGCAGGGGGAATGGCCACCGCGCACCTGCAGTGACGAGAAGGTGAAGGCAGCTACCGGCAAGGGTTGGATGGGCTGGTTCGTCATCCTCAACAACATGAATGCAAATGCGCTGCCTCACAAGGAAGTCGCCAAACGGCTGAAGGACCAACATGGCGCGCCCAGCTGGTGGTCGCAGATGATCGCGGTCGAATACGAGCGCGCCCGGGGCAGCCGGAAGAAGAACGAGCGT
>Ga0308174_10001794_pt1 | contig 10239 bp, 9 predicted proteins | sample PhyPR2_FD_203894 | JGI IMG/M metagenome (GOLD analysis project Ga0308174, IMG submission 203894) | Soil microbial communities from UC Gill Tract Community Farm, Albany, California, United States - DLSLS.P.R2 | ecosystem: Environmental > Terrestrial > Soil > Agricultural land | place: USA... | reverse complement strand
CGCTCAGGCGGTACACGGAACGCGAACGTCACGTCGACGTCGTCGGTACGGGCGCGGGCTGGGCCGCCGGTCCGAACGGTCTCTCCGCCTTCCTCGTCGAGCGCGGCGAGGAAGGGATCGGCGACGCCGGCGCAACCTGGGGGATCGCGCGTTACGACGCCGCTGCCGCGGACGAGCACGGCGAACCCGTCCGTGCTCCCTCGGCCGGCGGGTTCGGCGACGAGACTGCGCTCGAGGAGCCCGTCGTCGTCGACTCCGCCGTGGGGTACGCGCTCACCTCGGATTCGCTGCAGCGCATCGCGGGCGTCGAGATGACCAGCACACTCTCGCGGCTCGCCCACTCCTGGGCGCTGCAGAATTTCCGGCTGCTCTTCGGCGATCTCGCGCCCACGCGGCCGATGATCCTGCGCCACCGCGGCGTTCGCGAGCGCGTGCAGGAGCTCGCGCCCTTCTTCGTGCAGGGAAGCGAGATCCTTCCCGTCGTCGTCGGCGATTCGCTGTACTGGACGCTCGAGCTGTACGTCGCTTCCGACGACTATCCGCTCGCCGAACGCTTCCACATCCTCGACGCGCAGCGCGGCTACTTCCAGCACGCGGCCACGGCGCTCATCCATGCCGCGAGCGGACGCGTGCGGCTGGTGCTCGCGCCCTTGCCCGAGACGGTCACGAACAGCTGGGCGGACCAGTTTCCGTCGCTCTTCGTCCGCCCGACCGCGCTCTCGCGCCAACTCCAGGCGGCGCTGCCTCCCGTCCTCGACGGCGCGTGGGCGCAGGCACTCGCCTTCGCGTCGGCCGGCTTTCGCGGCGACAGCCTCGAGGTGCGGCACTTCGCATCGCTGACAGACGCGTCCGATTCCGTCGCGTCGCACGAGCCGCTTCACGCCGCGCTCCCGAACCTCGGCGTGACGACGTCGTGGACGCTGCTCGATACGCAGGATCGGGTGCGCGGCATCCTGGCGTCCGCCGGTGCGAGCCGCGAGACGAGCTGGATCCCGCTCGCACCCGACGGCCAGCGTTGGGGGGGCACCGTGGATCGCCTGCGCGCGGCCGACACGGCGTCCCGCGAGGGGCCCGTCGTCCATGCGCCCGTGCGCGTCGTCCCGCTCGCCGGACGGCCGATGTATTTCCAGGCGGCCTTTCGCGCCCGGGCCGGGACCAGTCCGACGCTCGGTCGCGTCGTCGCGGTCACCGGCGACAGCCTGCGCGCGGGCCCCACGCTCGCGGCCGCGCTCGGTCTCGCCTCGGCGACGACCGCCGCGGGCCCCTCCCGGCAGGTGGATCTGCGCGCGCGCGCCGAGTCGCTCTACCACGACATGCGCGACGCGCTGCGGCGAGGTGACTGGCCCTCCTTCGGCCGCGCCTTCGACGCGCTCGGCGGAGCGCTTCGCGTCTCGCCGCGGTGAGCTTGTATGTGCCGATTGGGGCGTCTACCTTGCGTCGGCTGAGCCGATGACGCCGCCGCCCGATGCACCGACCGCCGTGATCGCGCTGGGGGGGAATGCCCTCGCGCCGGCCGGCGAGAAGAGCACGATCTACGACCAGTTCCGCCACACGCGCGAGAGCCTCGGTCCGATCGTCGACCTCGCGCTGCACGGCTGGAACGTCTGCGTCGTCCACGGCAACGGACCGCAGGTCGGGGACGAGCTGGTTCGCAACGAGCTCGCGCGCGAGGAGGCGAGTCCGCTTCCACTGGGCGTGCTCGTCGCCGAAACGGCAGGATGGATCGGCTACATGATCCAGCAGTCGATCGAGAATGCGCTGCGCCGTGCGGGCTCGGCGCGCGAGGTCGCCACGCTGATCACGCAGGTGCAGGTCCGCGCCGACGACCCGGCGTTGCAGAATCCGACGAAGTTCATCGGCCAGGCGCTCTCCGCCGAGCGTGCCGAGGCACTGCGACGGGAAGGACACACGGTGAAGATCGATGGGCGGGGCAACCTGCGCCGGGTGGTCGGCAGTCCGGCGCCGCGGGCGATACACGAGTTGAACGTCATCAAGCGGCTCGTCGAGCGAGGCACCATCGTCATCGCCTGTGGCGGCGGCGGGGCGCCGATCTATGACGATCCGATGAAGGGATGGGAGGGGATCGACGCGGTGATCGACAAGGATCTGGCAGCGGCCGTGCTGGCGCGTGACCTCGGCGCGGCGCTGCTCCTGATCCTGACGGACGTGGACGCGGTGTATGCGGATTGGGGAACGCCGCAGCAGCGACCGCTCCGGCGGCTGACGATCGCCGAAGCAGAGGCAATGGATCGCGCGGGTCAGTTCGGCGAGGGCAGCATGGCGCCGAAGGTGCGTGCGGCGATCGACTTCGTGCGCCGGACCGGTGGGCGCGCAGTCATCACGGTCCTCGATCGCGGCCAGGCCGCGGTGCGGGGCGAGGCAGGGACGACCATCACAGCGGAGACGGCGTGAACATCCACGAGTATCAGGCGAAGGACATTCTGCGCGCCCAGGGCGTGCCCATCCCGCCCGGCGAGATCGCCACGACGCCCGAGCAGGTCGAGGCGATCGCGAAGAAGATCGGCGGCATGGTGGTGGTGAAGGCGCAGGTCCACACCGGCGGTCGCGGCAAGGCGGGCGGCGTCAAGCTCGCGAAGACTCCCACGGAGGCGAGGGAGATCGCGAGCAAGATCCTCGGCATGAAGATCAACGGCCTCACCGTCTACACCGTCCTCGTCACCGCAGCGGCGGACATCGCGTCGGAGGCGTACGTCGGGATCATCCTCGACCGCGCGACGAAGAAGCCGGTATTCATGGTCAGCCCCGCCGGCGGCATCGACATCGAGGAGGTCGCGGCCAAGACCCCCGAGAAGATCCTCAAGCTCCCGATCGACACGCGCTACGGGTTGCAGCCGTACCAGGCGTCGGAGCTCGGCTTCTTCCTCTTCCCCGACGACGTGAAGAAGGTGCGCGCGGCGGCGAAGATCATGACGCAGCTCTATCAGGCGTTCATGAAGAGCGACGCGTCGCTCGCCGAGATCAATCCGCTCGTCGTGACGCCGGCGGGCGAGGTGCTCGCCCTCGACGCGAAGATCTCCGTCGACGACAACGCGCTCGACCGGCACGCCGATCTCGCCGCCTTGCGCGACGAGACCGCGGAAGCACCGAGTGAGGTGGACGCACGCAACGCGAACCTCACCTTCATCAAGCTCGACGGAAACGTCGGCTGCGTCGTCAACGGCGCCGGCCTCGCGATGGCGACGATGGACCTCGTGAAGTACTACGGTGGCGAGCCCGCCAACTTCCTCGACATCGGCGGCTCGTCGAATCCCGAGAAGGTCGTGAACGCGCTCCGCATCATCACGGCCGATCCGAGCGTGAAGGTCATCCTCTTCAACATCTTCGGCGGCATCACGCGCACCGACGACGTCGCGAACGGCATCGTCACCGCCACGAAGGCCAATCCGCTCAAGATTCCCATCGTCATCCGGCTCACCGGCACGAACGAAGAGATCGCCATGAAGATCCTGACGGAGAACGGATTCAGCGCGTCGTCCGACATGGACGAGGCGGTCGAGAAGGCGGTCGCGCTCGCGAAGGGAGGGAAGGCCGCATGAGCATCTTCATCGATCGCAACACCACGCTGATCGTCCAGGGGATCACGGGGCGCGACGGCGGCTTCCACACGAAGCAGATGCTGGAGTACGGCACGCGCGTGGTCGGCGGCGTCACCCCGGGCAAGGGCGGGCAGAAGTTCGAGAACACGGTGCCGGTGTTCAACACGGTGCACGAGGCCGTGGAGCAGACGGGCGCGAACACCTCGGTCATCTACGTGCCGCCGATGTTCGCGGCGGATGCGATCATGGAAGCGGCCGATGCGGGGATCAAGTTCATCGTCGCGATCACCGAGGGCGTTCCGGTGCTCGACATGACGCGCGTCTATCCGTTCGTGAAGGAGAAGGGCGCGCGCCTGCTCGGCCCCAACTGCCCGGGTCTGATCACGCCGGGCGAGAGCAAGGTCGGGATCATCCCGGGCCGCATCTGCGCGACGGGCAACATCGGCGTCGTCAGCCGCTCCGGCACGCTCACGTACGAGGTCGTCTATCAGCTCACGCGCGCCGGCATGGGCCAGAGCACCTGCGTCGGCATCGGCGGCGATCCGATCAACGGCACGAACTTCATCGACTGCCTCGCGGCGTTCGAGGCCGATCCGCAGACGAAGGCGGTCGCGATGATGGGCGAGATCGGCGGCACGGACGAGCAGGATGCCGCCACCTTCGTGAAGGAGCACATGACGAAGCCGGTCGTCGGCTTCATCGCGGGCCAGACTGCTCCGCCGGGACGCCGCATGGGCCACGCGGGTGCGATCATCTCCGGTTCGTCGGGCACGGCCGCCGAGAAGATCGAGGCGTTCAAGGCTGCCGGCATGGGCGTCGCCAAGCGCCCGATCGACTTCGTGGAGCTGCTCAAAGCGCGGATGTGACGTCCGCGCCCCACGCACCATGAAGCTGCGAGACTTCCTTTCGCCCGAGCGGGTCGTCATCCCCCTCGAGGCTCGCACGCTCGAGGAGGCGTCGGCTGCCCTCCTCGAGCGTGTGTTGGCCGCGCGCGAAGTGCTCGACAAGCACAAGCTCCGCAAACGCGCCGCCGAAGCTCGCGACGAGGATACGGTAGCGATGGGTGATCGCGCCTTCCTCGTGCACTATCGCAGCGACTCGGGTGGGCAGCTGCTCGTGTCCGTCGGCGTCGCACGGGCGCCGCTCTGTCGCATGTCGAGGGACGATGGGGAGCAGTGCGCTCGCATCGTGCTGCTGCTCGCCGCGCCGCCGCGGCTTGCCGCCCGCTATCTCCAGGTCGTCGGCGGATTCGCGCGGCTGCTTCGGCAGCGCGAGGTGCTCGACGCGATCCTCGCCGCGCCCGATCCCGCCGCGTTCGTCGCGCTCGAGGCGTTCGAACGCTACCAGCTGCCGGAGCAGCTCACCGTGCGCGACGTCATGACTGACAACCCGCGTACCGTTCCCGCAGATACGCCGCTCAAGGAGGCGGCGCGGCTGCTCGTGCGGACGGGAATCGGCGCGCTTCCGGTGGTCGACGAGGAGCGGCATGTGCTCGGCATGGTCAGCGAGCGCGAGGTCATCCGGCACCTCCTCTCCACGCGCGTCTTCTCGGGCGTCGATGTGCGAGCCGCGATCGCGCCGGGCACGTCCGCGCGAAGCGTGCGTGACGTCATGTCGCGGCAGGTGATGTGCGTTGCCCCGGAGCAACCCATCGCCGAAGTCGCCTCACTGATGAGCAACAAGGACGTCGACCGTGTCCCCGTGGTCCGCGAGGGCCGGCTGGTCGGCTTCCTCACCCGCGGGGACATCGTTCGTAAACTGATCGGCAACTGACGGGCTTGCCCCGCGCACCCAAACGAGGAATCTCATGGCCGGCAACACCACGCTCACCATCATCAAGCCCGACGCGTTCGGCGCGGGCAAGGCGGGCAAGATCATCGCCCTGCTCGAGGAGAAGGGATTCAAGCCCAGAGCCGCGCGCATCATGCACCTGACTCAGGCGCAGGCGGGGGAGTTCTACGCCGTGCATCGCGAGCGGCCGTTCTACGGCGAGCTGGTGCAGTTCATGACGTCGGGGCCCTGCATGCCGATGGTGCTCGAGAAGGCGGGCGCCGTCGCCGCGCTGCGCGACGCGATTGGCGCGACGGATCCGGCGGAGGCGGCGGCCGGCACGGTCCGGAAGCTCTACGCCGAGTCGAAGGGAAGGAACGCGATCCACGCCTCGGATTCCGACGAGAATGCGCAGCGCGAGGCGCGCTTTTTCTTCGCCGAGACCGAGCTCCTCTGGGGCTGAGCGACAGGGCGCCTCGTGCCAGTCGTCAAGGGCCCGCCGCGCACCCCCGGCGACTTGATAAGTGTAAGTAAGACAAATAGTTTTAGCGGCTATGCTGTCCTTTGACATCCGGTCACTCTCCGATCGCGCGGTCAACGTCGACGATACGCTGTCGGCGGACGATCCGGTGTGGGAGGAGGGGGACCCGAAGCCGTCGGCGCCGCTCCATGTGAAGGGGCGTCTGTCGGCGGCCGGACCGGGCCAGTACTACTGGCACGGTACGATCGAGGGAGACGTGTCGATGGAGTGCCGCCGCTGTCTGGGCGACGCCTCAGCGCATGTGTCCGAAGACGCGCACATCATCTTCGCCGAGGCGGGGACCGAGAGCGTCGAGGACGATCCCGATGTCTACCTGCTCGACGCGCGCGCGACGGAGCTCGACCTCCGCCCCGTGCTCCGGGAGCAGTGGCTGTTGAACGTCCCAGGCTACGTGCTGTGCCGGGACGACTGTAAGGGTCTGTGTCCGACGTGCGGGGCCGAGCTCAACCTCGGCCCATGCAACTGCGCCCCCACTTCGGCGGATCCCCGCTGGGAAGGGTTGCGGAAGCTGCGCGAGGAACAGCGCTGAGTCGCCCGGTTTCTTACTCTCATTTCCGTCCCGACCCATGGCCGTCCCGAAGCGCAGAACCTCGAAGAGAAAGAAGCGCGCCCGCAACACGCACAAGGCAGCGCCCGCGATTGCGATCCAGAAGTGTCCGCGCTGTCAGGCGATGAAGCGGCCCCACCACGTCTGCGCGGAGTGCGGGTACTACGCGGGTGAGCAGCGAGTAGCCGCCAGGGAAGCCTGACCTTGGCGCGGATCGCGTTGGACGCCATGGGGGGTGACCACGCTCCCCAGGCGACCGTAGCCGGCGCGCTCCTCGCGCTCGCCGAGCTCGATCCCGCTCACACCATCCAGCTCGTCGGCAGCACTTCCGTCGTCGAGGCACAGCTGCGCTCGCTCCTCCAGGGCGAGCTCGCGTCGCATGCCGTTCATCGCGACCGCCTCTCGATCATCGAGGCGCCGGAAGTCGTCGAGATGAACGACAAGCCGACGGCGGCCGTCCGTGGGAAGCCGAATAGCTCCATGGCCGTCGGGCTCCGCCTCCAGACCGAGGGGCAGTCCGACGCCTTCGTGTCCGCCGGCAGCACGGGCGCCCAGATGGTCGCCTCCACCGTTATCCTGCGCCTGCACGCCGGCGTGGCCCGACCGGCCATCGTGACGCTCTTTCCCTCGTCCAGAAAGCCGGTCGCCGTCCTCGATTCGGGGGCCAACGTCGACTGCTCGGCCGAGGAGCTCGTGACCTTCGCGCGGCTCGGCGCCACCTACGTCGAGTGCGTCCTGGGCCGACCCAATCCTGCGGTCGGGCTGCTGAGCATCGGTGAAGAACCCGAGAAGGGGAACGCGGTGACGAAGGAAGCCCACCAGCTCCTTCAGGGCTCCGATCTCAACTTCATCGGCAACGTCGAGGGACGCGATCTCCCGCTCGGCGGCACCGAGCACCAGGCGGTGGACGTCGTCGTCTGCGATGGCTTCGTCGGCAACGTGGTACTCAAGTTCTACGAGGCGGTCGCGCCGCTCATGATCGGCACGCTGCGCGAAGTGGGCATCACCGCCAAGCAGCTCGAGGAAGGGCTGAAGCACCTCGACTACTCCGAGGTTGGCGGCGCTCCGCTCCTCGGCGTGAAGGGGGTGAGCATCATCTCGCACGGCAAGTCGAACGCGCGCGCCATCAAGAACGCGGTGAAGGTCGCCGCGCAGGCTGTCGTGAGCGGGATGAACGACCAGATCGGCGCGCGGCTCGCCGCGGCCTCGGAGACGGCGGCATGAAACGACCAGTCGCATACGTCGCCGGCACGGGGCGGGGCATTCCGGCGAAGGTCATGACGAACCACGACTTTGCGGCGCTGGGACTCGAGACGTCGCACGAGTGGATCATCGAACGCACCGGCATCGTGGAGCGGCGGATCGCCGCCGCGGACGAGACTACGTGCAGCATGGCGAAGACGGCGGCCTGCCAGGCGATGGCGAAGGCCGGCGTGCACGCCGGTGAGCTCGACGCGATCATCCTCAGCACCGCCACGCCGGATCGGCTGCTTCCCTCGACCGCGGTGGATCTCCAGGCGCAGCTCGGAGCGACGCGCGCTGCCGCCTTCGACCTGTCCGCGGCGTGCACGGGCTGGATCTACGCGATGACGGTCGCGGAAGGGATGATCCAATCGGGCGTCATCGAGACGGCGCTCGTCGTCGGCGCCGAGAAGATGAGCGCCATCGTCGACTGGAAGGACCGCTCGACCTGCGTGCTCTTTGGCGACGGAGCCGGCGCGGTTGTGCTGAAGCGCAACCAGAGCGGCGCGAGCAAGGGGATTCTCAGCACCTTCCTGCGCAGCGACGGAAAGCTCGCCGAGCTCCTGTGGCGTCCGGCCGGTGGCGCTGCCATCCCGTTCAGCGAGACGGTGCTCCAGGACCGTTCCTCCTACGTGAAGATGGCGGGGCGAGAAGTGTTCAAGCACGCCGTGCGGCAGATGAGCGAGGCCTGTGATCGCGCCCTCGACGGCGCCAAGCTCACGGGCAAGGACATCGACGTGCTCATCCCGCATCAGGCCAACAACCGCATCATCGAGGCGACGGCGAAGCATGCCGGCGTCCCGATGGAGAAGGTGTACGTGAACGTCGATCGCTTCGGCAACACATCCTCGGCGTCGATCCCGATCGCGATCGACGAGGCGATCGAGCGTGGACGCATCAGGCCGGGGACGACCGCATTGCTCTGTGCCTTTGGTGCCGGGTTCACCTGGGGCTCGATGGTCATTCGCTTCTGAGCGACATGCCGAACGTCGTACTGCTCTTTCCCGGTCAGGGCTCACAAGCACCGGGGATGGGAAAGGATCTCGCCGACCGCTTTCCCGCGGCGCGCGAGGTGTTCGAGGCGGCTGACGTCGCCCTCGGCGCGCCTCTGTCCACCCTGTGCTTCAAGGGGCCGGCCGAGGAGCTGACCCTCACGCACAACGCGCAGCCCGCGCTGCTCACGCACGGAGCCGCTGCGTGGGCCGCGGTGCGGGACACCATCGGTCGGATGGTCGTCGCTGCCGCCGGGCATTCGCTCGGCGAGTTCACCGCGTACCATGCGTCGGACGCGCTGCCGTTCGCCGAGGCGGTTCGCCTCGTGCGTCGGCGCGGCGAGTTGATGCTCGACGCGGGCAAGCAGCGGCCGGGCGCGATGGCGGCCGTCCTTGGCTCGCTCTCGCGGCCGATCGAGGAGCTCTGCCAGGAAGCGTCCGACGACGCCGGCGTCGTGGTGCCGGCGAACTACAATTGCCCGGGCCAGATCGTGATCAGTGGCGAGTCCGCCGCGGTGGATCGCGCGATGGAGCTCGTGAAGCTCGCCGGCGGCAAGGCGAAGAAGCTCAACGTCAGCGGCGCGTTCCACTCGCCGCTCATGGAGTACGCCGTCGAGGGACTCTCCACCGCGCTCGACCTGGCGCACTTCGCCGATGCGCGCTTCCCGATCTACGCGAACGTGAACGCGCAACCCGTGAACGACGCGGCACTTGCGCGCCGTCTCCTCCTGGAGCAGCTCACGTCCCCCGTGCAGTGGACGCGAGCGATCGAGTCGATCGCCCTGCTGCACCCCGATGCGCTCTACCTCGAGATGGGACCGGGCTCCGTGCTGAAGGGGCTCGTGAAGAAGATCGCCCCCGACGTGAAAGTGCTGAGCTGCGGTACCGGTGCCGACGTCGATGCACTCCAAGCCCTCGTGAACGCGTGAAGATCGATCTGTCGGGCAGGACGGCCCTCATCACCGGGAGCACGCGCGGCATCGGCCGCGCGATCGCCGAAACCCTCGCCGGCGCCGGTGCACGCGTCGCCGTCGTCGGTCGGGATGTGGTGCGCGCCGAGGAGGTTGCGTCCAGGCTTGGTGGGGGCGCTGCCGGCTTCTCCTGCGACGTCGCGGATATCGCATCCGTCAACGCGCTCGTCGAGAACGTCGAGAAGGCCTTCGGCACGATCGACATCCTCGTCAACAACGCGGGGCTCACGCGCGACAACATCCTGTTCCGTCTCAAGGACGACGACTGGGATGCGGTGCTCGACGCCAACCTCCGGGGCGCCTTCGTGGCGATCCGCGCCGTGGCGCGCGGCATGATGAAGCGCCGCTGGGGGAGGATCATCAACATCGCGAGCGTCGTCGGCCTGACGGGCAACAAGGGGCAGTCGAACTACGCAGCGAGCAAGGCCGGTCTGATCGGCCTCACGAAGTCGGTCGCCAAGGAGCTCGCGTCCCGCAACATCCTGATCAACGCGGTGGCGCCGGGCTTCATCGAGACCGACATGACCGCGGCGATGACGAGCGAGGCGCGCGCGGCGATGTCGAGCCAGATTCCACTCGAGCGTCTCGGTACACCGGCGGACATTGCCGCCGCAGTCGC
>Ga0308174_10001793_pt1 | contig 10239 bp, 11 predicted proteins | sample PhyPR2_FD_203894 | JGI IMG/M metagenome (GOLD analysis project Ga0308174, IMG submission 203894) | Soil microbial communities from UC Gill Tract Community Farm, Albany, California, United States - DLSLS.P.R2 | ecosystem: Environmental > Terrestrial > Soil > Agricultural land | place: USA... | reverse complement strand
GGCGTCGACCGGCGCGGGCGCCCGGAAGGCGAGATCGTCGAAGTGCTCGCGCGCGCGAACCGCGAGATCGTCGGCCGGCTGCACGAGAAGGGCGGCGTGTGGTTCGTCGAGGCGGAGAACCGTCGCATCAACCAGGATTTCCTGGTGCCGCCCGACGAGCGCGGTGGAGCGAAGCCCGGCGAGGTGGTCGTGATCGAGGTCGTGCAGCAGCCGACGTTGCACGGCGAGGCCGTGGCGCGCGTGAAGGAAGTGCTCGGCAGCGCCACCGATCCAGGCATCGAGATCGAGATCGCGCTGCGCAAGCACGACCTGCCGTTCGAGTTTTCCAAGGCCGCTCGGAAGGCCGCGAAAGCCCTGCCGTCCGAGGTCATGCCGGCCGAGCGCAAGGGCCGCATCGACCTCACCGGGCTGCCGCTCGTGACCATCGACGGAGAGACCGCGAAGGACTTCGACGACGCGGTATGGTGCGAGCGCGAGGGCCGCGGCTTCCGGCTGATCGTCGCGATCGCCGACGTGTCGCATTACGTGCGCGACGGCGACGCCATCGACGCCGACGCGCGCGAGCGCGGAACGTCCGTGTACTTCCCGCGCCGCGTCATCCCCATGTTGCCCGAAGCGCTGTCGAACGAGCTGTGCTCGCTCAAGCCGGACGTCGACCGGCTGTGCATGGCGTGCGACATGCGCATCGACGCGCGTGGCGCGATCAAGCGCTACGAGTTCTATCCGGCCGTGATGCACTCCGCTGCGCGGCTCACGTACACGCAGGTGTGGGGCTGGCTGTCGGAGCCGGCAAGTGCGAAGGGCCGGCGCGACAAGTCGCTGCTGCCTCATCTGCAGGACCTCTACGCGCTCTACCACGTTCTCGCGGCGGCACGCGAGCGGCGCGGGGCGATCGACTTCGAGACGGTGGAGCTCGCGCTCGAATTCGACGACAAGGGCAAGATCGTGCGCATCGTGCCCGCACCGCGCAACGACGCGCACAAGCTGATCGAGGAATGCATGCTCGCCGCCAACGTCTGCGCGGCCAACTATCTCGCGGAGCACGAGCAGCCGGCGCTGTATCGCGTCCACGAAGGCCCGCCGCCCGACAAGCTCACCGCGCTGCGCGAGTTTCTCGCCGGCAGCGCGCTGTCGTTGGGCGGAGGAGACGAGCCGAGCGCCGCTGACTACGCGAAGCTCATCGCCTCGATCCAGAAGCGCCCGGACTTCGCGCTGCTCCAGACGGTGCTGCTGCGCTCGCTCTCGCAGGCGCAGTACAGCCCGGAGAACGTCGGCCACTTCGGTCTCGCGTACGACGCGTACGCGCATTTCACCTCGCCGATCCGCCGCTATCCCGACCTGCTCGTGCATCGGGCGATCAAGGCGGTTGTCGCGGGCAAGCGCTACACGCCTTCCGGAATGACGTGGGCCGAGCTCGGGGTGCACACGTCGATGACCGAGCGCCGTGCCGACGACGCGTCGCGCGACGTGCTGCAATGGCTGAAGTGCTACTACATGCAGGACAAGGTGGGCGAGACGTTCACCGGGACCATCAGCGGCGTGGCGAGCTTCGGCATCTTCGTCACGCTCGATGGGCTCAACATCGATGGCCTGGTGCACGTCACGGAGCTTGGTCGCGACTACTTCCATTTCGACCAGGTGCGACACGCGATGATCGGCGAGCGCAGCGGACGCGTGTTCCAGCTCGCCGGGCGCGTGTCGGTCACGATCGCACGCGTCGACCTGGAGCGGGCGAAGATCGACTTCACGCTGGCCAGCGACACCGCGGCCAGCGGCGTTCCTGTCTCGACGGTCCAGGGCACGACGGATCGGCCGGCGTACGCCGAGCCGCTCGACCTCGAAAGCGCCGGGCCGCGGGGCGCGCGCGCTGCCAGGCAGATGCGTGCGCCCGACGCCTCGCGCGAGCGCCGCTCACCGCGGGGCAAGCGACGGCGCTAAAGGTCATCCCCGCGCAGGCGGGGATCCACTGGCGTCACGGCACAACGACGCCGGGCCCCCGCCTTTGCGGGGGCGACATGCATCCGTATCGCGAGCCCGATCGCCTTACTTCGGCCGCTTGAGCTCCGGCTGCGGCGTCATGCGCAGGTACGGCCGCAGCGTGTTCCACCCCTTGGGAAACTTCTGCTTGAGCACCTCGGGGTCCTGCAGCGACGGCACGATCACGACGTCGTCGCCAGGCTTCCAGTTGCCGGGCGTTGCGACGCTGTTGTACTCCGTGAGCTGGAGCGAGTCGATCACGCGCAGGATCTCGTCGAAGTTGCGGCCGGTCGACGCGGGATAGGTGATGATCAGCCGGATCTTCTTGGCCGGGTCGATCACGAACAGCGAGCGCACGGTCTGCGTGGCGTTCGCGTTGGGGTGGATCATGTCGTAGAGCATCGCGACCTTGCGGTCCGGGTCGGCGATGATCGGGAAGTTGACGCGCGTCTTCTGCGTGTCGTTGATGTCGTCGATCCACTTGCGGTGCGAATCGACGGGATCGACGGACAGCGCGATCGCCTTCACGTTGCGCTTCGCGAACTCGTCCTTGAGCTTGGCGGTGAGGCCGAGCTCGGTCGTGCACACCGGCGTGAAATCCGCCGGATGCGAGAACAGCACGCCCCAGCTGTCACCGAGCCATTCGTGGAAGTGAATCGTGCCTTCGCTCGATTCCTGCGTGAAATCGGGAGCGGTGTCGCCCAGTCGCACTGCCATGTGAGCCTCCTCGGAAAGAATGCCGGGTGAACCCGTTATGGTAAGCCAACCGCGCCCGCCGCACTAAGCCTGTTGGCGCTATCCATAGTGCCGCATGGGTCTCCCGGGACGAAGCGTGTGCCTGCCTGCCGTTAGAATGGCGCTGGACCGCATCACGCATGAGACGCCCTCCCGACGCGCCGCCCGGCGCACCGCTCGACCTGGTGGTCCAGGCACCGGTGATCGCGCCGGAGGATGTCGACACCCTGGTGCTCCTCACCGGCGCACAAGGCACCGATGTGCCGCAGCGTGCCGGCAACGACGCAGTGCGCCTGCTCGAGGTCACGAGCACGGACGGGCTCGACCCGGCGGCGGCCGCGGCCGGCTACGACGTCGGGCTGGTGCCGCACGACCGACTGCTCGAACGCGTGCGCCTGGTGGCGTTCGACATGGATTCGACGCTCATCGCGATCGAATGCATCGACGAGATCGCCGACCTTCACGGCATCAAGCCACAAGTCGCCGCGATCACGGCGAGCGCGATGCGCGGCGAGATCGACTTTCCGGAGAGCTTGCGCCGGCGCGTGGCGTTGCTCGAGGGCCTCCCCGAAGCGGCGCTTGGGCAGGTGTACGACGAGCGACTCGTGCTCACGCACGGGGCAGAGCGCATGCTCGCGGGCTTCGCCGACGTCGGCGCCCGCTTCCTCCTGGTGTCGGGCGGCTTCACCTTCTTCACCGAGCGCCTGCGCGAGCGCCTGGGGCTGCACTACACGGCATCGAACGAGCTGGAAGTCGCCAATGGCGTGCTGACCGGACGGATCCTCGGTCCGATCGTCGACGCGGCAGCGAAGGCCGAGGCGCTGCGGGTGCGCGCACAGGCGCTGCGCGGAACCGATGGACTGGTCGTGGCCCTCGGCGACGGCGCGAACGACGTGCCGATGTTGCGCGCGGCCGACGTGTCGATCGCCTTTCGTGCGAAGCCCGTGGTGCGCGCAGCGGCCACCCATGCCATCGACCACTGCGGCCTCGATGCGGCGCTCAACCTCTTCGGCTGAGCCGGACCTTACAGCGCGAGCGTGCGCAGGAACGCGGTGAGGTCGAAGACGGCGAGCACCGCGAGCGTCGCGATGGTGATCAGCATGCCGTAGACCCGGCCGAACGAAGCGCCCGGCCGCGCCGACACGCCGACGGCGTGCAGCAGGCGGCCCACCACGAGCGCGATGCCGCAGCCATGCAGCATCACCGGGCTCGCGCGGTTGAGCTCGGCGACGAGCAGCAGGAGAAGCACGGGCAGCGCCCATTCCACCGCGTTGCCGTGCACGCGCACTGCCTGCTGCAGCGACCCCTGGCCGCCGTCCCCCAGGCCGACGCGCAGGCGCCGGCGCATGGTCACCACGCGCGTCCCGAGCGCGATCAGCAGGAATGCGACGAGTGCCGCATACAGCGCCGTGATGGCGGGCATGGGCGCGGGATTCATGCGCTAGACCTCGTCCATCCAGGCCAGCTGAATCGCCTCGAGGATCTTCTCGCCGGAATGCCGGGGATCGTCGTCGAAGCCGGGCAGCGCGCGCACCCAGTTGAACAGGTCGGTGAAGCGCACCGCGCGCGGATCGACGTCCGGATGCGCCTCGGCGAGCGCGATCGCGATGTCGCGCGAATCGGTCCATTTGAGCGCCATGGCCGTGCCCTCAGCGGGCTTCCTTCGCATAGTTGATCGTGTACTTGGGGATTTCCACCGTGAGATCCGCATCCTCGACGATGGCCTGGCAGGACAGGCGCGACACGGGCGTGAGCCCCCATGCACGATCGAGGAGGTCTTCCTCGTCCTCGGACGCATCCGGCAGCGTGTCGTAACCTTTGCGCACGATGACGTGGCAAGTCGTGCACGCGCAGGACTTCTCGCACGCATGCTCCACCTCGATGCCCTGCTCGAGCAGGTTGTCGAGCAGCGACATGCCGCTCTTGGCCTCGAACGTCCTGCCTTCGGGACACAGCTCGGCGTGCGGCAGCACCTCGATGGTGGGCATCAGCGGCGATCCAGCGCGAGGTCGTCCACCCGCTTGCCGGCCAGCGCACGCGCCACGCCGCGGTCCATGCGACGGGCGGCGAACGGCTCCGTCGCCGCGTTCAGCGCTGCGACGGCCCCGGCAAGCGCGCTGCGGTCGCTGCCCTCACGCGCCACCCGCACCGCGTCGAGCGCATGGTTGATGGCGTCGGACTCTTCGGGTGTCAGCAGATCGGCGTCGAGCGCCAGTGCGCTTTGCGTCGCTTCGATCATGCGATCGGCTTCCACCTGCGCTTCGGCGAGCGCGCGCGCCGTCATGTCGTCGGCGGCATTGGCGAACGAGTCCTGCAGCATGCGCGCGATCTCGGCGTCGGTCAGTCCGTACGAAGGCTTCACCGTGATCGCAGCTTCCACGCCCGTGGTTGCTTCGCGCGCGCTCACGTCGAGCAACCCGTCCGCATCCACCGCGAACGTGACGGCGATGCGCGCAGCGCCCGCGGCCATCGGTGGAATGCCCTTGAGCTCGAAGCGCGCGAGCGAACGGCAGTCGGCGACCTTCTCCCGCTCGCCTTGCACGACATGGATGGCCATGGCGGTCTGGCCGTCCTTGAACGTCGTGAATTCCTGCCGCCGCGTGACGGGAATGGTCGAATTGCGCGGGATGATCTTCTCGGTGAGCCCGCCCATGGTCTCGAGCCCGAGCGAGAGCGGAATCACGTCGAGCAGCAGCCAGTCGTCCGATGACGCCCGATTGCCCGCGAGCTTGTCGGCCTGCACCGCCGCGCCGAGCGCCACCACCTCGTCGGGATTGAGGTTGAGCAGCGGCGGCTGGCCGAAGAGCTCGGCGACCGCGCGGCGCACCTGCGGCATGCGCGTGGCGCCGCCCACGAGCACGACGCCTTTGATGTCGGCCGGGGCGAGATGCGCATCGCGCAATGCGCGCCGCACGGGCTGCAGCGTCTTCTGCACCAGCGTGCGCGTGATCGCGGTGAACGTGTCCTTGTCCAGCATGACGTTGATCGACTCGCCGCTCGACAACCTGGCGACGATCGGTGCCGCATCGTGGCCGGTCAGCATCTCCTTCGCCTCGCGGCAGCGCACGAGCAGCAGGCGCGCATCCGCGGGTCCGAGCGGCGGTAATCCCGCGGTTTCGATCAGCCAGCAGAACACGCGATGGTCGAAGTCGTCACCGCCAAGCGCCGAGTCGCCGTTGGTGGCGAGCACCTCGAAGACGCCGCGCGTCAGGCGCAGGATCGAGATGTCGAAGGTGCCGCCGCCCAGGTCGTACACCGCGTAGACCCCCTCCGACGCGTTGTCGAGGCCGTACGCCAGCGCAGCAGCCGTCGGCTCGTTCAGCAGGCGCAGCACCGGCAGGCCGGCGAGTGCGGCCGCATCCTTGGTCGCCTGCCGTTGCGCATCGTCGAAATACGCGGGCACCGTGATGACGGCGCCATCGACCGCGCCGCCCAGCGCGGCTTCGGCGCGGTACCGCAGCGCGCGCAGGATCTCCGCCGACACCTCCACCGGCGACTTGACGCCGGCACGCGTGACGAGACGCAGCATGCCGGGCGCGTCGGCGAAGCGATAGGGAAAGCGGTGTGCATCGGCCAGATCGGCAAGCCCGCGGCCCATCAGGCGTTTCACCGAAACGATCGTGTTGCCCGGATCGACCGCCTGCTGCGCCATCGCGGCATAGCCCGCCTGCACGGCGTCGGGCGCATAGCGCACGACCGAAGGAACCAGCGGACGACCCTCGTCGTCCGGCAGCACGACGGCGGTGCCGTTGCGGACCGTCGCGACGAGCGAATGCGTGGTGCCGAGGTCGATGCCCACGGCCCGCCTGCGCGCGTGTGGCAGCGGCGAGGCGCCCGGCTCGGCGATCTGGAACAGCGCCATCACGCCCCCGCCGCTTCGTCGAGCGCAGCGTCGAGCTCGGCGAGGTCTTCGTTCACCTTGTGCAGGAAGCGCAACTCGCGCACCACGCCGCGAGCGGCGGCGTAATCGTGCCGCTCGTCGAGCAACTGGACGAGCACGGCCTGCAGCTCGCGCACCTCCGTGCGCACGCCGTCGACGATGGCCGCCAGCGTGCGCGCGTCGTGCGCACTCGCCGCCGCGGAGGCCTCCTCGCGCCGCTCGAGCTGCCGCTCCAGGAAGTCGAGCGGCAGACGGGTGTCGGTCTCATCGCGCGCATCGATGCCGTGCAGGGTCAACAGGTATTCGGCGCGCGTGACCGGCTCGCGGAGCGCGCGATACGCTTCGTTCACGCGCGCGGACGCCTGTAGCGCAAGCCTGCGCTCGGCGTCGGTGCCGTCCGCGTAACGATCGGGATGGACCTTGGACTGCAGGCGCCGATACGCGGCGTCGAGCGCGGCGCCATCGAGCGCGAAGCGCTCGGGCAGGTCGAACAGCGCGAAATGATTGCAGGAGAAGTCGAGCATGGGAATCAGGCCCGACCCCGGGGCCTAAGCGGCGAGGACGCCTAGACGTTGAACGATTCCCCGCAGCCGCATTCGTCCTTCACGTTGGGGTTGTTGAACTTCAGGCCTTCGTTCAGGCCTTCGCGCGTGAAGTCGAGCTCGAGACCTTCGAGATACGGCAGGCTCTTCGGATCCACGACGACCGTGACGCCGTGGCTTTCGAAGCGCACGTCCTCCGGCTGCAGGTCGTCCGCGTACTCGAGCTTGTAGGCAAGGCCCGAGCAGCCGGACGTGCGAACCCCGAGGCGCAGCCCGACGCCCTTGCCGCGCCGCGCGAGCTGGCCGGCGACGTGGCGCGCGGCCGCTTCGGTGAGTGTGATGGCCATGGTGACGTTCTCTCGGCTAGGCGATGTCCGGCGGCATCAGTCGCCGGGCTGGGAAACCGGATGCGCGTACGCAGGCGCGTTGGCCTCCACCGACGGTTCGACCTGCTCGTCCTCGTCCTGATGCTTCGCGCGATAGTCCGCGACCGCGGCCTTGATCGCGTCCTCGGCGAGGATCGAGCAATGGATCTTCACGGGCGGCAATGCGAGCTCCTCGGCGATCTGCGTGTTGCGGATGCTCATCGCCTGGTCGAGGGTCTTGCCCTTCACCCATTCGGTGACGAGCGACGACGACGCGATGGCCGAGCCGCAGCCGTAGGTCTTGAACTTGGCGTCCTCGATGACGCCGTCCTTGCCCACGCGAATTTGCAGCTTCATCACGTCGCCGCACGCGGGCGCGCCGACCATGCCGGTGCCGACGGCCTCGTCGTCCTTCTTGAACGACCCGACGTTGCGCGGATTTTCGTAGTGGTCGATGACCTTGTCGCTGTATGCCATTGCATTCTCCTAATGCGCCGCCCATTCGATGCTGTTCAGGTCGACGCCTTCTTTGTACATTTCCCACAGCGGGGAGAGCTCGCGCAGCTTCTCGACCTTGCGCTGCATCAGGTCGACGACGTAGTCGATCTCCTGCTCGGTCGTGAAGCGGCCCACGGTGAAGCGGATGGAGCTGTGCGCCAGCTCGTCGCTGCGGCCGAGCGCACGCAGCACGTACGACGGCTCCAGCGAAGCGGAGGTGCAGGCCGAGCCGGACGACACCGCGACGTCCTTGATCGCCATGATCAGGCTCTCGCCTTCGACGAAGTTGAAGCTCACGTTCAGGTTGTGCGGAACGCGCTGCTCGATGTCGCCGTTGAGATAGACCTCCTCGATCTGCGACAGACCGTTCCACAGCCGGTCGCGCAGCATGCGGATGCGCTCGTTGTCGGTGGCCATGTCCAGCTTCGCAAGGCGAAACGCCTCGCCCATGCCGACGATCTGGTGCGTCGGCAGCGTGCCCGAGCGCATGCCGCGCTCGTGGCCCCCGCCGTGCATCTGGGCTTCGATGCGCACGCGCGGCTTGCGACGCACGTAGAGCGCGCCCACGCCTTTGGGGCCGTAGGTCTTGTGGGCCGAGAACGACATGAGATCGACCTTCAGCGCGGCCAGATCAACCGGGATCTTGCCGGTGGCTTGCGCGGCGTCGACATGGAAGATGATGCCGCGCGAGCGCAGCAGCTCACCCATGCGCGGGATGTCCTGGATGACGCCGATCTCGTTGTTGACGTACATCACCGACACGACGCTCGTATCCGGCCGCAGGGCCGCCTCGAACGCGGCGAAATCGACCAGGCCGTTCGGCAGCACGTCGAGGTATGTCACCTCGAAACCTTCGCGCTCGAGCTCGCGCATCGTGTCGAGCGTGGCCTTGTGCTCGGTCTTTACGGTGACGAGGTGCTTGCCGCGATCCTTGTAGAAATGCGCGGCGCCCTTGAGCGCGAGATTGATCGACTCGGTTGCGCCCGACGTCCACACGAGCTCTTTGGGATCGCAGTTGACCAGCGCGGCGACGTTCTCGCGCGCTTCCTCCACCGCCTTCTCCGTTTCCCAGCCGAACGCGTGCGAGCGCGACGCCGGGTTGCCGAAGTGCTCGGTCAGGTACGGGATCATCTTCGCGGCGACGCGCGGGTCGACCGGCGTCGTGGCGGAATAGTCGAGGTAGATCGGCAGCTTCATCGGTATGGCGCGAATGGAGTGAGAGTCAAAGCACGTCGGCGGATTCGGGCGCCGGATCGCCCACGCTGGCCCGGCGGTGGTCCTGCAGCACCTGCACCTCGCTCGACTGGGCGCGTTGCTCCTGCTGGCGCACGAGCTCCGCGAGCGTCACCGAATCGAGGAACGAGAAGATGTGGTTGTTGAGGCTCGCCCACAACTCGTGGGTCATGCACCGGCGGTCGTCGTGACAGTTCTCGCGGCCGCCGCATTGGGTCGCGTCGATCGGCTCGTCGACGGCCGTGATGATTTCGGCCACGGACAGCTCGCCGGCCGCCCGGGCGAGGTTGTACCCGCCACCCGGTCCGCGCACGCTGTCCACCAGACCGTGGCGGCGCAGCTTGCCGAAGAGTTGCTCCAGATACGAGAGCGAAATCCGTTGCCGCTCGGACACGGCCGCCAAGGTGACCGGACCGCCCGATCCGTGCAGGGCGACGTCGATCATGGCAGTGACCGCAAAACGGCCTTTGGTGGTCAGGCGCATGGTGTGTCCGCGAGTGAGTCCGGTTTCAGGACCGTCGGCTTGAACGGTTGTCCAAGACAATCGCCATCCTAGAATACCTGAATAATTTAGTCAACTTCTGCCGATTCAAGTTCACTCGAGCATCTTGTTGATCTGCTGCGGGTCGAAGGCGTCCGCGATCGCCTTGGCCTCGGCGCAGTCGACACCACCCCGCTGAAGCAACGTCACGAGCCGGTTGAAGCGCTCCTCGGTCACGGCCGCATGGTCGAGCAGCTGATGGATCGCCTGCACGATCGGGTCGTTGAGATCCGACCCCATGCCGTAGGCCGAGAATTTCATCTTGGCCGCGGTGGCCTCGCGCTTCTCCTGCTGCTCGGGTGTGGTCACCCGGGCCGGAATGCCCACGGCCGTGGCGTTCGCGGGCACGTCGCGCACGACGACGGCGTTGGAGCCGACCTTGGCACCGTCACCGACCAGGATCGGGCCGAGGATCTTGGCGCCGGCACCCACCACGACATTGCGCCCGAGCGTGGGGTGGCGCTTGCC
>Ga0308174_10001792_pt1 | contig 10241 bp, 7 predicted proteins | sample PhyPR2_FD_203894 | JGI IMG/M metagenome (GOLD analysis project Ga0308174, IMG submission 203894) | Soil microbial communities from UC Gill Tract Community Farm, Albany, California, United States - DLSLS.P.R2 | ecosystem: Environmental > Terrestrial > Soil > Agricultural land | place: USA... | reverse complement strand
CGCGAATTCGTCCCCGCCCCGCTCCATCCATTTGTTCGATGCTTGGGAGGGCCTGCCGCCCCCTTCCGCTCAGGACGGCGCCGAAGCCAGCCGCTGGGAAGGCCAGGTCGTCGGGAGCCCCGCCCGCGTTCGGCGCGTCATGAAAAAGCTACGCGTGGACCCGTCGCGGCTCCACTTCCACAAGGGTTGGTTCCAGGACGTCTTTCCCCATGTCCAGATCGAGAAAATCGCGCTGCTGCACATTGATCCGGATTTCTACGACGCCGTGAAGTTGTGCCTGGACCGGTGGTATCCGCACGTGACGCCGGGCGGGTATATCCAGATCGACGACTACGCCGCGTTCTCAGGATGCCATCGTGCGGTAAACGAGTTCTTGGAGGCCCATCCGGACGTACAATTGGAGACGACGGGAGAATTCACCAAGGCGTACTTCTTCCGAAAGCCGCTGCTGCCGGCCTGAGTCTCGGTCGCGCAATAATTCGCAGAAACCCCTATGTCCCGCCGCCGCGCGTTCGTTACCCTGTCGCGGCATGGACACGGCACTCTCTGCGGACCTGTTGAAAAAGATGGACGCTTACTGGCGGGCGGCCAATTACCTTTCGGTGGGGCAGATCTATCTGTTTGACAATCCGCTGCTGAAAAAGCCGCTCACGCTGGAGCACATCAAGCCGCGGCTGCTGGGCCACTGGGGGACGACGCCGGGGCTGAACTTCATATACGTCCACCTCAACCGCATTATCAAAGAACACGACTTGGACATGATCTACGTGATCGGCCCGGGGCACGGCGGGCCGGGGATCGTCGCCAACGCGTACCTCGAAGGGACCTACACCGAGGTCTATCCCAACATCACCGAGGACGAAGAGGGAATGAAGAAGCTGTTCAAGCAGTTCTCGTTCCCCGGCGGCATCCCGAGTCATGTCGCTCCCGAAACGCCGGGGTCGATTCACGAAGGGGGCGAATTGGGATACAGCCTGACGCACGCCTTCGGAGCGGCGTTCGATAACCCGGACCTGATCGTCGCGTGCGTGGTCGGCGACGGCGAGGCCGAGACCGGGCCGCTGGCCGCGAGCTGGCACTCGAACAAGTTCCTCGATCCGGTGACCGACGGCGCCGTCCTGCCGATCCTGCACCTGAACGGCTACAAGATCAACAATCCCACGATCCTCGCCCGCATTCCGCACGAAGAACTCGACGCGCTGCTCCGCGGCTACGGCTACGAGCCGCATTACGTCGAGGGCGACGACCCCAAGACCATGCACCAGCTCATGGCCGGCACGCTCGACACCGTTCTGGGCGAGATCCGAAAGATTCAACAGGACGCGCGCAAGAACGGATTCAAGGAACATCCCCGCTGGCCCATGATTGTGCTCCGCTCGCCCAAGGGATGGACCGGCCCCAAGGAGGTGGACGGCAAACCCGTCGAAGGAACCTGGCGGGCGCACCAGGTGCCGTTCGCAGACATGTCAAAGCCCCAGCACGTGAAGCTGCTCGAAAAGTGGATGAAGAGCTACAAGCCCGAAGAGCTGTTTGACAAAAGCGGCACGCTGCTCAAAGAACTCCGCGAGCTTCCGCCCGAGGGCGAGCGGCGGATGAGCGACAACCCGCACGCCAACGGCGGGATTCTCTTGCGCGACCTGCGCCTTCCCGAATTCGCCGATTACGCGGTGGACGTCCCGGAGCCCGGCGGGGTGATGGCCGAGGCCACCCGCATCACCGGCGAGTTCCTCCGCGACGTGATGAAGCTCAATGCCGACGCCCGCAACTTCCGCATCATGGGACCGGACGAAACCGCGTCGAACAGGCTCAACGCGGTGTTTGAAGTGACGCCCAAGACGTTCGACGCGAAGATCATCAAGACCGACGAGTACCTCGCTCCCGACGGCCGGGTGATGGAAGTCCTCAGCGAGCACCTGTGCGAGGGTTGGCTCGAAGGTTATCTCCTCACCGGCCGTCACGGCCTGTTCAACTGCTACGAGGCGTTCATCCACATCGTCGATTCGATGTTTAATCAGCACGCCAAGTGGCTCAAGGTCACTCGAACCATCCCCTGGCGGCGGCCGATCTCGTCGCTGAATTACCTGCTCAGCAGCCACGTCTGGCGGCAGGACCACAACGGGTTTTCCCACCAGGACCCAGGGTTCATCGACCACGTCGTCAACAAAAAGGCGGACGTGATCCGCGTCTATCTGCCGCCCGATGCCAACTGCCTTCTGTCCGTCACCGACCATTGCCTGCGGAGCCGCAACTACGTCAACGTGATCGTGGCGGGAAAACAACCCTCGCCCCAGTGGCTTACGATGGACGAGGCGATCAAGCACTGCACCGCCGGGATCGGCATCTGGGCGTGGGCCAGCAACGACGACGGAGAAGACCCCGACGTCGTGATGGCCTGCTGCGGCGACGTCCCGACGATGGAGACGCTCGCCGCGGTTTCCCTGCTCCGCGAGCACCTCCCGTCCCTCAAGATCCGCGTCGTGAACGTCGTGGACCTGATGAAGCTCGAACCCGACAGCGAGCACCCGCACGGGCTGAAGGACAAGGATTTCGACGCCCTGTTCACGAAGGACAAACCGGTGATCTTCGCCTACCACGGCTACCCCTGGCTGATTCACCGACTGACCTACCGCCGGACGAATCACGACAACATTCACGTCCGCGGCTACAAGGAAGAGGGGACCACGACCACGCCGTTCGACATGGTCGTGATGAACGATCTCGATCGGTTCCATCTGGCCGGCGACGTGATCGACCGCGTCCCGAGCCTGGGCTCGAAGGTCGCGTACATCAAGCAGACCCTCCAGAACAAGCTGATCGATCACAAGCAGTACGTTCATGCCCACGGCGAAGACATGCCCGAAGTCCGCGAGTGGCGCTGGAGCCCCAGCCAGCCGGCAAATGAATCGAGGGCCGCGAGTGAACGTCTGTCTTCGCGACGGATGGCGCCTAAAGGAGGGGACGGGGCAAAGGTGAGGAAACCGGCCGCGCGTTAGGTTCGGAACGCGAAGGTAAGACGAGCAGGCGCGTTCCGGTTGGATACTGACGCTGTTTTCGGTCGAGCGGTCACCGTCGCGCCCGGCAAGCGGGGCGCGACGGGGGACTGTCTCACGTGAGCCGATCAACCGTTCAAAAGCGCCCCAAATCAGGTTCAACAAGGAAAGGTGACTTCAAGCCACCCGCACCCGGCCGTCGTCTCGATCGTGGGCCGGGCGATGGCCGCAGGAATCAACACGACCTCGCCCCGCGCGGCGGTGAGGATCTCGGACACTCCGTTGGCGCGGAGGTCGAACGTGCCGTGCGTGACGATCAGCACGGTGGGCTCGCCGTCGTTCACCCGGCGGGAATTGCCAGGATGCAGGTGCCGCTTCTCAATATGAAAATACGGGCAGGTCACCAGGCGAGAGCCTTCAGCCGGCGATGGCTCCGCGGGGGTCGAGAAATCGATGCACTGAAGCGCCTGCTCGATGTGCAGGTCCCGCCGTTTTCCGGTCGAGGGGTCCACGCGGTCGAAATCGAAAACCCGGAACGTCGTGTCGCTCGGCGTCTGCACTTCGGCCACCAGCAGCCCCGCGCCCAGGGCGTGGACGGTGCCGCTGGGAAGAAAAAAGCACTCCCCTTCCCGTGCCTTGACCGCTTCGATCAACTGCTCGACGTCTCCCGTTTGAATCCCCTTCTCGAACTGCTCGCGCGTGACGCCGGGCTTGAGCCCCATCAGCAGTCGGGCCTCGGGATCATTCTGCAGGACGTACCACGCCTCGGTCTTCAGGTGCGCGTGCGGGTTTGAATCGGCGTACGCCCGATCGGGATGGACCTGAACCGACAGATCCTCCCGCGCGTCCAGGAATTTGATGAGGATCGGGAACTGCTTGTGCGGGCCGGAGAGCGGCACTTTGCCGTGAAGTTCGGCGGCGAATTCGCCCACGGCCCAGTGAAGCGTCCGCCCGGCGAGCGGGCCATTTGCAATTTCGCTGCTCACCCACTCGGTCGATTTTTCGACGACGCCCGGGGGAAAATCGAACAGCTCCCAGCTTTCGCCGATCGATTTTCCGGCCGGCAGCGGTTTGCCCAGCGCGGTCTGCAGCTTGCGCCCGCCCCACATTTTTTCCACAAAACGGGGGCGAAACTTGAACGGATAAAGCGACATCATGAAGGTCCGTCCTTGGCCGGTTGTATGCACCGCCGGGTTGCGTACTGTATGTTCGGCACCGCACCGCTGCCAGCCTGAACGGTGAACCCAGGACCAGTCCCCCATGAGTTCCAACGGCTCGACCAAATACTTTGTCGTAGACACCAACGTTCTGCTTCACAACCCGAACGCGATCTTCATGTTCAAGGACAATGAAGTCATCATCCCGTTCGACGTCATCGAGGAGCTGGACAAGTTTAAGACGGCAACCGACGACCTGGGCCGCAACGCCCGTGCCGTCATTCGGCACCTCGATTCCCTGCGGATGACCGGCAACATCTCCCAGGGAGTCGATATCCCCCAGACGGGCGGCCGCGTGCGGGTGGTGCTGGAGCAGGACCAGAAACTCTGCCCCGGGCTTTCCGAGAACACGCCGGACAACCGCATTATTTGCTGCGCGATCGGCCTAAAGCAGCAAGGCCGTCGCGTCGTCTTCATCACCAAGGACATCAACGCCCGAATCAAGGGCGATGCCCTGGGTCTCGATACCGAAGATTTCCAGGCTCAGAAGGTCGATTTCGACCATTTATATGCCGGCTGGAGGGAGGCGAGCGTTTCTTCGAAGCTCATCGCACGGCTGTTTACCGAAAAGCAGGTGAAGCTCGACATTCCCAACCTGTACGCCAATGAATTTGTCCTCCTGAAAGACGAGCAGGACCCCAATCACACCGCCCTGGCCCGCGCCAAAGGCGAGCCGGGAATGGTGATCCCGGTACGACCCCGGCGCGGGCCGGTGTTCGGAATTCTGGCGCGAAATCTTCAGCAGACCATGGCGCTCGACCTGCTGTTGGACGATTCGGTGAAGCTCGTTTCCCTGATCGGAAATGCGGGCACCGGCAAAACGCTCGTCGCGCTCGCGGCGGGAATGACCAAGGTCCTCAACGAGCAGATCTACCAGAAGCTCCTGTGCGCGCGTCCGATCATGCCGCTCGGTCGGGACATCGGCTATTTGCCGGGCGACAAGGACCAGAAGCTCACCGCCTGGATGCAGCCGATCTTCGACAACATGGCTTACCTGCTCTCCAATCGCCTCACCGGCAGCGGCGAGGACAAACACAACCAGCACGCGTCACTGTCCAGCGTCGAGCAACGCATCCAGCAGCTCATGGACTCCGGGCAGGTGGTCCTGGAGCCGCTCACCTACATTCGCGGCCGGAGCATTCCGCACCAGTTCATGATCGTGGACGAATCGCAGAATCTCACCCCACACGAGGTGAAGACGATCGCCAGCCGGGTTGGTGAGGGAACAAAGCTCGTCTTAACCGGCGACGCGACGCAGATCGACAACCCCTACCTCGACAGCAGCAGCAACGGCTTGTCGTACCTCGTCGAGCGATTGAAGGGAAAACCGATCGTCGGCCACGTGACGCTGGGGAAGAGCGAGCGATCGGAACTGGCGAGCCTGGTCACCGCCGAGCTTTGATTGTTTGTGCTACCAACACAAACACGGCCCGCCACGAAGTGATCGCGGCGGGCCGGATGAAACAGCGTGTCTCGCAAATTCAACCCGCTCAGGGGTTGTTATTGTTGTGATTGACGCTCTGCTCCTTGGTGACGGTGCCGTTCGGATGCTCAACCGTCTTGGTGTCGGTCGTGGTCTGGCCGTTCGGGCCTGCCGTGGTCTTCTGGTCCTCGTGCAGGGTGCGGTCGCAGCCGACGATCATCGGCAGTCCAACCATGGAAGCGGACAGCATGGCAGTCATCAGGTACTTTCGCATGTCGGTCTCCTTTCAATGTGTGACCGATCTGATCCAGTGCAAAGGCCGGACCAGACTGCTTGATTTCAGTGCGGTTGAGCTTGGCTCGGCAGTTCTCAACGCATAAAGTATCGGCCTGCACCAGTTTCCGGAGAAAGAACCATGGCGGACGCGACAATAACGACCCCCGTAACGATCAACTACGACGATTTTGCCAAGATTGACCTCCGCGTGGCGACCGTCCTCGACGTCCGCCCCCATCCCAACGCCGACAAGCTGCTCGTTCTGCAAATCGATGTGGGCGGGGAGAGCAGACAGATCTGCGCCGGGATCAAAGCGAACTATCAGCCGGAGCAATTGGTCGGGAAGCAAATCATCGTCGTCGCCAACCTCGAGCCCCGCGCGCTTCGGGGCGAGATGAGCCAGGGGATGCTGCTTGCCGCGACCGATACCGCGACGGGCAAGGTGGTCCTCCTGACCCCGGGCGATCCCGTCGCCGCGGGCAGCAAAGTCAAATGACATTCGGTCGCTGACCGCGAGTGTCGATGGGGCAAAGGCTTTGCGATTCCGCTCATGCTTCGCGAACTCCACATCTCTAACCTGGCGGTGATCGCCGACGTGCGGATCGAGCTGCACTCGGGGCTGAATTGCTTCACCGGCGCAACCGGCGCGGGCAAGAGCCTGGTCATCGGCGCGGTGGAAGTGCTCCTTGGGCTGCGCAGTCCCGCAGAGATGCTCCGGCCAGGCGTGGACGAGGGGCGCGTCAGCGGCGTCTTTGATATTCCAAACGACGAACTGCTCAAACGCATCGAGCAGATCACGGACATCCCCGTCACGCAGGACGGCGGCGAACTGCTCCTCACCCGCCGGCTCTTCGCAAGTGGCCGAAGCTCCGTCACACTCAACGGCAACCCGATCACCCTCGGCATGCTCAAGCAGGTCGGCGAAAGCCTCGTGGACGTCCACGGCCAGCACGATCATCAATACCTGCTCAAGCCCTCCAACCAACTCGACGTGCTCGACCAGTTCGGCGACCTCTGGCCCCTCCGCAAGCAGTACCACGACGTCTACGAAAAGGTGACCCAAGCCAAGCGGCGAATCGAAGAGCTCTCGGCCAACCGCACCCTCCGCCAGCAGCAACTGGAGCTGTACCGATTCCAGGCCGAGGAAATTGATTCGGCCCAACTCGATCCGGGCGAATATCAGGAGCTTGAAGCGCGCTCGTCGATCCTGACCAATCTCGAAAAGCTCAAGAAGGACACCGGCGCGACCTACGCCGCCCTCTACGAAGCCGACGGATCGGTCCTCGAACGGCTGAAGATGATGGCGGCGGTTCTGTCAGAGCTCTCGACAATCGATGTGAACCTGAAAGGCGTGGCCGAGGGATTGCGCGACTCGACGATTCAGCTCGAGGAAGTCGCGTTCGATCTCTCCCGCTATCTCGACAAGCTGGACCTGGATCCGGGTGAACTCGTCGAGGTGAACGATCGGCTCAACACGATCAATCGCATCCTCAACAAATACGGAGATCCTCTCGACACGACCCTCGCCTACCGAGCCGAGATTGGACAGAAGATCGCGGAACTGGAGAAGGCGACTGACGACTTCGCGTCGCTTCAATCACAACTTTCGCCGCTTGTCAAAGATCTCAAGCAGTTAGGACAGGAACTCACGGGCCGCCGCACAGCGATTGCCAAAAAGCTCGGCCCCCTCATCGAGAAGCAACTGTGCGAACTCGGAATGGATAAGGCGAAGTTCACCATCGCCCTTTCTCCCGCGGCGGAAACGATCGCCGGAGAGGACCTGCCCGCCACCCCGAGCGGCTTCGATCAGGTGGAATTCATCGCCCAGACGAATCCCGGGCAAACGCCGCAGCCCCTGAGGAAGATCGCGTCCGGCGGCGAGTTGAGCCGGATCATGCTCGCTCTCAAGGGCATTCTGGCGCAGAGCGATCGCATCAGCGTGCTGGTATTCGACGAGATCGACGCGAACGTCGGGGGCCGGCTCGGGTCGGTGATCGGCAACCGGCTTCGGCGTCTGGCCGCCCATCACCAGGTGCTCTGCATCACGCACCTGCCGCAGATCGCCAGCTATGCCGACCGGCACCTCACCGTGCGCAAGGAAGTCGTGGACAATCAGACCGCCACGACTGTTCGCGTCATGGGAGGCGACGAACGGCTCCAGGAGCTGGCCGAAATGATCGGGGGCCAGCGGATCACCGACACTACCCGGGCCCAGGCCCGCGAACTGCTCGATTCGGCCGAGGCCGAGTTCGCCAGCCCCCCACCCGCCGCTCCCGCCCGCAACGGGAAGCCGGCACGCAAGCCGGTCAAGCGGTAAGCACGCTCAACCGATCTTCCCATTTTCCCGGTTGTTCCCTCGGCGGCACGCTATTTACATTTGCTCCCATACATCATGTGAAGGAGCATGCAATGGCCGAAACGGTATCGGACTTCATCGTCAAACGATTACGCGAATGGGGCATTCAAAGGATCTACGGGTATCCGGGTGACGGCATCAACGGGCTCATGGGCGCGCTCGGCCGGACCGAGGACAACCCGCGGTTCATCCAGGCGCGCCACGAAGAACTCGCCGCATTCATGGCGTGCGCCCACGCCAAGTTTACGGGCGAGGTCGGCGTCTGCATGGCCACCAGCGGGCCGGGCGCGATTCACCTGCTCAACGGCCTCTACGACGCCAAGATGGACCACCAACCGGTTGTCGCCATCGTCGGGCAAGCCGCGAGCTACGCCATCGGCGGGAGCTACCAGCAGGAAGTCGATCTGCAGTCGCTCTTCAAAGACGTGGCGGCCGAGTACGTCTACCAGTGCGGCAGCCCCGCCGCCGCCCGGCACCTGATCGACCGGGCCGTCCGCATCGCCCTCGACCAGCGCACCGTCACCTGCATCATCTTCCCCAAGGACATTCAGGAGATGAGTGCGGTTGAGGTCCCGCCGCACGAGCACAACACCATTCATTCGGGCATCGGCTACTCCGTCCCGTACATCATCCCGCAGGAGACCGAGCTCAGAGCGGCCGCCGAGATCCTCAACAAGGGCCAGAAGATCGCGATGCTCGTCGGCGCCGGCGCGCTCGCGGCCGGCGAGGAAGTGATCGAACTCGCGTCGATCCTCGGGGCGGGCGTCGCCAAGTCCTGGCTTGGCAAAGCAGTCATCCCCGACGACTTGCCCTTCTGCACCGGCGGGATCGGGCTCCTCGGCACCAAGCCGAGTTGGGAGATGATGCAGGGCTGCGACACTCTCCTGATGATCGGGTCCAGCTTCCCGTATTCTGAGTTCCTTCCCAAAGAGGGCCAGGCGAAGGGCGTGCAGATCGACATCGACGGACGCATGCTCAGCATCCGCTACCCGATGGACGTGAACCTCAAGGGCGATTCCAGGCAGACGATCCAGGCGCTGATCCCGTATCTGCAGCGGAAGACGGACCGCTCGTGGCAGAAGAAGATCGAGGGCGAAGTGGCCGACTGGTGGAAGACCATCGAAGCCCGCGCGATGACCAACGCGAACCCGATCAATCCTGAGCGGGTCTTCTGGGAGCTGTCTCCGAAGCTGCCGGACAACTGCATCCTGTCCGCCGACTCCGGCACCGCCGCCAACTGGTACGGGCGCGATCTGAAGATCCGCAAAGGAATGATGGCATCCGGCAGCGGGAATCTGGCGACCATGGGCCCGGCCGTTCCGTACGCGGTGGCGGCCAAGTTCTGCTTCCCCGATCGCGTCGCAATCGCGCTCACCGGTGACGGCGCGATGCAGATGAATGGCCTGAATGCCTGCGTCACTGTCGCCAAGTACTGGAAAGAGTGGAAGGACCCGCGATGGATTACCCTCGTGCTCCACAACAACGACCTGAATCAGGTCACGTGGGAACAGCGGATCATGACCGGCGATCCGAAGTTCGAGGCCTCGCAGGATCTCCCGGACTTCCCGTACGCGCGATATGCCGAGCAACTCGGGCTGAGGGGCATTCGTGTCGATCATCCCGAAGACGTGGCGGACGCGTGGGACCAGGCGCTCCGCGCCGACCGGCCGGTGGTGCTGGAAGCGATGACCGATCCGGACACGCCCACCCTTCCGCCGCACATTACCATGAAGGAAGCGCGGATGTTCGCCTCCGCCCTGCTGAAGGGAGACCCCAACGAGCCGGGCATCATCGCGCAGGCAATGAAAGGCGTCATGGAAGGAGTTTTGCCGCACTGAGCCCTGCCGCGCTGATTCTGCCCGCGGCTCCGCCCCCTTTCCCGGTACGCCGGGAGGGATGCTCTCGCGGCAAACCCTCACCCTGCCCTCTCCCGGAGTACCGGGAGAGGGGAAGGCGGGATGCGAAGCTGTAAGTTTCTT
>Ga0308174_10001791_pt1 | contig 10241 bp, 10 predicted proteins | sample PhyPR2_FD_203894 | JGI IMG/M metagenome (GOLD analysis project Ga0308174, IMG submission 203894) | Soil microbial communities from UC Gill Tract Community Farm, Albany, California, United States - DLSLS.P.R2 | ecosystem: Environmental > Terrestrial > Soil > Agricultural land | place: USA... | reverse complement strand
GGCCGGCCAGGTAGGCGACGATCGCCGCCGTCCGGTGCACGGGGCAGTCGCCGGGGGATAGCGGGAGCACCACCCCGGCGCCGAGCGAGAGCCCGGCCGCCGCCATCGCGGTGCGGGAGACGGTGAGGCCGCGCAGGGCGCCGGGGGCGGCCCAGGTGCCGTGGTAGCCGCCGACCAGCACGGGACCGTCCAGCGCGTCGTCGGTCAGCAGGTCCTCCCACGGGGTGCCGTGCGGCACCTCCGTCACGGTGGGCCGCTCGCCGTCGCCGTCGAGGGTGAGCAGCCGGGTCCCCGGCTCCTCGTCGGTCCCGGCACCGGCGTAGGCCACGGCGCCCGCGCCGGCCAGCAGGGCCACGTGGGCGAACGTCTCGGCATTCGACAGCAGCGTCGGCCGCCCGCGGTAGCCGTGCAGGGCCACCGGCTGCCACGCCGTAACCGGCAGGTTCGGTCGCCCGGACATCAGCTCGACGACGGCGTGCGCCTGGCCGGCGACGAACCGGTCCGCGGCCCGGTGCACCCGCCAGCGGGTCCGGCGGTCCTCCCGGCCCCGCTCGTCCACCGCGCGACGTACGGCGGCGGCCACCCCGGGACGGTCCCCGGGCAGCACCACGTGCACGACCCGGCTGCCCAGCGCCCGCGCGACCAGCACCGCGCCGTCCAGGACGAGGTGCGGCCGCGTCAGGGCGAGGGCGGCGTCCTTGAAGCTGACCGGCTCGCCCTCGCTGAGGTTCACCACGACCTCGCGGCGGCGCCCGGCCCCGGCGGCCGCCTCCAGCTTCGTGGCGAACGGGAACCCGGCACCGCCCCGGCCGCGCACGTCGACCTCGCGGACCCGCGCCACCAGGTCTGCCAGCGGCAGCTTCGGCGGGGGCGGCGTACGGCGCCGGTGGGCGGCCAGTGACGGGCCGGCGGGCACGTCGCGCAGCACGTGGGCTCCCGGGCGCACGGCCACGACCGGGCCGCCGCCGTCGCCCGCGGGTCGGACCAGCACCGCGGCGCTCACCGGCCGCCCCCGGTCACGAGCAGCGCGTCCGCGGCGGTCGCCCGGGCACGGCGCCATCGGGTCAGCCCGAGCCCGGCCAGACGCGCGGCGCCGGCCAGTGCCACCGCGGCCACGCAGACCAGGCCGGTGCGGCGGGCCCACGGCGAGCCCGCGTCGGTGCCGATGCCGAGCCCGTGCGCCACCGAGAGCGCCCAGCAGGCGTAGGCCGAGACGTGCAGCGTCCGCCACGCCCGGTGCGGCAGCCGCGCGCGCAGCAGGCTGGTCGCGACGACGACCAGGACCAGGTCGAACGCGACGGTGCCCAGCCCCAGCCACAGCGGCCGGTAGGTCGCGCCGACCGGCAGCAGCACCTGCCACCAGCGGATGTCGACGTACTCGTCGACCACCGCCGTGGTCACGTGCGCCAGCAGCAGCGCCGCACAGGTCAGGCTGAGGGTGCGGTGGACCGCCTGGGGCAGGAACCGCGGGACACGGCCGCCGGCGGCACCGTGGGTGGCGAGCACGCCGAGCAGCGCCGTCACCGTGAGCAGCACGAGCAGCACCACGCCGGTGCCGCGGTTGGCGTACCAGAGAAACGGTCCGGTCATGGTCGGCATCTCCCGGTCGAAGGTGCGGCGGGCCAGCCGCCGGTGCGGGTCAGGTGGCCGTCCCGGCGGACCAGCCGCGCGGTGACCCCGTGCTCCCGGAGCCACGGCACCGCGCCGCGGCCGAGCACCAGCGCCGCGGTGCTCGCGACGTTGGCGGCCACGCAGGTCGCTCCGGTGGCCGTCACCGTCCGCCAGTGCTCGTCGGTGGGGCGGCGGGTGCGCGGGTCCAGGACGTGGTGCGCGACCCCGTGACGGGTGCGCCACCGCCGGGCCCGCGTGCTGGACGTCGCCAGACCGCCGCCGGCGAGCGCGACGACCTCGCCCTCGACGTCGTCCGGGGACTCGGTGACCCGCACCGTCCAGCCGGGGCGGGGTGTGTCGGGCCCGTCGATGCGGATGTCGCCGCCGAGGCTGACCAGCACGTGCAGGCCGAGCTGGTCCACGACCTCGGCGGCGAGCAGGTCGGCCGCCCAGGCCTTGGCGGTCGCGCCCAGGTCGAGCGCGCACCCCTCGGGCACCCGCAGCGCCCCGTCGGGGTCGAGCCCGATGTCACGCCAGCAACCCGTCTGCGGTGGGGGCGGCGGCCGGTCGGCGGGGTGCGGGCGCCGGTGCACGGCGTGCAGGTCCCGGTCGTAGCCGAGGTTGACGAGTGCCCGCCCGAGGCACGGGTCGACCAGGCCGTCGGTGACGGCGGCCGCCTCGACGGCCACCCGGACCGCGGCGACCAGCAGCGGGTCGACGGGAGTCCAGCGCCCGGGGCGGCCGTTGGCGCGGACGAGGTCGGAGTCGCCGCGGAACCGGCTGCAGGTGCGGTCCACCTCGGCCAGGACGTCCTCGGCGATACGCCGTGCGCCGGGAAGGTCGGCGGGGTCGCCCGTCGCGAGGTGGACGTAGGTGCCCAAGGCACTCCACCGCGCGGCGCTCACGGCTTGGAGCCGCTGCTCGGAGCCGGCGCGGGGGCGGGTGGCGGGGCGGGAGCCCGCGGCAGCGGGGCGGCCCGGGTGACGGGGGCCGGCGGGCGGTAGGCCGGGGCACTGACCGGTGGGGCGCTGACCGGTGGGGCGCTGACCGGGGCGCCGGCACCGACCGAGGCGACGCCCGGCCGGCTGACCCGGTGCACCACGACGGTGTGCACCACGGTCCGGTGGGGGCGGTTCTTCAGCACCGTGACCAGCGGGCTCCACGGGATCCGCTGCCGGGCCCGGACCGCGGCCGCGCGGGCGGAGGCCGTCCGGAACGCGTCGGCCTCGGCGCGGGCCCGGTCCCGCAGCGCCGAGTCGTGCGCGGCGATCCCGGTCACGGCCCCGGTGGCCGCGACGGTGCCGAACGTGGCGGCGCCGGTGAGGAGGGCGACGAGGTTCTTGTACCTGTCCCGCGTGCGGGCGGAGTAGCGCATGAGGTGTCCTCCAGGACGATGACGTCCGCCGAGTGTGGGGGCCCTCGGGCAAAGCGGTCCTCATCGCCGCGTTAAGAGCACGTCAGGGTTGGCCGGGACCGCGGGCCGGCCGACCCGGTGTCCTTGAGGAAGGCTTGAGGTTCCCACGACGCGGTCATAGGGAGCGCCCGCCGACACTGCCGGTGGCGCTGGCGTCGGCCCGCGCCCCTCCGACCGGCAGGAGCCCCTCACATGCGCGTGTCCACCACCGTCGTCGGCCTCGTCGGGGCCCTGGCCGGGAGCGCGGCAGCGCTCGCCGGCTACCAGCACGCGGCGGCCGTCGCCCCCGTCAGCCCGCGCACGAGCCCCGCGGCGGCCGCGGTGGGACGGCCGCTGCCGGCCGCGCCCCCTCGGGTCCACGTGCGGATGGCACCCTGCCGGCGCCCGGCCCGGCTCGTCCAGGGTGCCTGCGTCACGACCGTGACCCGCACGCAGGTGGTGGTGGACCCCGCGCCCGTCGTACCGGCCCCGGCGCCCCCGGCCGCGGCGCCCCCGGTCCAGGTGGTCCGGCCCGCCGTGGCGGCACCCCGGCCGGCCGTCCGTCCGCACCGCGCGGGCGACGACTCCGCCGAGCGCGAGGGTCAGCGGGGCTCCGAGCCCGGTGACGACTGACGGTGCGGGGGCTCCTCGCCCGGGGTGACCGCGGGCATCCGCACCTCCACCACGACGCCGTGGCCGGGTGCGGACCGGATGAGGGCCTCGCCGGCGAACCCGGCCGCCGTCCGCCGGACGATCTGGAGGCCGAGACCGGTGGAGCCCGGCCGGTGCACGGGCGCCGCCGTGCGGTCGGGGAGGCCCGGGCCGTCGTCGCAGACGCGCAGCACGACCGCGTTCGTGGCGGGGACCAGGTCGATGCGGAACGCCGTCCCCTCGGGCGTGTGTGCGAAGACGTTGTCGACCAGGATGTCGAGGAGGTCGCGCAGGTCCCCGGGGTCGACCGCGACCCGGGGCAGCCCCGCGGCCACGTTCACGGTGACCGAGCGGTCCTGGTCCGCGGAGAGCGCGGACCAGAAGCCGACCCGGTCGCGGACCACGGTGCCGGCGTCGCACGACGTCCTCATGTTGTGCCGCACCGGCCGCCGGGCCTGCTTGACGATGGCGTCGATGGTGCGCTGCAGGTGGCCGATGTGCTCCTGGAGCCGTTCGGCGAGCTCGGGCTGGTCCACCGCCTCGGCGTCGAGCCGCAGGGCGGTGACCGGGGTCCGCAGGCGGTGCGAGAGGTCGCCGACGACGGCGCGCTCGGCCGCCAGCAGCTCGGTGATCCGCTCGGCCAGCAGGTTCAGCGCGGTGCCGAGCTCCCGCGTCTCCGGCGGCCCGGACGGAACCGCCCGGGCGTCGAGCTCGCCGCCGCGGAGCCGGTGCGCGACGCCGGCGAGCGCCGTCACCGGGGTGCTCACGCGCCGGCCGAGCCGGTCCGCGATCACGACGGCCGCCGCGAGCAGCACCAGGCCGAGCAGCCCGATCCCGACCCAGGCCCGGACCACGCCGCGGTGCAGGACGGCCGCCGGCACGGTCGTGCGCACCACGTCGGTCCCGGACGCGGTGACCACGGGGACCAGGATCTCGCCCCCGGAGCCGTCCACGCGGGTGAACGCGCTCCCGGCGGCCGCCCGCCGGACCGAGTCCTGCGCCGCCATTCCCGGGGCCGGCGCCCCGAGCACCCGGCCGTCCGCGGTCAGCACACTGGTCCGGGCCGGACCGCGCCGCCCCACCGCGTCGATCAGCTGGCCCAGGCGGGGGTCGTCGGGCAGCCCGGAGACCAGGATCGCCACGTTGCGTGCCTCCTGGTTGGCCGCCGCCATGCCGCGGGCCTCCGCCATCGTCCGCACCAGCAGGCACAGCGGGATCACGAACGCCAGGACCACCGCTGATGTCGTGGCCGCGACCAGCCACGCGACCTGGCGGCGCATCAGGTGCCGCTCGCCGCCCGCGGGTCGACCAGGCGTACGCCGACCCCACGGACCGTGTGCAGGTAGCGCGGCTCGGCCGCCGACTCGCCGAGCTTGCGGCGCAGCCAGGACAGGTGCACGTCCACGGTGCGCTCGCCGCCGCCGTAGGCCTGCTGCCAGACCTCGGAGAGCAGCTGGCGCTTGGACATCACCTGGCCGGGGCGCGAGGCGAGGGCCAGCAGCAGGTCGAACTCCTTGCGGGAGAGGTCGACCGGTGCGCCGCCCAGCCGCACCGTCCGCGCGCCGGGGTCGACCTCGAGGTCACCGACCACGATGACCGGCTCCCCGGTGGCCACCGCACCCCGGCGCAGCACCGCCCGCATCCGCGCGTCGAGCTGGTCCAGCCCGAACGGCTTGACCACGTAGTCGTCGGCACCGGCGTCGAGCGCCCGCACCACGGCCGCGTCGTCGTCCTGGGCGGTGACCACGATGACCGGGGTGCCACCGAGACCGCGGAGCATCGCCAGGACCTGGAGCCCGTCCACGTCCGGGAGACCGAGGTCGAGCAGCACGACGTCGGGCCCGGCCTTGACCGCGAGCTCGAGCGCCGCCATACCGGTCTCCGCGACGCTCACCGTGTGCCCGCGGTCCCGCAGCCCACGCGACAGCGCCGTCCTGATCCCCGGGTCGTCCTCGACGACCAGGATGGTGGTCATGCTGGCACGCTACGCCCGGCCCGGTGCGCGCCGGCCGGATCCGGTGGGAGGGTGGTCCGATGAGCCGACGGTCGGTGCTCCTCGCGGTCCTCGCGTGGGCCGCGGTCGTCGCCGTGGCGTCCGGGGTCACCTGGTGGGTGATCGACGCCGCGGGGCAGCAGGTGCTGAGCGGAGGTGACCTGCCGGCGCAGGTGCAGCGCTCGTCCGCGTCGGTCGCTCCCACCCCCGGCACCCCGCCGACGCGGCCGCCCGCCCCGAAGCCGTCGCACCAGCGCACCTGGGAGGGCCCGACGGGCTCGGTGACGGTGCGCTGCCAGGGCGGGCGGGTGTCGCTGCAGTCGGCCAGCCCGGGCGACGGGTACCGCGTCGACGTCGGCACCCGCGGGCCGGCGGAGGTGGAGGTCACGTTCAGGGGCGAGGAGCGCGCGGTGTCGGTCAGGGGGACCTGCCCGGGCGGCTCGCCCCGGTTCGCCACCGAGTCCCCCGCCGCCACGGGTGGCGACGACTGAGCAACCGGAATCCCCAAGATGTGTCTGGTGCGACCGGGCGGGGCGGCTTAGCGTGACGCGGGGGGCCATCGGTAGCCCGCCTTGCCGAGTGGAGCAGCCATGATCTCTCGCAGAACCTTCACACTCGCCGCAGTAGGAGCCCTGGTCGCCGCCGGTCTGGCGTCCACACCACCGGTCGCGACCGCCGCCTCCCGGCGCACCGTCCCCCGCACCGCGGCGACCTGGACCGGGCACTCCCAGAGGGTCGGCCCGGCGGACACCGCGGCCACCGCGTCCTTCCGCGTCTACCTCGCCCCGCGTGGCGGTCTGGCCGCGCTCCAGCAGGACGTCGCGGCCCTGTCCGACCCGTCCAGCCCGTCCTACCGGCACTTCCTGACCGCCGCGCAGTACCACGCCAGGTACGACGCCTCGACCTCCGCGGTCTCCGCCGTGACCTCGTGGCTGCAGGGCAACCGGCTCCGGGTGACCTCCGTCGAGCCGCACCGCCGCTACCTCTCCGTGCGCGGCTCGGTCGCCTCCGTGCAGCGGGCCCTCGGCGTGAGCCTGGACCGCTACCGGCGGCACGGCCAGACCGTCCGGGCGAACGACCGGCCGGTGAGCGTGCCGGCCGCGGTCGCGCCGTACGTCTCGACCGTGACCGGCCTGGACACCACGCCCCACCGGATCACCCACCCCGCCCAGTCGTCCCTGCCGTTCCCCGACGGCTTCCGCAACGCGCGGCCGTGCTCGACGGACTACGGCGACACCCTGGCCTCGACGCAGGAGGACGGGAAGACCCCGCTGCCGGCCTTCGAGGGCAGAACGCTGCCGTACGCGGTGTGCGGCTACACCGGCCCGCAGCTGCGCACGGCCTACGAGGGCAACAGCGCCCTGACCGGCACCGGCGTCACGGTGGCGATCACCGACGCCTACGCCGCGCCCACCATCGCCTCGGACGCGAAGACCTACGCGAAGCGGCACGACGACGGGTCGTACTCCTCGGGCCAGCTGGAGCAGGTCCTGCCCGACCACTTCACCGACGAGAGCCTCTGCGGCGCCACCGGCTGGTGGGGCGAGGAGACCCTCGACGTCGAGTCGGTGCACGCGATGGCGCCCGACGCCAACATCCGCTACTACGCCTCGGCGAGCTGCTTCGACACCGACTTCCTCGCGACGCTGGCCAGGGTCGTCGACGAGGACCAGGCGTCGCTGGTGAGCAACTCGTGGAGCGGCGTCGAGGTCAACGAGACCCCGGACGTCACCGCGGCCTACGAGCAGATCTTCCTCCAGGGCGCCGTGCAGGGCATCGGCTTCATGTTCTCCTCCGGTGACGACGGCGACCAGGTCGCCGGCGGCCAGGGACCCCAGGTCGCCTACCCGGCCTCCGACCCGTATGCCACCGCGGTCGGCGGCACGGCCGACGCCATCGACAAGAACGGCTTCGTGTTCCAGACCGGCTGGGGCACCCACAAGTGGAGCCTGTCCTCCGACGGGACCTCGTGGGTGGACAACGGCTTCCTGTACGGCGCCGGCGGCGGCCTGTCCACGCTGTTCGGGAGGCCGTCCTACCAGAAGCGGGTGGTGCCTAGGGCCTTCGGCACGACCCGTGCGGTGCCCGACGTGGGTCTCGACGCCGACCCGACGACCGGCTTCCTGGTGGGCCAGACCCAGCGCTTCGGCCACCACGACCGCTACGACGAGTACCGCATCGGCGGCACCAGCCTCGCCTCGCCGATGTTCGCCGGGCTCACCGCGCTCACCCAGCAGCAGGCCGGCGGGCGGCTCGGCTTCCTCAACCCGCTGATCTACAAGAAGGCCGCCACGTTCACCGACATCGCGGGCAGCCCGCCCGACCGCGGCAACGTCCGGATCGACTTCGCCAACGGCGTCGACGACAGCGACGGCTTCCTCTACACCGTGCGCACCTTCGACGAGGACTCCTCGCTGCACACGGCCCCCGGCTGGGACAACGTCACCGGGGTCGGGTCGCCGAACAGCTCCTGGCTGACGGCGGTGCCGCCGCACTGAGCGTCCCGGTCCACGGCCCGCAGCAGCCGCTCGCACTCCGCCACCAGCCGCGCCCTCAGCGGCGCGCCCCGCTCGGCGAAGGCACGCTGGGCCGCGACGTACTCCTGCTTGCCGGCCGCGGTCTCCACAGGCACGGGGAAGTAGCCGAGCCCGGACAGGTCGTACGGCGACGCGCGCATGTCGAGGACCCGGATGTCGCGGGCCAGCGCGAAGCAGTCGGCGACCAGCTCGGACGGCACCAGCGGGGTGAGCCGGTAGGCGTGCTTGTACAGGTCCATCCCGGCGTGCAGGCAGCCCGGCTGCTCGAGCGCCGGCCGGTCGTCGCTGCGCGGCTGGAGGGTGTTGCGCGGCCGGGCCTCGGCGGTGAAGAACCGGAACGCGTCGAAGTGCGAGCAGCTGATCCGGTGCTGCTCCACGACGGCGTCGGTCCCCGCCCCGCCGAGCCGCAGCGGCCAGGAGGCGTGCCGCACCTCGTCCTGGGGCAGCCGGTAGACCATCGCCCACTCGTGCATCCCGAAGCAGCCCAGCTGCGGCGCCCGTCGCGCGGTCGCGGTCAGCAGCCGGTGCAGCGTCTCGACCAGGCGCCGCTGCGACGCCAGGTGCTGCGGGCCCACCGTGGCGACACCGCCCCGGACGCCGTACCCCTTCAGCCCGGCGTAGGCCGCGCCGTCCTCCAGCCGCACGCCGTAGCCCGGGTGCCAGCGGCGCAGCGCCGCCGGGCGCTGCGCGTAGTAGCCGAACAGGAAGTCCTCGACGGGGTGCGCGACGCCCTGCCGCCGACGCTCGAGGTGCGGCCCGACCCAGCCGTCCACACGCTGCTCGTGCGCGGCCCGGCGGGCCTGCCAGACGGCCGGTGCGAGCGTTTCCACAGGCACCAGGGTAGGCAGCGGCCGCCCGTGGGCCCGCCGGTAGGCTCGGCCCGTGCGTATCGCAAGGTTCACCACCGGTGAGGAGCCCCAGTACGGCGTCGTCACGGGCGAGGTCGACGAGCTCGGCATCCCGGCCGACGACGCGAAGATCGTCGCGCTCGCGGGCGACCCCCTCTACGTCGGCGTCCAGCTGACCGACACCGAGGTCCCGCTCGCCGACGTGCGGCTGCTCGCGCCGGTCATCCCGCGCAGCAAGGTCGTCGGCATCGGCAAGAACTACGCGGCGCACGCGGCCGAGATGGGCGGCGACGTGCCGGCCGAGCCGCTGATGTTCCTCAAGCCGAACACCTCCGTCGTCGGCCCCGGCGACCCGGTGTTCTACCCGCGGCAGTCCTCCGAGGTGCACTACGAGGGCGAGCTCGCCGTCGTCATCGGCCGCATCTGCCGCGACGTCGCCCCCGAGCGGGTCGCCGACGTGGTCTACGGCTACACCGTCGCCAACGACGTCACCGCCCGCGACCTGCAGCGCGGGGACGTGCAGTTCACCCGCGCGAAGGGCTTCGACTCGTTCTGCCCGCTCGGCCCGTGGATCGAGACCGAGCTCGACACCTCGGACCTCAAGGTCACCACGCACCTCAACGGTGACCTGGTCCAGGACGGCAGCACCAAGGACATGGTGTTCGACGTCCCCGCGCTCGTCGCCTACGTCTCCAGCGTGATGACGCTGCTCCCCGGCGACGTGATCCTCACCGGCACCCCCGACGGTGTCGGCCCCATGCAGGTCGGCGACGAGGTCGAGGTGACCGTCGCCGGCATCGGATCCCTGACCAGCAAGGTGGTCTCCCGTGACTGACGCCCCGGCGTCCCCCGTCCGCGTCCGGATGGCTCCCTCGCCGACCGGGAGCCCGCACGTCGGCCTGGTCCGCACGGCGCTCTACAACTGGGCGTTCGCCCGGCACCACGGCGGCACGTTCGTGTTCCGGATCGAGGACACCGACGTCGCCCGCAACACCCAGGAGTCCTACGACAACCTGCTCGACCTCTTCCACTGGCTCGGGCTGACCTGGGACGAGGGACCCGAGGTCGGGGGCGACCACGGCCCGTACCTCCAGTCCCAGCGCTTCGACATCTACGCCGACGTCGCCGCCCGGCTGCTCGAGGCGGGTCGTGCCTACCACTGCTACTGCTCGGCCGACGAGCTCGACGAGCGCAACCAGCGGGCCCGC
>Ga0308174_10001790_pt1 | contig 10244 bp, 8 predicted proteins | sample PhyPR2_FD_203894 | JGI IMG/M metagenome (GOLD analysis project Ga0308174, IMG submission 203894) | Soil microbial communities from UC Gill Tract Community Farm, Albany, California, United States - DLSLS.P.R2 | ecosystem: Environmental > Terrestrial > Soil > Agricultural land | place: USA... | reverse complement strand
GAACTGGTTGAGGGTGCCGTGCAGCAACAGGATCAGCCCGAACAGCAGGATCGTGTGCCACGGCCGGGCGTCGAAGCCGAACTGCAGGTCGAGGAAGGCGTTGAGGAAGAACGCGGCCCCGAAGTCGATGCCGGCGGTGACCGCGACCTGGCCGAGGAAGTTGAACCAGCCGGTGAACCAGGACCAGGCCGCGGCGTTCTTCTTGGCCAGCTTGGCCGCCCAGTAGTACAGGCCGCCCGCCGTCGGGAAGCTCGAGCAGACCTCGGCCATGGCCAGCCCGACGAACAGCGTCATGAGCCCGACGAACGGCCAGCCCCAGACGATCACCGCGGGGCCGCCGGTGTTCAGGCCGAACCCGTACAGCGTGAGGCAGCCGGACAGGATCGAGATGATCGTGAACGAGACGGCGAAGTTCGAGAACCCGGACATGTGCCGGGCGAGCTCCTGGGCGTAGCCGAGCTGGTGCAGCCGGTGCGTGTCGTGGTCGTGGTGCTCCGGTCGGGTGGTCGGCTCGGTGCTCATGCGCGTTCCTACCTTCGGGCGGCTCGCTGCTGACCGAAATGATCAGGACGCGGACCCTAGGTCGACGGAATCACGCTCCACAAGGGTGTGGGGCGGGTGTTGTCAGGGCTGTTACCTGACCCGCGACCCGGCGGCCCGGACCAGGGCGGTGAACAGCCGGCGGTCGTCGGCGGCCTCCGGATGCCACTGGACGCCGAGGCAGAACCGGCGGCCGGACACCTCGACCGCCTCCACGAGGTCGTCCTCCGCCCACGCCGACGCGGTGACACCCCGCGCGATCCGGTCGAGGGCCTGGTGGTGGTGGCAGTCCACGGTGGCGCTCGGACCCAGGATGGAGCCGACCGCGCTGTCCGGGTCGATGCGCACCTCGCGTTCCGCGAACAGCCCGAGCCCCAGCTGGTGGGCGTGCGCCCCGGGGACGTCGGGCACGTGCTGGATCAGGGTGCCCCCGAGCAGCACGTTGAGCAGCTGCATGCCCCGGCAGATGGCGAGCAGTGGCAGGTCCCGGTCCAGGGCGGCCTGCAGCAGCGCGGTCTCCGAGGCGTCCCGCTCCGGCCGGGTGGCGGTCGTGTGCGGGCCGGCCGGCTCCTCGTACCGCGCGGGGTCGACGTCCGCCCCGCCCGCGAGCACCAGGCCGTCCAGCCGGCCGACGGCCTCAGCGCTGACGGCGCCGGTCGGCAGGAGGACGGGCTCACCGCCGGACTCGGCGACGGCGTCGGCGTAGTTCGCCGGCAGCAGCACGGCCGGCACGTCCCAGAAGCCCCAGCGGGCCTGTTCGCGGTAGGTGGTGATGCCGATCAGCGGGCGCACGGTCTCAGTGTTCCCCTTCGGCCACGTCGAGGGCATGCGCCACGGCACGCCGGGCCGTTGGGCCAGGTGCCGGTGGGACGGCCCGTCGACAACGAGGTCAGCCGTTGAGGGTCACGTCGCAGCTGCCGACGGCGGTGTTCAGCCATCTGACCTGGTACGAGTGCCCGTCGACGACGTCGATGGTGCCGGACCCGTCCGCCGTACAGAATCCGGCGGTGGGGCAGCTGATGGTGCCGGCGACCGAGTATTGCTGAGGGCCCGTGTCCACGTTGCGCACGGTGTACCGGTTCCCCGTCGGCTGGATCGACTGGCCGCTGAGGAGGAAGTCCAGTTGCAGGGAGCAGGCCAGGCTGTCCCCGCTGTAGACCAGGACGATCGACGCCCGGGCGGGCGCCGCGGGGGACGTGTCCACCACCGGTGAGGGGGACTGCGCCGAGGAGGAGATCGGCGGCGAGCTGATCGCCGAGCTGCTGGACGACGGTGGGGAGCCGGCGGACGGGTGGAAGACGCCGGTGGCGGCCAGCGCCGTGATGAGTCCGGCGACGGCCGCGATGAAGGTGCCGGCCGCGGTCAGCACCCCGCCCGTGGTCTTCCAGAACGAGGGGCGATCCTGCGGGGGAGGGATCGGGTTCATCGCCGCTCCTCAGGACGCGGAAATTCACCGGCGTCGAAAGTACCGCGCCGGCACCCCGCTGGTCCCGGTTCCGCGCGCTCCTCGTCAGCCCGCCGGCAGCTCCAGCGCGCGCACCAGGGGCACGCCGGGCCGGTAAGCGAGGTGGCGGTAGGACGGCGCGTCGAGGACGGCGAGGTCCGCTCGCGCGCCGATGCCCAGATGGCCGACGTCGGTGTGCCGCAGCGCCGCCGCACCCCCTGCGGTCGCCGCCCACAGCGCCTCGGCCGGCGTCATCCCCATCTCCCGGACGGCGAGGGCGATGCAGAACGGCATCGAGGACGTGAAGCAGCTGCCGGGGTTGCAGTCGGTGGCCAGCGCCACGGTCACCCCGGCGTCCAGCAGCCGCCGCGCGTCCGCATAGGGAGAGCGGGTGGAGAACTCGACGCCGGGCAGCAGGGTCGCGACCGTCGTCCCGCCGGCCAGTGCGTCGACGTCGGCGTCGGTCAGGTGGGTGCAGTGGTCGGCGCTGGCGGCGTCCAGCTCGACCGCGAGCCGCACGCCCGGCCCGGCGGTGAGCTGGTTGGCGTGCACCCGGAGGCCGAGCCCGGCGTCCCGGCCCGCGGCGAGCACGGACCGCGCCTCGTCGCCGTCGAACGCGTGTGCCGACCCCGGTTCGCAGAAGACGTCGATCCACCGCGCGTGCGGGGCGCAGGCGTCGAGCATCGGGCCGCGGACCAGGTCGAGGTAGTCCTCCCGGTCGATGCCCGGCGGCACCACGTGCGCGCCGAGGAACGTAGTCTCGGGCGTCACCTCGGCGGCCAGCCGCAGCGCGCGGGCCTCGTCGTCCACGGTCAGGCCGTAGCCGCTCTTGACCTCCACCGTCGTCGTCCCCTGGGCGCGCATCTCGGCGACCAGCCCGCGCAGCCGCTCGCGCAGCATGTCGTCGGAGGCCGCGCGCGTCGCAGCGACCGTCGACGCGATGCCACCGCCGTCGTAGGCGACGCCGGTCATCCGCGCCTCGAACTCCGAGGCCCGGTCGCCGGCGAACACCAGGTGGGCGTGGCTGTCGACGAAGCCGGGGATCACCGCGCGTCCGGCGACGTCGACCCGCGTGTCGGCGTCCGGGGCACGGTGGCGTGACCCCACCCAGGCGACCCGGCCGTCCTCGACCACCAGCGCGGCGTCGGCGAGCGTGCCGAGCGACGGGTCGTGGGTGACCAGCTCGGCGATACCGGTGACCACCGTGCTCATCGGGCGTCCTGCCACAGGGGATCGATCGCGTCGGTAAGGAGCCGGCCGACGTCGCCGAGCACGTGCTGCCCCTCGGACACGACCACCCGCCCGTCGACGACGACGGTGTGCACGTCGGCGGCAGACGCGGCCATGACGAGCTGGTCGAGGGCGCACCCGGCGGTCCGCGGGCTGTCCAGGCGGACGGCGACCAGGTCGGCGCGCTGCCCGGGCGCCAGCCGGCCCGCGTCGGCCCAGCCCAGCGCGCGGTGTCCGGCGACGGTGAGCGCCTCGACGAGCTCGGCCGGCCGGAAACGGCCGCGCTCACCGGTCTCCAGCCGTTCCGCGGTCTCGAGCAGCCGCGCCTCCGCGAGCAGGTCCGTCATCGCCTGCTGATCGGTGCCGAGGCACAACGGCGACCCGGCATCGCGCAGCCACCGGAAGGCACCGACGCCGTCGGCCAGGTCCGCCTCGGTGCTGGGACAGGCGCAGACCGCCGTGCCGCTCGCGCCGAGGGCAGCGATCTCCTCGCCGGTCAGGTGGGTGGCGTGCACGGCGGTGGTGGCCGGGCCGAGCACGCCGCGGTCGGCCAGCAGGCGGGTCGGGCTGCTCCCGTAGTAGGCCTCGCAGGCTTCGTTCTCCGCCGTCTGCTCCGAAAGGTGCACGTGCAGCGGGCGGGAGGCGCAGGCCCGGGCAATCGGGGCGAGTTGCTCCGCCGGGACCGCGCGCACCGAGTGGATGGCCGCGCCGATGCGCAGTCCGGGTCGTTCCGGCAGGGCCGCGACGCGGGCGGCCCAGGCGTCGGCGTCGCCGTCGGAGAACCGCACCTGGACGTCGTTCAGCGGTAGATGTCCGGCGCCCTCGAGGCCGCCCTCGAGGTAGCAGGTGTCGAGCAGGGTCAGCCGCACGCCGGCGTCGGCCGCCGCCTGGACCAGCGCTTCCGACATCTCGTTGGGGTCGCTGTAGCGACCGCCGCCGGCGGGATGGTGCAGGTAGTGGAACTCGCCGACGCAGGTGATGCCGGCCAGCGCCATCTCCGCGTAGGTGGCGCGGGCCAGCGTGAGGTAGCTGTCGGGGTCCAGCCGCGCGGCGACGGCGTACATCCGCTCCCGCCACGTCCAGAAGGTGCCGCCGCGGTCGTGCGTCCGCCCGCGCAGTGCCCGGTGGAACGCGTGCGAGTGCGCGTTCGCGAAACCGGGCAGGACGACGCCGGGCAGCCGGGTGTCACCGGGCGCGGGCGACGGCATGCGGTCCACGGCGGTGATGCGCCCGCCGCCCACCGAGATCCGGACGCCGGGCACCGCGCCGTCGCCCAGCTCGGCGTGCTCGCACCAGAACGTGGTCACGCCAGCGCCTCGACGACCCGGGCGAGCGCCTCGACGCCGGCGAGGCAGTCCGCATCCTCGGCGTGCTCGGCGGGGGAGTGGGAGACGCCGGTGGGGTTGCGGACGAAGAGCATCGCCGTCGGGATGCCGGCGGCCGCGAGGATCCCGGCGTCGTGTCCCGCCCCGGTGGGCAGCACCGGCGCATCGAGCAGTTCGGCGAGCCGGTCGCGCAGGCCGGCGTCGAAGCCGGTCGACGGCGTCCACGACTCCTCGACCGGGATGGTCCCGGCCACCTTGCCGACCTCGGCGACGACGGCGCGGACGTCGTCGGCGTCCGCACCGCGGGCGTCGAGCCAGGCGGTCACCTCGGACGGGATCGCGTTCACCCCGTTCGGCCGCACGCGCAGCTTGCCGACGGTCGCGACCGTGCCGTGCCGCTCGGCCGCGGCCCGGGCTTCGAGCACCACGGCGGCCAGGGTCAGCATGGGGTCGTCGCGATCGGCCAGTCGCGTGGTGCCGGCGTGGTCGGCCCGGCCCAGCAGGTCCAGCCGCCAGCGGCCGTGCGGCCAGATCGAGTCCGCCACCCCGACGGGCGCCGAGCCCTCGACCAGTCCGCGGCCCTGCTCGACGTGCAGCTCCACGAAGGTGCCGATCCGGCGCAGGGTCTCCTCGTCGCGGCCCACCGCGGCGGGGTCGTGACCGGCGGCGGTCATCGCCTCGGCCATCGTCGTCCCGTCGTCGTCGGTCAGCGCCCGTGCCCGGTCGGGGTCCAGGACGCCGGTGAGCAGCCGGGAGCCGGCGCAGGCGACGCCGAACCGCGCGCCCTCCTCGTCGGCGAAGCAGGCGATGCCCAGCGGACGCCGGAGTGCGGCGCGGTCGAGCCGGTCCAGGGCTGCGAAGGCCGAGACGATGCCGAGCGGTCCGTCGAAGGCCCCGCCGTCCGGGACGGAGTCGAGGTGGCTGCCCAGCACGAGGCCCGGTCCGCCGGCGTCCGGGTCCGCCGTCCACGCCCAGAGGTTGCCGGCGCGGTCGGACACCACCTCCAAGCCGCGCTTCGCGGCCTCATCGCGGAACCACTCGCGCAGCAGGCCGTCGGTGCCGGTCCAGGCGTACCGCCGGTACCCCCCCGTGCCGGTGTCGCGGCCGACCGTCGCGAGATCGGCCCACATCCGCTCGAAGCTCCCGGTCACCCCCCACCCCCAGGGGCCTTTATGGCCAAAATGGCCCCTCGGGGGGTCACGCGCCCTCCGCCATGGGCACCCGGACGCCGCGCTCCTCGGCCACCTGGGCGGCCAGCTCGTATCCGGCGTCCACGTGCCGGATCACGCCCATGCCCGGATCGTTGCGCAGCACCCGCTCCAGCTTCTGCGCGGCCAGCGGCGTGCCGTCGGCGACGGTGACCTGGCCGGCGTGGATCGAGCGGCCGATGCCGACGCCGCCGCCGTGGTGGATCGACACCCAGGTCGCCCCCGACGATGCGTTGACCAGCGCGTTCAGCAGCGGCCAGTCGGCGATCGCGTCGGAGCCGTCGGCCATGCCCTCGGTCTCCCGGTAGGGCGACGCGACCGAGCCGGAGTCGAGGTGGTCGCGGCCGATGACGATCGGGGCGCTGATCTCGCCGGAGGCGACCATCTCGTTGAACCGGAGGCCCGCCACGTCGCGCTCGCCGTAGCCGAGCCAGCAGATCCGGGCCGGCAGGCCCTGGAAGGCGACCTTGTCCTGGGCGGCGCGGATCCACCGCTGCAGGTGGTCGTTCTCCGGGAACAGGTCGAGGACGGCGCGGTCGGTGGCGGCGATGTCCTTCGGGTCGCCCGACAGCGCGGCCCAGCGGAACGGCCCCTTGCCCTCGCAGAACAGCGGGCGGATGTAGGCGGGCACGAAGCCGGGGAAGGCGAAGGCGCGCTCGAAGCCGCCCTGCCGGGCCTCGTCGCGGATCGAGTTGCCGTAGTCGAACACCTCGGCGCCGGCGTCCATGAACCCGACCATCGCCTCGACGTGCTTGGCCATCGAGGCCCGGGCGCGGTCGGTGAACTCCTCGGGCTTCTTGTCCGCGTAGTCGTGCCAGTCGCCGGGGTCGATGCCCTCGGGCAGGTAGCTGAGCGGGTCGTGCGCGGAGGTCTGGTCGGTGACGATGTCGATCTCGACGCCGCGCCGCAGCAGCTCGGGGAAGACGGTGGCCGCGTTGCCGATCAGGCCGACCGACAGCGGGGTCGACGCGCGCTTGGCGGCGAGGCACCGGGCGACGGCGTCGTCCAGGTCGTCGGCGACCTCGTCGAGGTAGCGGTGCTCGACGCGGCGCTTCAACCGGGCGCCGTCGACGTCCACGATCAGGCAGACGCCGCCGTTCAGGGTGACGGCGAGCGGCTGGGCGCCGCCCATGCCGCCGCACCCGCCGGTCAGGGTCAGCGTGCCGGCGAGGGTGCCGTTGAACCGCTTGGCGGCGACCGCGGCGAAGGTCTCGTAGGTGCCCTGCAGGATGCCCTGGGTGCCGATGTAGATCCACGAGCCCGCCGTCATCTGGCCGTACATGGTCAGACCGAGATGCTCCAAGCGGCGGAACTCCGGCCAGGTGGCCCAGTCGCCCACCAGGTTGGAGTTGGCGATCAGCACGCGCGGCGCCCACTCGTGGGTCTGCATGACGCCCACCGGCCGGCCGGACTGCACGAGCATCGTCTCGTCGTCCTTGAGCGTGGTCAGGGTGCGGACCATCGCGTCGAAGCTCCGCCAGTCGCGCGCGGCGCGGCCGGTGCCGCCGTAGACGACGAGGTCGTCGGGACGCTCGGCAACCTCGGGGTCGAGGTTGTTCTGCAGCATCCGCAGCGGCGCCTCGGTCTGCCAGCTGCGCGCGGTCAGCGTGGTGCCGCGCGGGGACCGCACGGGTCGTGCTCCGTCCATGGTCGAGCTCCTGTCAGGTGAGGGGGATGCCGGTGGCGGTGAGCAGGGCGCCGCTGGACACGAGGCCGACGACGGTCTCGATCTCAGGTGCAAGGTGACGGTCGGGGCCGGGTCCACCCACTCCGGCGGCCCGGACGGCGTCCCGTACAGCGGCAGTAGGGACGGCCGGCTCCAGGGGGGAGCGGAGGTCGAGGGCCCGGGCGGCGGTGAGGATCTCGACGGCGAGCACCCGGGTCAGCCCGTCGACGGCCCGGCGCAGCTTGCGTGCGGCGTGCCAGCCCATCGAGACGTGGTCCTCCTGCATCGCCGACGACGGGATCGAGTCGACGCTGGCCGGAACCGCGAGCCGCTTGAGCTCGCTGACGATCCCCGCGGCGGTGTACTGGGCGATCATGTGGCCGGAGTCGACGCCCGGGTCGCCGGCCAGGAACGGCGGCAGGCCGTTGCTACGGGCCTTGTCCAGGAACCGGTCGGTGCGGCGCTCGCTCATGCTGGCGACGTCGGCGACCGCGATCGCGAGGAAGTCGAGGACGTACGCCACGGGCGCGCCGTGGAAGTTGCCGTTGGACTCGACCCGCCCGTCGAGGGTGATCACCGGGTTGTCGATGGCGGCGGCCAGCTCGCGGCCGGCGACGGTGGCGGCGTGGTCGAGGGTGTCGCGGGCAGCGCCGTGCACCTGCGGGGCGCAGCGCAGCGAGTAGGCGTCCTGCACGCGCGTGCACTCGGGCCCGCGATGGCTGGCCATCACGCCGCTTCCGACGAGCAGCGCCCGGAGGTTGGCGGCCGAGTCGGCCTGGCCGGGATGCGGGCGCAGCGCCTGCAGGTCCTCGGCGAAGACGGCGTCCGTGCCGAGCAGCGCCTCGACGCTCATCGCGGCGGCGAGGTCGGCGGTGGTGAGCAGCCGGCGCAGGTCGGCCAGCGCCATCATCAGCATGCCGAGCATGCCGTCGGTGCCGTTGACGAGCGCCAGTCCTTCCTTCTCGGCCAGCTGGACCGGCTCGATGCCGGCCGCGTGCAGCGCGTCGGAGGCACTGCGCAGCTCGCCGTCGGCGTCGCGGACCTGGCCCTCGCCCATCAGCGCCAGGGCGATCGAGGACAGCGGCGCCAGGTCGCCGGAGCAGCCCAGCGAGCCGTACTCGTGCACGACCGGCGTGATGCCCGCGTCCAGCATCGCGGCGTACGCCTGCGCGGTCTCCACGCGGACGCCGGTGCGGCCGGTGGCCAGCGTCGACAGGCGCAGCAGCATCAGCGCGCGCACGACCTCCCGCTCGACCTCGGGGCCCGAGCCGGCCGCGTGCGAACGGATCAGGCTGCGCTGCAGCTGGGCCCGCATCTCCAGCGGGATGTGCTTGGTCGCCAGCGCGCCGAACCCGGTGGAGATGCCGTAGTGCGGCTGCTCGTCCTTGGCCAGCCCGTCGACGACGGCCCGGCTGCGGGCGATCTCGGCCAACGCGTCGTCGGCCAGCCGGACGCCCGAGCCGTGCCGGGCGACCCGCAGCACGTCGTCCGGGGCGACGGGTCCGGTGCCGACGACGATCTGAGGAAGTGCCATGTGTTCATGGCACACCCGGTCGCGGTGCTGGCCTAGCCCCCGACGGGAGGAGTTGTCTTGGATCCGAGACGTTCGGGCGGGTGGCCGTTGATGCGCCGGGTCAGCTCGGCCGCGGCACGGCTGACCCGCGCGGCGAGCTCGCCGCGGGCTGCGGGGTCGACGTCCTCGGTCGGGAAGGTGACCGCGATGCCGGCGGCCGGTCGGCCCGCGTGGTCGTGCACCGCGGCGGCCACCGAGGCGAAGCCGGGGGTCACCTCGCCGTCCTCGGTCGCATGTCCGGCCCGGCGCACCTCACCGAGCAGCCGGCGCAGCTCGGAGAGCTTCTGCGGGCCGGCGCCGTGCCGGTCGACGAACGCGTCGGCGTTCGGGAACAGCGCACGCACCTGCGCCGCGGGGAGGTCGGCGAGCAGCGCCCGGCCGCTGGCGGTCAGCTGCGCGGGCAGCCGCACGCCGACGTCGGTCACCAGCGGAGGCCGGCCCGGGGCGCGCTGCTCCACGACGTAGAGCACCTCGCGGCCATGCAGCACGGCCAGGTGCGCGGAGTGCCCGACGGCGTCGACCAGCCGGGCGAGCAGCGGGCGGGCCAGCCGGGCCAGCGGCTCCTGCCGGGAGTAGGCGCTGCCGATCTCGAACGCGCTCACCCCGAGGCCGTAGCGGCGTTCCTCGGGGAGGTGGACGACGAAGCCGGCCGCGATCAGCTCGGTCAGCAGGTGGTACGTCGTGGACCGGGGCAGCCCGAGGTCACGGGCCAGCGCCGCGGCCGGGACCGCACCGGGCTGGCGGGCCAGGGCCTGGAGAAGCGCCAGCGTGTGGCGGGCCGCGGGGACGCCACCGGGCGGGCGCGGCGGTGCGGTCTCCGTCATCGCGTTCAGCCTAGGCATCCGACTGGCCCTCACCTGAGCCGTGCGCGAGAGTCGTCGGCACGACCTCGAACGCCCGGGGGCCGCTGCCCAGGAGCACACCCGCAGTGACACTCGCCTCGACGGCGGTGGAGAACGCCTCTCTTCTCGCCGCAGATCCCTCGCAGCTGATTCCGGCGCGGGAGCAGATGGCCTTCACCCTGGGCTTCCACATCATCCTGGTGCCGTTCGGGGTGGCGTTCACGTTCCTCATGCTGATCGCCAACTACCGCGGCATCCGGCGGGACGACGCGCAGGCGATGCTGCTGGCCCGGCGCTGGTCGCAGGTGGCGGGCGTGCTGTTCGCCGTCGGCGCGGTCTCGGGCACGGTGCTCAGCTTCGAGCTGGGCCTGCTGTGGCCGCGCCTCATGCGCAACTACGGCGCGGCCTTCGGCATC
>Ga0308174_10001789_pt1 | contig 10247 bp, 8 predicted proteins | sample PhyPR2_FD_203894 | JGI IMG/M metagenome (GOLD analysis project Ga0308174, IMG submission 203894) | Soil microbial communities from UC Gill Tract Community Farm, Albany, California, United States - DLSLS.P.R2 | ecosystem: Environmental > Terrestrial > Soil > Agricultural land | place: USA... | reverse complement strand
GCCCCAGAAACGGTCGTACCCTGCGGGATCAACAACCGTCCATCCTCCAATACAGGTGCGATTACGGTAGCTTCCACCGGATCGCCCGGATGTGAGATGCGGGAACCGGTTGCGACGGACAAACGCAGTTCCAGATGGGCGCCCGCCGCCAGCACCTCGGCGGCCATAGGCCGAGCAGCGAAGGCGAAAGTCGCGATTGATAATCCTAGCGCGGCGAGATTTCTCAGCATGCAAATTGCATCGTTCCGCTATTCGTGACAGATTCTCTGCTTATAAAGAGAGACTAGCCACAGCGTATTATGCTACCGTAAACGAGTAAATCGTTCCTTGACTTGCTCAGAGCGTCGTTTGCAAGCATACTCGCTGGCATTCAGTTTTTCTATGCCGCTCAGTTGACAGGCAGGGGTTTGTTAAGTAGAAAAAAGGAAGAATCATGAAAGAAACCGGCACCGTGAAGTGGTTTAACGCTTCGAAGGGATTTGGATTTATTGCGCGCGAGAGCGGCGAAGACGTATTTGTGCATTTTTCGGCGATCGAATCGTCCGGGTACCGCACCTTGGACGAAGGCGCCCGGGTGTCCTTTGTCGTAAAAAAAGGACCCAAGGGCTTGCAAGCCGAACAGGTCGTATTGGCATAACCCCGATTTCCAAAAAACCAAGTGCCGGCACAACCTGCCGGCACTGCAGAAACGAGTCTCTGCACCAAATCGCCGGGTGGCAGCACTGTAATCTCATACCCCTGTGCAGATCCTGATTCTGAGCGACCTCCACGCCAATCTGTATGCGCTGCAAGCGGTGCTGGCGGATGCGGAAGGTCAGTATCAGCAAATCGTCTGTTGCGGCGATCTGGTGGGATACAACCCGCATCCTGCTCCCGTTCTGGAGTGGACGCAAGCCAACTGCGCGCGCGTTATCCGAGGCAATCATGACAAGGTGGTTGCAGGCGTTGACGATCTGGAATGGTTCAATGAGGTGGCAAAAGAAGCGGCCATCTGGACCATCCGTCAGCTCGCCGCGGATCAGCTCGAATATCTTCGCCAACTGGAAAAGGGGCCCACGAAACTCGAGCATTTTCATGTCTGGCACGGGTCGCCGCGCGATGAAGATGAGTATGTGACCACAAAGACCAGCGCGACGCCGAGCTTCTCGTTTTTCGAACTGCCTCTGGCCTTCTTCGGCCATACCCATTTGCAAGGCGGATTTTTCTCAACGCGTGGCAAGATCGGCGTAATTCCGGCCGTTCGTAAAAAGGAAAAAGAAGCCGTCGTGGCGCTGGAGCCGGATGTGCTGTACATGGTGAACCCGGGCTCAGTGGGGCAGCCGCGCGACGGCGACCCGCGCGCCGCATACGCCCTCTACAACCCGGGGCAGAAGATCGTGAAATTGCGACGCGCCGAGTATCCCATCCAAAAGACAGCCGACGACATCACGCAGGCAGGCTTACCGGGCGTGCTGGCGCTGCGCTTGTTCCGGGGGATGTGAATTTAATCACCTCGGGATCGCCAGTAGCCCGGACGTCTGCGGCCGTGAGCTACGCGAGAACTTGGATGCCGTCCTGCAGGGTGCGGTAGATCACCAGGTACGGGAAGCGGGAAGAGGAATCCGCCTTTCGCCATCAAACCTCGGCCAGCGATCCGGAGCTTCTGTAATTGCGGCAACCGCGATCTCCAACTCTTCGACGAATCGTTCGGCTGCGCGGAGGCTGCGTTTGGCATACCAGAGAACCGCGGCCTCTGCCTCTTGCGCCGCTTCGGGATGAAACCCTACCAGGGCATTTACCTCCGGATTTGGCCAGTCAGCCGCGTGCGAACTTCTGGCCACGGCACGGCTTGAACAATGCCCGAATCCAACTCCGAAATACGCTTCCGGACTTCCTCGCGCCAGTTGTACTCTGCCTGCTCGTCCACTTCAAGATCGAGGCTATCGAGCAGGGAATCGGCCAGGGCGGCACGGGCATCTGGAGGAAGAGCGAGCGCTTGATCGAGAACCTTGCTTGCCTGTTTGTCCATGATTCGATTCTAGGCGATTGCTACGTTGCATTCTTCCTTCGCAATTCCCGCTCTTTCATCATCATGAAGAAGATGGGCACCAGGATAAGCACGTGAATCGCCGACGTGACCATGCCCCCAACAATGGGGGCTGCGATCGGCTTCATGACATCGGAGCCGATTCCTGATGCCCAGAGGATGGGAGCGAGGCTGGCAATCACCGTAATCACCGTCATCAGCTTGGGACGAAGGCGTTGGACTGCGCCGTCAATGACGGCCGCTTCCAGATCGTCGCTCGTCATCGGACTCCCCGAAGCGGCTCGCCGATCCACAGCCTCGTGAAGATATACCACCATCACGACGCCGGTTTCAATCGCGATTCCGAACAGCGCGATATATCCCACCCACGCCGCGACGCTGAAATTGAAGCCCAGCAGCCATTGCAGCAACAATCCGCCTGTGAGCGCATATGCCGTGGGGATGATCAAGACAACCGTTTCCGCGACGGAGTGAAACACCGTGTAGAGCAGCAGAAATATGACGAAGAAAACCACCGGCAAGATGAGCTTCAGCCGCTGCTCAGCGCGAAGTTGAAATTCGTATTCGCCGGACCAGTTGAAGGAGTAGCCGGGGGGCAGCCGGAGTTTAGCGGCGAACTGCCGATCCGCGGCGGCTACAAAGCCGCCGTAATCCGTATTCTTCAAATCGATGTAGATGTATCCGGTCAATGCGCCGTTCTCGTCGCGAATCATGGACGGCCCGCGCGCGAATGCAACCCGGGCGACTTCTCCTAGCGGAATCTGCGCGCCCGAAGGCGTGTCCAGCAGGACACCTTGCATCTTCTGGGTCGTATCGCGAAAACCGCGCTGGTAACGCACCGCGATCGGATACCGCTCGCGCCCTTCGATGTTTACCGCGATGGCTTTCCCGCCTATGCCGGAAGCAATGGCGCGCTGAATATCTTCTACTGTCAAGCCGTATTTGGCGGCTTCCGCGCGATTCGGTTCAATATCGATGTAGAAACCTTGCGCGGCTTTTTCGGCGTAGACAGACCGCACTTGCGGCATGGTTGTCAAAACAGCCTGCACTTGGGACGCGGCTTTCTGGATGCCGTCAATGCTGGGGCCTTGGACCTTCACGCCCAAAGGCGTCTTGATGCCGGTCAGTTCCATGTCGAGCCGATTTTCGACAGGCATGGTCCAGGTGTTCGATAGGCCCGGAAATTGCAGCTTCCGATCCATTTCCTGGATCAGCTTGTCGTAGGTCATGCCCGCGCGCCAGGCTTGCCGCGGTTTCAACATGAGCGTCGTATCGAACATATCGAGCGGCGCATTGTCCGTTGCGCTGTCGGAACGGCCAACGGAGCCGAACACGCTGAGCACTTCCGGAAAGGTCCGCAAGATCCGATCCTGTTCGCCGAGTAGCGCGGTGGCTTGCTGGATAGAGATGCCGGGCAGGGCCGTCGGCATATAAAGCGCAGAGCCTTCAAAGAGCGGAGGCATGAACTGGCTGCCCAGACGAAAGGCAAGCGGGATAGTCGCCGCCAGAAAGGCGACATTGAGAAGCACGGCAAGTGCGCGGTGGCGCAAACAGAAGCGAAGCACCGGCAAATACAGCGCCTGCGTGAGGCGCGAGAGTGGATTGGCCGGCTCGGGCCGGAGCCGGCCCCGAATCAGCAGCGTCATCAAGACGGGCACGAGTGTAATGGCAAGAACCGAGGAAGATGCGACAGCAAGCGTCTTCGTCCATGCCAGCGGCCGGAACATGCGCCCTTCCTGCGCTTCCAGCAGGAACACAGGCAGGAATGAGACCACAATAATCAGAAGCGAAAAGAACAAAGCCGGACCAACTTGCTTTGCCGCATCGAGCAACAGCTTGTGCCGGATTGCCTTCGAGATTGGCCCGCGATGGTCCACCTGGTATTCCGAAACATGCCGGTAGCCGTTTTCGACCATCACGATGGCCGCATCGACCAGAACTCCGATTGCAAGCGCCAGCCCGCCCAAAGACATGATGTTCGAAGTGACTCCGAGGAGATAAATCGGAATGAACGAGATGAGAACCGCAAGCGGCAAAGCCAGAATCACGATTAAGGCGGAGCGGAAATGAAACAGAAAGATGAGAACAACGACACTGACGATGACCGCTTCTTCGATGAGATCGCGCTCCAGAGTAGAGATTGACTCGCGGATCAGATCTGAACGGTCATATCCGGGCATGATTTCCACTCCGGCGGGCAGCGATGGCGCAATCTCTTTGAGTTTCCTTTTCACTCCGTCGATCACGCGCAGCGCGTTCTGCCCCTGGCGCATCACGACTATGCCGCCGACGGTTTCGCCTTCGCCATTCCATTCGGCAGCGCCTTCGCGGGTATCGGGAACGAAATTAACGAATCCGAGATCGCGAACCAGAACAGGCGTTCCGTTATGGCTTCCCACTGCGACCATACCCAAATCGCTCAGCGAACGGAGATAGCCGAGCCCGCGAATCATATAACGCGCGCCGCTTAGATCAAGAACGCGGCCTCCTACTTCATTGGTGCTGGCTTTTACGCGATCGATAACGGTGGAGAGCGGAATCTTGTAAGCAAGCAGTTTGGCGGGATCAAGCTGAACTTCGTACTGGCGCACAAAACCGCCAATGCTGGCGACTTCCGCCACGCCGGGTACTGTTTCGAGCGCGTATCGCAAATGCCAGTCCTGCAGAGAGCGGAGGTCGGCTAGGCTCCGCGTGTGTGCTCTATCGACGATCGCGTATTCATATACCCAGCCCGCGCCTGTGGCATCGGGACCGATCACCGGATGGACGTCCGCAGGCAAGCGCCCGCCGATTTGCTGCAGATACTCCAGAACGCGCGAGCGCGCCCAGTAAAGGTCCGTTCCATCGTCGAAGATGACGTAGACGTACGAATCGCCGAACATGGTTTGGGCTCGTACCGCTTTCACGCGAGGGCCGGCCAGAAGACTGGTCACAATTGGATACGTGACCTGGTCTTCGATAATGCCGGGCGGCTGACCATTCCACGGAGTATGGACGATGACCTGAACGTCGGAGATATCGGGCAAGGCGTCCAGCGGAATTCGAGTAAGGCACCAAAACCCGGCGAGCGCGAGAAATGCCGTGGCGGTGAAAACCAGGAAGCGATTGCGGGAACAGATTTCGATGATGCGCGAGAGCACTTACATACCTCCCGTTGCATTGACCCGAATCTGTTTAGCGCCAACTGTATTTCCACCCTTCTGAACGAAGATGCTCACCTGCCAAGTTCCTCCGCTTGGCAGCGCACCTGAGCCCTGATACAAGCCAGCGCCCTGGTCCATAAGCTGCGGTTTTACGGACATGGCCGCCATTCCCATGCCCGGCATGGCAGGCATGAAAAACGTAAGCGAGACGGCGGCTCCGGTTAAAGGCTTGCCATCGGGCCCGGTGACCTTCACGCGAAAAATATTGTTTCCCTTTCTCGGGGGATTCGGATCGGATGAAAAGTCGATCTTCGCTTGCGTTGCTGCTGCGGGCTGGGGAGTCGCAGCGCTCACGCCCGGCGGAGGCGGCGTAAACGAACCTGCAGCAGCTTGCAACTGGCTTTCGGAATCGATCAGGAAATTAGCGGAAGTAACAATCCGCTGATGCGCGGTAAGGCCCTTCACGATAACCAGGTCATCGCCCGAGCGCGCGCCGGTAACGATTTCCCTGGGCTCAATTCGTCCGTCGTCCTGATAAAGAAACGCCAGCTCTCGCGTGCCGGATCGCAGAATCGCGGAGGCAGGCGCAACGAGCTGCCGGCCGAGATTCGTCTTCAGATCCACATTGACGAACATGCCAGGCTTCAGCTTCAGATTCGGATTTGCGATCTCAAGCCGGACACGCACCGTGCGGGTTGCAACGTCGACTTGCGGCAAAATGCTTTCGATGCGGCCGGAAAAGATACGGTTCGGATAGGCATCCACCATAATCCGGGCCTGATCGCCTGGCTTCAGGCTGCTGACGTCATCCTGGAAGACCTGCGCGTAAACCCAGATACGGGATAGATCGGCAACGGAGTACAGACGCGTGGCAGGCTGGATGTAGAGATTCGGAAGGGCGCTACGCTCGATGATGTAGCCCGAAACGGGGGAGTTGATGACGAGATCCGAAATAGGAGTGCCCGTTTTCCTGACGGATGCGATCTGTGCTTCCGGCATGTCCCACTGGCGAAGGCGCGCCTCCGCAGCCGCTCTCAAGGCTTCAGCGCCAGAAGCAACTCCATCGACGGTGCTGCCGCCGAGGAGCTTTTGATTGCGGAGCGCGATCAGATACTCGTTTTGCGTTGCCACCAGTTCGGGACTGTAGATCGTAAACAAGGGGTCACCCTTGTGAACGTATTGATACGTTGCGTTCACGAAGACCTGGCGGATATATCCCGAAAACCGGACTTGAACATAGGAGATTAAACGCTCATCGATATCAACCGTTCCGGTCGCACGGATCTCATTGTGGATCTGCTTCCACTCCACGGTTCCGGTTTGCACGCCGATGCTCTGCATGCGTTCCGGAGTGAGTTGAATTGGGGTTAACGGCGGCTGTTGCGCAGCAGCCGGCACACTGGACGTTGCGGGTGACGCTGTACCGACGGCGGCGGGCTGCACGGTGATTGAGGGCGACGCTTGGCGTTTTGCGGGTCGCGAATAGTAGAAGTACAGGCCCGCGCCCGCGGCGATGAGCGCAAACCAAACCAGCGAGGTAAGCAGAATATATTTCTTCATCGCAGTTCGGCTCCCGTCAAAGTTTCAAGCTGGATGATGGCTATCTCATGATCGAGAAGAACGCGTTCGTATTGCCGGTGCAGTTGCAGCATTTCATCGAACGACTCCAGCGCGGAACTGGCCTGTTGTTTACCCGACGCGTATTCCGTCAAAACCGCATGGAACCCGGCTTCTGCCTGCGGGATCACGCCTTGGTTGTAATCGGCCATCAAATCGGCCGTGCTGGTCGCAGCGGCAAATTCCTTCTGAACGCTCGCTAGCTGCTGCTGGAGTTGCGCGTCCAGGCGCGCCTGCGCGCTTTTCACGGACTCGGCAGCCTGCTCAATCTGCGCGCTCACACGCTGACGCCGTGGGAGGATCAGATTGAATGTCAGCATGTAGTAGGCGGGAAAATCATCGCCAGTTCGCTGGTACATGTAGCCGATGCTGAAATCGGGTTTGCCCGCCCGCGCCGCAGATTGTACCTCTGCTTTCTGCTTCTCGATTGCATTCAAATCGACCTGCACTTCCGGGTTTTGCTTGCGTGCCAGCTCCAGCAGCTCGCGCGAATCGTAGCCGAGAGTGGTTGGCCGCAAATCTTCGGCCACGATGTCTTCGGAATCCTGAGGACGATGGAGAGCCTGCTTGAGATCCGCCTGGGCCTGAGCCACGTCCTCGCGACGTGCTGTGATCTCGGTGAGCAGCCTGGTCCGCTCGAGCTGTGCCTTCAAAACATCAGCCTGATTTCCCTGCCCGGTGCTGTAGCGGGATAGTTCCGTTTCGATCATCTGGCCCAAGGTTGCCCGGCTGTCTTCGAACAGCTTGAGCGTGCGCTGGAGAGACGCGAGCCGCACATACGCCAGCTTCACCTGCTGGGCGATGGAAGCCCTGACAACGCCGATTTGCGCGTGCTCGACATCTGCCTCGCGATCGGCCGCTTGCCCTTTGAGGCCGAGCTTCCCCGGATAGGGCAACTCCTGCGACGCGCCAATCCCGACGTAGGCGAAGTTGCTGGAATTGAAGCCCGCAAACGGCCGTGGGCTGCCGACGCTAAATTGCTGAAGCGTGAACTGAGGGTCGGGCAGCGCAGTCACTTGTGCGCGACTATGTGTTGCAGCGCGCCAGACATGCTGAGCGGCGCTTATTTCGGGATTGTTTCGCTCCGCTTCTGCAAGCAACTGCGCCAGCGGTGTGGGAGCTTGTGCACGCAACCCGGCGGCCATCACGACGCCGGATGCGGCAAAAAGGATCAATCGCATCAAAATACACTCCTGACATTCGAATCCGCTCGCGAAAAGCCGCGAGCAGCTACGTGTGGAACGAGAGATTCAGATGCGGAGGATGGAAGAGCTCAGACGTGAAATACGAGGAGGCGAGTCGTTCGGCTGAGCGGCCATTTGAAGATCCAGCTTCGAAATTTGGGGCGAAGCGAGCGATAGCGGGGTTATCAGCAAACTCGGCCCGGCGCTTTGGGAAACGATCTGTGCGGGGGCAAAATCGACGTGAACCGGACCCATGCTGCGGTGACAGCAGCTATGAGACGCCGGCATGTTCATAGCCCCGCATTCGCCCTGCATCCGCTGGCAGCATTCGCGCTCGGACGTACTCATCCGGGAACCGGGAAGCGCGCACGCCATAGCCGGCGCGGACAGAGAGATCAGAACGCAAATCGCGATTGCCGCTCGACAGATCAGTCCCACCTATGCATAAGATTACTGCAATTCAAATGGAACCGGGTAGCGCATGAGAAAATGTTGGTTTGCGTATTATACGTGACGGCATTTACTACGCCTGCGGTTTGGCGCTGGTGGGAATCGTTCTCTCGTATTTCCTGACGCCCTGGGCAGGCGTGCCATTCTATGTCGTTGCACTGTTCTGCCTTTATTTTTTCCGCGATCCGGAGCGCGTGGCGCCGTCCGGCGACGTCATGGTTGCGCCGGCCGACGGGAAGGTGGTCTCTATCCGTGAGCTTGGGCCCGGGGAGATGCGCATCAGCATCTTTCTCAATATCTTCGACGTGCACGTGAACCGCACGCCCATTCCGGGCCAGATTACCGGCGTGGTTTACCAGAAAGGCAAGTTTCTGGTGGCGAGCCATGAAGCGGCATCCGCGGAAAATGAGCAGAATACGCTGGTTGTGGAAGGGAACAATACGCGGGTGATCTGCCGGCAGATTGCGGGCCTGATTGCGCGCCGGATTGTCTGTTACAAGAAGGCCGGCGACGCGGTTGCGCCCGCGGAACGCATCGGCTATATCAAATTCGGGTCGCGCGTGGATGTCTTGTTCGGTCCGGAATGGACCGCTGCGGTGAAGGTGGGCGAAAGAGTGTCGGCAGGCGCAAGCGTGCTGGCCAAGCGCACGGAAACACGGGGGCCTTCTGACCGTTAGAGAGCGACTGATCGGCCCGCGAGAGGCAACCAAGCCGCGGCGCAGAGCCGCTTACGTTTTACCCAGCCTTTTCACCAGCGGAAATATCTTTCTCGGCTTCGTCGCCATCGTGCAGGCATTTGAAGGCGCCATGGCGGCAGAGGCGGGGAATCTGGGGCCGAATTCCCATTTTGCGCTGGCCGCAAAAGCGCTGGGGTGGTCGGTATTCCTGGATGGCCTGGACGGTCGCATTGCGCGCATGACGAATACGACTAGCGATTTCGGCCGGGAGCTCGATTCGCTTGCGGACGTGATTACTTTCGGAATTGCCCCAGCAGTGCTGGCATTCGTGTGGGGCGTCCATTTCGCCGTGGCGCCCGCCGAGGGGGATCTGCAGGTTCACTTGAGGCGGGCCGGTTACCTGGCCGCCTTTTTCTACTTGCTGTGCGGAGCGGTGCGGCTGGCCCGGTTCAACGTGCAGAAGAATCCAGTGCCGAAGAATCCAGGACGTCTGGATCACAAGTATTTCGTTGGCATGCCGATTCCGGCCGGGGCGGGGTTCATTGCGGCGGTGGTGTTCATGGATGCATCGCCGGTTCGATCCTTCGCCTTTTCCGTTGTGTGGCTGGTAGTTGTGGGCATTATCGGTCTGCTGATGGTGAGCACCTGGCGGTATCCAAGCGCCAAGCAAATTAACATTTCCAAACCCCGAACGCCTCTCATCGTATTGATCGTGGGTGGAATCGCATTTCTGATCTGGGAATGGGCGCAGCCGTTTTTGCTGGCGGCCGCATGCGCGTACGTCTCCAGTGGAATCATCATCCGGTTCGGCGGGTTGATCCGCCGCTGGCGAAGATCGCGCTCTGCCGCTCATGTGCCGGAGCGTAGGGTTGGTTAGGACAGGTTAGATGAAAATTGCAGTTATTGGCGCCGAAACGCTGCTGGGGCGTGAACTCAACGAAGTTCTGGGAGCCCGTGGGACGGGCATAGAAATCATTCCCTACGCCGCAAACGCTGAAGGCAGTTTTACAGAGGAGGAAGGTGAAGCCGTCTACGTTCAACCGCTGGAGGCTAAGGCCATTCACGACTACGCGGCACTCCTGGTTGCCGGCACGCGTGACGGCGCATTGAAGACGTATGGATTGGCGAAGGAGGCAAGCGGCCATCCGGT
>Ga0308174_10001788_pt1 | contig 10248 bp, 10 predicted proteins | sample PhyPR2_FD_203894 | JGI IMG/M metagenome (GOLD analysis project Ga0308174, IMG submission 203894) | Soil microbial communities from UC Gill Tract Community Farm, Albany, California, United States - DLSLS.P.R2 | ecosystem: Environmental > Terrestrial > Soil > Agricultural land | place: USA... | reverse complement strand
CCGATTTCAAACTGGAAATTGTTGGCGCTGAATCGGAGGCAAAGGATCGAGAATTTTCTTTTGCGAACTATTCCAACGGTTCGATGTTTCATGGTTACGCGGCCAATCTGAAGATTTACGGTCGAAGTTTCACCGAAGCAGAGGTTGCCTCGCTCGCCTCCGCGGGAGGTTTTCCTTCATGGCCGCTCCCTGAACACTCGTTCCCATGGCCGATTGCGTTTGCTGCTCTGTTGCTGGTGGGGTTGGTTGTTTTCATCTATCGCGAACGCTCGCGTCGTTCGCGGCCTTCCACCCTGCCGCAGAGAGTGTGACCACAAGTTCCTACCAGAAAATCACCGCTTCCTTCCTTGCATGCGCGCTCAACCGCACGTAAATAATCGCATGCCTTTGGAAGAACGAGTGCTGTGTTTCGAACGAAAGCTCTTCGAAGAGCTTGGCGTGTTTCAGGGGATTAACTTGCAGGTCGAAAAATACCTGCCCACCGTCACCGCACGAGCCAATCTCGTTTATCGGAACCGCAGCGAAGCCGAAAACGATCCTCGTTATAAGCAGCTTATTCCATATGTCCTTATCATGTGCGGGGATCGGATCCTGCGCTATCGCCGTGGAAAAGCCGGGGGCGAAACGCGTTTGCACGGTCTTTACTCGGTGGGTGTCGGCGGGCACATATCCGAAGAAGACCATGGCCTTTTCTCCAAAGACGTCGGTTACGAGGATGGCATGCGCCGCGAACTCCGCGAAGAAGTCGAAGTGCACGACTTTAAAGAAGCCAGTGTTGCCCTGCTGAATGACGACAGCTCAGACGTTGGCAAAGTCCACTTCGGCGTAGTACATATCATGCAGGTGCCGGATGAGACCGTTGCCAATCGTCGTAGCGGAATCGTAGCGCCGGAATTTATCCCAATCGCGGATGCCGTGAAGAATGCGTCCGCCTATGAATCCTGGTCGCGGTTTTGCCTCGAACAGCTCGATTTGCTGCTGGCTAAGGCGGCGGAGCGCGGCGTGGTTCCGTCGGTCGCGCCATAGCCAGCATCCATTCGAAAGCGCCAGAGGACTGGCGCACTCCGAGACGCTGTTACGCAAATCCAACGTGCTCGAGATTCCGCAACGTCTTGGACGGCGCCAGTCCTCTGGCGCTTTCGAGCGCGTCCGTCACCGAAGTAGATCAAATCGCTGGCGGCGCCGTTTTGACCTGCAACTTTCAACTTTCAACCTGCAACTGCTGGACGGCCCTCTCCACGCCCCGGCAATCTTCCGCTCCTCTCCAACTCCAGCAACAAACGTTTCCGCCACAGTCCTCCCCCATATCCCGTCAGCGTGCCGTCTTTGCCAATAACTCTGTGGCACGGAATCAGGATCGCGATCCGATTCATCCCGTTCGCCCTGGCCACCGCTCGCTGAGCCGTCACCTGCCCAATGCGCTCGGCCAATTGATCGTAGGAAATAGTTTGGCCAAAGGGAATGCGCCGAAGTTCCTGCCAAACCTTCTCCTGGAAGGGCGTGCCGCGCGGAACCAGAGGCAACGTGAACTCCCGAAGTTCGCCGGCAAAGTAAGCGTCCAACTGCTCGCGCAACTGGTCGAGTCGCCCATGCTGTCCCGGCACAATCGGAGATGGAAACCTGCGCCGCATCGACTCCAGATTGTGCTCCAGCATTCTCCGATCTGTATATTCGAGCAAATGGATGCCCGCATCGCTCGCGCCGGCAAGAACAGGACCGAGCGGGCTCTCCAGCATCGTAATCACAATACATTCGCCATTGCGCCGGCTTTTCCCAGGCGCTTCCCCGAAGACCCTGCTGAATGCGTCGCGGAAGCCGCTGTGCGACTCGAAACCGCTATCAAACGTGGCGTCATCGAGGCTCGCCCCCCGGCGCAACCGCATGAATGCCCCCGCCAACCGATGGCCCCGGGACCAGGCAGTGAAGCTCATTCCATAATGCTGCTGGAACCATCGCCGGGCGCGCTCGGGTGTGACTCCGAGGGCCTTGAGGTCACCCGCCTTGAATCGCGCATCAGGTTCGGCCTCGACTCGAGCAATTAAATCCTGCGCCCAATTGGGTGGTTTGCCATTCGCCTCAAGCGGATGACACCGTTTGCAAGGCCGATACCCGGCAAACAGGCACTCCTTCACCGAAGCAAAAAACTCGACGTTTTCGAGATTCGGGCGAGACGGGCAGGATGGACGGCAGAAAATTCCCGTAGTTTTTACCGCCACATAAAACACGCCATCAAAGGTGGCATCTTTCTGTTCAAACGCGCGTTCCATTCCACCCCGCGAGGGCAACACTGGTAATAATTCATTCGTCATCACGATTACAATTTAACATCGCCCGCTACCGAAAAAACGACGTCGTCTTCCGGACGCATTGTACGGGACGAGGTGACGAGCCCAGCGAGCGCCAAGTGTACTGTTGGACTCGTTACGTTGTTCCCTACAAGATCTGTTCACTTCTGTTCATCCGTCACGACCCACCGATACCTGCGCTTCCGCCGTGAGCCGCGCTCGTACGCCGGTTCGTCTCGCGGGACGGGCACTTCGTCGATGAACATCGCTCCAAGGCGTTCGATTGTCCTTTTCGAACCGAAATTGTCCGGGTCGCAAGTTATAATCACATCAGGATAAATCTGGCGCACCAGAGGAGCGATCGCTTTACAAGCCTGGAACGCAAAGCGCCGTCCGCGAAACCGCTCAAGAACCTCATAGCCGATGTGGCCGGCAAACATGTGAATGTGAACGCTGTCCCCGATACGAAAATTGATGTGACCAGCATCCGACCCGTCCGGAGCCAGGATGCGGTAACTATAAAACGGAGCGTACCCTCGCTTTTCATCGCCCGGACTAATGCGAACGAACTGCAGCCGCACATCACCAAAAGATAGTGTCTCAGGTGCCGGCGGTAGCGTGGTCTCCCCTGCTGTATCCATTGAGTTACACCGTTAAAAGGTTACAACGTTACAAGGTCACCAGGTTACATAGTTCGAATGTGGAAAACACCGCTCCGACCGATGTAACTCTTGTAACCTATGTAACTCATGTAACTTCTGACCGATTTCAGAACTGATCTTCCTTTTCTTTGAACAAAACGTTGAAGGTCGTCATCGACCCATAACAGCGCGTGATATATTGCTGCATTTCAATCTTTTCTCCATCGCTCAATTTCTCATGAGCGTTGATTTTCTGTTCAAGAACGCGCAGCTGATTTCGCATGCCGACCACCTTGTGAAAGAACGTTTCCAGCGGAACTTCTTTCGTTTGCAGCGCAGGGTCCGCCGGATGCATCACGAGCTTCCCGCCATGCCAGCGACCACCCAGCTTTTCAATGACCGAGTCGGGCCTTTCCAAACCGAGTTTTTGAATCGTGGCATCCACGGTTTGCTGGACGAATTGCGCGAGCGGCACCTCCAGGCCCCGCACACCTACTTGTGGCTCGGCCGGTTCCAGGCCGCTGGGTTCCGGCGCCACCGTCCGTTTCCCGTCGTCAAATTGAATATCCGCCGTGGCCTCGGCAATCGTCTTTACCACGCCCACGCCGTACTGCGGGTGGCGCACCTTCATCCCGACATGTAGTCCTTCAATTTTCATCCCGAGGAAATTAAATCAACCTTGGACGCAAATAAATAGAAGAGTAAACTGCGCACTAAGATAACCAACCATGAATCCAGGAAAACTGATTACCTTCGTTGCCACCCGCAAACCCTCGGAAGCCAGGGAGTTTTACGAGCGGACCCTCGGCCTGAAGCTCATTTCCGACGACCTATTCGCGATTGTTTTCGATGCGGATGGCTCAATGCTGCGGGTACAGAAGGTCCAGGAACTATCGCCCGCAAGGCATACCGCTGTAGGGTGGGCAGTTGAAAGCATAGATGCGGCCGGCTCTCGTCTCTCGAAAACAGGAGTAAAATTCGAGCGCTTTCCCGGCCTCGAGCAGGACGGCCTTGGAATTTGGCAATCGCCTTCGGGAGCAAGGGTTGCCTGGTTCAGAGATCCGGATGAAAACATCCTTTCCCTCACTCAATTTGCCTAGTGCGGAACTTCAATCCCGGTTTTTAGAGGCGATCGAGAGCGGGGACATTATTCAGGTAAGGTTCCTGCTTGCCGAGGGCGCAGAATTGCATCCAGCAAATTGGGATGGCCGGACCTGGACTCCGCTGATGGCCGCCCACAATCACCCGGACGTGCTTCGCGAACTGCTTGATGCCGGGGCCGAGGTCAACACGCTTACGACACTGTCCGAAATGGTGTCACCCGTTAGCGGCAGGAAAATCACCGTTGGCGGAGAAACAGCCCTCCATCTCGCGGTCAAAGCCAACAACGCTGATTCAGTGAGGCTGCTGGTGCAAGCAGGCGCAGATATCGAGGCGGGCGCGGAGCGTGGCGCTGCACCGCTCGACGTAGCGGTGCGAACGGGGACGTTGAACGCCTCCGCTGAAGCTCTCATCGCGGCTGGCGCGAAGCTCACCCCCACCCGGCTCGAATTGTTGCACATGGGAGCCTTGGAGCCGGAAGCCAATTTGGACCAGTATTTATCGATGCGCGCTTCGGCTGGCAATAGCACAATAAAGCCGGCGCCGGGGCCAGCCAAACTGCAACCGGCTCCCGAGCCGCCCCGCGTGGCTCCCGGTGAGGTGAATTGCCCGCACTGCCATGCTCCCCTTTATAGCCGCCGGCCGAAATTATGCGGTAGTTGCGGCAAAGTGCTTCCGGCAGAGTTGGTGCTTTCCGATGAGCAGGCAAAAGCGCTGGAGGACCAACGACAATGGGCTCGGGAACTGGCCGAGGCCTTTGATACTACGGGCGATCGCGGTGTCGTTCGGTCAACGAACGTTGCAACTGGGCTCGGTTCGGCAGTTCAAACAATTGCCACCTCCAAAAACGTTGCGCCAGTGTCCTGCGCGGAAGAATTTCGCAAGCGACCGCGTCCCTTCTTTTGGTTCCTGCTGATCGGCCAGATGCTCCTGATAACAGCCATGGCCTTCACCATCGAACTGCCGGTCTCATCTTGGGTTGGGATTCTGATTATTCTCGCTCCGGCTACTTTTATTACGTGGAAACGGTCAACTCCCGTTTGCCCGAACTGCAGGCAGAACATTCGATTTTGCGCTGCCGAGTTTTGCCACCGTTGCGGTCGGCCGCTACGCCATGGTCGTTGCAATTCGTGTGGCGTTGATAATACCTGGACCGGCCTTCTAATTGCGTTCAGACATCGAGGAAATTGGTCGTGGATAGTTCATTGCCCGGGCTGCGGCGCGTTTCTGGACACTATGGTTTCTCGTTGGCACTCGAAATAGACCGCGCTCCGCCTCACCCGAAAACTATCCGGCAAACAATCACGGAAGCGATCACCCCTGCCAAATCCGCGCTCAACCCGGCAAGCAAGGCATACCGGGTTTTCTTGATGCCCACCGAACCAAAATACACTGCGAGAACGTAAAAAGTTGTTTCAGTGCTGCCATAAACAGTTCCTGCCATTCGCGAAATCAGGCTGTCTGGACCGAAGTGCTGAACCAACTCGCTGAAGACTCCCAATGAACCGCTCCCGCTCAATGGACGCATGAGCACCAGAGGAAGCAGGTCTGGCGGGAGACCAATTATTCGCATCGCTGGAGCCAGTACCGTGCTCAACATGTCTATTCCACCCGCCGCTCGAAACATTCCAATCGCGACCAGGATCGCCACCAGATAAGGAATGATGCGCAAAGCAACGTCGAAGCCTTCTTTCGCTCCCTCCACAAATTCCTCATATACCTTCACGCGCCGCAGCATGGCGTAGAGCGGAAACATCGAGAGCAGCAGTGGGATGGAAATGATCGATATCTCGTTCACGATTCGAATGAAAACACTTTTCGTCGCGACGTCGGCAGGCATTGGAGCGTTCACTACCGCCGGGAATGCAAGCCGCATGAAAAGGTAAATGAAGAAAAGACCAAAGGCAGCCAGTAACAGCACACCCCAGGGCTCAAGTGGTCGCAAGCTCGCGGCCTCCTTTATCACGGTTATTTCTGGTGTTGAGGCAGCCGTGGTCGCGCTTGTTCCAGTGTGATCTTGGACCCCCGGGGCGTCGGTAGCCGCCTCCGGTCGAAGTCGGAACAGCGGAACCTTTGCCAGTATCTTAGCCACGGTCACCGCAACTACCGCCGCGCACATTGTCGCCAGAAGTGCTGTTCCCACAATGGCGCTCGGGTTTGTGGATTTGGCCGCCGCAAGAATAGCGATTGCGGTAACCGGGATCAACTGAACCGAACCCGTGTTCAACGCCAGAAAAGTGCACATCGCATCTGTAGCGGTGCCCGGACGCGGATTCAACGATTCCAGGTCTTTCATGGCTCGCAACCCGAGTGGGGTCGCAGCATTACCAAGGCCGAGCATGTTTGCCGCAAGGTTCATCAACATTGAGCCCATGGCTGGATGCTCCACCGGCACGTCGGGAAACAAGAACCTCATAATGGGCCGCATTGCCCGCGCAAATAGAGAAACCAGCCCGGACCTCTCTGCCAAGCGCATGATCCCCAACCACAACGCCATAATTCCCACCAGCGGCAACGCGATTTTCAGCACGGACGTCTCCGCCATCTCGAAAGCTTTATCCGCGACCTCCTTGAGATGCTCCGTGCAGCCTCCAATGACTACTGCCGCCATTAGCAATGCCAGCCAGATGTAATTGAGCATGAGGGGCTAGACCCTATTCAAGTTCTAACGTTTGACTGTACTAATCATCGTCATCGCTGCTCGCCGCTTTTTTCTTTTTTTTGCCGTTCTTCCTGGTGGCGAGTTGGTCTCCGCTGGGTTTTTGCTCGCCCGGGTAAACGACGCCCAGATTCTGACTTTGCTGCTTGGGACCACCAGGAACCCAGGCATTAACATCTCCCGTGTCCGTCTTCGAGTACCATGAGTCCCCGTATTGTTTCATTATGTCCGCCAGGCGGGAATCGTATCCCTTCACTTCAGCAGATTTCGACTGCACCAGGTTGTTGGTTTCCCATGGGTCGCGCGCCAAATCGTAGAGTAGCCAGGGTTGGTCCGAGATTCGGGCATACATATAGTCTTTCGTTCGAAATGCCCGCCAACCGGGCCAGGGAACGTAAGCGTAAGGCATTTCCATATAGACATAGTCGCGCGGAGCACTCTGCGTTTTACCAACAAACAACTGCGAGAAATCCATGCCATCCAGGTTCTCCGGCGCTTTCACGCGAGCCAGTGCCGCCAGCGTAGGATAAATATCTGCAGAACCAAACGGGTCAGCCAGCCCGCGGCCTGCGGGAATCGCTTTCGGGTAACGAATCAGGAACGGCACGCGCGCCGATTCTTCGTACGGCCAGCGTTTGGCCTTATAGCCTTGCGAGCCAATCATATCGCCGTGGTCCGATGAAAACACAACAATCGTGTCGTCGGCCACGCCTGCATCGTCGAGGGCACGAAGCAACCGCGCGAATTGCCGGTCCACTCCCTCGATCATCCCATAGTATCCGGGCAAAGCCCTCTCAGCAAAGCGTTGCGGCTCGCCCCGGGGGACATTAGGAGGCAGCTTCACGTTTTTAAAACCATCCCGTAATTCCTGCGGCGGATCATACGGCGAGTGCGGCCAAATCCAGGAAACGAACAGCATCCAGGGCGCGTCGCCTTTGCTCTTCTCCTTAATAAACTTCAGAGCAATATCCGTCGTGGGCGCGGGGTCTCGTCCAAAATGATACACGCCATATTCAGTATCGGGCGCCGGGAAGCCCCAGGTCGGGTCCGTCTTTTTATTCGCCCGGCCCAAATGCCATTTACCGACGTAGCCCATTTCGTAGCCTGCGTCTTTGAAGCTTTCTCCAAGGCATTTCACCGTTGGTTTGAATTCGCAGCCGTTGCTCAACATTCCGTTATGATGCGCAAACTGCCCGCTCATCAGTGATGCCCGGTAAGGACAACAAACTGGCGTGCTGGAAATACACGCATCCAGGCGCAGGCCTTCCGAGGCGAACTTATCGAGCGTCGGCGTCTTCGCGTTCTGGTCGGCATAACAGCCCATCGAAAACGCACGCTCCATATCCGCAATCACATAGAGCACGTTGGGGCGCGTTTTGGTGGCGTTCTCGGCAGCTTGAATGCCAGGAAAAGAAATCAGGACGAAAACCAGCGCGAAGAAAAGTTTTTGTGCCATACGCTGGAAAAGTGTGCCTCCAACGAACCCTCTGGTGCAATGGCAAAGCGCCCCCGCTTACTCCATCACCGTCTCCAATGGCAAATCCGGATCGAGCTTATGCGCCGTCAACCATTCGCGATTAAACAGCTTCGACATATAACGCACGCCCGAGTCGCACAGAATCGTCACGATAACCTGACCAGGACCCCGTTCACGCGCCAGCCGAACGGCTCCCGCCAAATTTATCCCCGTGGAAAGACCAACGAAAATGCCTTCCTCGTGCAGCAAATGATGAATAATCGTCAGCGCCGGCTGGTCGGGGATCCGATAAGCCTCATCCGCAGAGATGCCCTCCACAATTTTCGTAACTCGGACCGAGCCGATCCCTTCCGCGAACGATTCCCCGTCCTTGGTATCGAGGTTGCCGTGCTTGACCCAGGACCACATTCCCGCGCCGTAGGGATCCGCACAGACACCAAGCACCTTCGCGTTGCGCTCTTTTAGAAAACGACGTGTTCCAGCCAGAGTCCCGCCGGTTCCGATCGATGAGACGAAAGCGGTCACCTCGCCCCCGGTTTGTTCCCAGATTTCCGGGCCTGTGGTTTTGTAGTGGGCGGCGGGATTAGCCGAATTATTGAATTGGTCGGCCCAAAACCAACCATTCTCAGCAGCCAGCCGTTCAGCTTGCCGATTATAATTCCCGGGATCGCTGAATGGCTTTTCAGGGACAGTGATTACACGGGAACTGATAACGCGGAGCAGTTGGATTTTTTCAGCCGCCTGCGTTTCGGGAATGACAATAACGGTTGGATACCCCCTGCTCGCCCCGACCAGCGCCAGCCCAATACCAGTATTCCCGGCGGTGCCCTCCACGATCGTTTGTCCTGGCCGCAGCTTGCCCGATGCTTCGGCCTCGGTGATGATGTTGTGCGCCGCCCGGTCCTTCACCGAGCCGCCCGGATTCATGAACTCAGCCTTCGCGAGAATTTCGCATTTGGTAAGTTCCGAAAGCTGGCGCAGGCGGATCAATGGCGTCCGACCTACGTGATGGTCTATCCCGAAGTGGGCTTGAGCCATGGTTCAGGCGGGCACGACGCCGGAAACGAATCCGTTTTAGCAGGACCGTTATGCCCCAGGTTGCGGCGTATAGCGCAGGTACGGCTTCACCGCCCGGAATCCCTGAGGGAACAATTTCGCCGCATCGGCGTCTGAGACCGACGGCGAGATAATGCAATCCTGGCCTTGCTGCCAGTCTGCCGGGGTGGCCAGCTTGTGCTTGGCCGTCAATTGAAGTGAATCGATCACTCGCAATATCTCCAGGAAATTCCGCCCAGTGCTCGCCGGATACGTCAGCATCAGTTTGATCTTTTTATCGGGTCCGATGATGAACACCGAACGCACCGTCGCTTTGTCATCCACTCCCGGATGAATCATATCGTAAGCGGTCGCGATCTCCCGTTTGTCGTCGGCGATCACCGGAAAGTTCATCATCACCCGCTGGGTTTCGTTGATGTCCTTAATCCAGCCCTGGTGCGAATTCAGCGGATCGACGCTCACCGCGATTACCTTCGTATTGCGCTTTTCGAATTCTGATTTCAGTTTCGCCACCGTGCCGAGTTCGGTAGTGCAAACCGGCGTGAAATCCGCCGGATGCGAAAACAAAACACCCCACGAATTGCCCAGCCATTGATGAAAATCAATCGTCCCTTCGGTCGTGGTTGCCGTAAAGTTTGGAGCCGTATCGCCTAATCGTATTGCCATAGCGGGCTACTTTAAGGCGAACCCGTTACTCACGCAACATCCGGTTTGGTTCAGGACCGGGACCTAAGACTTAGAACTATTCCAAATATTGACAGCCCCCGGAAAGTAGCTAAAGTTGTAAAGGCAATGAGGCTCGTTGCAAACACAAAAACTCATGACTCGCTGGACGAGCGGCTGGCGGACCGGGGACTCCGGTTCACCCCGCAACGTCGGCAGGTTTACGAAGTCCTGCTGGGCGAGCGGGACCATCCCACGGCCGAGGAAGTGTTTATTCGCGCGAAGAAGGACATGCCGGATATTTCGATGGCCACTGTTTACAATTGTCTTACGGCGCTCGTGAAATGCGGGTTGGTGCGGCAGGTA
>Ga0308174_10001787_pt1 | contig 10249 bp, 6 predicted proteins | sample PhyPR2_FD_203894 | JGI IMG/M metagenome (GOLD analysis project Ga0308174, IMG submission 203894) | Soil microbial communities from UC Gill Tract Community Farm, Albany, California, United States - DLSLS.P.R2 | ecosystem: Environmental > Terrestrial > Soil > Agricultural land | place: USA... | reverse complement strand
TCCAGTGCGTTTTGGCTGGTGAGACCGGTGTCGTACTTGTCAATCACGACATTCGGGTTGATCTGGCGCATACGGTCGGCAGCCGAATCGATTTTTCTTCGCCCGATGTCGTTGGTTCCGTGAATTACCTGCCGCTGAAGGTTGGAGGCGTCGACCACGTCGAAATCAACTATGCCGATGCGGCCAATTCCCGCAGCGGCGAGGTACAGCCCGAGCGGAGCGCCTAAGCCACCGGCTCCGATCATCGCAACCTTGGCTTGTTTCAGCTTTAGCTGGCCGTCCATGCCCACCTCGGGCAGGATGAGGTGGCGGCTGTAGCGGGCGATCTCCTCGTTGGTAAGGGCGGCAGTGGCTGGCTCGGCGATTCCACTTGCGCCTCCGGCGATGCTTGGCACGATGGAGACCGTTTCGTCGCCCTGGAGTTCGGTCTGCTCCCGATCGAGGTAGCGGATGTCCTCGTCATTGACGTAAACGTTCACGAAGCTGCGGAGCTTGCCCGCATCGTTGAACAGATTTTTCTTGATATTGGGATATTTTGCAGTGAGTTGGGAGAGCGCCTCGCCTACGGTGGCGCCCGCGATGTCCACAGAGTCCTGCAGCTCGGTGAATTGCCGCAAAGCGGTTGGAATTAAGATTTTTGCCATGATATGTCCTCGCGATCGGCCCGTGTCTGGTCCGGATCGGGTATGAAGCTATTTCCGTGATCGAATTTCCCGTTCTTAACGGAGAGTACGACAAAGGAATACCACGGACAGGAGTTTTTCAGGTCCGTGTCCGAGAAGTAGGCGTCGCAATCGGGATGCGAGTGAAAGATCCCGATCAGGTCGAGACCACGTTCGCGGGCGGCGCGGTCTGCGGCGAGCAGGTCCTCCGGTTTGATTTCGTAGTGTTCCCTTTGCTCGCGCTCAGACGAGTTCTCCAGCGGGATAGCTTCTGTAACGGTCTTGCGTTCGCCCTGCTGGTGGCCCAGCATCGCGCCGCAACATTCGTTTGGATATACGCGCTCGGCATGGAGGACCATGGCTTGCCAGGGCTTTGTTTCTATCACAATCATTCTGCTCTGTCCCATTTTCGCCCGTTGGACTTTACACTTTTGCTCCTCGGGAAGCAGAATCACCGTTGCAAAGCGCGACTAGTTGACTTATAGTACAGGCCTAAGTAATGAGTTATGTGCTGCGCTAACCCGCAGCATCGTCCTGTGGCACTGCCTCAGCGCCGGAAGCTGTACGTGCGGCTCCTGACGCTCAGCTGAACGTATGTCTGCTCAGTAGAGCAGGAGGACTTAACTGATGGCTACTACACAAACCTCTGTCGAGCACGCCGGTCCGAACGGAGCCCCTGCAGCGGCTCCGGCATTCGCACCGGAGCGGCCGAAACATCACGGAACTCTCATTCGCGGAGCCGATCTCATTCCCCGCTCCGATTTCACGGAAGGCCGCTTCGGACGTATGTTTCGAACGCTGCACCCAGCCCGTCATTCTGAAGGTGACCTTCTCAAGCTGGGCACGATGATGACCGCCGATGCCGACCCACCCACTCCCGAAGATCAGATCGACGATGAAGAGAATGTGGGCACGAAGGCCGATCCCGGTATCAGCGCGGGGTACACCTACCTGGGACAGTTTATCGACCACGACCTCACGTTCGACCCGGCCAGCAGCCTTCAGAAGCAAAACGACCCGGATGCCCTTGAGGACTTTCGCACGCCGCGATTCGATCTGGACAACGTGTATGGACGCGGGCCTGACGATCAACCGTATCTATACCGGAACAACGGTCTGCATCTGCTGCAGGGCGAGCCGCTAACAGGCAACGCTGATGGGTCACCCGTACGAGACCTCCCGCGCAATACACCTGCCGCAGGTGAGCCTGCGCGGGCCCTGATCGGGGATCCCCGCAACGATGAGAACGTGATCGTCTCGCAGTTGCAGGGCATGTTCACACGCTTCCACAACCGCATGGTGGATTTTCTACAGGAACGAAACGGAAGCACGACCTTCGAGGAGGCGCAACGGCTGGTTCGATGGCACTACCAGTGGGTTGTGCTACACGACTTCCTGCCCACCATAGCCGGCAAGCCGGTCATGGCCGCAGTGCTGCCGAGTATGAAGGCAGGAGATTCAACATTGACGAATCCTCCCAATTTGAAGTTCTATAAAGTCAAGAAGTCCGCGTTCATGCCGGTTGAGTTTTCTGTAGCCGCGTACCGGTTCGGGCATTCGATGGTCCGGCCGATTTACCGGCTCAGCAGATCGCTTCCCGGGCGGTTCGAGATTTTTTCAGCTGACCCCAACACAAGCCTCACAGGCTTCCGTGCCTTTCCTCGCAACTGGGCAATTGATTGGCCGCTGTTTTTCCGCCAAGGAAATCCGCCCGCTACAGGACCGGCACGCGTGCAGCCGGCTTACAAAATAGACACTTCGCTGGTGAATCCGTTGGGATCGCTGCCGCCTTCGGTGGGAGGCGACCACCCGTCCCTTCCGCAACGCAATTTAGTGCGAGGGCTGCGCATGGGATTGCCGTCGGGCCAGACAGTGGCGAGACACATGGGAATAGAACCGATTCCGGACGACAAGCTCAAAGTGGGGAAAGCTACGGAAGCCACTGCGGCATCGAATCCGATCCTCGGTTCCGTGTCTCCAAATTTCCGGGACAATGCGCCGCTTTGGTTTTACATTCTCGCCGAGGCGCAGCAGGCGTTCTCGAAGAATACAACGCCGATTCGCCTCGGGCCTGTGGGAGGGAGAATCGTAACCGAAGTATTTGTAGGCCTGATGTGGGAAGACCGCCATTCGTATCTGCGGCAAAAGCCCGAGTTCAAACCGTTCGACGAGTTCCTTGTCAACGGCGAATTCAACATGGCCGCTCTATTGGCGCAAGCGGCTAAGGCTTGAGACGCGGGGCTGGAAACAAGATCACAACTGCATCTTGTTTCCAGCCAACTCCTAGGGAGTGAGCTGTATCCAGGCCGCGATGGAGGGGATGCCGGCATTGTCCACGATGAACAGCATGTACCAACCGGGAGGGGCCAAGTTCGGGTTCTGAGGAACCGTTGCTGTCAAGGCACCACCAGCGCGATTGGTAATCGGCAGATCCACCAGGCGCTGGCTTCCGTCGAAAGAATGCGTCGTGACGCAGTTCCTGACCAAGCTGGCCCACCGGATGTTCGCGGCTTGCGGCGAGGTGATTTTAACAGCTTGTCCGTAGGTGCATTGCGCAGGTGCATTTGAGATTGTTGGACGAGGACCTTTGAAGAAGTAAGGCGGCCGGAAGATCTCGAGGCGCATCTCTTCTTCCGGGTCCTGGTCCCATTGGACGTGCGTGCCCCCTTCAGGATTACCGCCAGCCGCGACGACAGAGCCGTCCGGCAGCAGGATGGCTGTGGAGTGGTACAGCCGCGGCACTTGACAAGCCGCCATGGGCGTCCAGGTATCGGACGGAACATCGTAAATCTCCGGCTGCAGCCGAGCGAGCGGTTGATTTTCCTGTTTTAGCGAACCGCCAGTAACGAAGACGGTACGGTCCGGAAGCAGTACGGAGTTCAGGTGCAAACGCGGAAAGTTCAGCGCCGAGGCAGGAACGAATTTCGGGTTCGGCTGCTTGAGATCGACGACATCGACGTTATCGATGGCATCAGTCTTGTTGGGCTTGCCGGCCGGTCCGCCTCCCATGATCATGACCTTTTGATCTTGCGCGGGAGGAAGAAGTACGCTCGCAGATTGATTGCGCATGCCACCCCCGGCCATGCCGAAGACATTCGTGGTCTGCACCGGCTGGTGTGCCAAGTTTATGATGCAGGGGTCCACTTGCAGTTCATCATCCATGCGGCCACCGTCGAAGAAGATACGGCCATCCGCCAGCAGGAATAAATGCGCGTAGAGCGGCAGACCTGGGAACCCACCGTCGAAGTGCATCACCTGCCAGGTATTCGCGGCCGGATCGTAGATCTCGATCGTCGGGTTGTGCGGATTATTGAAGTCTTCGGTGAGCCCCGTGGCGGCAAGCGCACGTCCATCACCGAGTGTAATGAGCGTGGGATACCAGCGCCCGTGCGCCATGGATTTGACGAAAGTCCACTTCTGGGCCACGGAATCGAACACGCAAGCGTCGTTTCGTCCGGTGAACGGATTGTAGTGTCCGGTGCCGCCAGCCGAAAGCAGACGACCATCGGCTAAGAAGGTATCACCACCACAGAAAAAATCATAGGGACGATTATTGGGCGCCGTCAGGGTTGGCGGATGGAAAAAGTTGTTGGGCGGAGGCGCCTCGCGAGTCCAAACCACACTTGTGAAGATGCCCTTGTTAATATCCCCAAACTCCGGCGCATTGAAGCGTGTGGCGCTGCTTCCGGACCCGGCGAAGAACAGTACTTTCCCTTTCGGAAGCAAGGCCGCATGTACGGCAAGAACTCCGGAATGGAATGGGAGAAGCTCCCACTGGCCATCTCGAGCGGGATCCACATCAAGCGGCAACACGCGATAGAATCCCGCGTTCTGGCCGGGCGGGTTATCGACCATCATTGCCAGTAGCCCCGGCTTTCCGTTGCGATGCATGGCAGCGATTCCCCCGCCCTGGTTTTCCCAGGAGAACCACGCTGGAACGCCGTGCCAAAGGCTCCAGCCCGCTACATTGCCGTTGATATCGACGTTGTGAGCGATCTTATAGAAAGCCTGGTTTTGTTCGATCGCGTTGTCGATTTGGAAGAAGAGAAGGTCAAGCTTCCCATCGTTATCGACGTCCATCGCGGCGACGGCTGCGCCCTGATTCTCCCAGGAGAACCAGTCGTCAACATCGATCCACGGTGTCCAGCCACCGGTCACATTGCCATTGGCATCGAGCTTTCTCCCGATGCGGAAGAGGCCCCGGTTCTGCCCGGGCGGATTATCCACCATCAATACAATGAGTTCAGGATTGCCGTCCCCGTCCAGATCGGCTACCGTGATTCCCCCGAACTGGTTTTCAAATGAGAACCAATCGGGGATCGGGATCCAGGGACCCCAGCCGCCGGTGACGTTGCCATCTCCGTCCAGCTTTTTTCCGACCCGATAGAGCCCCTGGTTCTGGCCCGGCGGGTTGTCGATCATGAAGACGAGCAGATCCTGTTTGCCGTCTTTGTCCAGATCGAATACGGCAACATCGGCGCCCTGATTCTCAAAGGAGAACCAATCGGGTACATCGATCCATGGCGACCAACCGTCAGCCGGGTTACCGTTCGCATCGATGTTGCGGGCAACGCGATAGATACCCCGATTTTGGCCATCGGGGCTGTCGACCGTGATAACGACCAGATCCTGCCTTGCCTGACCTGTCAGATCGGCTACCGCCACGCCAGCACCGGCATTCTCGAATGAGAACCAATCGGGTACTGGCACAAAACCCTTCGGCATCGACGTGCCTCCTAGCTGGAATCTGTCAACAGTAGATGAAGTGTATCCGCAGTAGTTCTCAGGATGCAAGAGAAAACTTTTCAGGTTGCCGGTACAGAGACCGGGTTCAGCCGCGATAGTCACCGCATGTTTCGTGATTTGAGAGTTTCCTGCTTGCGCCGGGCGGGTTGCTGAAACCGGGAACTTTCCCGAGAAAACTACGTCTAAGCGGCGAGACGTTTATGGAAACTCTTCTCCGCGATCTTCGTCACGCGCTACGGATGTTCCGGCAAGGCGGTGGTTCGTTCACGATCACTGCGGTAATTGCCCTCGCTCTGGGAATCGGAGCGAATACCGCGATCTTTTCTCTGGTAAACACGGTGCTGCTAAAAGAGCCGCCGTTCCCAAGAGCCGACCGGATCGTGATGTTGGAAACAAAGACGCCGCAGGGCAGCTTCCCGGGGGCGTCCCCGGCAAAGTTCGCGCATTGGGCGCAGCAGACCGAAGTGCTGGAAGACGTTTCGGCGTTCGGCGGCGGGGTTTTGAACTGGACGGGCGGCACGTTTCCGCAGCAACTTCGATCGGCACGCGTCAGTTCGGGGTACTTTCGGCTGTTCGGCGTGCCAGTGATTCTGGGGCGCGCATTTACAGCGCAGGAAGATACAGCGGGAGCTTCCCCGGTGGTCGTCATCAGCGAGGACCTGTGGCGGAGCCACTTTGGAAGCGATCCGAAGATCGCCGGCAGAACGATGGCGTTGGGAGGCGAGCCGCACGTCATCACAGGCGTGGTTTCCAAGAAGTTTGATTTCCAGGACTTCGGACCAGCGCCTCAGGTGTGGGTGCCATTTCAACTGGACCCGAACACGCAGGACCAGGGCCACTACTTCCGGGCAGCGGGACGGATGAAAGACGGCGTGACCTTGCAGCAGTTGAAGGCCCGACTGGACGCATCGGCAGCCGTGTACCGCCATAAGTTTCCTAACGTGCTCGACCGAGGCGAGAGTTTTGATGCGGCCACATTAAAAGATTCGCTTGTGCAAAACGCGCGAAAGTCCGTTTGGATTTTGGCGGGTGCAGTGGGATTCGTGCTGCTGATTGCGTGCGCCAACGTAGCAAACCTGCTGCTGGCGCGGGCGGAAGCGAGGAAGCGGGAGTTAGCGATCCGGGCAGCACTGGGGGCCGGGCGGCTCCGAATCGTCCGGCAGCTGCTGACCGAGAGTTTGTTGCTGGCGAGCGCTGGAGCCGTGTTGGGGCTGGTGCTGGGCATCGCGGGTATTCGCGCTTTGCTTTCAGTGAACACGGCAGGATTACCACGCGTGGGTGTGGATGGCGCAATGGTATCGCTTGACTGGCGGGTGCTCCTGTTTACGGTCGTGCTCACGTTGCTGACGAGCCTGATGTTTGGGCTGCTGCCAGCGTGGCAGGCGGCGCGCACGGATCTGAATGCAACGATCCGAGAAGGTACCAACCGGTCAGGGAGCGGGTTTCGGCAAAACAAGGCGCGCACGGTTCTGGTGGTCAGCGAGGTTGCGCTGGCAGTGGTTCTGCTGGTAGGAGCGGGGTTGTTGATTCGAACGGCGGCGGCGATCTATGCCGTGAAGCCGGGGTTCGACACCTCGCATGTGCTGACGATGCGCATGTCGCTATCGAGCAAGGCCTACGAAACAAGTGCCGGGATCGAAAGGCTGGTGCAAGAGGGCGCGCGGCGCCTGGAGGCTTTGCCGGGAGTGGAGTTGGCAAGCGCGACGTGCTGCGTACCACTGGAGGGTGGATACGGACTGCCCTTTAAGGTTATGGGCCGTCCGCTGCAAGGCGTACCGTTTCATGGCGGAGGCGGTTGGAAGACGGTCTCGCCCGGATACTTCGAGGTGTTTCGCATCCAGATGGTTCGGGGCCGGTCGTTCACGGAACGCGACAATCATGCAGGCCCGCCGGTGGTGATCATCAACGAGGCGATGGCGAAACGCTTCTGGCCGAAAGGAGATCCGTTGCGGGACCGCATCCTGATTGGGAAAGGCGTAATGCCTCAGCTTGAGGCCGAACAACCGAGACAAATCGTGGGGATTGCGGCCAATCAACGGGACGGCGCTTTGAATCAAGATCCGCGTCCGGAGATGTACATTCCAAACGGCCAGGCAACCGATGCGATCCAAGCGCTGAACGTGAAACTAACTCCACTGGCTTGGGTGATCCGGACCCGCGGCGAACCGATGAAGATTCGCGCCGCAGCGGAGGAACAACTGCGACAAGTGAGCGGGCTGCCGGTATCGGATGTTCGCACCATGGACGAGGTCGTTTCGCGCTCTACGTCGCGGGAACGGTTCCACATGCTACTCATGAGCGTGTTCGGCGGAGTGTCGCTGCTGCTGGCGGCCATTGGGATTTACGGATTGATGGCGTATTCGGTGGAGCAGCGGACGCAGGAGATCGGAATTCGGATGGCGCTCGGCGCTGAACAGCGGGATGTGCGCTGGATGGTGATGCGCCAAGGGATGACCTTCGCTCTCGTCGGAGTGGTTTTGGGAATCGGGGGCGCGTTTGTGCTGGCAAAGCAGATCGCCAGCTTCCTGTTCGGTGTGACCCCGTGGGATCCGGTGGTGTTTGGAGCGATTCCGGTAGTGCTGCTCGCGACGGCGGTCGTGGCGGTTTGGTGGCCGGCTCTTCGGGCCACGCTGGTGGATCCGGCAACAGCGTTGCGGCAGAGTTGAAGAGCGTCGATCGCGGCTTTGCCCACTCCCGGTATCTGCCACGTTTTAGGAATTCATTCTGAAGCACTTTCTGAGTATTAGGATTCTGCTCTTGTTCTATCCGGTTATCAATATCAGACAGGCGGCCCGAAGCTTGAGCTTGTTCCGTCTGTAGTCTCGCAATCTCATACGTACGGAGGCGAGTCGATCTGAGATGGTACTAACTTGGTTCTGCTGCAACTGAACACGCAGGAGCGTGATCTGCACGCGCGAGCTAATGGCGCTGGTCCGCACTAATGCAAGCCTGAGTTGCCTCACTTCGGCGACGAGTCCCTGGAGAATTTGGGCATCGGAACTTCCTTCGATCAGAAACGGTTATGAGCGATCAGAATTATTGTCTGGAACGAGAAACCGGGCACAGCGCATAATTGAGCTGATGAACGCCAATGATCGTGCGAGAAGGCCGGGAGCCGCTGTCAACAGAAGACAGCTGCTTGCGGGGTTTGTGGCGGCTGCCGCGATGGCCCGTGCCGAGGAGCCGGTGCGCATTCCGGGAAAACGTTCGATGCTGGTTCACAACGATCGACCGGAGGACCTGGAGACCCCGCTCAGTAACTTCGATACGTGGCTGACTCCCAATGACGTGTTCTTTGTTCGCCAGCACATCCCGCGTCCTCGCGTAAACGAGAGTTCGTACCGTTTGAGTTTAGAGGGCAGAGTGAATAAGCCCTTGCAGTTGCCGCTCGCTGAGCTTCGCAGGTTGCCGCAATACAAGGTGCCCGCGACCCTGGAATGCACGGGAAACGCGCGGGGATTTTTTCGGCCTCGGGTTCCTGGGGTTCAATGGGGACGGGGCGCAATCGGGAATGCGGAGTGGTCCGGTCCGAGGCTGAGCGATGTTCTGAAGCTTGCTGGAGCGAGTGTCGATTCTGCCTACGTCACCTTTAACGGAGCGGATATCGGAGTTGCGCAGACACCCGATTTTATTCGCTCTCTCCCGATGAAGAAGGCTTTGCATCCGGCTACGTTGCTCGCGTTGAAGATGAATGGAGAGGTTCTGCCGGAGCTTCACGGTTTTCCTCTGCGTTTGATTGTTCCGGGCTGGGATGGGACAAGCTGGGTGAAATGGGTGACGACGATCTCGGTAGCGAACGAACCCAATACGGGATTTTTCATGAATCCGGCGTACCGATTTCCGGAACATGCGGTAGCACCAGGCGCGGCAGCAAATCCGGCGGACTTACAGGTGATTGAAGGGATGCCGGTGAAGTCCTTCATTACGAGCCCGACGGATCAGGAAAAGGTTCCGATGAGCGGGGCAGTGCTTCGCGGGATTGCGTGGGCCGGAGAGGAACGGATTACGAGCGTTGCAGTTTCCACCGACGGAGGAAGCCGCTGGACGGAGGCAGAGCTTTCGCCGCAGAATCTTCCGTTCGCATGGCGCTTGTGGATGCTGAAATGGCAGCCTCCGAAGACCGGCTATTACACGATTTTGTCGCGGGCCACGGACTCCGCGGGACGGGTTCAACCGATGGTAGCGACGTGGAATCCGTCCGGCTATCTGTACTCCGCCATTGACAGGATTGGCGTACTGGTGGAGAAGAGCTAATGAGGCGGGCGCGATTTCTTCTGGCACTGATATGCGGCGGATCGGCTGTGGCGGCTGACATTCCCGCGATGGATGCGGGCAAGAAGGCAGAGCAGCGGTCTTGCACTCCGTGCCACAGTTTGCGATTGATAGACTCGCAACGTCTTTCCCCGGCCGCATGGAAAAAGGAGATCAACAAGATGGTGGGATGGGGTGCCGTAGTGCCCGACCAGCAGGTGCTGTTGGATTATCTTTCGCAAGAGTATGGCGATACAAAGCCGGTGCCGGAGCCGCAACGCTCTGTTCCGGATGTGAAGCAGCCTGATAGGGTTGATAAGCCGGCCGTATCGAAATGATGAAAACGATTCTTGTTCAAGCTTCGCTGGGTTTATGTTCACTGGGCTTATCTATGGGAGTTTTGTCAGCCGCTAGTGCTCCGCATGCAGAGATCACGAATGGGCCTGTCCGGGCTCAGATCTACTTGCCCGATGCCAAAGATGGGTATTATCGCGGGACCCGCTTCGATTGGTCGGGGGTGATTCACAGTTTACAGAACCAGGGGCACGACTACTACGGGCCCTGGTATGACAGGACCGACCCCAAGGTTC
>Ga0308174_10001786_pt1 | contig 10252 bp, 8 predicted proteins | sample PhyPR2_FD_203894 | JGI IMG/M metagenome (GOLD analysis project Ga0308174, IMG submission 203894) | Soil microbial communities from UC Gill Tract Community Farm, Albany, California, United States - DLSLS.P.R2 | ecosystem: Environmental > Terrestrial > Soil > Agricultural land | place: USA... | reverse complement strand
GAAGCACGTTTCGCCGGCGGGCGACGCGTCACGAGCGCGATGGATCTGGAGATCATCCGCATGGCGCTGTCCGGCTCCGCCAACAAGCGCCTCGTCTCGTCGCTCACCGACGCCGGCGTCGCGGCGATCGGTCTGTCCGGGGAGGATGGCAGCCTGCTGACGGCGGATCCCCTCGAGCCCGAGCGTTACGGTCACGTCGGCACGCCATCAGCTGTCAACGTCGAGCTCTTGCGCCGGCTGCTGGAGGCGGGCCTGCTCCCGGTCATCTCGCCGGTGAGTCGCTCGACCGATCGTGCGCTCGGTGCTACGCTGAACGTCAACGGCGACGACGCGGCGGCCGCCATTGCCGCGGCGCTCGAGGCGGAAGAGCTGCTGCTCGTGTCGGACGTCGCGGGTGTCCTGCTCGAGGAGCAGCCCGTCGTCTCCCTCGGCCCCGACGATGCCCATCGGCTGATCGAGGACGGCACCGCCCGTGGAGGAATGGCTGCCAAGCTGCAAGCCGCGCTGTCGGCGATCGACGGCGGGGTGCAACGCGTTCGCATCTCTGACATCGCCGCGATCGCCGATGCGACGCGCGGCACGGTACTGACCCGTGAGGGGAGCATGTGCGCATGACCGCACCGACGATGAAGCCGACGACCGAGAGTTCCGCGCAGGGCACCGTATCCGCGACGCCGACTCCGGCACCGCTGGAGAGCGCGATCCTTGGTACGTACAAGCGCGCGCCGGTGGAGCTCGTGCGTGGCAGCGGCGTGTACCTCTACGACGCGGACGGGAAGGCGTACCTGGATTTCGGCAGCGGCATCGCCGTGAACTCGCTCGGCTACGATGACGCGGGGCTCAAGGCCGCGCTGCACGCCGCCGCCGAGGGGTTGATCCACACGTCCAACCTGTACCACACGGCACCGGGCGAGCGGCTCGCCGCGACGCTCGTCGCGCGCTCGTTCGCCGACAAGGTGTTCTTCTGCAACTCCGGCGCAGAGGCGAACGAAGGCGCGTTCAAGATCGCGCGCCGCTGGGCGCGCACGCAGGGCGAGGCCAAGCACGAGATCATCGCGCTGCGCGGTGCGTTCCACGGCCGCCTGTTCGGGACGCTCGCGGCGACCGATCGCCCCAACTACCGGCTCCCCTTCCGTCCGCTCGCGCCGGGCATCTCGATCTTCGAGCGCGATCTGAAGGAGCTGGATGCGGCGCTCAACGCGGATACCGTGGCGGCGGTGATCGTCGAGCCGATCCAGGGTGAGGGCGGCGTACGCGTCATCGACCACGGTTTCCTGCGCGAGCTCCGCGCGGTCACCGCGTCGCGGAACATCGCGCTCATCTTCGACGAGATTCAGTGCGGACTCGGTCGCACCGGATCGCTGTTCGCCTACGAGCAGACCGGTGTCGTTCCGGACATGGTCACCCTGGCCAAGCCGCTCGCTGGCGGGTTGCCGATGGGGGCCGTGCTGATGACGGATTCGATCGCGAGCGCCATGCAGTACGGCGACCATGGGACCACGTTCGGCGGCGGTCCCTTCGTGGCGTCCGTCGCACTGCACGTGCTCGACCGCCTGTCGGATCCGGCGCTTCTCGCACACGTGCGCGAGACCGGCGCCTGGTTCGGACACGAGCTCGGAGAGATCGCGCATCGGACGAGCCGCATCCGGCAGGTGCGCGGTACGGGCTTCATCTGGGGGCTCGACGTGATGGGGACTGCGTCGCACGTCGTGAGCGAGGCGCAGGCGAACGGCCTCCTCGTCCTCACCGCCGGCGAGTACACCGTCCGGCTGCTGCCGCCTCTCGTCGCAACCAGGGAGGAGCTCGCCCGCGGGCTGCAGATCCTCGAAGAGGTCCTCTGATGGCCCCTGACGTGTTCGTCCGTCGGGCACGTCCGCAGGACGCGGTAGCGATCTCGCGGCTGAACAACTCGTTCGCCGCAGAAGGGCAGATGCTGCTCCGCACACCGGAGATGATCTCGCTGGCCATCGACGATTACATCGTCGCGCAGGGGCCGGCCGGCGAGATCCTCGCCTGTGGCGCGCTCAAGGAGTACTCGCCGAGCGTTGCCGAGATCGCGGCGATCGCCGTCTCTCGCGACGCGCACGGGAAGGGACTCGGACGCGCGATCGTGCGGCGCGTCGAGGACCTCGCGCGCATGCGTGGCATCTACGATGTGTTTGCTCTCACGCTGCAGCCGGAGTTCTTCTCCGCCATCGGGTACGAGCGCGTCGACCGCGCGCGGTATCCCGAGAAGATCCGGCGCGACTGTCTGGCGTGCACGCGTCGCTTCGCCTGCAACGAGATCTGCTTCGCCCGCAACCTGCTCGTCGAGGACGAGACGCCGGAGGTGCCCGCCGAGCAGGTTGGTCGCGCCGGCGGCGTGGTGATCGGGTCGATCAGGCCCGCGCACGCCGCTTAGATTTCGCGGAACACACGCCTGAGCAGGGAAGAGCTCTCTGCTTTGCGCACCACCGACAGGAAAAAGATCGATGTCTCAACGCCGGCTCCTGCGAGCCGCTCCCCTTCTCGCTTGCGCGATCGCCGGAGCGCTCTTCGGAGATGTGGCGGCGGCGCAAGCTCCTTCGCGCGCCGCTCGACCGCAGCTCGTGGTCTTCTTCACGGTTGATCAGATGCGCCCCGACTATTTCGACCGCTGGGCGCGGCAGCTCACCGGAGGGCTCGGCCGCCTGTCCCGCCAGGGCGCCTTCTTCACCAACGCGTTTCAGGATCACGCGATCACGGAAACCGCGCCGGGACATTCGGTGACGATGTCCGGTCGTTTCCCGCGATCGACGGGCATCGTGCGGAACGCCGCCGGGGTGGAAGATCCGCAGGCGCCACTGCTCACGTCGCGCGATCCAGGCGCATCGCCTTTCCGATTCCGTGGCTCCGTCCTGATCGATTGGCTGCGCATCAAGGATCCCCGTTCGCGCGCCCTGTCCATCTCGCGGAAGGATCGCGGAGCGATCCTTCCGCTCGGACGAGCGAAGCAGAACGTGTTCTGGTACGCGACGTCGAACGGACAATTCACCACGAGCCGGTACTACGCGGACACGCTTCCTGACTGGATCCGCCGAGTGAATGCGCGGAGAGTGCCTCAGCAGTCCGCTGGACAGGCCTGGACCCTCCTGCTCCCCGCGAGCGAGTACGCGGAGCCGGACAGCGTGCCGCAGGAATCGGGCGGTCGCGATTTCGCCTTCCCTCACGTGATCCCGAACGACACGGCGCGCGCGGCGGGCGCGTTCCCCGGGACGCCGATGATGGACCAGCTCACCCTCGACGCGGCGCTCGAGGGCCTCCGGACGCTCGAACTCGGGCGCGGCCCGCAGACGGACGTTCTCGCCATCTCGCTGTCGGCGACGGATTATGTCGGCCATCGCTTCGGTCCTGACTCACGCGAGCAACACGACAACATCCTCAGACTCGACCGCGCCCTGGGCGCGTTCATCGATTCGCTGTACAAGCTGCGGGACTCGACGAGGATCGTCTTCGCGCTCACCGCGGACCACGGCGTGACGTCGTTCCCCGAGCTGGCCGCAACTCGCGCGCACCGGACGCCGCCACCGCGCTACGACGTCGCGAAGCCGTTCGCGGACCTTCAGGCGGCGCTCCAGCGCTCCGGCGTCGACACGTCGGCGGTCGAGTTCGACGGAGCGCTCGTGCTCGTGGACCGCGAGGCGTTCGCGCTCGCCCACGTCGATCCCGATCCGGTGCTCGCGCGCTTCGCCGATGCACTTCGCCGTCAGCCTGGCATCGCGCGGGTCGATCGCGTCCGCGATCTCGCACGGCGCGACACGGTGAACGATGCCGTGAGCCGGCGCTGGCTGCACATGCTCCCGGCCGATCAACCAATCGAGCTGGTCGTCACCCCGGTGGAGGGCGCCTACCCGGCCGGCGCATCGATCGCCGAACATGGAACGCCCTACGACAATGACGCGCATGTCCCCGTGATCTTCTACGGAGCGGGGGTTCGTCCGGGACGCTACTCGGAGCGGGCGCTCGTTGCCGATGCCGCGCCGACGCTCGCGCGCATCCTCGGCGTGACGCCAATCGAGCGATTGGATGGACGTGTGCTCGAGCGCGCCCTCAGCAGCAACACGAGCCACTGACGTAGCGATGGCGGAGTCGCGCCGGGTTCACGGGCTGGCGGGGTTGCAGCGCGCGTTCGACGAAGTTCGATTCGGCGCGGCTCGCACGCTGAACCTGCGGGAGTCGCTCCCGACGGGCGCCGAAGCCGCTCGGCGTCTCGAGGCGTGGCTCCGCCAGCACCAGGTTCAGAAGTCGGACGAGCTGCTGGTGATCACGGGCCGCGGGAACAAGAGCGAGACCGGCATCGCGGTGGTCCGGGAAGCGGCGATCCGCGTCTTCCACGAGCTCGAGCGCAAAGGCGTAGTCGAGACATTTACCGAGCACACGCCGGGTTCATTCGTCGTCACCGTCGCACCGATCAGCGCCATGGTCGATGCAGCGAATCGTCGCCCCGAGCGGGAGACGGCGCCGGTTGCTCCCGCGACACCGACGCTGGCAGCGCTCGGGGCGGAGACGCGCCAGGAGCTGCGCGTCCTCGCCGAGCGTTCGCTCGACGCACTCGGAGTTCGCGAGCGAGGGCCGTTCGTGGAGAGCGAGATGCTGCGTCTTTTCGGTATCCTCGCGCCGAGCGTCGGCAGTGCGTCGGAACGCGAGTCACAATTACGCAAGGCGATCCAGCGAGCGATGGCGGAGCTCGACTGATCACTTCCACGGCACGCATGCAATCTTCTTCCTCCATTCGTCTCGCGCAGGCTGCGCTCCTCTCGTTGACGCTCACCCGTGCCGTGCGTGCCCAGGAGCGTTCGGCGCCGCCGATGCCAGGCTACTCCGCCGCGAGTGCGGCGCGGCAGCGAGCGCTGGAAGCCGACGCCATCGCGCGACCCAGCCCGAGCGCCGCACGTAACCACTCGCGAGAGCTCTCGAAGGAGACCCACGTCGCAGGCTCACCGGCGCAGGAGCGCACGCGCGACTACGTGATCGAGCAGATGCGCGCCATGGGGCTCGAGACGGAAGTGCGCTCCTACGACGCCTTCATGCCTTATCCGACGAGCGTTCGCGTGTGGCGAACGGCCCCGACGGAGAAGGAGCTGACGCTCGAGGAGCCGCCGGTGGCTGGCGACTCGACCTCCGCCGCGCGCCAATACCTCACGGTGAACGGGTACAGCGGCACCGGCGACGTGACCGGCGACGTCGTGTTCGTGAACTACGGATTGATCGAGGACTACGCCCGCCTCGACTCACTCGGCGTCTCCGTTCGCGGGCGCATCGCTGTGGCGAGGTACGGCCGCTCATTCCGCGGCATCAAGGCACGTGAGGCGGAGCGGAATGGCGCGATCGGGCTGCTGATCTACAGCGATCCGCAGAGCGATGGCTTCGCGCGGGGTGACATCTACCCCGAGGGGCCGATGCGGAACTGGAACGGTGTCCAGCGCGGGAGCGTGATGAACGGCGCCGGCGATCCGGCGACGCCTGGTTACCCGAGCACGCGTGCCGCACGGCGTCTGGCGCCGGCCCAGATGGACATCCCCCATATCCCCGTCGTGCCGATCTCGTACGCGAACGCCAGTGAGCTGCTCGGCGGCCTGCGGGGGCGCGGGATCCCGAGCGCGTGGCAGGGAGGGTTGCCGTTTCGCTACCACCTCGGCCCAGGGCCGATTCGCGCACGCATCCAGGTCACGGACGATCGGGCGACCAACGGGACGAAGCCGATCTACGACACCTTCGGAGTGATTCGTGGCAGCGAGCGCCCCGACGAGTTGGTGATCATCGGCGGCCATCGAGACGCCTGGGGACCTGGCACGGCCGACAACGTGAGCGGCACCGTGAGCGTGCTCGAGGCGGCGCGTGCCGTCACGGAGGCCGTGCGCGCGGGCCATCGTCCGAAGCGCACGATCGTCTTCGCGACGTGGGATGCCGAGGAGTGGGGACTCATCGGTTCCACCGAGTACGTCGAGGATGATTCGCTGCGACTCGCGCGCGGCGCGGTTGCGTATCTGAACCAGGACGTCGCGGTGGAAGGATCGCGGTTCGGCGGCGGAGGATCGCCGTCGCTGCGCGCGGTCGTTCGCGACGTCGCGCGACTCGTCCCCGACCCGAACGGGAAGGGCAGCGTGTACTCGGAGTGGCAGCGTGCGGTGGGCGCCGTCGATACCACCTCACCACCGATGACCGATCCGGGTGGCGGCTCCGACTTCGCCGGGTTCTACAATCATCTGGGCATCCCGATCGCGGACTGGGGTTTCGGCGGCGAGTCGGGCATGTACCACTCGCAGTACGACGACTTCGCCTGGATGTCTCGATTCGGAGACCCCGACTTCGCGTATCACGCGACCGCGGCTCGCATCGCCGCCGCCATGGTGCTCCGCCTCGCGAACGCCGACGTGCTGCCCTACGACTACGTGGAGTTTGCGCGCACGATGCAGCGCTACGTATCGCCGATCGAGCGGGTGCTGTCGCAGAAAGGATGGAGCGGGCCGACGCTCGAGCTGCGCAGCGCCATCGGACGCATGGAGCGCGAGGCGGTGAGCTTCGCGGCGTCTCGCGACTCGCTGCTCGCGACCAGCCCCGCGGGGGTGCGCTTCGACGAGACGAACGCCGCGCTGCGCGACGTGGAGCGCGCACTGACGCGGCCGGCGGGTTTGCGCAGTCGTCCCTGGTATCGCAACCTTATCTACGTTGCCGACGAGAACAACGGATACGCAAACATGACGTTCCCATCGGTCAACGAGGCGATCCGCGCGGGTGACGAGCGTCTCGTGGCAGAAGAGCTAACGGATCTCGCGCGTCGGTTCGACGACGCCACGCGCGCGCTGACGCGCGCGGATCGGGCCCTCGCACGTCCGCGCAGAGGGGCTTCCGTCCCATCAGATGTTTCTCCCGGAGCACGGGTGCAGTTGAGCTCGCGCCAACCCTCCGGCCTGCCAATTGCGTCGCCGCGAAATCCAGAACGTGAGGGGAGGCTACGTTGGTGACCCGAGACGAAGGCACAGGCATGGCTATCGCGCGCCTGTCCGAAAGCGAGCGCATCGCACTGCAGGGCTACGCCGCACGCGCGTCGTGGCCCGCAGGCTTTCAGATCTACGAGCGAGGCACGAGCGCGGACGGGGTGTTCGTCGTCACGCGCGGCCGTGTCGTCCTCCGCAGTCGGGTGCGCGCTGGCCGCGGGTTCGTCCCATGGGTCGCCACACCGGGTGAAACGTTCGGTGCGGAGGGCCTCTCGCAGCACGGACAGTACGCAACCGACGCGCGCGCCGACGAGGAGACCGAGACACTCTTTCTCAGCTCGGCCAATCTGCGCGCCTTCGTTCGCGAACAGCCGAACCGCGCGCTGATGGTCATCGGTCAGATCATGGCGGAGCGCACGGCGCTCCTGGAGAAGTTGCGCGAGCTCACGACGCTCTCGGTCGAGCAACGGCTCGTTGCGGCACTGCGCCGCCTGGCGACGCACGAGAGCTTCCTCACCGAAGACGGCCGCATCGAGTTGTGCAGCTCACGGTATCGTCTCCTCTGCGAGCTCGTGGGCGCGACACGCGAGTCCGTCTCGCTCGTCCTGGGCCGACTGACGGGCGAGGGGCTCGTGGAGCGGTCGGGGAGCACCCTGTTCGTGACGCCGTCGCAGCGCCTCTTCGACCGGCTGGACCGGACGGGCGACGACCTCCTTCTCGTCCCTTCGCTGGACGAGGTCACGCAGAGCGCGCCGCTGCAATAGGACCGGTTCGTCGAGCGAACCGGGCGCCGACTCGCGGGCTTATACACTCGCCGCCGCCCGCGAGACCGAATGTCTGACTCGAGTCCTCTCGTCCCCCCGCTCACATCCGACGAGCAGCTGCGCTATCACCGCCACCTGATTCTTCCCGAGGTGGGGGAAGCGGGGCAGCGACGTCTCAAGGCCTCTCGAGTGCTCCTCGTCGGCGCGGGCGGGCTCGGCGCACCCGCCGCACTCTATCTGGCCGCCGCCGGCATCGGACATCTCGGAATCGTCGACGCCGACTCGGTGGAATTGAGCAATCTGCAGCGGCAGGTGATCCACGATACCCGCGACGTCGCCAGGGCCAAGGTCGCCTCGGCCGAGGCACGCGTCCACGCTCTGAATCCACACGTCGACGTCGCGGCGTATCACACGCGCCTCACGAGCAACAATGCGATGGAGCTCCTCGCCGACTACGACGTGATCGTCGACGGAAGCGACAACTTCGCGACCCGCTATCTCGTCAACGATGCGTGTGTCCTGCTGGGGAAGCCGAACGTATCCGGAAGCGTGCTCAGGTTCGAGGGTCAGGCATCGGTCTTTTCGGCGGACGATGGGCCGTGCTATCGCTGCCTGTTTCGCGAGCCGCCGCCACCCGGGCTGGTACAGAACTGCGTGGAGAGCGGAGTGCTGGGGGTGGTGCCCGGCCTGATCGGCGTCATCCAGGCTGCGGAGACGATCAAGCTGATCACAGGCATCGGCGAGACACTGGTTGGGCGCTTGTTGCTGGTGGATGCACTTCGCATGCGATTCCGGACCATCGATCTCGCCAAGGATCCCGAGTGCGTCGCTTGTGGCCGACGCGAGATCACAGCGCTCATCGACTATGAAGCGTTCTGTGGCATGGGCCAGGGAGATGCGGAACATCCGACAGACGTCGCCGACGAGATCACGCCAACCGCGCTCGCGGCTCGTCTCCAGCAGGGCGATGCGCCTGTGCTGCTGGATGTGCGCGAGCCGCACGAATGGGCAATCGTGCGACTGCCGGATGCGCGACTGGTGCCGTTGAACAGCTTGCCCGACGCGCTCGACACGCTGAATCGCTCCGAGGAGATCGTGGTCTACTGCCACCATGGACTGCGGAGTGCCGCGGCGGTCGACTGGCTTCGCGAGCAGGGCTTCGACCGGGCGCGTAACCTTGTCGGCGGCATCGATCGCTGGACACGCGACGTCGATCCATCGATGCGACGCTACTGAGCCTACAGAACGCTCACTCGATGATCTGGCCACTGGTCATCCTCGGCGCGGCGGGCGCCGCAGGGGTGCGACTTGCTGCGGCGCGCCGCGCCGAGCGCGCGTACGCCCAACGACGCCCGCCAGGATCCGATGGCGTCGTGCCCGGGTCCGAGGGGTTCACGCTCCCGGGTTCGAGCGAGCGAGCACTGCTCCTCCTCCACGGCAGTGGCGACACGCCGCAGACACTGCGGTACCTCGGTGGCCGCCTGCACGCCGAAGGCTTCACGGTGCGCGCACCACTTCTCCCGGGCCACGGACGCGGTCTACACGATTTCGCGAAGGCAACGGCAGGTGACTACGTCAACGCTGCCCGCGCGGAGCTCGACGCGCTCCTGGCGCAATACCGCTGGGTCGGAATCATCGGACTGTCCATGGGCGGTGCGCTCGGCGCGCGGCTTACGGCGGAGCGCCCCGATGTACGCGTGCTCATTCTCCTCGCGCCGTACCTGACGCCGCCCCCCTCGGTTGCGCTGGTGGGTCGGATGGCGTCCGCGTGGTCACTGGCGGTGCCTTATCTCTCCGGGCGCGGAGGGGACGAGTCGGTGCACGACCCGGTGGCTCGCGAGGCCAGCTACGCGTATGGGGCGTTCCCGCCGAGCGCCTTGCGTGCGCTCTGCGTGACCGCGGCGGCCGGGCGACGAGCGCTGTCGGCGATCACCGCACCGACGCTCGTCGTGAACTCCCGGGAAGACAATCGGATTCCGGCCGCGCTCGCGGAGCGGGCGACGGCGACGCTGCGTGGCCCCACCGAGCGACAGTGGGTCGCCGGGTGCGGACATGTAATCACGGTGGACTACTGCCGTGACGCGGTGGCGTCGTTGGTGTCGGACTTCCTCGCGCGCCACGTCGACTGACTTCGATCGACGTGGCGCGCGAGTGATGGGTCAGCCCGAGACGCGGTCCACGATGTTCTCGGCGGCCTCTTTCACCACCTCGACACCGTGCGTCACCGCCGACTGGGCCTGTTCGACGACGCCCGTTGCGACGCGCTTCACCCGAGCCAGCGGCGACGACTTGCGCTTTGCGGCCGAGCGCTTGGCCACGGCCTTTTTCACCGCCGCCTTCCTCACCACGGCCTTTCTCACGGCGGCCTTCTTCGCGGCCTTCTTCACCGCGCGCTTCTTGACCACTCTGCGCAAGGCAGCCTTTTTCGCGGCCTTCTTGGCGCCGCCCTTCTTCGCCGACGCGCGCTTGGCGCCACGCTTGGCGCCACCGCGGCGCGCCGATTTCTTGCCAGCGCTTCGCTTGCTGCCGCCT
>Ga0308174_10001784_pt1 | contig 10255 bp, 6 predicted proteins | sample PhyPR2_FD_203894 | JGI IMG/M metagenome (GOLD analysis project Ga0308174, IMG submission 203894) | Soil microbial communities from UC Gill Tract Community Farm, Albany, California, United States - DLSLS.P.R2 | ecosystem: Environmental > Terrestrial > Soil > Agricultural land | place: USA... | reverse complement strand
CGGGACCAATTGTAAACGGACGGTGCTTTCTGCAGCAGCGCCAGGAAGCTCCGCTGACGTGTCGGCGTGAGACCCGGTGGCAGCGGAGCGCTCGCCGGGCCCGACCCAGTTTCCCAAGGTCGACGGCCCAACCGCCAGGCATGAGCGGCGGCATACACGGTCGAACGCGAACAGAGTAGCCAGCGGGCAATATCAGTGGGAGAGCGCTGCTGGGCCAGCAACAAAAGTATATGTAAGACGAGCCAGCCACCCCAGCGCGCCCCGCGCAATTGCTTCCGCAGACGGGCTTGTTCGGCGGCGGGAATGTCGATGACAATATGAGAGGGTACAGCGGACACGGCGAACGACTCCGAAAGGTGGCACTTTCTGATGTAGCAAAAGCCCTCTCCGCTGTGCCACCGCTCACCTGTCCACTGTCCGATTCTCTATGTGGAACGACTAGTCGCGAAGGGTAGAGAAATCCCCAGTGCTCAAGTCCGGGACGGATTAGCAAACACATGGCCGTTTGAACGAAGCCGAGCGCGCGGCGGACGCTACGCGTGGGCGGTGACCGCTGAGTAGAGATCGATAGAGTATCGGGTCACAAGGAGCAAACTTGTGACCCATTTACGTGAACTCATGCTGCAGGAGTTGCAGCGCCGTAATTACTCACAGACTACCGTAACGGGCTACATCAAGACCGTGGCGGATTTTGCGAAGTATTTTCAACGACCGCCAGACCAACTTGGGTCGGCCGAGATCCGAGAGTATCAACTGTATCTGTTGAACGAGCGGAAGCAAGGGGTGCGAACGGTTGGCAATCACACGGCTGCCTTGCGCTTCTTTTTCTGCAAGACCCTGAAGCGGAATTATCCGATCGAAGAAGTGCCGTATCCGCGAGCGCCCCGCAAGCTGCCGATCATTCTGACACAGGAAGAAGCAGTTCGGCTCATTGATTCGTCCAGCAATCTGTTTCATCGCGCCATGCTGATGACTCTCTACTCGACCGGTATGCGTCGAGCCGAACTGTGTCATCTCAAGGTGGAAGACATCGACAGCGAGCGCATGCTCATCCATATTCGCCACGGCAAGCGGAACCGTGATCGCAATGTACCGCTCAGTCCAAAGCTACTGGAGACCTTGCGCGAGTACTGGCGCTGGATGCGCCCTAAGACGTATCTGTTTCCGGGGACGAAAGACGGTTGGCGAGCAGATAAGCCCATCACACCCAAAGTGCTCTGGGAGGCTTGCCGGGAAGCGGCACAAAGCGCCGGCATCACCAAAGACGTTCGCCCCCATTTACTGCGCCATAGCTTCGCGACCCACTTGCTGGAAGGCGGAGCGGACTTACCCACCGTACAGTTGCTGCTCGGTCACTCCGACCTGAAGGCCACTTCCATTTACCTTCATCTCTCTGAGCGACATCTCAAAGCGGCGGGTACACCCATCGATAAAGTTGAGCTATCCAGCCCCGAACAAGTGAAGCGCTCTCGCAAACTGCATAAGAGATGAACCAGCCACCTTTCGAGGTAGCCGACATCGTTCGTGCAGCAGGCAAAAGCTTCGTTGAGAAGAATCGATCCCGATTGACCTGGCAGCATCTTCGCGTGCTGCGGGCCATCGAGCGTTGCCGCACGGCCGCGCTCGGCGGCCATCTGGATCAGTGCTCTCGCTGCGGCCAGCAGGCTATCTCCTACAACTCGTGTCGTAACCGCCATTGCGGAAAGTGCCAGACCAACGCTCGTGACAGATGGCTCGCAGATCGTGAAAAGGAACTATTGAATGTTCCCTATGTACACGTGGTGTTCACGTTGCCGCATCAGCTTTCACCACTCGCACTTGCCAACAAGAGAACCCTCTATGACCTGCTGTTCCGTGCCAGTGCGGCAACACTCTTAGAGATCGCTGCCGATCCCAAGCATTTGGGCGCGGACATCGGCTTCCTGAGCGTGCTGCATACGTGGGGTCAGAACGTCCTGCACCATCCACATGCCCATTGCGTGATTCCGGCCGGTGGTCTTTCGCTCGATCACCAACGGTGGATTCGCCCCCGCTATGCATTCTTTCTACCTGTGAAGGTGCTCAGTCGTGTGTTCCGTGGCAAGTTCACGGCAGGACTGAAGAGAGCGTTCCGGAAAAGGCAGTTGACCTTTCCAGGCAGTCTTCAGCCCCTGGCGCAAGAGCCGGCCTTCCGTTCCTTTCTTCGATCCCTATTCCGCCAAGACTGGGTCGTGTACGCCAAGCCGCCGTTCGGTGGTCCGCAGCACGTCCTTCATTATCTGGCCCGCTACACCCATCGCGTCGCGATCTCCAACCATCGGCTCGTCAACTTCGCCGATGGTCAGGTCACTTTCCGCTGGAAGGATTATGCACATGGCAGCAAGCAGAAACTGATGACCGTGACAGCGGAAGAGTTCCTGCGCCGCTTTCTTCTCCATATCCTTCCACATGGCTTTGTTCGTATTCGCTTCTTCGGATTCCTATCCAACCGCCGCCGCAAAGCCTTATTGCCGGCTTGCCAACAACTGCTGCGAATGGCCGCGCCCAGTTGCCCGAATGCTGGCCTACCTACAGTTAGTTCTGCGGCGCTGTGGCAGTGTCCACGTTGTGGCGGCTCGATGCTTCTTGTCCAGAGCTTCACCGCTACGGAACTCAACTCGCATTCCGTGAAACTGAGGATCCGCTTTGACAGCTCTTAATCGTTCACCAGTGGCGGCGAGATCAGCGAACGCCCCCGCACCTGCGTTCTGCGTGTGTTCGGATTCCGCATTCGGCAGCCGTGTCACCCTTTGGTGGCAGATATTCTTGCTTACGCGCTGCATCCGATGCCTAAAACACCTTCTCGCCGCATCGGATTTGCCCAGTTCCGCGGCCCCGTGCTTCCTCCACAGGATCAAAATCCTATTCGAATCCCATAGCGGCTGATTGCCAAAGCTGGCCGCGTCCGCCGCAAACGCGCTCGCCTTCCTTCAAACGGCTCAATCTAAACTGATCCGGCGGTCTGCCTTTGACCACATCTCAGCTTCGCGCGCCGGATCACTCCAGATTGAGTCCTAACGTTACACACGGGCAATGTGCCGGTGAAGGCTACAATCTGCCGGAGATATGCCTGCAGGATTCCTGGAGGCCCATGCAGTGGGGCGGGGTGCAAGCGGCTATCGGCGGAATTTTACGGGCGTGCCGGCAAAGATCCAGTTCTCCGTCCGCTATTCCCAGGCAAGAGTCTTAGGTGCGCGATCCAAGAGTTCGCCGCTTTCCTCATTCAATTCCTGCGTGGCGATGAAGAGCGAACCTGGTACCGATGTGGCTGAGCTTACTCGAATCATACACGCGTTTGCGGATTAGCCCACCCAGCGCAGAGCCTGGCTAAAGCATATGGGGGCAACGCTCAGAGCGGCGCTGCTCGACGAGCCGATGCGAAGGGCACTATATCAATTCTTCTTGCATAGTTCCGCTTCTGTCATCGAAAATGAGGCCGGCGAGGCCGAGCATGAGGAACTAGCCACGCGTTGGCTCCGGCGCGCGCTGACTCGCCGGAATGAGCTGTTTGCGACGCACCGATGCCTAAATTCGTTGCTAGAATGCTGGTCGATGGGAAGATCGTTCGGGTTCCGCACATTTCTCACGATCTGCAGCGGACTGGCGGTGTTGCTGGCTGCTCTGGCGGTTATGCAGTATCGCTGGTCTGCGCGAGTAGCTGCGGCGGATGCGCAGCGCGAGAAGGAACATCTCGAGTCGGCAGCTTCGCTGTTTGCCAGCGAGTTCGACAGTGTTGTCGGGCAAGCCGTGGAGTTCCTGCAGAACGAAGCGCGGCCTGCGGTGCAGTCCAATACGCGAGTCACGGCTGTTCCGAAGCTGATCGCTCAGCTCTATTATGTCGATGCGGCGGAAGGCGGCGACAGGAAACTAAAACGCCTGATGTCAGATGGAGTGTTCGCGCCTGCCAGCATGCCGGCATGGATGGCGAAAGACGAGTGCGCTGCGGTCGGAATCGAGCGGCCGCCGGCGGTGGTCATTTCCGTTTACGACGAGATTACTTCAGAGAACCGCGGAGCCGAGGGAATCCGGGTCTTTAAGGCCTTCAGCCGGCGTACGGATCTCTGTTTCGTTGCCGTGATCGATCAGAGCTATCTGCGCAATGCCCTCCTTCCACAACTGATTCGGGACAGCTTTGGGGAAACGACAGCGCAGCAATATGACTTCGCAGTAATTTCGCGAAGGAGTCCGCACAACGTTCTTTATGGCACGCCATTGCGCGCTGATGTGCAGAAGCCTTTCTTTTCGATCTCTCCGCTGCCGGCGAGGCTAACACCACTCGCCGCAGGTAGTGACAAACCGCCCAAGGACGCGGTATTCGTTGAGCGCTTACAGGTCCCCGACCACGACCGTCTACCGGGTTTTCTGGAACTGTTCGGACCTGGTCTTTGGCAACTGGAGATTGCGCATAAGGGGCTTCCGCTGGCCGCCGCGTTTGAGCGGACCAGGCAGCACGATTTGCTGTCGGGCCTGGCCGTGGAGCTGCTGCTGGTGGCGGGAATTGTGTTTCTCATGATCGGAGCACGGCGCATGCAACGGCTCGCCGATCAAAAGATGCAGTTTGTCGCGGGAGTTTCCCATGAGTTTCGTACGCCCGTATCAGCGATCGCCATGCTCTCACGCAACCAAGCGGATGGTCTGGTGACGGGCGCAGACAAAGTGAAGCAGTATGGCGAGCTCATACACCAGCAGAGCCGGCGGCTGAACGACATGGTGGAGCAGGCTTTGCAATATGCCGGGATTCATTCGGGCCTACGGCGACCCGCCAGGAATGAGATCGATCTTGGCTGTCTCATTCAGGAGGCCGTCGACGCGCGCCGCGAGGAACTGGCGCGCAGCGCATTCGTGGTCGAAATGGCGCTCAGTGCAGATCTGCCGCCGGTCGTAGGCGATGTAAATTTGCTCCGGACAGCGTTCGATAATCTGCTGAGCAATGCGCTGAAGCATGCCCATGCCGGGCACTGGATTCGGGTGGGCGCCCAACATGATGTTTCAGAGAAAGAGGTGCGGATCAGCGTGGAGGATCGCGGCGCGGGCATCGAGGCGGACGACCAGGCCGAGATCTTCGAGCCGTTCTCGCGCGGCCGGGCGGCTGTCCAGGCGCAGCTCCCTGGCTCGGGCCTCGGCTTGAGCCTGGTGCGCAGCGCGGCTAAGGAACATCGAGGCAGAGTGACGCTGGTAAGCGAACCGGGCCGGGGCAGCACGTTCACATTGCACTTGCCGCTATGAGACGCATTCTGTTTGTGGAGGATGAGGCGGCGTTTGCGGTGGGCACCATCGACCGGCTACAGTCGGAGGGCTATCACGTTGACTGGGCCCAAACGGGTCCGGCGGCTTACGACATGGCACTAAGGCAGCCCTTCGATCTGATCATGCTGGATGTGATGCTACCGGGCAAGAGTGGATTCGATATTTGCCGCGATCTCCGGCGAGAGGGCGTGAATGCGCCGGTGCTGATGTTGACGGCGCGGGGCGAGCTGGTGGATCGTGTGGTGGGTTTGAAACTGGGCGCTGACGATTACGTGCAGAAGAACTGTGAGCCTGTGGAACTGATGGCACGAATTGAAGCGCTTTTGCGTAGGTCGGGTAGCGCGGTGGGAGTGACCGCCGAGCGCGCCCAGTTGGGTGATGTGCGCGTCGACCGGCGTAAGCACGAAGTGACCCGCGCGGGCAAGCCACTGACGCTATCGCCGGTCGAGTTTCGATTGCTCGAGTATCTCATCGAACGCCACGGCGCGCTGGTAACGCGCGAAGAGCTGCTCGAGAATGTCTGGGGACTGGATAGCGACACCCTCAGCCGCACGGTAGACGTACATATCGCCGGACTCAGAAAGAAAATTGAGGTGGATTCGCGCTATCCGCGGCTCCTCTTGACTGTCAAGGGCGCCGGATACAAGTTAGCCGTCTGACCTTTACATTTCTTACATACATTTTGCGCACCGAACACGCCATCTGAGCCATGCTGGAGGCATGAAACTCCGGATTTTGTGGGCGCTCTTGCTCCCGTGTTGTGTAGGTTTCGGTCAGCAGGCGCCTGCCAAGGTCGCATTTGAAGTGGCATCGATCAAGCCGGCGCAGCCCATGGCGATGGGCCAGCTGCGGATCGGCATGAACTCGGACGCCGGCATGTTGCGCTATAGCAACGTTTCCCTGAAAGATTGTATCCGCGTCGCGTATCGCGTGAAGGAGTATCAGGTGGAAGGCCCGGATTGGATCGGGAGTACGCGCTTCGACATAATGGCAAAGCTCCCGGCCGGCTCGTCTAAAGATCAGATTCCGGAGATGCTGCAAGACCTGTTGGTCAAACGATTCAAGTTAGTGGTGCATCGCGATACGAAAGAATACGCCATCTATGCGCTGGTAGTAGGCAAGGGCGGGCCCAAGCTGAAGGCGGCCGACGTTTCGGCGGGAGGCGGAGCGCTGCCGGCCGGGCCAAAACCATCCCGAAGCCTCGGAGAGCCGCTTCGTCCGGGAGGCAACGTACCTAGCAATGCGATGATGATGCGAATGGAACCGGGCGGTATGCATCTCATGGCGCCATCGGCAACGCTGCCGCGTCTTGCGGAAATGATTTCGCAGTTCTGTGAGCGCCCCGTCGTGGACATGACGGGCATTCAGGGCGAGTATGACTTTGACTTGGCGTTTGCGCCGGAAACGATGCGTGGCCTGCCTGGGCCGAAAGAAGCGCAGATGCAGATGCCCGATGGAGGCAATCCAGGGCCAATGACCGGTGGTGGCAATCTAGCACCGATGACGCGGGGAGGTGATCAAACCGCGCCGGACGCACCAGCAGAAGCGGCTGGATCCATCCATGAAGCGGTGCAGCGTTACGGATTGAAATTGCAACCACGGCGGGCGCCCATGGAAACGGTAGCCGTAGATCATATCGAGAGAGCGCCGACGGAAAATTGATCGCCGTCTGGATGGATCGGCGGAGCGGACGGGTGATGGCGATGAGATGGCGGTGTCTCGGTCAGCATTTTTATTTTTGTCTCTGCCTCTTCGTGTGTCTTACCGGAATGTCTGCGGCGGCTTCAGAGTGCCGGGGACAAGTCACATTTAAAGGCTCGGCCGTGCCGGGCGCGACTGTAACGGCGACTCAGGATGGCAGAAAATTCGTCGCGATCACTGATTTAGAAGGCGTATATGCCTTTCCGGATTTGTTGGACGGAACCTGGACCATCGATGTGCAGATGTTCGGCTTTGTGAGCGTCAAACGGGACATCACAGTCGCGGTGAAGGCGCCCGCAGAGAAATGGGAGTTGAAGCTGCTTGCACTCGACCAGATAACGGCTGCTATCCAGCGCCCAACCGCGCCTGCTGTCACCGCCCCCGCGCCGACCGCGAACGAGCCGCCGCCGCAGAAGAAGGAGCAGAGCCCTGCCCTTCAACCGGCTGAGGATCTCAGTCAACGCGCAGCGGACGGGTTTCTAATCAATGGCAGCATGAACAACGGAGCGGCTTCCCCGTTCGAGCAGGCGCCCGCGTTCGGTAACAATCGGACGGGCGGGAGGGGCCTGTATACCGGCGGCATCGGTATGACGTTTGACAACTCGGCAATGGATGCCAAGGCATTCTCATTGACCGGGCAGAACACGCCGAAACCGGCTTATAACCGCTTGACAGGATTGTTGACACTGGGCGGTCCCCTGCAAATTCCGCACGTCTTCAAGAATGGACCGTTTTTCTTCGTCGGCTACCAATGGACCCGAAACAACAACGCCAACACCCAAACTGCTCTCGTACCCGACCTGACGCAGCGCGGTGGAATCTTCTCGCACTCAGTGCTGGATCCACTTACTGGGGCGCCGTTCCCGGGTAACACAATCCCCCAGGACCGTATTAGTCCGCAAGCGCGGGCCTTGCTGAGTCTCTATCCGCTACCGAACTTCGCTAACAGCAGCCTCTACAACTACCAGACTCCCATTCTCAGCCCCACACACCAAGACGCCTTACAAGCGCGCTTCAACAAGACGCTGAATGCGAAGAACGAGCTTTTCGGCCGGTTTGCTTTTCAAAGCACCCGCACCGATACTGCGAATCTGTTCGGTTTCCTGGATAAAACCGATACTCTGGGCATCAACACGAGCGCAACCTGGTCGCACCGCTTCAACCAGCAGTGGCTGTTCAACGTCGGATATCAGTTCAGCCGTTTCGCCAACCGCGTAACGCCGAACTTTGAAAACCGGGAAAACGTTTCGGGCCACGCCGGAATCACTGGAAACAATCAGGATCCGATGAACTGGGGGCCGCCTGCTCTTACGTTCTCCAGCGGCATCGCCAGCCTGTCCGATTCGCAAAGCTCGTTCAATCGCAATCAGACGAACGGTGTGTCCTATTCTATGCTCTGGAATCGGCGCGGTCACAACGTCACTCTTGGAACCGATTTCCGCAAGCAGGAATTCAATTACTTGTCGCAGCAAGACCCGCGCGGATCGTTCACCTTTACGGGCGCTCTCACAGGCTTCGATTTCGCGGATTTCTTACTCGGAGTGCCGGACACAAGCTCTATTGCGTTCGGGAACGCGGACAAATATTTTCGCGAGTCTGTCTACGATGCCTACATCACCGACGATTGGAGAATCGCGCCGGGACTCACGTTGAACGCGGGCGTTCGCTGGGAATACGGGGCGCCTATTACCGAGTTGTATAACCGTCTGGTGAATCTCGATATTGCGCTAGGCTTTACGGCAGCGGCGCCATTGGTGGCAACGGACCCAGTCGGCACACTGACGGGCCAAGCGTATCCCAACTCGCTCGTACGGCCTGATAAGCGCGGCTTCGAGCCACGCGTCGGCCTGGCCTGGCGTCCTATCTCCGGCTCGTCCATAGTGATCCGTGCAGGCTATGGAGTTTACTACGATACCTCCGTTTATCAGACGATCGCGTCGCAGATCGCACAGCAACCGCCCGTATCAAAGACCTTGAGCGTACAAAACAGTGCTGCGAATCCGCTGACACTGGCGAATGGTTTTGCTTCGTCTCCGTCGACGGCCAACACGTTCGCCATCGATCCGAATTTTCGTGTTGCCTATGCGCAGAACTGGCAGTTATCGGTGCAGCGCGACTTGCCTGGGTCACTGCAGATGACCGCAACGTATCTCGGCATAAAGGGAACGCGGGGCGTACAGGAGTTCCTGCCCAACACTGTTCCTCAGGGAGCGGTGAATCCCTGCGCCGCATGCCCCAGTGGATTTGCTTATCTCACTTCGAACGGCAATTCCACACGGGAGTCGGCGCAAATTCAATTGCGGCGAAGACTGCACAGTGGCTTGGCCGCGACGCTGCAATACACGTTCTCGAAATCCATTGATGACGATGCGGCGCTGGGAGGTCAAGGTGGTTCGAGCGGGTCTCGGAATACCGCCGGACAGAATGTATTCGGCTCCGGCAACATAGTAAATACGGGAGCAGGGAGCTCGAGCGGATCAGGCGCCTCCAGCGGAAGCGGTGGGGGCGCTTCAGATCTGGCTATTGCGCAGAATTGGCTGAACCTGAGCGCTGAACGAGGGCTTTCCACGTTCGATCAGCGTCATCTCCTCGCTCTGCAACTGCAGTACACCACCGGTATGGGCCTCAGCGGCGGAACACTTCTGAACGGCTGGAAGGGCGCTCTTTTCAAAGACTGGACGTTCGCCACGCAGCTCCTGGCCGGCAGCGGTTTACCGGAAACACCTATCTACCTGGCTCCTGTAACGGGGACTGGGGTGACCGGGACCATCCGTCCCGACTATACAGGCGCTCCGCTCTATGCAAATCCTCCAGGCCTCTTCCTGAATCCCGCCGCTTACACGGCGCCGTTACCGGGGCAATGGGGAAATGCAGGGCGAAATTCCATCACGGGTCCGTTCCAGTTGACGTTGAACGCTTCATTGGGACGCACGTTCCGAATAAGCGATCGCCTCAACCTGGACTTGCGCGTGGACTCCGCGAATCCTCTGAACCATCCGACCTTCACGGCCTGGAACACCACCATTAATAGCGTGCAATTCGGAGTGCCGGCCGCAACTAATGCTATGCGCAGCATGCAAACAACATTACGCTTGAGGTTCTGAGACATGCGCTGGGCGATCACTCTATTTTCTCTATTGGCGTTGCTCGCCAGGGCGCAGCAGATCGGGCAAAACGCACCGCAGGGAAGCGCTGGTGCCGCAACCTTCACAACCGGCACGCAATTAGTGGTGGAAACGGTAGCGGTGAAAGACAGGAAAGGCAACTTAGTGGAGGGCCTCACCGCAAA
>Ga0308174_10001783_pt1 | contig 10258 bp, 9 predicted proteins | sample PhyPR2_FD_203894 | JGI IMG/M metagenome (GOLD analysis project Ga0308174, IMG submission 203894) | Soil microbial communities from UC Gill Tract Community Farm, Albany, California, United States - DLSLS.P.R2 | ecosystem: Environmental > Terrestrial > Soil > Agricultural land | place: USA... | reverse complement strand
GGTGCTCGGCACTGACGCGAGCACCGCACCCTCGGCGCAGGCCACGGCGAGCGCCGACGGTCGGATGCCGATCAACGTCGCGAGCACCGCACCCGCCGCGACCGCCGCCGGCACCGGCGCTCTCGAGGTGGTCGGTGTCGGGGCGGGCGTCATGGCCCCGGCGCAGGCCGAGGGAGCGGCGAGCCTCGAGGTGGTCGGTGCGGGCGCGAGCACCAGCCCGGCGCCCGCCGCGGTGTTCGTAGGTGGCGGGCCGACACCGATCGGGCGTCTGTACGTCGGCAGCCGGCACCGGATCGAGGGTGGCCTCGAGGCCCGGCGCTCGACCGACGGGTCTGGTCTCTACGTCTCGGACCGTGTCGTCCTGACCGGCCTCGTCGCGACCCGCGCATAGCTCGACTCCCGCGCCCGTCTCCGGGCGACTCAACGCGCCGTGAGCAACCCGCTCCCGGCCGATCCCGCACGCCCCCGACCGAAGGGACCCCCTGTGACCGAGCCTGTCGAGACCTCCCCGGCGCCTGTCGGCGTCGAGTGGAAGGTGAAGGCCGCCACCGCCGCGAGCTACGTCGGCGGTGTCGTCGCCCTGTTCGTGCTGCACCTGCTCTCCGACGACACGTTCGTCACCACGTACTCGAGCTACCTCCCGGTCGGGGTGTCCACCTTCGTCCTGCCGCTGCTCCCCGCGGTCATCACCTTCGGGGCCGCGTACATCACGAAGCACACCCCGCGCAGCGCCGGGATCAGCCCTGAGGTCGACGCCATCGTCGCGCGCGTCGTTGCCGAGGTCGAGAACAGGGTCGAGGAGCGGCTGCGCGAGCGGTCCGCCGCCCCGACCGCGTCGACCATGACCCACAACCGGACGGGAGACCTCTGATGCCGATTCGTGGCCTCGGGCTGCTCCTCGTCGGGATCATCGTCGGCGTGCTGGTCTCCGTACTCCCGACCCCCGGGGTCGTCGGAACCATCGGCTATGTCGCTGCCGTGATCCTCGTCCTCGTCGGTCTCGTGCTGCTCGTCCTCGACCTCCTGCGCGGCAGCCGAGGGGGGCACCGCCTCTGACCGCTCCTGGCGCGACCGCGTTCCGCTACCTCGCGGTGCCGCGCACGACAACGCCCCCCGTCCTGGCCTCTGCGGCCGGGGCGGGGGGCGTTTCGTCGTCGCTGCGCTACTGAACGATGATGCCCGGCCAGGGGAGCGGGGGGACACTTCCTGACCGGGCAATTCGACCGTACCGTATACCGGAGATCGACGGTTCGTTCAGCGCTACGCCGATCCGGTCATGTCAGTAGACACGGGACGTTCCGCTCAGTCACCGACGCTGCGACCGGCGCTCTTCGGCTCGGGCTTCGGGGTCGGCGTCGCCCGCTCGGCCTGCGCGCGCTCCCGGGCCGCGGCGATCCGCTCCGACGCCCGCTGAGCCTTCTCGAGGTCCGCGTTCGTGCGCGCGTCCTCGTCGACCTTCGGCTCGGCCGGCTTCGGCTCGGGCTTCGGCTCGACCGCCTTAGGCTCGGGCTTGTGGACCTTCTCCTCGTCGCGGCGCTCGGCGGCGCGTTCGCGCTTGTCGCCGCGGTCGTCGGCCTGGCGCTCGGGTTCGCGGTCGAGTGGCTTCTCGACCTTCTCGGCTGACTTAGGCTCGGCCGGCTTCGGCGCGGGCTTCTCCCGCTCGGGCTTCGGCTCGGCCTTCGCCTGCGCAGCCTCGCGCCGCCGGGCCTCCTCGGCCGCCGCCCGGGCCTGCTCCCGTTGCTCGCGGTACTCGCTTATGCCGAGCTGCCGGGCCTCGGCGATCTTCTCGAGCTTCGCGGCCCGCTCCGCCATCCGACGTTCCGCCGCAGCCTCCGCGTCGGCCGCACGCCCTTCGGCCTTCGCGTCGACGACCTGCGCCCGCGCCTCGGCGTGCGCGAGCTTCGTTTCCTTCAGACGGTCGTCGACGTTCGGCGGGAGCCACTCCTGCGTGCGCTGCCACGCCTGCTGCCGGTTCGCGAGCTCGCCATCGCTGGCACCGGTGAGGTCGCGCTCGTCGGGCGACATGCCGAGCGCCCCGGCCGCACGGTTCCACCGGTCCCACCGTTCCGGCTCGCCGACCTTGCTCGGCTGACGCCCGATCGGGTCCTCGTCATCCTTATGGCCGAACCACTCCCGGTAGCCCGCCACGTGGCCGGCCTTCTCCTGCCACGCCTGACGCTCCGCCGGGTCCTCAGGCACCTCGCCGAGCCGCGACAGCCAACCGGGCCGCTCCTCCGCCGCCTTCTCCCCCAGGAAGCCGAACCGGCGGTCGATGGCGCCGGAGAGGTCCCGGTCGAACCTCGAGCGCTCGTCGTCGCCCTGCGGCGCCCGGTCCTGCGTCTTCCCGCCGCCGGCGACGATCGGCCGCTGCGAGAGGTCGCGCTCCATACGGTGATGGAGGACCTTCGCCCACGACTGGGCACCGTCCATGCGCCCGGACTGCCGCGCGGCCTCGAGGACCTCCCGCGGGTCGTGCCCACGCGCCTCGGCCGACCGCATCATCCGCAGCACCGACCCGGCAGCCTCGTCCTTCACGACCCGGTCGGCGTTGTCGCCGAACACCGAGCGGATCGCCTCGAGGTGCTCGCCGGCGACCTGCTCGCGGTGCACCGTCTGCCACATCGGGCCAAGGTGCCCGAGCGACTCCGCCCGGTCCTGCTCCTCGCGGATGACCTCGTGGGCGCTCTTCGCCCGGTCGTCGGTCTCGACGGTCTCGGCGAGCTTCCCGAGCGCGGTCTCTTTGAACTCTGGCGCGCCCTCGCGGACGTCCTTCTCTGTGTTCCGCTCAAGCGGCTGATAGACGTGGTTGGCCTCGGTGCCGCGCGACGTGGCGACGTAGAGCCATGACTTCGTCGCGTGCTCGTCGGGCAGCGCGTGGCTCGAGTCGAGCGTGCGGCCCTGCGTCGCGTGCCCGGTGCCGGCGTATCCGAGCTCGACCCAATCCTTGACGTACTCCGGCGGGAGCGTTTGCACGTCGCCGAGGACCTTGTTCCCCTGCTCGTCGCGGCCCTGGTCGCGCTGAACCCACATCGACCCGTCGGGCGCGGTGCCCTTCACGTGCCAGGTCTCGCGGTTGACGACTGGGGTCGGCTGCCCGGTCGCCGGGTCGACCATCGCCCAGTCGTTCCGGCGGGTCTGCACCGTGTCGCCGGCGCCGGCGATCGTCTGGTCGTGCAGCCCGAGGCCACGCGACGCCACGTGGTGCCTGTCGGCGAGCGCCTGGCGTGCCTGCGACGCCATGTCCGACGCCTTCTCCTGTGTCGGCGTCACGATCAGCGAGTCGCGGCCGGAGAGGTGGTCGGTCGTGAAGTTGCGGACGGCGAGCTTCTCCATGTCCGCCGCGTCGCCGCCGTGGATACGGCCGTGCCGGTCGTACTCGAGCAGCGCCTCCGCGTTGCCCTCGCGCAGCCCGGTCGACGCGTCGCGCTCCCACTGCTCGTTCTGCCGCCGGACCTCGGTCAGGGTGTGCGGCTGCCCGCGCTCGTTGAGCAGTGAGAACGCGCCGCCGGCGCCGACCGCGTCGAGCTGCTCCGGGTCACCGGCGAGGACGACCTTCCCGACCCCTGCCCGGTCGAACGCCGCGAACAGGCTCGCCATGTCGCGGGTGTCGACCATCGACGCCTCATCGATGACGACCGTCCCGCCGCGGTGCAGCCCGAACTCCGCTCGCTGCTCCTCGGTGGCCGTGCCCGCGCGCTCGGCGGCGTCGTAGTCGAGCCACCGGCTGATGTTGAAAGCCTGGCCCATCCCCTCGGCCTTGAGCACCTCGGCCGCGTTCTGCGCCGTGGTGAAGCCGGTCAGACCGTGCCCGTCAGACTGCGCGTAGCTGTCAGACAGGGCGCCGAAGAGCCGCGACTTCCCGGTGCCGGCCGGGCCGACGACCTGCTCGACGTAGCGGTCGCCGGTGAGGATCGCCTGCGCCGCGTCGCGCTGCTCCTGACCGAGGTCATGACCGCCGAGCAGCCGGTCAGCCTCCTCGGGCGTGATGGTCTGCCCGCGCGCCTCCTGCTCGACCCGCTGAATGAGCGAGTCCTCGCGCTCGAGGTTCGCCGCCGTCGTGTACCGCGTCGACCCCGGCATGTCGAAGAGCGACCGACCGTCCTCGGTCCGGTACCGCTCGGGCACGTCGACCGGGTCCGGCGCCTTGAGCGTCACCGCGCCCGCCGACCGCTCGGCCTCCTCGGCGAGCCCTCGGATCAGGCCCGTGATGTCCGAGGACTCCTCCCCGGCGACGCGGTCCGGGAGCCGGTCGCTGATCGCCTTCTCGAGGTGCGAACGCTTCCACTCCGACCGGTCCTCGAGGTCGGCGAGCGCTTGCTTCACGACCTGCTCACGGTCGACTGACTGACCCCACGCCGGGCGCTCCCGGGTCTCGTCGACGGCCTTCAGCACGTCGGCGAGGTCGCGATTGATGTCCGCGCGGAGCTCGCGGTTCCACCGGTCGAACCGCTCGGCCTCCGACGGCTCCTCGGCCGGCTTCGCCTCGCGGGTCTTCAGCGTGGCCTTCTCGTTGATCTTGTACATTTCGTACGGCGTCGGCTGCCAGTCCTCGCCGCGCCCCTCGGCCTGCCGCAGGTGGTCGACGAACTTGGCCGCCTCGGCGTTGACCGCCCTCGCCCGCGTCGAGAAGTGGTCGCGGACCTGCTGGTCTATGCCCATGACCTCGCGCGACTTGCCGTCAGGCGTGGTCACGAACCGGACACCGAGGCGCCTCGAGAGGCTCTCCTCCATCGTCCTTTGGTACGTGGCGTCGAGGCCGTGCTTCGACTGAAAGAGCGGCTGAGCTGCGACGGCCCTCCACTTGCCCGTCTCGGCGTCCCACGTCCGGTTGACGAGCAAGGTGTGCGAGTGTAACTGCGGGTCACCGGACCGTGACACGAAGTGATCGAAGTGGGCGCCGAACCAGTTCCCGGCCGGAGCCCATACCTGCGTCGACCGGCCCGCGAGGACCGGGCCGGCGACCGGGCCCTTCTTCGTCACCCCGCACTCGGCGACGGCCTTGTCGAGCATCGCGTCGCGGCCCTCGTGGTGCGCCGCGACGACCTCCGCGGCCTCCTCGTGCCGCCCGGCCGCGAGCAGCGCCGCATGCAGCACCGAGACGCTCTTCTGCGCGCTCGGGGTGATGTCGTAGCCGTGCCGAGCGTGCCGAGTCATCTTCTCGGCGTCGAGCCGGAGCTTCGCCTGCTCCTCCGGCGTCGCGTCCGGGTTCTGCTCGAGCAGCTTCGCGTAGTGCTCGTCGGAGGTCTTCATGGTCCGCGGGCGCTCGCCGAGCTGCTCGCCGGTGTTCGGGTCCCGCAGCTCGTCGACGACCTTCTCGAGGTCCTTCGGATCGACCTGCCCCTCGAGGCCGAGCTTGTTCTCGCCGCGGTGCCACCACTGCCCGACGCCCTCGGCCGCGTAGTAGGCCGTCGCGCCCTTCGCCGGCCCCTCGACGGCCCGCCCCTCGACGCCCGCCGCCGAGAACGTCCGCGGGTCTCGCGTGTGCCCGTGGGTCGTGAAGTACGCCGCGCTGTCGATCGGCTGCACCCCGATCACGGGACGACCTCAAGCAAGGTGGGCGGCTCCACGACCGCGAGCGTAGCGAGCGGTCGGAACCAACGTCTAGGGGACTAGGAACTGTGTGTAGGTCCTCGGGGTAGGTCTCTTGATCCTTCGTCCTTCGTGCTCGTGCTCTGGCCTTGCTGCTCTGGTGATCTTGATGCTCCCTCGCTCGTGATCTTGTCTCTCTAGTTGTTGATCTTGTATCTCGGTAGACTCTGCCTCGTGCCTGACCTCGTCGTCGTCGCCTTCGTCGCGGTGATCCTGCTCGGTCTTGGCCTGCTCTGGTGGGCTCTTCGCCCTTGATCTTGATCTTGATCTTGATCTTGATCTTGTCAGCTCTTCGCTCGTGATCTTGTGGAGGTGGGTCGGCTCATGCACGAGCTCCTGGTCATCGCGGTAGTGCTCGGCACGATCTGCCTCGGCCTCGGCTGGGAGTGCGAGAAGTGCTCGAGCCCTACGGGGCTCCTCTGGCCTCGCCCGCGCTCGTTCTGCGAGCGCGAGCACGAGGGACCCCGGTAGGGGTCCGCGAAACGGCCTACGGCCTCACCAGGGCGCAACGGGGCCGCCCCGGTACATCGGCCGGTCGACCCGCGGACCGTAGGTCCGAGCCGCGACCGCGTCGCGGTGGTTCGGGAACTGAGCCCCGCCCCAGGAGCGGGTGCCGCCCGCGGTGGCCCGCCCCCACATGACGTCGGAGAGCTTCTCGATCTCGTCGATCTCGGCGTCGACCCGCGCCGCGCGAGCGGCCTCGTCCTCGAGGAGCCAAGCGACCTCTGCGGGGTCGATAGGCGAGGTGCTCATGGCCGGCTCCCGAGGCTCTTCGGGGCGTCTGATCGCCCCTGTCGTGACCTCGGCTTGAGCCGACGAGGAGCGGCAGTGCAAGGGCGACGGAGTCGAGCGGAGCGGTCCCTTGCGCGAGAGCGACGGTCGGCTAGAGGTCTCGTCAGACAGGGGTGGGCAGACGTCACGGGGAGCCGTGACCGCCGTCAGACACACCGCCCCGGCAACCCCAGTCGACCCGGCCGCGGACCCCGCCGGCGCCCCGCCACCCGACGGTGACCCCGAGACCCGGTCTGACACGGTCAGACGGCCGGTCTGACAGGCCTGACAGGGCACCTGACCGTCTGACCGGCGGCTGACGGCCTGACCGCAGACCTGACCGACTACCGCTTGTCGGGGTTCCGCTTTACCCTCAGGAGCCATGTCGACCCTCACGCTGCGATCCCCCGGGGACATGGCGGAGCAGTGGCGCCGCGCGGAGCGCGACCTGACGCGACCCGCGCGGCCGGGCAGTGACGCGCCGGCGGCCGCGGCCGCTGTGCTCGAGGCGCGCGACCTGATCGAGCAGACCCCGGTCGAGGAGCTCGACGCGCTGCGCCGGCACTACGCGTCGGAGGAGGACGTCATCCGACGCAGTAGGGGCAAGGGGGTACGCGAGGGGACGATCGCGATGACGCTCGGGTATTACCTCTGTCGGCCGCTTACCGGCGCGCCGATCCCGTTCTGAGGTTCGCTCACCCGAGCAGGAGCGACGGCAACTCTGGCCCACGGGGCACCGTCGCCGTCATGTCCCCGACGGGGACGTCGTCTCTGTGCTCGCGCTCGTTGCGGCACGTGCTGAGCGTGTCTTTCAGCCCCTCGGTCAGGAGGGGAAGCGCCGTGTTGCGCCACTCGACGCCGGCGTTGTGCTTGGCCTCGCGGCTGCGGTAGTCGCCGATCCACGCGACCCACGCGTCGGTGAGGAGCCCGACCGTCGTTCGGTGTTGCCACCAGCACGGCGCGAGCATCTTCGCCGCGGCCGGGTGCCACGGCACGATCACCTTCTCGATCCACTCGACCAGGCCGGCCCACAACTCGGCACGGGTCTCGTCGTCGGGGACGTCCGGCCAGTGGAACGGCGTCCGGATGTCCGCCTCGGTGACGAGCTCGGCGAAGTGCTCGAGCGCCTGCTCGGCTGAGGAGAGTCGGTCCTCGACCGCGTCGAGACGGCCCGGCAGCTCGTTGAGCGCTTCACGCTGGGCGCGAGCGTCGGCGAGCTGCCGGGCCTCATCGTCGTCAGTCACCGACGGACCGTCCCTGCGCGCGGCGGAAGGTAGGCGTCGGATAGGCCGTGAACTTGTGGCCGCCGCTCTTCGCTCGAGCCACCGCCGCCGCGAGCCGGTCGGACGCGTCGGCGTTCGCGAACTTCCCTGCTGCCGCGTCGTGGTCGCCGGCATCCCTGATCCGCTGCGCGTCCGGGTCTGCGTACGGCCAATCGATTTTGACGCCGTGGACGGTGTCCGGGCGTCGAAGAGCGTCACTCACCGATGGACCTCCTTTGCGGGCGACGCGACCCTAAGGTCGTCGTCCTCGTCATCCCGTTCCGTTCCATGCCGCCTCGCGAAGCCTTCCGGGCCGCGGCCGCACGGAAGCGCTCGGCTGCCCGGGCCCGCTGATCGGCGGACATCATGTACCAGCCCGTGAGGCAGCCGCCGCCGTAGCCGCGCGGGGGCGGAGGGATGTTCTGTGTCGTGTTCGCCGGCGCGTGAGTCATCGGCACGGCCCCGTCGTCAGTCGACATACGGAGCGGTCGACAGTGGTCGGTCTCGCCGACGCGCCGCCCTTGCCCCGCTTCCGGCCGGCCGCATCCTTAAGGCGCAGCTCGGCACGGGAGACATTCGCCGGAGGGCCGCCGTCCGCGGCGTTCCGCGACATCAGCACGGCCCCGACCGGTCGATGAGACGGCACACGTTAGGCCGTGGCGTCGTTCGCTTGATCTCGCTACCGCCACGTTTCCGCCCGGCCGCTGCCTTAAGGCGGGCCACCATCGGCGGATTCTTAGACATGCTCGTCATGCTACGTTCTCCTTCTTCTCTCGACGCTGCCGGAGCCATTCCGACAGAAACACCACATTGCCCCGGCGAGCCGGGCGCACATCTTCGGTGACCGTCGTCTGACGGCGGCCGTGCAGATCACGACGCTTGTCGACCTCGCGGACGGTCACGAGCACCGCGCGGGCGTTGCGGTGCAGCAGCAGAGCGACACCGGTCGGGAGGTGCGCGATGTCCTCCGGCAGCAGCACGTTCTCCTGTGCGAGGCGTCCGTGCTGAAGGACCCACCGCCTCCCCGACAGCATCGACAGCGCCTCGAGGTCCGCCGGCAGCGACAACCCACCGAACGCGACCTTAATTGCCGCGTTATTCCACACGGTTTCGCCGTCGCGGTCGCCCCACACGGCGTGAAGCTGCGACTTCGACTGAAGCCCGATAATGATGGCGATCCCATTACCGCGAGCAGTGCTCGACCACTTCGGCAACGGCACCTTGCAAATGTTCGCGGCCTCGTCGAGGACCAGCGTCAGCGGCGGGTCGAGCCGGTGCTTGCGCTGCGTCGCCGCGTAGACGACCGCCTCTTCGTAAATGTAGCCGGTCAGCGCCGAGAACAGAGGCGACAGTTTCTCGCCCTCGCCGACAATGTAGAGAGTGCCGTCCTGCTCGAGGAACGCCCGGGCGTCGAACGACTCGAACGACTCGAACGGCTCCCCGTCGAACCCCGGGCAGATCGCGGCGAGAACCTGCGGGTCACCCATGAACCCGAACGCCCGGGTGAGGGTGATACTGACCGACCCGCGCAGCTTCTCGTCGGCCTCCCGAAAACTCCGCAGCTCGTCGGCCCAGCCCGGGAAGGTCGCGCGGGCCTCGTCGGTGCCGAGCAGGTCGATCGGACGGTCCTCGCGCAGGCTGTCCGCCCACCACTTCACCGTGCGCAGGTCCCGCCCGTCGAGCGCCGCCGCTGCGAGGAGACAGCGCAGCGCCCGGAACGCGTTCGTGCGCCAGAACTCCGCGTCAGAGAGGCCCTTGCCTTCGCCGGCGCCGCGGAGGAGGTAGTCGGCGCGCTTCTCGGCCCCGGTAGGGCGGTCGCAGCCGACGACCGGGTTAAAGCGCAGCGGCGCGACGCCGTCGGGGATGTTGTCGCCGCCGAGCCCGGCCGGGTTGAACAGGCGTGCGCCGTGGCGGTAGGGGGCGGTGTCGGTGACGATGTCGAGTTTCGTGCTGGTGACGACTGCGGCGCCGGCAGCGTCGATGGCGTGGTTCGCGAGTTCGCCGCGTGTCTTGCGCGACCCGGGCGGCCCGAACACGAGCACCACCGACTCGAGGGAGGCGAACACCCGCCGACGCAGGACGCCGAACCAGCGGACGACGCCGAGCTCGATCCCCATGGCGCGGGCTGGTGTCCACGGCCAGCACCGGGTTTGTGGGCGGGTGAAGACGGTCGTGAGCCACATGGCGGTGCGGGACATCGACGTCGTGATGGTGAAGCCGGAGGCGAGGCCCCGCTTCGTCCCGCCGCCGGCGAGCACGTGCGAGAACCATCCGACGACGGTCAGGATGCACACGAGCCCGCCGACGACGAGCGCGGCCACTACGCGGCCCTCACAAGGTCGGTCGACGGACGACCGGCCGGGACGGCTTCGATGACGCCCTGACGGTCCACCGCGAGCACCTGCGACGCGGCCGGTGTCGGGGCGGTCGGGCGCGGCTTGCTGAACTGTGCGACCGTCGCCCGGCCCACTTCGACGGTCCACTTCACGCGGGAGAAGAGCCGACGGATCAGGGTCGCGTGCGCGCTGCCCCACGCGTGCAGCCGTGACTCGTTCTTCAGGACGGCTTCACGCCAGTCGAGGACGCCGGAGACGAGGACGCACGCTTCGTACATGGCGAAGTAGCGGAGGACCTGG
>Ga0308174_10001782_pt1 | contig 10260 bp, 7 predicted proteins | sample PhyPR2_FD_203894 | JGI IMG/M metagenome (GOLD analysis project Ga0308174, IMG submission 203894) | Soil microbial communities from UC Gill Tract Community Farm, Albany, California, United States - DLSLS.P.R2 | ecosystem: Environmental > Terrestrial > Soil > Agricultural land | place: USA... | reverse complement strand
AGGACCAGACCTCCTCCGTCACGTAGGGCAGGAACGGGGCGAGCAGCCGCAGCAGCACGTCGAGGGCGATGCGCAGGGCGGCGCGGGCGGATGCCGCGGCCTCCTCACCCTGCCCGCCGTAGGCACGGTCCTTGACGAGCTCGAGGTAGTCGTCGCAGAACGTCCAGAAGAACGTCTCCGTGGTCTCCAGCGCGCGGGCGTGGTCGTAGGCCTCGAAGCCTGCGGTCGCCTTGGCCACGACGTCGCGCAGCTCGGCGAGCACGGCGACGTCGAGCGGGTTCGTCACCGCCGCCGACAGGTCCCCGTCCACCTCGCCACTGCGCTCGCTCGCTGCTTCGACTTCGCCGAAGCCCAACGCGAACTTGCTGGCGTTGAGCACCTTGATCGCGAGGCGCCGGCCGACCTTCATCTGCCCGGTGTCGTAGGCCGCGTCGGTGCCCAGCCGCGCGGACGCGGCCCAGTAGCGGACGGCGTCGGCGCCGTGCTGGCGCACGACGTCCTCGGGTGTCTCGGCGTTGCCCTTGGACTTGCTCATCTTCTTGCGGTCCGGGTCGAGGATCCAGCCACTGATGGCGGCACCCTTCCACGGCAGCGACCCGTGCTCCAGGTGCGCGCGCACGACCGTCGCGAACAGCCACGTCCGGATGATGTCCTGGCCCTGGGGACGCAGGTCCATGGGGAAGACCTTCTCGAACAGCTCCGGGTCGCCACGCCAGCCGAGGGCGATCTGCGGTGACAGCGACGAGGTCGCCCAGGTGTCCATGATGTCGGGGTCGCCGACGAACCCGTTCGCCTGGCCGCGCTGGGACTCGTCGAACCCCTGCGGCGCCTGCGCCGCAGGGTCGACGGGCAGCTGGTCCTCGCTCGGCACGATGGGTTGGTCCCACAGCGGCTCGCCGGAGCCGTCCACGGGGTACCAGACAGGGATCGGGACGCCGAAGAAGCGCTGGCGGCTGATGAGCCAGTCGCCGTTGAGGCCACCGACCCAGTTCTCGTAGCGCGTGCGCATGAACGAGGGGTGGAAGTCGAGCTCGCGCCCACGCTCGATGAGCTCGGCGTTGAGCGCCGCGTCACGGCCCCCGTTGCGGATGTACCACTGGCGCGAGGTGACGATCTCCAGCGGCTTGTCGCCCTTCTCGAAGAAGTTCGCCTTGCGCTGGGTGGCCTTCGGCTCACCGTCGAGGTCCCCGGACTCCCGCAGCGCGTCGACGACCGCGGCGCGGGCCGAGAACGTCGTCTTCGTGGCCAGCTCACCGAACAGCGTGCGGCCCTGCTCGGACGTGATCCACTCCGGCGTCTCGGACTGGATGCGGCCGTTGCGGGTGATGACCGAGCGGGTCGGCAGCTGCAGCTCACGCCACCACTGCACGTCGGTGAGGTCGCCGAACGTGCAGCACATCGCGATCCCGGCGCCCTTGTCCATCTCCGCGAGCGGGTGCGCCAGGACCGGGACCTCGACCCCGAACAGCGGCGAGGTGACCGTGGTCCCGAACAACGCGGAGTACCGCTCGTCGTCGGGGTGGGCGATCAGGGCCACGCACGAGGGGATGAGCTCGGGGCGGGTGGTCTCGATGTGCACCGGGCCCGAACCGTCCGTGCGGTGGAACGCGACCCGGTGGTAGTGGCCGGGGTAGTCGCGGGCCTCGAGCTCGGCCTGGGCCACCGCCGTCTGGAACGTGACGTCCCACAGGCCCGGGGCCTCGGACTGGTAGGCCTCGCCGCGGGCGAGGTTGCGCAGGAACGCCTGCTGGGCCGTGGCTCGCGAGTGCGCGTCGATGGTGCGGTAGTTGACGTCCCAGTCGACCGACAGGCCGAGCCGGCGCCACAGCGCCTCGAACGTCTCCTCGTCCTCGACCGTGAGCACGTCGCACAGCTCGATGAAGTTCTGGCGGGACACCGGCACCTGGTCGGCGGCCTTGACGCTCTTGCCCTCGGCGCCCTGCAGCGGCGGCACGAAGCCGGGGTCGTAGGGCAGGCTCGCGTCGCCACGGACGCCGTAGTAGTTCTGCACGCGCCGCTCGGTGGGCAGGCCGTTGTCGTCCCAGCCCATCGGGTAGAAGACCTCGAGGCCCGTCATCCGCTTGTAGCGGGCGATGCAGTCGGTGTGCGTGTAGGAGAAGACGTGACCGACGTGCAGCGACCCCGACGCCGTGGGCGGCGGCGTGTCGATCGCGTAGACCGCCTCACGCGGACCGGCGAGGGCGCGAGCGCGGTCGAACGCGTAGGTGCCCTGCTCGCGCCATACCCGCGACCACGTGTCCTCGAGCCCGTCGATGGAGGGCTTGTCGGGGATCGTGGCAGCGCGAGGCGTGGTGGGTGCGTCGGTCATGGCGTGATCTTCCCATCCCGGTTCGTGCGCTGACCAACCGGTTGTGCGGGTGCGGGGGTGGTGAGGGGCGCGTGGCCGGGGGAGCGGCGCGTGCCGTGCCGTGACGCGGCGCGCGGTGGCTCAGGCGGCGCGGTGCCGGCGGCCGCGCCGCAGGGCACCGCCGAGGGCCAGGGCGAGCAGGGCGCTCACCCCGAGCAGGGACCACCACAGGGCGGCGGTGCGCTCGGGGGCGTGCGGGTCGGCCACGGCGCGCAGGTCGATCGCGGGCTTCGGCGCGACGGCGAGCGGGGGGCGGGTCGAGCCGGGGGCCACGGGCCCGCTCACCGTGCCGTCGGTGAGGGCGGTCAGCGCCTCGTACGGCTGGATGAGGCCCCAGCCGGCCGAGTCGTCGCGGCGGTCGCGCTGGTCGCGCGAGGCGGTGGCCTCGAGGCGGTGCTTCCAGCCGGCCGGACCCTCCGTGGGGAAACGCTCGGCCAGCAGGGCGGCAGCGGCGCTGACGTAGGCCGTCGCGAAGCTGGTCGACTCCTCCTCTTCCTCGAGGACGCAGTCCCCGGCTCCCTTGTAGGTGGTGAGGATGCTCGTCCCCGGGGCCGCCACGTCGACGTGGGGACCGTGGATCGAGCCCTGGCCCACGAAGTCGCCGCGGTCCACCGCCGCCACGGCCACTGCCTGCGGGTAGGCAGCGGGGTAGCGCGGCCCGTCGCTCTTGTTCTCGGACACGTTGCGGTTACCGGCCGACGCGACCACGAGGGCGCCCTTGCGGGTGGCGTACTCGACGCTGGAGCGCAGGGCGTCGTTGCTCGTCGGCGTGCTCATGGAGACGTTGATGACCTTGGCACCGTGGTCGGCGGCGTAGCGGATGCCGGCCGCGATGCGGTCTGGGCGCGGCCCCACCCCCTGCTGGCGGCTCTGCTCGTCGTCGGCGTAGAACACCTGCACGGGCAGCACCTTCGCTTCCGGCGCCAGGCCGATGACGCCCGATCCGGGGACCGGCCGGGCGGCGATCTGCCCGGCGATGGCTGTGCCGTGGCCCACCGCGTCCGTGGTGGGCTTGAGCCCGGGGACCAGCGACCTTCCCGCGGTCAGGGCGCCCTTGAAGTGGGCGTTGCGCGCGTCGACCCCTGAGTCGACGACGGCCACGGTCACCCCCTTGCCCGTGGCGAGGGTCCACGCGAACCGGGCGTTGAGGCGCTGCAGTGCCGGCGGCTCCTCCTTGACGTAGACGGCCTTCTCGTCGGTGCACTCCGCCGCAGCAGCCGGGGCGGCGGTGGCCACGGCCAGTCCGCTGCCTGCCAGGAGCATGGAGACGATGCCGCCGACGAGGGCCGGCGCGGGGCGACGGGTCGTACGCGTCATTTCGAGCCGGTGGAGATGGCGCCCTGGGCCGCGGCCACGCTGAGGGTGGGACCGGAGCGGAAGAGGTCGACCCACGGCTGGGGCACGGGCACGACGTCCTTGGTGGAGTAGCCGAGGCGACCGAGGATGTCGTCGCCACCCTCGACGCTGTAGGCGGTGGCGGTCTGGTCCACGACCAGGACCGGGCCGCGGTTGATGATGTTGTCGCCGATCGCACGCACCAGCGCGCCCGAGCCCGCAGCCACCTCGGTGACCCGGCCATCGCCGGGCTCGGTGGTCGGCGAGGTGCTCAGCGCCGTCTGGGGGAGGGTGTTGGGGCCCGACGTCAGCGTGGCACAGGGCGCGGCGTCCAGGGCCCGGGGGAGCTGCTCCGGCCACTGTGACGGCACGATCGAGCGGTCGGTCGTCTTCAGGGCGGCGATCTCGGCGGGCGAGACCTGCAGGTCCGCGCCGACCTTCTGCCCGGTGCCGATCTGGTAGAGCGCGTAGGCGAACGGCGACAGGAGCGCGAGCTCACCCGACTGCAGCACGACGTAGCGACGGGGGGTCTCCCCGCTGTCCTTGACGGCGAGGACGGAGCCGACCACCGCACCGGGCGGAAGGCCCGGGAGCGCCTTGCCTGCGTCGGGGATGGTGAGCGGACCGAGCGTGGGGCCCTGGGGGAACAGGCTCGTCCAGGACGCCGGGGCAGGGATGGGCGTCGAGGCGTCGAGGCGCAGCTGGCGCAGCACCGAGGCGGTGGAGGCGGCCGCGACCGGCAGCCGGGACTGCCCCGTCACGACGAAGACCCCGCCGGCGGTGGTGACGACGGTGGCGGACCCTGCGGCCGGGGTGCTCTTCGCGGCGGGGTCGACGACGGTCCTGGTCGCGCCGTCCTGCTTCAGGCACGAGACCCACCCGCTCCGGGTCAGCCGGGAGGAGGGGGTGAGGGAGTCGGGGGCGCCGAGGATGCCGATGGCGGCGCCGCGGGGGGTCGTCGCGATCTTGTCGTCGTCGACGGTGACGACCTGGAACGAGCCGGCGGCGATGAGCAGGCGGGCGCTCGTGGTGTTGATGACCGGGTACAGGGTCTTCTTGATCGCGACGTAGCGGGCGCCGCTCTTCTTCGCGATGACCAGGTGGTTGTCGTCCCACCCGTTGGGCAGGCTGGGCTTGAGTGCGCCGGTCACCAGGCCTGCGACACCGAGCAGGACGGTCACCGCGATGCCGCCGACGATGGCGCGCAGCGGCCGCTGCGGCTCCACCTCGCGCCCGCCGGGGGCACCGGCGACGAATGCAGTGGTCAGCCTGCGCCGGCTGAAGGCCTGGGCCTCGACCAGATCCTTCTTCGTGGCCACGCCCGGTTCCTGCCTTTCGCCGTGGTTGGTCCGACCCGGGCCACCCTAGGGGTGCGCGCCGGAGCGGGGTCGGGGTGGTCAGTCGAGGCGGCGGGGCCCCGGTCAGTCAGTGGGAGTCGATGTCTCGGTGACCGCTCAGTGGCGGCGCGCGTACCCGGGCACCAGCCGGCGTCGGGTGCCGAGCAGGAGCGCACCGGCGATGAGCAGGCCGCCGGAGTAGGTGGCGAGCGTCGAGATGTCGGAGCCGGTCCGCGCCAGGACCGGGGCGGCTGCGGCGGCAGCCGACGGGACGGCGGCGTTCTGCTGCGTGTGGCTGGCCACGAGGTCCGCGTAGTCCTGGTTGGCGCACTCGAGGGCGCCGCAGTCCTCGCCGGCGCCGACGTTGCCCTCGACGGCGACCGGGCCGGTGCCCAGGGTGCCGGTGGGCGCGGCGCCGCTGCTGCTGCTGCCGTTGTTGCCGTTCCCGTTGCCGCCGTTGTTGGCGCCGCCACTGCCGTTGCCCCCGCCGTTGTTGCCGCCGCCATTGCCGTTGCCGCTGCCGGGGTCGGTGACCACCGGGCCGGTGCTGGTCGCTGTCGAGGTCGTCGTGGTCGTCGAGGAGGGGTCGTCCGTGGGAACGGTCGTGGTCGAGGTCGTGGGCTCGGGCTCGGTCGGCGGATCCGGGATCTCCGTGGGGAGGTCGACGCAGGCGCGGTGCCCGAGCAGGTTGCACAGGGGGTTGTCGCCGGGGGCGTCGTCGGAGGCCGCCTCCGTCGAGGCGGCCGGCGAGGTGGCGCAGGCTGCGGGTGCGGCCGTGTCCGTGGCCTGCGCCGGGCTGGCGGGGGCCACGTCAGCCCCGTCCACAGCGGCGCCGTCGACCGACGATGCAGCGGGGGCCGCACCCGACGCTGCGGTCGTGGTGTCGAGCGAGGCGGCCGGCGCGAGCGTGGTCGTCACGCAGGGCGTGGTGGCCACCTCGGCCTGGGCCGACTGCTGCCCGATGAGCACCAGGCCGGAACCGGCCAGGACAGAAGCAACGAGCGCGAGCGTGCGCCGAGTGGTGTTCACGTGGGTCCCCCTGGACATGTCTTGCGTGGACTGGCCTACCCCTGGTCGCCCCCCGGGCGAGCCGCGAGCGATTCTAGGGGAATTGCCGTGGTGTGGCACAAAAACCCCAAGAGTCGGGGTTCGGTGCGGTGGGGGAGTGCCTCAGAACAGCTGCGCGGCGATGGCCGCCAGCGGCAGGACGGCCACCAGGCACACCCCGTCGACGGCGTCGGCCACCCGGCCGAGGCGCACCCTGGCGCGCGGCGCGACCAGGGCCAGCCCCACGACCACCGCTGCCGCCGCGGCCAGCGCGACGCCCATGAGCGGGCGCCAGTCTGGGTGGGTGAGGGCGGCGCTCACGCCGACGACGGCCAGGCCGAGGATGCCGACCACCATGGCGATGAGGACGGTCGCGCGCGTACGGCTGTGGCGGGTGCGCAGCAGCACCGCGCTGAACCCGACGGCCCCGAGGACGGTGCCGACCCAGCCGGTGGCGGCGACGAACGGTGCGGCCAGCAGTGCGACGAGCCCCGCCGACACCGACAGGCCGAGGAGGAGGTCGTGCCCGGCGATGACCTGCCGGCGCACCGACCGGCTGTCGACCCCGGGCGCGTCGGCGAAGATCTCGGACTCGGTCCTCGGCGGGTGGGTGGTGAGGCGGCTCGAGGACACCGAGAACCACGGGAAGAGGTTGCCGGCGATCACGGCCACCGCGAAGACGAACGCCGCGACGCCCCCCACGGGCAGGTCCGCGTAGGCGACGAGCGCACCGCAGACAGCCATCACGAGGCCGGTGGTCGGTCCGACGGCGACGGCCGGCCGGTGGTCCCTCACGACTGCGAGCCCGAGGGCGCCGACCAAGGTGGTGGTGGCGCCGGCGAACAGCAGCGGCTCGGCCCACACGCTGCCGTCGGCGGGTACTGCGAAACCGGCCACCGCGGCGTACACGGAGGCGACCAGCGCCAGGGCGGCCCCGGACAGGGGTTGGCGGCGGGCGTGGGAGAGCACCGCTGCCGCCACGACGAGCAGCACGGCCACGGCCCCCGCGACACCGACGACGAGCAGGCCCGTCGTGCGGGCGGTGAACAGTGCCACCGCCCCGGCCGCGAAGAGGGCGACGGCGGCGCCGAGCGCGGTGCGGGCGCTGTTCTGCGGGGTCCACGGGGCGAAGGAGGACTCGACCAGGTCGGCGACGGCCTCGACGACGTCGTCGTAGACCTTGAGCTCGACGGGGTCCCCAGCCGGCTCGAGGGCGAGGACGAAGCCGTCCTCGATGCCCTGGGCCGCCAGGCTGCGGTCGGGCTCGACGGGCATGCCGTCGTGGCGCACCAGCCGGAAGCCGCGGCTCGCGGTGGCCGGGTCGAGCTGGCCCAGCTCGCGCGCCAGCTCGGGCACGAGCTCGGCGACGGGGATGCCGCCGGGCAGGCCGAGGTCGGCTCGTCGCGACCCCGCCGTGACCGACAGTCGGATGAGCGAAGCGGTGCCGCTGCCAGTGCTGCCGGTGCTCACGGTCACAGGCCCCTCCCGGTGACGAAATGTCTCGAAGGCCCCGGTGGGGGCCGACACGCAGCATAGAGGGGGAGTTCTCCCCATGTTGCGCCATCCCAAACGTTGCTACTCTCTCAAATCGGACCTCGGGGGGACGTTCTTTCCAGGTCCGGTCCCATGAAATCAAGAGTGGGAGAAGCGTGCCCCGACGGGGGGCCACGAGTGGAAGTTGGGAGGCACCATGCTTGCTGCTGGAGATGGCGTACTCAATAAGGGCGCCGGAATCGTCAGCGACTACAGGGGTCAGCTCGATGGTGAGCTGAAGTCCCTCGAGGGACGCCTGCAGGGTCTGCACAGCCAGTGGAAGGGCCAGGGCGCCTCGTCGTTCCAGGCGACCTTCACCCGCTGGAAGGAAGACTCGCACAAGATCATCGCGGCACTGTCGACGTTCGAGGAGAACCTGCGCCAGACGCAGAGCACCTTCACCGAGCGCGACGAGAACGCCGCCACCGCCATGAAGAACAAGTACGGGGGTATGTGAGCCATGCTGGTTGACCACGGAGGACTGAGCGCAGCTGCGGGCGACATCGGCCAGGGGGCGAGCCGGATCGAGAGCAAGCTCAACGACATGGACCACGCGCTCTCGCCCCTCAAGAGCGAGTGGGACGGTGCCGCCAAGGAGGCCTACGCCGAGGCCAAGCAGAAGTGGACCCAGGCGATCACCGACATGAAGCTCGTCCTGGCGGAGATCGGCAACGCCGTCCAGACCAGCAACGAGGACTACCGGGACGGCGACAAGAAGTCCGCCAACCTCTTCCAGTAGGTCCAGTAGGACCAGTCGCCACGGTCGTGCCGGAGCCCGCAACACGCGGGCTCCGGCACGTGCCGCGACCACTGGCCCGACGCGAGGCGGACGGCTCGCACGACCAGACTTGCCCGCAGGCCACCGGGGGCCCACGGGACACGACCAGGGGGAGAAGAAGACATGGCACTGCCCGACGAGGACCGGCAGCAGGCGCAGGGCTACCGCTACACCAACGGCAAGCTCAAGGCCGACTTCCAGATCATCCGGACGCTGGCCCACAACCGCGGGGCGGACTGGACGGACAAGGCCACCACGAGCCGGAGCAAGGTCGTGGGGACGACCCTGGACGCCTCGTCGTTCTCGGACATCCCGTCGTGCCGTGAGTTCGGCGCTGTCTACACCGCGGCCAAGCGGATCTACGACGAGACGCTGCAGGGCATCGAGCAGGACGTGAAGGACTACCAGGCCAAGCTCCTCCAGGTCGCGAAGCACCTCGAGGACAAGGACAACCAGGCCGGCGAGGTCTTCGCCGCGCTTGCCGTCCCGGACGCCGCGCCCGCCCTGCACAGCACGGACCGCAACACCAAGGCCAACAAGACCCAGGAGGCCCGGGACGCCGAGAAGCTCCAGGACCAGGCCTCCAAGGACGCGAGCAAGGCCGGGGCCGACCCGGCGACCGGGGTCGACACCGACACCTCCGTCCCGGCCGCCGGCACCGACACCAGTGGCGACGACCTCGTCACCCCGGGCGGACCGCCGGCGGCGCCGGAGGGCGACCAGTCCTTCCAGGCCTCTCGCTGACCGACGGCCCATCCAGGAGGCACCACCCGTGACATCCGTCCGCCCGCTCGTGCGGCCCGCCCTCGCGGCAGCCGTGGGTCTCGGCCTGCTCGTGGCCCCCGTGGTGGCAGCCCCCGGGTCGGCCGTGGGACCGGGGGCCGCGCACGCGGCGAACCCGACCCCGTGGTGGCCTGCCGCCATGGGGTTCGATGACCTGGCGAAGGCCGGTGCCACCGGCCAGGGGATCACCGTCGCGGTGCTGGACGGCACCATCGACACCGGCGCCGCCGACATCAAGGGGCACGTCGCCTCGGTCTCGACGCCCTGCCGCGAGAAGCCGACCGGCACCGGTGAGGATGCCGACCACGCCACCCAGATCGCACAGGTCATCGTGGGGACCGGGGCCTCGTCCGGTGGCACGGCCGGCGTCCGCGGCATCGCGCCGAAGGCGACGCTGCGCCACTACAGCCTCGGCGTCGGCGACCCCAACCGGTGCACGCTGCCAGCCGACGAGGACGCCACCGAGGCGATCCTCCCGGCGATGAAGCAGGCGCTCAAGGACGGTGCCAAGGTCGTCAACCTCAGCTTCGGTGGAAGCAGCATCGACAAGCAGACGGAGCAAGCCGTGCTGCTGGCCCAGCACGCAGGTGCCATCGTCGTCGCGGCCACGGGCCAGGGGTCGCTCAGCTACCCGGCCGGCTACAACGGCGTCGTCGCCGTCACGTCGTGCGACCGCCGCGGCAAGCTCGACCCCGACGGCGCCAACGCCCACGCCTACGGCGTCGCCTTCTGCGCGCCCGGTCTCGGGCTCGTCCTCGGCGAGCACCGCGGTAGCGCGTGGGTGGGACAGGGCGCGCTGGTCGACGGCACCTCCTACGCCGCGCCCCTCGTGGCCGGGGGACTGGCGGCGTACTGGTCCAAGCACCCGGGCGCCACGGCCAACCAGGTCCTCCAGGCGGCTCTGCGCCACCCGGGTATGCAGGAGGGCACGAGCACCAACGGCACCAAGGGTTGGGTCTACGCCTATCGCCGCGTCGGGTCGGGCTTCCCGACGATCCAGGACTCCTCGAGGACCGGGTTCGGGTGGGGGATCTTCGCGCCCGCCGACCTCGTGGGCGTCGACCCGACGACCTACCCCG
>Ga0308174_10001781_pt1 | contig 10261 bp, 14 predicted proteins | sample PhyPR2_FD_203894 | JGI IMG/M metagenome (GOLD analysis project Ga0308174, IMG submission 203894) | Soil microbial communities from UC Gill Tract Community Farm, Albany, California, United States - DLSLS.P.R2 | ecosystem: Environmental > Terrestrial > Soil > Agricultural land | place: USA... | reverse complement strand
GGGTTTGAGAGAGATCTTCCTCGACGGCCGTGCGGCGCCATCCGGCGACCCGCAACCGTGGTGGTTCGGCTATTCGGTCGGACGCTGGGACGGTGACACCCTCGTCGTGGACACGACCGGGCTGCGGGGCGACGGATGGCTCGACGTCACCGGCAGCCCGTACACGGAGCAGGCGCGCGTGACCGAGCGGTTCCGTCGGCCGAACTTCGGCCGCTTGGAGATCGACGTCACCGTCACGGATCCGATGGCCTACACGCGTCCGTGGACGGTGCGTGTGAACCAGCGGCTGCTCGCCGAGGATGAGCTCATCGAGTTCGTCTGTCGGGAGAACGAGAAGGACGCGCAGCACCTCCAGTGAGTGCACTCCCCACAACGATCCGTGCGAAGGCCGTGGCGGTGATTCGACGCCAGGACGAAGTGCTGCTGTCCTTTGCAATCGACCCCGACTCCGGCGCTCGCTACGGCCGATTCCTGGGCGGCGGTATCGAGCCGGGCGAACAGCCGGAGGAGACCGTGCGCCGCGAGTTGCTGGAAGAGATTGGTGTCGCAGTCCGGTCGGTAACCAGGGTTGGCGTTCTCGACAACAGTTTTGCGTCTGGGGGCCGCACGCATCGCGAAACGGTCGTGGTGTGCACCGCGGAATTCGTCGATGTCGCCGATTACGGGCGATCGGCGTTTTCAGTCAAGGAGGCGGTCTGCGACGGGCCGGCGGAGTGGGTGCGGATCGACCGCATCGTCCGCGGCATCATCGTCGTCTACCCTCCGGAGCTGCCGCCACTGCTCGATCGCCTGGTGAGTCCAACCCTGCACCAGGCCACGCCGTCTAAGTCGTCGTGAGTGCCTTGATGCTCAACATGCTCTTGGCGGCGCTGGCGGCCCAGGCCGGCGAGTTGCCGACGCTCGTGCTGCCTCCGGCCGACGCGGCGTGGGTCGTGCGTGTGGTGACTAGCGGAGGGTTTACCGGCCGTGGGTCCGGCAGCTACACGGCGAGTTCGTCGGGCGACGTGGCCTGCCTGGCAGTGCCGGCGTGCCCGGCGCGCCTGCCCCCGGATACGCAGCGCGCGTTATCCCGCCTAGTCCGCGAGGTTCCGGTCGCCCCGACGTCGCCCGCGTTTCCGTCGCGCCAGACGGGCGTTTGCAACGACTGCGTGACGACGACGATCAGCGTGCGGCGACGCGATCACGAGGGCGAGCGGACGCAGACCTTTACGTGGGACGAGACGACGCGCGCGGGAGTGCCGGAAGACGTCCTGCGGTTGTATGTCGCGGTGACGGGTATCGCTGCGCCGCACTCTCGGTAGGTGATGACCGCATCACGGCGGACGCCGCATCGCGATCACTGCGCGATTCCGCTGGGCGATGCACACTTTCTTCAGGCATAATCTCCCCAGTTTCAAGCGCCGACTACGTGCCGCAGCTCGCGGTGACGCTGGCGCCTCAAGGAGAGCGGATGGCGAAGAAGAGCGCGAAGAGTGCGAAGGGTGCGAAGAAGAAGAGTGCGAAGAGCGTGAAGCGCGCCGCTCCGGCGCGGAAGGCAGCGAAGAAGAGCGCCCGCAAGTCTGCCGGCCGCGGCCGTGCGAACGCCGCCTTCATGGCTCCCGTCTCACCGGATTCGACGCTCGCAGCGGTGGTTGGCGACAAGCCGATCCCCCGCACGGAGGTCACCAAGCGGCTCTGGGCCTACATCAAGAAGAACGGCCTGCAGGACAAGAAGAACCGCCGGATGATCAACGCCGACGCCTCGCTCAAGGCCGTGTTCGGCGGGAAGTCATCCGTCAACATGTTCGAGATGACGAAACTCGTCAGCAAGCACGTGAAATAGCTGTACGCCGTTCGACCCGTTCGAATCGTTCGAGTCGTTCGAACCGTTCTGGTTCGGCGCGCGAACGATTCGAACGGTCTATATTCCCGGCCTCGTCGACGTCTGCACCACGCCGCGCACATCCAGCGGTTGTGATGTGTCCACCTTGATTGGCTCCGCGATCCGTGCGGTGATCGTGCCGCCGACATCCACACGCAACGGCCGGTCGCCCGCGTCCACGCGCAGCGGCTGATTCCCCGGTTCCACCCGCAGTCGATCGGGACTCGCCCACGACGGCGATGCGACCCCTTGCACACTGCCGGTAATCGCCACCGGAAGGAACTGCGTGCGCGCCGCCAGATCGACGCCGGTGATGACCACGCGCGTGGCCGCTGGCTGCGCCTGCGCAGCCACCGGCGTGGGCACAACATCCTTCAACCCCAACCAGCCGAGTTCGACGGCAATGATCGTGAGCACGATGCGTACGTAACGGTCGGCCATGGCGGTTCCCTCAATCGTGAATGGCGAATCGTGAATCGTGAATCGTGAATCGTCAATCGTGAATGGATCGTCGTGATTCGGACGCCGACCCACAGTTGCTGGCCGCATCATCGCTGATCCCGAATCACAATTCACGATTTCGCCCATTCACGATTCACGATTCACGATTGACCATTCACCATTCACGATTCGAGCTTCACGATTGCTAAGATCCCCCCATGGCTTCTCCCGTCGAGTTGTTCCGGCGCCTGACGAACGGTGTCTACGTTGTCACCGCGGCGCATGACGATGTGCAGGACGGCTTCACGGCGGCGTGGCTGACGCAGGTGTCGTTCGAGCCACTCCTCGTCGCGCTGAGCGTCAATCCGGGTAATGCGACGTGGACACTGATCGATCAGAGCGGCCGGTTCGCGGTGAACGTGCTCGCGTCGGGACAGTTGGAGACGGCGCGGCACTTTGGCCTGCAGTCGGGGCGCGAACGCGACAAGCTGGCCGGCGTCTCGACGCGTGATCTGACGGGTGGGGCCGTTGTACTCGCCGACGGCGTCGCGTGGCTCGATTGCCGGGTGCAGCAGAGCGTTCCCGCGGGCGATCACGTCGTCGTCATCGCGCAGGTTGTCGGGGGCGATCTCGTGAATCCAGGTGCCACGCCGCTGCGCTACGCGGAGACCGGCGACATGGATGGCAGCGCGGCGCTGTACCCGCAGCGGTTTGCGGATGCGTAATCGGGTTATCCAGGTTTTCCGAACACCCGCACCCGATACTGACGGCCGGTCACGTCGCCGGCCGAGGCGGTCCCGATCTCGGTGAAGGCCGGGTTGAGGATGTTGTCGCGATGCCCGGGCGGATTCATCCACGCAGCCACCGTCTCGGCGGCACTCGGGTACCCGGACGCGATGTTCTCGCCGTAGGCCCGCCAAGCATACCCTGCGGCCGCCAGCCGATCCGACGGCGCGGGGTTGCTGCCGTCCGGAATGTTGTGCTGCAGCACCTGCAGCGCGGCCAGTTGGGCAGCCTGCAGCTGCGCCGCGATGTTCAACTGCGGCTCGACCGTCAGGGGGCCAAATCCAGCCCGGATCCGCGCGGCATTCGTGAGGTCCGCGAGCGTGGCGGACGGGACGGAACTCGCAGTTGCGGACGGTGACGGGGCAGTTCGGTAAGTGGCGGTGTCGGAACTGGCACAGGCTATCGGGCCCAACGCCAGCAGAATCAATGGGATGGCGGCAACTCGACAGCGCACGAACCGGATTCGCGTCGCCGGTGTGCAATCGTCTTGCCCTCTGTGCATCCTCGGTTTATCCTCACGCGTGCCGATCGGCGCCGTTTGCCCAGCAGGGCGGGCGCGCCCGGTGGTCTAAGGAGATTCACAGTGAGCACTCGTATCAACCAGGGCCTGATGTGGGCAGCGATTGTGGCCTCCATGGCCGTCACGCCGGCGCTGACGCTGGCACAGCGTGAGGGCGGCGCGGCCGCGGGGGCGCAGGGGGCGCCAGCCGGCGGTGGAGCGCGCGGCGGCGGCCGCGGCGCGGCCAATCTGCCTCCAGCCGGCCCGACGCCGCGCCTGCCCAACGGCAAGCCCGATCTCAGTGGCCATTGGAACAACCCGTATACCCCCGACATGGCGGCGCGCGGCACGGTGCTCGATCCGAAGACGCGCATGCCGCTGCAGTTCGCGCGGATGGGCGAACCGATCACCAACGCGCGAGCGTCGGCGACTGGCCGCGGCGCGCGCACCTACGACCTGCCGTACACCGAGCGCGGGTTGAAGCAGTGGACGGAATACGACCCGGTCAACAAGGGCGATTACGCCGGCACGTGCCTGCCGTTCGGCATGTCCCGCAACATCAACTCGCCGCACGGCCTGCAGATGGTGCAGAACAACGACGCGCTGTCGATCATGTTCGAGCAGAACACGTGGTTCCACTTCGTCCCGACGAATCCGAGCTTCAAGTGGCCGGCGGACCTCCCGGAGAGCTGGAACGGCGTCTCGGTGGGCCACTGGGACGGTGACACGCTGATCATTGAAACCAAGGGCTTCAACGGCTATACCCGGCTCGATACGTCCGGGCACCCCCACAGCAAGCAGATGGTGATGACCAACACCTTCACCCGGACCGATTCGAACACGATCCAGCACACCGTGACCGTGCACGACCCGGTGATGTACACGCAGGACTGGATGAACGTCCGCACCTGGCGCCTGAAGCCGGCAAACGATGTCATCATGGAGTACTCGTGCGAGGAGAATAACCTCGACAATATTCTGAGTGGCGCCATCAAGCGCTGGACCCCACCCGAGGACGAGAACTAATAGCCGTGGCGCGGGCGCGCAGCCCGCGCACTGATTCATTGCAGGAGGATTTTTCAATGGCACGTAAAGCCTCGGTCCTGTTCATCGCCGTCGTCGCGCTCCTGATGGGCACCGTCACGGCGCGCGCGCATCATTCCGTATCGGCGGAGTTCGACACCAACAAGCCGATCGAATTCAAGGGCACCATCAAGAAGGTCGACTGGACGAACCCGCACATCTACACCTCGGTCGAGACGAAGACGCCGGACGGCAAGACGGTGGTGTATCGCGTCGAAGGCGGCCCGCCAAACTCGCTGTTCCGCCAGGGCTGGCGCAAGGACTCGCTGAAGGTCGGTGAGGAAGTGACCGTCAAGGGGATCCGCGCCAAGCGCGAGGACTCGATGAACGTCGGACAGGCGACGATCATCACGGCGGACGGCAAGAAGATGTTCACCGGCACGGGCCAGGCTGGCGCGGCGCAGTAGGGATCAGGAGCACCATGAAGACAGTTATCAGCGGCGTCGCCGTCCTGGCAGTCAGCGCGCTGTTCGCGGTTGCCCCGGCGCGCGCACATCACTCGGTATCGGCGGAATTCGACACCAGCAAGCCGATCGAGTTCACCGGGACCGTGAAGAAGGTCGAGTGGACCAACCCTCACATCTATACCCAGGTTGAAACGAAGGGTCCGGATGGCAAGCCCGTCGTCTACCGTGTCGAAGGTGGCGCCCCCAATGCGTTGTACCGCTCAGGTTGGCGGAAGGACACGCTGACGGTCGGCCAGACCGTGTCGGTGAAAGGGATCCGCGCCAAGCGCGAGGATTCAACCAACATCGGCAACGCGACGATCACGACCGCGGACGGCAAGCGGATGTTCGCGGGCGGTTCGGCGCAGCGCGAAGCGGCGCAGCAACAGCAGTAGTCGCTCAGCGACGTGACTCACACGGCTGGTTGCTGGCATGGCAGCCGGCCGTTTTCTTTTGGGCGCGCGCAGGTCGCTGACGCGAATGTTCGCCGCGGTGTCACTCGCCTGGGCCGCCGCGAAGACATCGAGACGCGCCGAGTCGGTAGGCTGCACCTGTCGTTGCAAATCAGCCGACTGCCTCTTGCAATTTCCGGGACGCGGTTTCCTGTTGCCAGATCCCGCTGATCCAATCGTGGGTCCCGCCGGTCGATCGTCGGAACCGCGTTCTCTATCGCCGCGGCTCTGCGCCTCGGGGGTGATCTCCGCGCTGTCCCCGAGCGAACGCGATCAGCACGACTCCTCCCATGATTGCGACGTCGGCGACATTGAAGACGCCGGTGCGCAGCGGTCCGACGCCGACGTTCATGAAATCGACGACCGCGCCAGTCGCGAGGCGGTCGATCAGATTCGACGCGCCTCCCGCGAGCACCAGGGCGGCGCCGAGCAGCCGCGCACCCTGCCAGCGGGAACGGATGGCGATGAACGCCAGCCCCGCCAGCATCAGGCCGGTCCCGATCGTGAAGACAATCAGCCGTCGTTCCAGTGGAAGATCGGCACCGATGCTCAGGAACCCGCCGCTGTTTTCGGCATACGACAGCCGGATGGTGTCGCCAAGGAACGAGCGGTCGGCAGCACCGGTCAGCAGGCTGGCCGCCGCGTGCTTGCTGATGCGATCGCATCCGACCGTCGCCAGGCACGCCAGCAGCAGCAACACTCGCGATGACCGTGGTTGTCCGTGTTGCATTCGCGTCGAGTCCTCGTCGTTCACGCTGGCACCGCCTGATCGTGTGCGGCTACTCCAGGATGCTGAAGAAGAGCCAGCATACCGCCGCCGCGACGACCGTCATGGAGACGCCCCACGCCAGGAGCTGATTGAACAGCCGACGGGTGTCGGTGCCTGGCGGCGCCGCCGCGAGGCAGAGTGCGCCAAGCGTTGACAGCGGTGACACGTCCACAAGATGGCCACCGACGACCATCGAGGACACAAGTGCCATCGGGTTGCCGCCGCCGATATGTTGGATCACGCCGGGGATGATCGGGAGCATGGCCGGCAGCACGAGGCCCGTGGTGCTGCTGTAGATGGACACGACCCCGGTGAAGAACGCCGTCAGCGCCGTGACCGTTGCCGGCGTCGCCAGGCGCCCGATGAATTCGGTGAAGAGATCCATTCCGCCGGTCTTCTCGAGCAGCCCGACGAGGATGGTCACGCCGGTCACCATCAGGATCACGCTCCACGGCATTGCCCTGAACGCCGCGCCTTCGTCTGCGGCCCGCGTCAGCGTGAGGACGAGCGCGCCCGCGAGCGCCGCCATCCCGACGTTCACGTTGAGAGCGACCGCGCTGACAATCAGCGCACCGATGACGATCAGCGTCAGCCAGTGATGGCGTGAAAGGGTATCGGACCGGTGCTCGGCGATCCCGTCTCCGGCCGCGAGCGGATCCGAAACCTGGCCTCTGTCCGCCTGAAGCAGTTTCCAGCCGCCGAGCAGGATATAGCCCCCGAGCGCCACGGCCGCGTGGGCGATGAAGTTGTTGGCGTAGATCGTCCATCGCGCATCCGGCAGCCCGATCTTCGCGACCAACTGATTGACGATGACGCCGGTCGGAGCGATCGGCGACACCGACCCGGCACTCGCGCCGTTGGCGATCATGATGGCCATGAGGAACGGCGGAATCCCGTAGCGTCCGGCCGCCGCCATTCCGAGCGGCGCCATCAAGGCCGTGGCTGCGATGTTTCCGGGTCCGCTCGATGACAGCGCAGCGGTCAGCAGGAAGAACAAGATCGGAATCAATCCGGGCAGGCCGCGGCAGAGCCGCACCGCCCGTCGCGCCAGCCGCTCGAGCGTCCCGTTGCCCTGCGCTTGGGTGAACAATAGGGTCACCCCGACGAGCGTCAGAAACAGCGAAACCGGAAAGCCGGCCAGGACCTGTTCCGTCTTCATTCCGCCGAGGTACACGCCGACGATCCAGGCCATCACGATGGCGAGGACGCCGATGTTGATCTGAGAGATCGTGCTGACCACCAGGGCGAGCACGAGGGCTGCGACCGACAGGGCGGCCAGGCTCATGTATGGCAGATGCTATCTCCAATCGCCAAGCCCTACGGCCCTCGTCATCGTCTAATTGAACGGAGGATCTCGATGTCGGCCCGTTTGCCTGTGCTGGTGGCCTTCGTGCTGATAGCTGGCGCGTCCAGCGGCATGTCGGCTCAACAAACACTCTCGTCCCACACACTCCTGGGTACGGTCACTGACCCGCGCGGTCGGCCCCTCGCCGGTGCAACGGTAGAACTCTCACAGGCGGCGTCAGCCAATTCCGTCCGCTCGATCGTGACAGCCACCGACGGCAAATACCGGCTCGAGCGTATCCTTCCCGGGTTGTACGTGTTGACGGTTCGCCTCGTCGGGTACGGGCCCGCGATTCGCGACCTCGAGATCGGCGGCGGCGCCGACGAGTTCGCGCTCGACGTTCGGTTATCACCCCTGCTTCCGGACAGCAAGAATGGCGCTCCGTCGGCATCGCTTGGCCCCGACCGCCGCGTGGTGTGCGGCCTGACGATGATCACGCCGCGGAACCCCGACCCGAAGATGACCGCGGCGAATCCGCCGCCGGGAGGAACAGTCCCGTTCAACGATCGGCTCGTGCCGACGCCGCCGCGGCCGCAGGATGCGCCGACCACGAAGGGGACGATTCGAACGGTTCAGCCGACGGTGTGCTGGGATCCGATTGCGCCCGCGCGCTAGGCGCGTGCGTGCCGTCGCGTCAGGTGCGCAATGGTTTGATCCACCGTGCGATCGCGGGCTCGACCGAGGCCAGGGCGCGACGATCGAGGGCGACGAAGCCGCCTGGCAGGAGCTTGTCGAAGACGCGCGACGCAAGTTCGAGGTGATGCGGCTCGAAGCTGCGTCGCGAGAAGAACGACACCGATCGCACGCCATAAAACGGTGCCAGGTAGGAGAAGCCGCCGTAAGTCCCGATGAAGCCACGCGCACCGCGGATGATGTCCGTCTGGCGCGAGAGATTGCTCTGCGGATCGTCCGCCGTGTCAATCACCCGCAGCTGTGACCCTGACGCGTCGAAATCAGAGTGATCGTCAATCTGCACGCTGGTGCCGAGCAGCACGACCGGTGCCTGCGCACTGACCCGCCGCAGCAGGTCGGCGACAAATGTCCGGTTCTCGTCGGTCGCAGGAAACGCGTCGCTGAAGTAGAACTTGGCCGCAACATAATCCTCTGGGAGTCCGAGACTGGCCGCAGCCGGCAGCGGCTGGCCGAGCGGCCGGTAGGAGGTGAACGAATCGACGAGATCGATCGTTGCCCGTTTCCGCCAGAGCGCGCCGAACAGGCGGAACATGGCGCCAGGGTGCACCACGTTTGCGCCGGAGACGCCGGTCTTCGCTTCAACGGCCGAGAGGATCTCCTGATCGAGCGGGCGCTTCGGATCGTACTGCTTCCGTTTCTCATCGGGCCTGACGGTGCGCTCGCGCAGTTGCCCGGGAGTGATCAAATCCAGGAGTTCGACGTACCGTGATGTCAGGTGGCGGTACCACGGTGAGGTGCCGCCGCGGGAGACGACGATCAATCGCCGTCCATCGAGGCCCTGGTCGCACAGCCAGTTGAGAAACGGAATCCAATACAGCAATTCGAAGCCGACTTCGCCGGTCCACGGGCCCGCGATGACATCCCCCGAACCATTGACCGTCTCGAGCGCCTGCAGCAGGTAGCGGCGATCGACGTACTCTTCCTCATCCTGCCATCCCGCCCGGCGCAAGGCCTCTGTCGTCGCATCGGCGTACTGATGGACGATGCCGTTGAGCATGCCGATCTGCCGCGCGAGGCGCCGAACGTCGCGCGCCACGCGCTCGGCCACCTTTCGCGATCGCTCCGCTTCGCGTATCGCGGCGTCGGCAGCCGCTACGCCCGCATCGGCGGCGCGTGTTGATCGATCGAGCGCGCGTTGCGCCAGTTGTTCGGTGCTCTCGACGCCAAGCCAGCGTCGCAGGAGATGTCGCGGTCCGCTCAGAGGGAGGTCCTAGGGGATTGGCGCACGAAATCGGCGGTGACGGTCACGCGGCAGGTGGAAGACAGGATGTTAGCATCCGGACACTGAATCATGAATGCAGTCCTCCACACGCGGATGGCCGGCGATGCCGACGTCCAGGAGCTTACACGGCTGATCAATGCGGCCTACGTCGTCGAGGATTTCTTCCTTGCCGGCGATCGGACCACTCCCGAGCAGGTCCGCGCGCGCCTGCACCATTCGGCGTCCTGCTTTCTCGTGGTTGACGATCCGCAGAAGCCTGAACGGCTGGCGGCGTGTGTCTGGACAGAGGTGCGGGAGCGTCGCGGGTACTTCGGCATGCTGGCGGTGCAGCCCGCTTTGCAGGGGCGAGGCCTGGCCCGGCTGCTGATTACCGCGGTCGAGGATCATTGCCGAGCGGCCGGCTGCCGGTTCCTCGACATCAGCGTGGTGAATCTCCGATCCGAACTGCCGGCGTTCTACCGGCAGTTCGGCTTTGCGCCGTACGGGACAGCGCCCTTTCACGATCCGGTGAAGCTCACGAGGCCCGCGCACCTCGTGTTGATGACGAAACCTCTCGTGGATGTGTGGTGACTACCAGCGCGCTTCGCGCTTCGGTCCGCGGCCGAACCCGCCGCCGCCACCGCCGCCGCGATTGCGACCACCGCCGCCGCCACCAAACCCGCCA
>Ga0308174_10001780_pt1 | contig 10263 bp, 11 predicted proteins | sample PhyPR2_FD_203894 | JGI IMG/M metagenome (GOLD analysis project Ga0308174, IMG submission 203894) | Soil microbial communities from UC Gill Tract Community Farm, Albany, California, United States - DLSLS.P.R2 | ecosystem: Environmental > Terrestrial > Soil > Agricultural land | place: USA... | reverse complement strand
GATGAGCGGGGCCGTGGCCACCGAGTCGCTGCGCCGGATCACCGCCTGGGGCATCCGCCAGCGCAGCCAGGGGCTCCGCGAGCTGTGGACCCGGAGGACCGGCCGATGAGCCCGGCGTCGCGGGGTACGGCGAGCCGGTCCGAGCGTCGGCCGGGGCGCCGGCGGCGCTGGGTGACGCTCACCCTGCTGGTCCTGTTCGTGGTCGTCCCCCTGGTCGAGATCTACGTCCTCATCCAGGTGGGCCAGGTGATCGGCGCCTGGTGGACCGTGCTGCTCCTGATCCTCGACAGCGTGCTCGGCGCCTGGCTCGTGCGCCGCGAGGGCGCCCGCGCGTGGCAGGCGCTGCGCGAGGCCCTCGGCAGCGGGCGGATGCCGGCCGCCGAGCTCGCCGACGGCGCCCTGGTCCTGATCGGCGGGACCCTGATGCTGGCTCCCGGCTTCGTCACCGACGTCGTGGCGTTCTTCATGATCCTGCCGCTGACGCGCCCGCTGTTCCGGCGCCTGCTCGGCTACCTCGTGGCGCGGCGGGTGACCACCCTGGCCGTGGGGCCGTTCGGCGCGGCGTTCGGACCCGGCCCGCGTGGCGGCGTACCTCCGCAGGGACCGGCCCCGGGCCGCGGGCAGGGACGGTCGCCGGGCTGGACGGGCCCGGACGCGACGCGCCCCGGACCCGGGCCCGAGGGCCCGGTGGTCCGGGGCGAGGTGGTCGACGAGGAGTGACCGGTCGGCGACCGGCCGTCCGTCATCGGGTCTGTCTCAGGAGACCTTGCGCTTCTTCTGGTTGGCACGGTGCAGGTGCGCGGGCCCGATCTCGCCGTCGCGCAGCAGCTGCAGCCGCTCCTTGAGGATGTCCTCGAGCTCCTTCTCGGAGCGCCGCTCGAGCAGCATGTCCCAGTGGGTGCGCGCCGGCTTCTCGGCCTTCGCCTCCGGCTGGATGCCGGCGGTGCTGAGCCCCTCGGCGCCGCAGCGCGGGCACTCCCACACGGCCGGGACGTCGGCCTCGACCGACATCGTGATCTCGAACTCGTGCCCCTGCGGGCACCGGTAACCGACCTGCTGACGCGCCGCGAACTCGATGCCGCGCTCGTCCTCGAAACTCTGGCCCCCCAGTCGTGCGCCGCGCAATGTGCGCTCCGCCATGAGCCACCTCCGCTTTCGTAGTCCCCCGCAGTGAAATGTCCGGGACGGACCCGGGCTGCTGTCCACGTACCCAGCCCGTCGTCGTCCCAACCTGTTCAACGGTACGGCGCGCCCGGATGTTCCGCGGAATCCCGGTGGTGGGAACTCATCGTCCGGCCCGCACCGGCCGCCCGCGGAGGGCGCGGGCCCGCGGCTCAGACGACGCGGGGGACCGGGTTTCCCGCCTCCTCGACGCCGCGGCGGGGGTCGACGCGCAGCAGGAAGGCGATGCCGATGACGAAGAGCACCACCAGGGCGAGCAGCGCGGGCCGGTAGGAGTCGGTCCACTGGTGGACCAGGCCGAACAGCAGCGTGCCGACCCAGCTCGTGCCGCGCTCGCAGGCCTGGTAGAGCGAGAAGTACTCCGCCTCGCGCCCGCGGGGGATCAGCTGGCTGTAGAACGAGCGGGACAGCGCCTGCGTCCCGCCGAGGACGATGCCGATCGCGACCGCCAGGGCCAGGAACAGCGGGAGGTTGCCGTCGGGGACGAGCCAGCCTGCGACGACGACGACCAGCCACACGCACAGGCCGGTCACGATCACGCGGTAGGCGCCCCGGCCGCGCGCGACCCGGCCGAAGCCGAGCGCCCCGGCGATGCCGACGACCTGGACCAGGAGGAACGCCAGCAGCACGGTGCTCTTGGCGAAGCCGAGCTGCTTCTCGCCGTAGACCGACGCGGCGTAGATGACCGTCTGGATCCCGTCGTTGTAGAACAGGTAGGCGACCAGGAAGGTGAGCGTGACGGGGTAGCGGCGCAGGTCGTGCAGGGTGCGCCACAGCTGGCCGAAGCTGGCGCGGAGCAGCCCGGCGCTCCGGTCGGCGTCCACCACGGCGACCGGCCGCCGGGCCCGGACGCCACGCACCGGGATGATCGTGAACACCGCCCACCACAGGCCCGCGGAGAGCAGGCTGAGCCGGACCGCGAGCTCGGTGTCGCCGATCACGCTGAGCATGACGAAGTTGACGGCCAGGAGCAGCCCGCCGCCCAGGTAGCCGAGCGCCCACCCGCGGGACGACACCCGGTCGCGCTCGTCGGGCTCGGAGATGTCGACCAGCAGCGCGTCGTACACCACCAGGCTGGCGCCCAGGAACAGCGTCGCGAGGAGCAGCAGGAGGGCGCCGAGCTGCCAGCTCGTCCCGGTCACGAGGACCATGAGCATCGCGATGAGGCTGCCGGCCCAGGCCAGGCCGCCGAGGAGCCGGGGCTTGTTGCTGCTGCGGTCGGCGACCGCGCCGACGACGGGCAGCACCAGTGCGGAGAGGATCGTCGCGGCGGTGACGATGTAGAAGACCAGCGAGCCCGCGGAGACGCCCAGGCCGAGGACGTGCAGGTCGCGGGTGCACGTCAGGCCCTTGTCCGCGTCGGTGGTGAACCCGCAGGCGGCGCGCTCGGCCACCGAGGTCAGGTACGGCGCGAACAGCACCGCCGCCGTGGTGGTGACGTAGGCGCTGTTGGCCCAGTCGTACCAGTACCAGGCGCGCTGCTCGCGAGCGCGCTCCTCCCGGGCCCGCAGCGGGCCGAGGTCGGCGAAGCCCGGCGCGCTCACCGCTCCGCCCCGGACGCGCCCCGCCACTGTCCGCGTGAGATCAGCACGTCCCTGAGTATGTCGGTGCGGTCGGTGATGATGCCGTCGACGCCCCGGTCGAGCAGCTCGTGCATCTCCGCCGGGTCGTCGACGGTCCAGACGTGGACGTGGGCGCCGGCCCGGTGGGCCCGGCGGACGAGGCCGGGCGTGACGATGCGGACCCCCTTGCGGAAGTGGGGGACCTGGACGGCGGCGACCCGGTCGCGGGTCACCAGACCGGCCAGCCGGCCGCTGGGAAGCGCCCGGAACGCCGCCGCCTCCGCCGGCGTCGCCGGCGTCGCGAGCCGCCCGCCCGTGAGCCGCCGGAGCTCGTCGGTGCGCTGCTGGGAGAACGAGCCCGCGAGGACGCGGTCCCAGGCGTTGCGCTCGGCGACGAACTCGGCCAGCGCCGGGGCCGACGCGTCGGACTTCACGTCGATGTTGAAGCAGGCGTCGGGCAGCGCGTCGAGGAGCTCCGCGAGCGTCGGCACCTCCTCCCGGCCGCCGACCCGCGCCCGGCGCACGTCGGCCAGCGTCATGTCCGCCACCGCGCCGGTGTGGTCGGTGACCCGGTCGAGCACGCTGTCGTGGAACGCGAGCAGGACGCCGTCGCGGGTCACGTGCACGTCGGTCTCGAGGTGGTCGTAGCCGAGAGCCACGGCGTGCCGGAACGCCGCCAGCGTGTTCTCGAGGCCCTCGAGGTCGGGGTGATAGGCGCCGCCCCGGTGGGCGAGCGCCAGCACGGAGCCGGGCTGGTCGAGGACGCGGTCGAGGTACGCGAACCCGGTGCGCGGGGGACCGGCCGGCGTGCTCACGAGCGAGCAGTATGCCGAACGCGCCGGACGGGCACCCCGCCCAGCCGTCCCCGGAGCGATAGCGTCCCGCCATGGAGACACCCGAGTCGCTGTCCTGCCCGCGCTGCGCCGCCCAGATGACCCCCCGGCCGATCGGCTCGGCCCACGGCGGCGGCGAGGTCGCCCAGTGCCCCGACGGGCACGGCATCTTCCTCGCCCGCGCCGACCTCGGCGCGCTGGTCGAGGCCGAGGCGGAGTGGCACCGCCACGCCGGTCAGCACACCACGCCGGTGCCGCGCATCACCCCGGAGATGACCGCCCCGCCGGCCGGCCCGATCACCCGCCGGGCGTGGGTCGAGACGCTGTTCGGCTGAGCGAACGGCACGACCTCGGACCGTCAGATGTCGCGAAAGGTCTCGATCGACGCGCCGAGGTGGTTGAGCCGCTCGGCGAGGTCCTCGTAGCCACGGTGGATGACGTACGTCGACCGGAGCACGGACGTGCCCTTGGAGGCCAGCATCGCCAGCAGGATGACCACGGCCGGGCGCAGCGCCGGGGGACAGACCAGCTCGGTGCCGGTGAAGCTCGTCGGCCCCTCGATCATCACCCGGTGGGGGTCCAGCAGCTTGACCCGGGCGCCGAGCTTGTTGAGGTCGGTCAGGTAGATCGCCCGGTTCTCGTAGACCCAGTCGTGCAGGAGGGTCTGCCCCTCGGCCACCGCCGCGATCACGGCGAAGAACGGCAGGTTGTCGATGTTGAGCCCCGGGAACGGCATCGGGTGGATCTTGTCCAGCGGCGCGTGCAGCGCGGACGGGCGGGTGGTGATGTCGACCAGGCGGGTGTGGCCGTTGCGGGCGACGTACTCGCCGGAGCGCTCGTACTCGAAGCCCATCTCCTCCAGCAGCGCCAGCTCGATCTCGAGGAACTCGATCGGCACCCGGCGGATGGTGATCGAGGAGCGGGTGACGATCGCGGCGGCGAGCAGCGACATCGCCTCGATCGGGTCCTCGCTCGGCGCGTAGTCGACGTCGACGTCGATGTCGGCGCGGCCGGTCACGGCCAGGGTCGTGGTGCCGATGCCCTCCACGTCCACGCCGAGCCGCTGGAGGTAGAAGCACAGGTCCTGGACCATGTAGTTCGACGAGGCGTTGCGGATGATGGTCGTGCCGGGGTGCAGGGCGGCCGCCATCAGCGCGTTCTCGGTCACGGTGTCGCCGCGCTCGGTGAGGACGATCGGCCGGGCCGGCTCGACGACCCGGTTCACCGTCGCGTGGTAGCTGCCGTCGGTCGCCTTGACCTCCAGGCCGAACGGCCGCAGCGCCGCCATGTGCGGCTCGACCGTGCGGGTGCCGAGGTCGCAGCCGCCGGCGTACGGCAGCTCGAAGTTGTCGGCGCGGTGCAGCAGCGGGCCGAGGAACATGATGATCGAGCGGGTCCGGCGGGCGGCCTCCTCGTCGACGTGGTCCAGGTCGAGGCGGCGCGGCGGCACGATCTCGAGGTCGTTGTCCTCGTTGAGCCAGCGGCACTGCACGCCGAGGCTGGTCAGCACCTCGATCAGTCGGTTGACCTCCTCGATCCGGGCCACCTTGCGCAGCGTGGTGCGGCCTCGGTTGAGCAGCGTCGCGCAGAGCAGGGCGACGCCCGCGTTCTTCGACGTCTTCACGTCGATCTCGCCGGACAGCGTCGTCGGCCCGGTGATGCGCAGGTGGGTGGGGCCGGCGCCGACGGCGACGATCTCGGAGTCGAGCGCGGCGCCGATGCGCGCCAGCATCTCGAGCGACAGGTTCTGGTGGCCCTTCTCGATCCGGTTGATGGCGCTCTGGCTCGTGCCGAGCAGGTCCGCGAGCTGGTGCTGGGTGAGCCCGCGGTGCTTGCGGGCATCGCGGATCAGGTTCCCGATGCGGTTCTTGTAGCCCTCCGTCATGCCGCCACCGTAACTCACATGTGAGATATCGAAGCAAACCCTCGGAGCCCGGTGTGTCGCCCGCCTCCCGGGCGGGGGAGCGGGCGAGGGGACCGCCGGATGGCGTTGGGCGCCCCTGCAAGGATCGAGCCCATGCGCGCGACGACGATCCACGGCACCCGCGACATCCGGTTCACCGAGGTGCCCGACCCCACGATCACCGCTCCGACCGACGCCATCGTGAAGGTGGTGGCCAGCTGCGTCTGCGGCTCCGACCTGTGGCCCTACCGCGGCGAGAACCCGATCACGCCGGGCGCCACGATCGGGCACGAGTGCGTCGGGGTCGTCGAGGAGGTCGGCGCCGACGTCCGCGGCTTCAAGGCCGGCGACTTCGTCGTGGTGCCGTTCGACCACTGCGACAACACCTGCGCGCACTGCCGGGCCGGCGCGCACAACGCCTGCGTGAACCTCGGGTTCACGGTGAGCGGCCAGGCCGAGTACGCCCGCGTCGACCAGGCCGACGGCAGCCTCGTCCGGGTCGACGCCGCCCCCGACGCGGCCCTGCTGCCCTCGGTCCTCACCATCTCCGACGTGATGCCGACCGGGTGGCACGCCGCGGTCTCCGCCGGCGTCCGTCCCGGCGGCACGGCCGTCGTGATCGGCGATGGAGCGGTCGGCCTGTGCGGCGTGCTGGCCGCGCGGCAGCTGGGCGCCGAGCGGGTGGTTGCCATGTCGCGCCACGAGCCGCGCCAGCAGATCGCCCGGGCGTTCGGGGCCACCGACGTCGTCGCCGAGCGCGGCGAGGACGGCGTGGCCGCGATCATGGATCTCACCGACGGTATCGGCGCCGACTCGGTCCTCGAGTGCGTCGGCACCGACCAGTCGATCAAGACCGCGTTCGACATCGCCCGCCCGGGCTCCACCGTCGGCTTCGTGGGCGTGCCGCACGGCGTCGAGCTGCCGGTGCGGCGGATGTTCCAGAAGAACGTCGGGCTCGCGGGCGGCATGGCGCCCACGCGCCGCTACATGGACGAGCTGCTCCCGCTGGTCCTGGACGGGACCATCGACCCCGGCCGCGTCTTCGACCTGACGCTGCCGCTGGAGGAGGTCGCCGAGGGCTACCGCGCGATGGACGAGCGGCGCGCGATCAAGGTGATGCTGCAGCCCTGACCCCGGGCCGGGCAGCCGCGAGCCGGGCAGCCCCGAGCCGGCGGCGGGCGGCTGCCGCCGGGCTCAGCGGCGCCGGCCGCCCGCGTACAGCGCCGCGCCGACCAGCATCATCACGCCGAAGACCATCTCCGCGACGAACACGCGCGTCGGGTTGTCGAGGAACACCGCGAAGAGCACGGTGAGGATGCCGCCGAGGGCCACGAGCCCGAGGGCCGGCTGCTTGGGGAGGGTGGTGTTGAGCCACATCGCGCAGGCCACCACCACGGTGCCGGTGATGGTGTCGCGGTAGCCGGCCCACATGCCGTCGTAGTCGATCGGGTAGAGCATCCAGGTCGAGGCGAGCAGCCCGATGCCCGCGACCAGGATCAGGATCCAGCCGAACGGCGAGACGACCGGGACCGGCTCGACCGGAGTGGGGCGCGCGCCGGTCAGCGCCGGGGTGCGGCTCGCGGTGGCGCCGGTCGTGGTGGCCGGGGTGGTGCTGGTGCGGTCTTCGGGGGTCGCCATGCGGCGAATGGTATTAGGTTCGGGCCTGTGCCTGACCGTCGACCCGACCGTGATGTCCGCCTCGAGCCGATGGGAGCGCAGGACCCCGTGCCCGAGCTGGTCCTCGGCCCGTTGCTGCGCCACGTGGAGGACACGACCGCGACGATCTGGGTCGAGACGTCCGCCGCCGCGACGGTGACCGTGACGGCGGGGGAGCGCCGCGGGGTGGCCCGCACCTTCCGCGCCCACGGCCACCACTACGCGCTGGTGGAGCTGACCGGGCTGGCGCCCGGGTCGCAGACGCCGTACGCCGTGGACCTGGACGGCGTCCGGGTGTGGCCGTCGCTGGACCCGGAGCTGCGACAGTTCCCGCCCTCGCTGATCGCGACGCTCGAGCCCGGCAAGCCGCTGCGGATGGCGTTCGGCTCGTGCCGCGTCAGCGTGCCGCACGACGCCGAGCACAACGCGGAGTACGGCGTGGACGCCCTGCGCGCCTACGCGCTGTCGATGGGCGGGCTGACCGACCCGGGGGAGCGCGAGGACGAGCGCTGGCCCGACCTGGTGCTGTTCCTCGGCGACCAGGTCTACGCCGACGAGACGAGCGAGGCGATGAGGGCGTTCATCGCGGGGCGTCGCGACCCGTCCCAGGCGCCCGGCTGGGAGCTGAAGGACTTCGAGGAGTACGCGCACCTCTATCGCATCTCGTGGGGCGACCCGGCGAACCGGTGGCTGCTCTCGACGCTGCCCAGCGCGATGATCTTCGACGACCACGACATCCGCGACGACTGGAACACCAGCTGGACCTGGCGCCGGCAGATGGAGGCGACCAGCTGGTGGCACGACCGCGTGGTGGGCGGGCTGGGGTCGTACTGGGTCTACCAGCACCTCGGCAACCTGCGCCCCGACGAACGCCGCAAGGACGAGCTCTGGTCGGTGGTCGCGTCGCACGACGGCCCGGACGAGCTCGACCTGACCGAGGCGCTCGACACGCTCGCGGAGCGCGCGGACCGGCACCCGGACACCTACCGGTGGAGCTTCGTGCGGGACTTCGACACCCAGGCCCGTCTGGTCGTGGTCGACTCGCGCGCCGCGCGCGTCCTCGAGCCGGAGCGGCGGTCGATGCTCGACGACCTCGAGTTGCAGTGGCTCGACGAGCAGCTCCAGGGCGACGTCGACCACCTGCTGATCGGCACGTCGCTGCCGTTCCTGCTCGCGCCGGGGCTGCACCATGCGGAGTCGTCGAACGAGGCCATCTCCGAGGGCGCGTGGGGCGCCGGGATGGCGCGGCTCGGCGAGCGCGCGCGGCAGGCCGCCGACATGGAGCACTGGGCGGCGTTCCAGGACGCGTTCCGCCACGTCGCCGCGACCGTGCTCGAGGTCGCGCGCGGCGAGCGCGGCCGGGCACCGCGCACGATCACGTTCCTGTCCGGCGACGTCCACCACAGCTACGTGGCCGAGGCGTGGCCGCGCGACGGCGTGGTGGCCAGCCGGGTGCTGCAGGCGGTGTGCTCGCCGATCCGGAACCCGCTGCCGACGGCGATGAAGCGGCTCACGGCCACGGCGGCGCGCCGGCCGATGGGCCTGGTCGGGCGGGTGTTCTCGTGGGCGGCCGGGGTGCCGCTGTCGCCGCTGCGGTGGGCGATCACCCAGGGCCCGTGGTACGACAACAACCTGGCCGTGCTCGAGCTCGGCGCGGACGGCCTGCGCATGTGGTGGCTGGCGGGGGAGACCGACGGTCGCGCCGACCGCCCCTCGCTGAGGCGGGTCGCGACCGTGGACCCCGTGGACTGAGCCCCGCGTCAGCGGACGAGGGGCGCGCGCGTGGCCGGCGGTGCCGGACGGCACTCACACCCGTTCCCGCACTCGAGGTAGACGTGGAGAGCGTGCCCGCAGTGTGGGCACGGCATGTCGTGCGTCAGGTGCTCGCCGTCGGTCTGGACGGTGTCCCACATGGTCGACCTCCTCTCCGATCGCTGAATGTCCCCCATGACCTCGACGGTAGGCACCACCACCGACAGTTCGGCGGCGAATCGCCGACAATCACCCACATGAGGCACTTCCGCCTGGCCCGTTGGGGTGGGCGGCGGTGACATCTGCGCGGGAGCTTCGGCCCGCCTCGGGCGCCGGCCGCGCTCCTCGTGCGAGGCTGCCGCCGTGATGAGGCAGGAAGAGCGATGATCCGCGCGGCGATCCGGCGCGGCCGCGTGCTGACCGGGCTCGTGGCGCTGCTGCTGACGCTCGGCGTCCTCGGCGGCGGCACGGCGTCGGCGTCCGCGCCGACCCGGGTCGGGGGCGACGTCAGCTGGCCGCAGTGTCCGGTCGGGACCGGCATCCCGACGCGCCAGGGGGAGGGCAAGCCCATGCCGACGCGGGCCGCTTCGTTCGTGGTCCTCGGGTTGACGAACGGCCCCGGCTTCGTCCCGAACCCCTGCCTGGGCCGGCAGGTCAGGTGGTCCAGGCGGCACCACGTGTGGACGAGCGCGTACGCGATGACGACGTACCCCCGCCGTCGGCAGCTGGCCAGGACCGGCGGGTCCGGTCCGTTCGCGACCCACCGGCGGCTCGGCCGGCTGCGCAACTCCGGCTACCAGCAGGCCCTGTTCAACGTCCGCACGATGGCGCGCGTCGGCGCGAAGTCGCCGATCGTCTGGGTGGACGTCGAGCCCTATCCCGTCGCTCCCTGGACCCGGTCGGTGCGGCGGAACCGCGCGGTGGTCCAGGGCGTCGTGGCGGGATACGAGTCGGCCGGCCTTCGTGTCGGGTTCTATTCCACGCCGTCGATGTGGCGCAGCCTCGTCGGTGGGCTGCGCTACGGCTATCCCGAGTGGCACACGGCCGGCGGGACCACGATGGCGGCCGCCCGCGCCAAGTGCGGGCACGACAGCCTTCAGGGTGGACGCACGGTCCTGGCGCAGTGGTGGGACGACCGCCGTGACCACGACGTCAGCTGTCCGGGCTACGCCCGGACGCTCCGGATGAGACGGTTCTTCACACGTCACTGACAGCCGATCGCGATCCGCGTGGCGTATCGCCGATAACCGACATTATGTCACCTAGCGTGGATGGACACGCATCCCGAGTACCTGCACGTGCATGGTCCGAGCCAGGTCGCGCTACCCCATCGTGCGCGCCGAGCCCGGGCGGTCCCCTAGCTCCGCGGGTCGAC
>Ga0308174_10001779_pt1 | contig 10266 bp, 6 predicted proteins | sample PhyPR2_FD_203894 | JGI IMG/M metagenome (GOLD analysis project Ga0308174, IMG submission 203894) | Soil microbial communities from UC Gill Tract Community Farm, Albany, California, United States - DLSLS.P.R2 | ecosystem: Environmental > Terrestrial > Soil > Agricultural land | place: USA... | reverse complement strand
TCCCTTCTCGTTCTTCGAAGTGCTCGGGTAGGCCGCCGCATTGACCTCTCGACCTGCGCCAAGGGGCCGAAGTTGGCCTCTCGACGGTTCGGAGGGGGCCCGAAGTGGCCTCTCGACGGTTGGGGGTGGGGTCAGCGGAGGGGGCCGGTGACGGACTCGACGGCGGCGAGCACGTCGCCGCCGGTCACCGCGGCGCAGGCGCCCTCGATGTCGGGGGCGAGGAACCGGTCGGGCCCCGGAGCCACGTCGGCCCGCTTCTGCAGCGCCGCGATGACGGCGCCCGTGGCCGGCGCCGGCTCGAGCGGCGCCCGCAGCCGTATGCCGCGTGCTGCCGTCAGCAGCTCGATGGCGAGCACCCTGCCCAGGGCGTCCACCGACCGGCGCAGCTTGCGGGCGCCCGACCAGCCCATCGACACGTGGTCCTCCTGCATGGCCGAGCTCGGGATCGAGTCGACCGAGGCAGGGACGGCCAGGCGCTTGAGCTCCGAGACCATCGCGGCCTGGGTGTACTGCGCGATCATCAGGCCCGAGTCGACGCCCGGGTCGTCGGCGAGGAACGGCGGCAGGCCGTGGCTGCGGGCCTGGTCGAGGAAGCGGTCGGTGCGGCGCTCGGCCATCGAGGCGACGTCGGCGGCGACGATCGCGAGGAAGTCGAGCACGTAGGCGACCGGTGCGCCGTGGAAGTTGCCGTTGGACTCGACGCGGCCGTCGGGCGTCACGACGGGGTTGTCGACGGCGGAGGCCAGCTCGGCGTCGGCGACCCGCGCGGCATGCTCCACGGTGTCTCGGGCGCCGCCGTGCACCTGCGGCGCGCAGCGGAGCGAGTAGGCGTCCTGCACCCTCGTGCACGCCTCGGTGCGGTGCGACTCGCGGATCGGCGAGCTCGCCATGACCGCAAGGATGTTCGCGGCCGAGGCGGCCTGGCCCGGATGGGGCCGTAGCGCGTGCAGGTCGGCGGCGAAGACGTCGTCGGTGCCGAGCAGGCCCTCGACGCTCATCGCGGCGGAGACGTCGGCGACCTTGAGCAGGTGGCGCAGGTCGTGGATGGCCAGGGCGAGCATCCCAAGCATGCCGTCGGTGCCGTTGATGAGGGCCAGGCCCTCCTTCTCGGCGAGGACGACCGGCTCGATGTCGTGGTCGCGCAGGGCCGTCGCGGCGTCGGTCAGCGTGCCGTCGGCGAGCCGCACCGGCCCCTCCCCCATGACGGCGAGCGCGCAGTGCGCCAGCGGCGCGAGGTCGCCCGAGCAGCCGAGGGAGCCGAACTCGTGCACGACCGGGGTGATGCCGGCACTCAGCAGGGCGGCATACGCCCTCGCCGTCTCGAGACGGACGCCGGTGCGGCCGGTCGCGAGGGTCGACAGGCGCAGCAGCATGAGCGCGCGCACGACCTCGCGCTCGACCTCGGGGCCGGAGCCGGCGGCGTGCGAGCGCACGAGCGAGCGCTGCAGCTGGGCCCGCAGGGCGGTGGGGATGTGGCGGGTGGCGAGGGCCCCGAAGCCGGTGGAGACGCCGTAGTGGGCGACTGTGTCGTCGGCGAGCGCCTCGACGACCGACCGGCTGCGGGCGATCTCGGACTCGGCCTCGGCGGAGAGCTCCACCCGCGCGTCGTGGCGGGCGACCGCCACGACGTCGGCGATGGACAGCGGACCGGTGCCGACCGTGACGACTGCGGCCGACGCGCCCAGGTCGACCGTGGTGCTGGCGAGTTCGTTCATGCGTCCCATCGAACCGCCGCAGGGCTGGCGCGTCGGCCCGTCATGGGGGACAATTGTCTCGCATGCGAGACGTCGATCGCACAGGAAGGGGCCGCCGTGTCCAACGCCCCCGCCGCCGCCAACGCGCTCGACGTGCTCGAGCACCTCTCGCGCCACGCCGAACCCCTTCCGGCCGCCTCCATCGCGCGCGACCTCGGCCTCCCCCGCAGCTCGATCTACCACCTGCTCAAGGTGCTGCACGGGCGCGGCTACGTCACCCACTACGTCGAGGAGCGGCGCTTCGGCCTCGGCCAGGCGGCCTACGAGCTCGGGTCGGCCTACCAGCGGCAGGCGCCGCTGGCCCGGGTGGCCCGCGCACCGATGCGGCGGCTCGTCGACCAGTGCGGACGCAACGCCCACTTCGCCACCCTCGACGGGCGCGACGTGATCTACCTCCTCGAGGAGCGTGCGCCCGGCCAGCCCATGCTCGTCACCGACGTCGGCGTGCGCCTTCCCGCGCACCTGACCGCGAGCGGCCTCGCGATGCTGTCCGCACTCCCCGCGCCCCAGGTCCGCGCGCTCTACCCGGACCGCTCCTCGTTCGTGCAGCGCAACGGAGCCGGCCCGAGCTCGCTCGCCGAGCTGCGCAGCCTGCTGGCCCGCACGCGCACCGACGGCCACGCCCGGGAGGTGGGCACCGTCACGGCCGACCTCTCCTCGGTGGCCGTCCCCGTCCTCGACCGCGGCGGCCGGCCGCTCGCCGCCATCGCGCTCACGCTGCGCACGGCCGACGCCAGTCCGGAGCACGTCACCGACCTCATCGGGCGAGCCCGCCTCGCGGCGACCGACATCGCTCGACGGCTGAGTCCCAGCCCGACGGCGCCCCTTCGTAAATGAGCGGCTGACGAGCCCTCGGTTCCCTAGGGTGCCCGTCATGGACCTGCACCTCATCGGCGGCGGCTGGGACGACGCCCTCGCGCCCACGCTCTACGGCGACTTCGTCGCGGCCGCCGCGCGCCGCGCCGGCGGCACCCCCCGCATCCTGCTCGTCGTCATGGGCACCGACGAGGAGTCCCTCGCCTACCACGAGAAGTACGTCCACACCCTCGGCCTCGTCGGTGGCCACGAGCTCGTCGTCGAACGCGTCGCCGAGGGCACGCCATTCGACCCCGCGGCACTCGAGGGCGTCGACGGCCTCTTCGTCGGTGGCGGCCCGACGCCGGAGTACCACGCGTCCCTCGCGGGCGCCTACTCCCGCATCCGTGCGCTCGTCACCGCGGGCATGCCGTATGCCGGCTTCTCGGCCGGCGCCGCCATCGCGGGTTCCCACGCGGTCATCGGCGGCTGGCGCATCGACGGCGCGCCGGTCTGTCCCGAGGACAGCAACGAGGAGCTCGACGCGGTGACGGTGGTCGAGGGTCTCGGCCTCGTCCAGGGGGCGGTCGACGTCCACGCCGCCCAGTGGGGCAACGTCTCGCGCGCGCTCGCCGTCGTCGGCGCAGGCCTCGCGCCGCGGGCGGTCGCCATCGACGAGGGCACGCGGCTCGGCGCGGACGGTACGGTCGTCGGTGCCGGCCGGGTCTGGCACGTCACCCCTGACCCCACTGCGCCGGGAGGCGTGTCGGTGGCAGCGCACTCGCCGTTCGGGTAGCACTCACTCCCACCCCGCGGTCAGCCGCTCCACGCGTGCCATGCCGGAGCGGGCTGCGGCCTTGCCCCGCTCGAGGAGCGCGGCCACCAGCACCGCCAGCAGGCCCAGACCCCCGATGAGCGCCCACAGCGTCGCGCCGCTCCAGCTCGGCAGCAGGTCGACGAGGGGCACCCCGACGAGCACGAGCAGCGACACCCCGACGACGAGTGCCCCGGCCGACAGCCGACGGCGCACCCTCGTCACCGCCGCCCAGCCGCACACGAGGCAGCCGAGCGCCAGGGCCACGACGGCGTAGCCGACCTGCGTCGTCACGGCAGCGGCGAGGGAGGGGCCGACGAGCAGGGCGATGCCGGACCGCTCCACGAGGACGATCGCCGGGTCCGAAACTGCCAGGCCACGCAGGCGCCGGTCACCGCGCCACAGGCCGACGGCCGCGAGGACCGCGAGCCCGACGGGTGCCACGACCCACTGGGGGTCGCCGCCCAGCGACTCGACTGCCAGGACGACCCAGGCCGCGCTCGCGAGCACGGGCGCGAGCAGCTGCGGCAAGAGGAGGCGTCGCGCCATCCCGGTCGCGGCCGCCAGGATGCTCCCCACGGCCAGCGGGGCGGCGAGCAGGGGCGGCGCCGTCCGCCCGGCCGCCACGGCGAGCGCGAGCACCGTCGGGCCCCAGCCGAGCACGAGGAGCGGACCCTCCCACGTGTCGTCGTGCCGGCCCCGTGCCCGAGCCAGCAGCACGAGCGCACACAGGATGCCGACCGACGACAGGGCCCAGACCCGGGCCTGCGGGCCGAGAGCCGCGGCCTCCAGCGCCGCGGCGACGGCTCCGACGGCGTATGCCGTGCCGACCTCCCGCTGCCAGGGCAGCCCCAGGACCGCCGAGGACACCACCACGGCGGCCGCGACGACGACGAGGCCGCCGACGAGGAGCCAGTCCGCGCTCCGGTCGGCCGGCATCCCGGGAAGGAGGACCGCGGCAGCTGTCACCGCCCCGGCCAGGGCGGCCACACCGCCCCAGACGAGGGGCCACTCCCGGTCCACCCGCCCGCTGAGCGCGACGACGGCTGCGACCGCGGCGACGGCCCCGGCCCCCAGCGCGGTGGCGTCCACCGCCCGTTGCGCGGACCAGCCCAGCCAACCCAGCGCCGAGAGCCAGGCGCCGAGCGCGGTGAGGACGGCTGCGGCCCGGAGCGCAGGTCGGCCCGGAGCGGTGGCGGCGGCAGCCAGGGCGGTGAGCGCCACCGAGAGGACGAGCAGCGCGAGCGCGAGCCACCCGGGGCCGGCCCGGCCGGCGCCGAGGAGCACGAGCGCCGCGCCGACGACGAGGAGCACCTGCGGCACGAGCGACAGCCGTCGCAGCCGCGCCGCGACGAGCGCACACTCGGCCCCGACCGCGGCGAGCGTGAGGTCACCGGCGGTCCCCGAGGTCGTGGCGCCCAGTGCGACCCCGGCCACGGCGACCGGAACGGCCGCGACGAGCACCGCGCCGTCCCACCGCGTCCACCAGCGGCCACCCGGGGGCGCCGGGCTCCGCCAGGACAGGGCCTGGGCAGCGGCGAGCAGGACGGCCACCGCCGCAGCAGCGAGCCAGGGCCGGCCCTCGAGCTGGGCCCCCGCGAGCTGGGCGGCGCCGAGCCATCCCACGACGACGGCGACGCCGGCCAGCGCGCCGATGCGGGCCAGGACCGCCGTCACCGCCAGCGAGACCGCCGCCGCGACCGCCACCCAGCCGGCGACCGTCACCCAGCCCGACACCGTCGTGGCAGAGGTCCGCTCGACTGCGGCAAGCGCCACCGCCGTGGCGATCTCCGCGGCCCCGACCGCCGCCGGTGCGAGCAGGGCGCGGTGGCTCGGCACCAGGCGCGGCTCCCAGCCGCGGCCGCGCAGGTCCGCCCCTGCGGCCCCCACCATGAGCACCGAGCCGACGGCCACGAGAACGATGGCGGCCTGCAGTCCGAGCGGCTGGCCGGCGAACCAGGAGGAGACCTCCTGGGCGACCAGCAGGAGGGCCGGCGCGGGCGCGAGCCAGGCGGTCCACGCCATCACCGGCTCCCGGCGCTCCGGGGCCAGCACCGCCACGGCCAGGACGAGCCCGCCCAGCGCGACAGCCGCGGGCACCCGTGCGTGCGCGGCCACCGGTGCGAGGAGAGCCAGCCCGAAGGCGCTCCACGCGGCAGCCACGGCGACCCGCTCGGGCAGGCGGAGCCGCGTCGCGACGGCATACGCCACGGCGAGCGCAGCGAGCACACAGCACGTCCACGAGCCCGTGACCGCGAGCAGGCCGGCGCGGTCCGCGGTGAGCACCAGCACGAGCGGAAGGCCGGCGGTGAGGAGGCCGAGCGGCAGCCAGCCCAGGGGCGAAGCGGCTCGCCGCAGGGCCGCCCCGACGACGGAACGGTCGAGGGCGTCGGACCAGCCGGTGAGGCCCCAGCCGGCGGTCGAGGCCGCGACCGCGACGACGAGCCCCCACCGGGTGGGCAGGGCCGGCAGGCAGACGAGCGAGCCGACGACCAGCCCGGAGAGTCCGAGCCCGACCCGGCCCGGGACCGACAGGTGCGCGCGGAGCTGGTCAGGCATCCAGTGTGCGAGCACCACGAGGAGCAGGGTGGCGAGCGCGGGCCCCACCACCTGGACCGTGAGCGAGAGGCCCAGCGCCGTGCACGCGGCCAGCCACGCCACGACCGCAGGGACCAGCACCGCAGCCGGCCGCACCACGCCGGCGAAGGGACCGACGAGTCCCGCAGCTGCGACGAGGGCGGCGGCTCCCGCCACCAGCCAGGCGGCCGTGCCCCCGTCTGCCGCCGTGCCCCCGCCTGCCGCCGTGCCGGCGCCGGCGGTCACGTCCGACCACCAGGCCAGGGCGAGAACCGACGTCAGCACGCTCGCTCCGAGGTACCACCCGGGCCAGTACGCGTCGTTCGGGCCGCGCGTGAGCCAGCCGCGCTCGGCCGGCACCGAGAGGAGCAGCATCAGCGCACCGACGACGACCAGCGCACTGGGGCCGTCCCACGCGAGAGCGGCGGACGCCGCCAGCCCGAGGGGCGCCAGCACGGCCGCCAGGTCGAACGCCTTGGCCGAGCTGGGGGTGGCGTACGGGTGGCCGTGCCGCACCGCGGCCCACACCGAGACGACCGCGAACGACCCGAGCGACCACCGGGGGTCCACCCCGGTGGACACGAGCGCCAGGGCCAGGCCGATCGCGGGGAGCAGCCGGGCGGGTGCCGCCCGGCGACCGGCATCCGCGGCCTCGAGGATGCCGAGGTAGCCGAGACCCGCGACCGCCGCGACCCACGCCGTCGCGGGGAGGTCCCCCGGGTGTCCGGTGATGCAGACGGCCCAGACGACGGTCCACCAGATCGGCGGGGCGAAGGCGACCGACCCGGCCAGTCGCGGAGCGAGCCCCTCGATGGCGGCCAGGATCGCGACACCTCCGGTGAGCACGGCGGCCGTCGGCGCCTCCCCCGTGAGCCACGTCAGCCCGTCCAGGACCGCCAGGACCACGAGCCCGGGCACCGCCGGTCGCAGCACGGCGTCCGCGCGCCGACCGGACGACAGGAAGCGCGCCGCCACGACCGTCACGGCGAGGGCGACGCTCATCGCGGCGGCCTGCCAGGCGCTGGGGACGGCCACGTCACGGCCCTGGGGGACGGCCCGGCCCACCCCCATCGTCGCCAGCCCCACGGCCAGCCAGGCGAGGGGCGCCACGAGGAACCGCAGGGCGCTGTCCGGCACACGCCGAGACCAGGCGGCATAGGCGAGGGCGAGCGCGAGGACGAGGGCGGTCAGCACGACCACCAGGAGCGCGCCGCCGAGGTCCGGTGGCACGGCCACGCCGTCGACGAAGCTCGTCACCACCATGACCGGCAGCAGCAGTCCACCGGCGACCTCGAGCGCCCGGCCCACGACCAGTGCGTTGCGGCGCCGGAGCAGCGCTCCCGCGGCGAAGGGGGCGAGCGCGATCACGGCCTCGGCGAGCGGCCGCATCGACGGGGCCACGTCTCCGAAGGCGAAGGCGACGAGGCCGAAGGCCCCGACGAAGAAGAGGAGCACGCCCAGGTAGGCGAGCCCGTGCACGGCCAGGTCGGAGCCCACGGCCTCCCGGGTGCGGTCCCACCACTGCTGGAGCGCTGAGGGAGGTGACGGCTCGACGGGACGGCCCACGGGCTGCGAGACCACGACGGGCGGACGGGGCACCACCGGCACGGGAACCGGCGTCGAGTCCGGAAGCGGGACCGGGCCCGTCGGCCGGGGAGCTGCGGCGGGGGTGGACGCAGGTGGAGCGGCGGGTGCCGTGGCATCCCCCGGTGACGTGCCGGCATACGGCTGCCCGACGGGTGGGGGAAGGTCGGCGGGGACGGGACCGACCGCCCGCTCCGCCTCGACCCGAAGCTCCCGGGCCAGCATTCTCAGCCACGCGTCCGTGTCCGCCCCGACGTAGGCACGAGACCTCGCGACGGGAAGGAACACCTCCTCGACGAAGTCGAGGTGCGGCAGGTCACGGGAGGTGACCGGGCGGCGGCCACCCCCGCCCGCGTCGGCCCCTCGCGGATCCCCTGTACCGCTCATGGCCATACCTTGGCAGCGATGCCGCCGGGGACGGGGCGAATACCCACAGTCCACGCGCCTCAATAGAGTCGGACCCATGCGCGCCATCACGATCCCCCAGCCCGGAGACGCCGACAGCCTCGTCCTCGCCGAGGTGCCCGACCCCGAGGTCCGGGCCGGGCAGGTGCTCGTCGACGTCGTCGCTGCGGGCGTCAACCGCGCCGACGTCATGCAGCGGCTCGGGCACTACCCGCCGCCGCCGGGCGCGTCGGAGTACCCGGGTCTCGAGGTCAGCGGTCGCATCGCCGCGCTCGGCGACGGTGTCGAGGGCTGGCAGATAGGCGACGAGGTGTGCGCCCTGCTCGACGGCGGCGGCTACGCCGAGCGCGTCGCGGTGCCCGCCGAGCAGCTGCTCCCGGTGCCGACCGGGGTCTCGCTCGTCGACGCCGCGGGCCTGCCCGAGGTGGCGTGCACCGTGTGGTCCAACGTCTTCATGGTCGCCAACATCCAGCCCGGACAGGTGCTCCTCGTCCACGGCGGCAGCTCGGGCATCGGCACCATGGCGATCCAGCTCGGCAAGGCGGTGGGCGCCCACGTCGCCGTCACCGCCGGGAGCCAGGCCAAGCTCGACGTATGCCGTGAGCTCGGCGCCGAGATGCTCGTGAACTACCGCGAGGAGGACTTCGTCGAGCGCCTCCGTGACCTTTCGAAGGGCCACGGCGCCGACGTCATCCTCGACAACATGGGCGCCAAGTACCTCGCCCGCAACGTCGACGCGCTCGCGACGAGCGGGCGCCTCGTGACGATCGGGCTCATGGGTGGCCGCAAGGGCGAGCTCGACATGGGCACGCTGCTGGCCAAGCGCGCGGCCGTCATCGCGACCTCGCTGCGGGCGCGCCCCGCGGCCGAGAAGGCCGCCATCGTCGCGGCGGTGCGCGAGCACGTCTGGCCGCTCGTCGAGGCCGGCAGCGTGCGGCCCGTCATCCACTCGCACCACCCCCTCGAGCAGGCGGCCGACGCCCACCGGGAGATGGAGGCCTCCGGCCACATCGGGAAGATCCTGCTCACGACCTGACGGCCGGCCGCTCCTGGACGCCCGGGAGTTACCGGGCCGTGTCGGACTCGTCCGCTGACAGGCTCGCCGGGCCGCAATACCGTTGCGCGATGGGCCTCTTCGGCTCGGAGGGGTTCTCACTGCAAAGGGAGGTTCACGGTGTTCATCCAAGTGATCCAGGGTCGGTGCAACGACGCCGACACCCTCCACCGGCACATGGACCGGTGGCGCGAGGAGCTCGAGCCGGGGGCCAGCGGCTTCCTCGGCGGGACGTACGGCATCACCGACGACGGCGAGTTCGTCGGTGTCGTCCGTTTCGACACGCGCGCCTCCGCCGAGGCGAACTCCGCGAGGGCGGAACAGGGGAAGTGGTGGGAGGAGGCGTCCCGGTGCTTCGACGGCGAGGTCACCTTCCACGACTGCGAAGACGTGACGATGATGCTCGACGGCGGCAGCGACGACGCCGGCTTCGTCCAGGTCATCCAGGGTCGGCTCAGCGACCCGGAGCGCTTCCGGCACGCGATGGAGGAGCCGATGGACATGCTGCGCCAGGCGCGTCCGGACATCATCGGGGGCACCATCGCCATCGACCAGGACGGGTTCTTCACCCAGACGATGGGCTTCACCACCGAGGACGCGGCGCGTGAGGGCGAGCGGCAGACGCCGCCAGCCGACGCCCAGCAGATGATGGAGGAGATGTCGTCGCTGATGAGCGACGTCAGCTACCACGACCTGCACCACCCGTGGTTCGCCACGGCCGGCTCACGCTGAGGCGATCACCGACCCATCCCGCCCCTCGTTGTGTGTTGCGATGCGTGGGGCAGGATGGGGACCATGACTGACGACGCGAGCCGACAGGGACAGGACACCACCGACTCGACGCGCGACGAGCCCCGGATCGTCGTCGTGACCCAGGACGGGATGGGCGTCTCCGGCTCCAACCACGACGCGGACTCCGACCACGAGGACGGGGGGCGCGCGCGCCCGGGTGACGAGCAGAAGCACCACGAGCCTCGCGAGCGCACCAACCCCGCCGACCTCGTCGAGGAGCCGGCGAAGGTCATGCGCATCGGCTCGATGATCAAGCAGCTGCTCGAGGAGGTGCGCAACGCCCCGCTCGACGAGGCCGGCCGCCGCCGCCTCGCGGACGTGCATCACCGCTCGCTCGAGGAGCTCAAGGACGGCCTGGCGCCCGAGCTGGTCGCCGAGCTCGACCGCATCGCGCTGCCCTTCCGGGACGAGTCGCCGAGCGACGCCGAGCTGCGCATCGCCCAGGCCCAGCTCGTCGGCTGGCTCGAGGGCCTCTTCCACGGCATCCAGAC
>Ga0308174_10001778_pt1 | contig 10267 bp, 5 predicted proteins | sample PhyPR2_FD_203894 | JGI IMG/M metagenome (GOLD analysis project Ga0308174, IMG submission 203894) | Soil microbial communities from UC Gill Tract Community Farm, Albany, California, United States - DLSLS.P.R2 | ecosystem: Environmental > Terrestrial > Soil > Agricultural land | place: USA... | reverse complement strand
AGACCGCGCACGCGCAACAGCAGGATGTCCCGCATGAACTCAAACAGATCGGCATCGAGATCGGGACGGCCGGCTTTGACATTATCGATGGTCTCGTTGATGTAGCGCTTATCATCTTCGGCTATTTCGTCGCGTTCGGGAACGATGTAGGTCCGGTAAACGGGGAAGGCGGCCACTAGTTCGCGAATAGCGCGAACAACGTCATCGCGGGTGTAATCGCGGCGCTCTCGATGCGATTCGCAGATTTCCAGAAGCAGATTCGCCAAACGATTGACATCGCTGCCTAGCAGGTCACGGAGAACACGGTGTTTGTTGTCGCGGCAAATCGGCAGGTAGTCCGTTGGCTCGCCCGTGAAAGCAGCGTAGAAGCTGGTGAAGACCTGCTCGTTGGCCGATTCGACATACAGCCCTTCCACCTGGTTCAGGAAGTCATAGCCGGTGGTTCCGTCGATGGGCCATTCACTGCGGAACCGCTCACCCGGTTCGAGGATTTTTTCCGCGACGATCCAAACGTCTGGAGCGTTTTGCCGGAGCCGCTCAAAATATTGCCGGGGATCGCGCAGGCCGTCGGGGTGGTCGATGCGAATACCATCCAGCACACCTTCGCGCAGCCATTTCAGAATAAGCGCGTGGGTATCCGCGAAGACGTGCGGATCTTCCATCCGTAGACCGACCAGCGTGTTCACATCGAAAAAGCGGCGATAGGCCAGTTCCTGCTGCGCTGTCTTCCAGAACGCCAGACGATAGCTTTGCAGCTCCAGCACCTCATCGAGCCGGGCAGGATCACGATTGAATTGGCCGAGCGTTCTATCCACCACCTCTCCGATGAAGGGAGTTTCTGCAAAAAGGCGTTCGAGCAAACCGCGAATAACTTCCTTATCGCGATGGCGCTCCGTGACGCTGGCGCGATCGGTCACGCTGGGCAAAGGCAGCCGCCACAGTGAATCGGCAAAAAAGGCGAGGTGATCGGAGCCGCTCTCTTGGGCGGCTACTGAAAGGATGGCGGGAAGCGACCGCGGAGCGGCAGGAAGCTGGTGATCGAAATACTGGATATAAAACTCGCCGCCGCGGCGCTTGATCTCGATTTCTCCGCGAGAGAGGACCCGGCCGTAATGATCGCCGAGAATCGGAACCAGCAGCTTGTTCCGAAGCTTTTCTTCGTGCGGTTGCCAATCGATATCGAAATAAATGGAATAGCGGCTGGAGGGCCCGTTCTCCAATACATCCCACCAGAGCCGGTTGCGGCGTCCGCTGATGGCCATGTGATTCGGGACCAAATCGAGGACCTGGCCGAGACCGCACGCGCCGAGCCGGAGTGAAAAGCGGTCGTGCGCTTCGGAGCCCCCAAGTTCGTCGTTCACTTTGTGATGATCGACGACATCGTAGCCGTGCTTGCTTCCTGGCGCGGCCTGCAAATAGGGCGAACTATAGACGTGCGAGATGCCGAGGTCGTGAAGATAATCCGCGATTGCGGCAGCATCGTCGAAGCCGAAATCGGCGTGCAGTTGAAGCCGGTAGGTCGCAACAGGAACTCGCTGCATCTCTCTTAAGAGCGTAGCGGAGGGCTGTTGGCGTTTGCGCTAAGCGATGAAAGTAAAGCTGACGCCCATATCTTGACAATCATAGTGAGCAGTCGCTATCCTGTGATTGCTTTGATGAACAGCGCCAATACGGACGTAATTCAAGGGACACTGGATATGCTGATCCTGAAAACACTGAGCCTGGAACCTATGCACGGTTTCGGCATTGCTCGAAGAATCGAGCAAACCACACAACACGTGTTTAAGGTAAACGCCGGCTCGCTGTTGACAGCACTGCAGCGCCTGGAGCGGAATGGCTGGCTGGCTGCAGATTGGCTGGTAACCCAGAACTCGCGCCGGGCGAAGGTCTACCGGCTGACGCAGACGGGCAGAAAACAACTGCAAAACGAGACGGCGGATTGGCAGCGACGGTCGGCCGCGATTTCACGATTGCTCAAGGCGCAGGCCTAACGTCATGTCAATTGTGCGGCAACTGGTGCATGGCCTCCGAAATCTGCTTCGGCGGAAATATGCCGATGAGGATATTGCCGTAGAGGTCGACAATTTTTTCGCTGAGGCGAAGGCCGACTTCGAAGCGCGCGGATTAACCCCACACGAAGCGGCGCGTGCAACCAGGATGGCGCTCGGAAGCAGTACGGCGCTTCGCGAACAGGTGCGCTCCTATGGGTGGGAAAGCTTTATCAGCGAGATGTTTCAGGAAGCACGGTATACGCTGCGCCGTTTGCGCGCTACTCCCGGGTTCACAATGGTGAGCATTGCGACTCTGGCGCTGGGCCTCGGCGCTACGACCGCCATTTTCAGTGTGATCAACGGCGTGCTTTTGAAGCCTTTGCCGTACCCGCATCCTGAGCAGTTGGTTTCGTTGTGGATGACGGCGCCCGGCGTGAAAATAGAGAACCTGAACATGGGTCCTTCGGTCTATTTCACGATGGCCGATGCCAGCCGCGCGTTTCAAGCCGTGAGTATTTGGACGAGCGGCACAACAAGCGTTACCGGTATCGGAGAACCGGAACGAGTATCCGCCATCTTCGCCTCTCACGAGTTGCTTCCCATTCTCGGCGTGAAACCTCAAATAGGCCGGTTATTCGCCGCTGCTGACGACGATCCGAAAGGCCCACGCACGCTAATGCTCTCCGACGGCTATTGGCGATCGCATTTCGGCGGCGACCCTTCGGTGCTCGGCCGGCGGCTTTTGGTTGAGGGTAATCCGGTTTCCATAATTGGTGTCCTGCCGCCCTCCTTTCAATTTATGGATCAAAAGGCCGACCTGCTCATTCCGCTGCGGTTCGACCGCGCGAAAACAAATCTCGGGGTGTTCTCCTATCTGGGTGTGGGAAGGCTCAAGCCCGGCGTAACGTTAAAGCAAGCGGATGCCGATTTCGCCCGCATCCTGCCTTTGGTGTTGCACCGGTTTCCCCCGCCTGCGGGGTACACAGTCAAAATGCTTGAAGATGCGCACATCGCGCCCAATTTGAGGCTACTGAAAGACGACCTGGTGGGCGATATCGGCAATATGCTCTGGGTGCTGATGGCGACAGTGGGCATCGTTCTGCTGATCGCCTGCGCCAATGTGGCGAACCTGCTTTTGGTTCGGGCAGAAGCGCGGCAGCAGGAATTTGCTATTCGCGCTGCGCTCGGGGCAGCATGGACGCGCATTGCGCGCGAACTCCTTTTTGAAAGCATCACGCTCGGGGTCGTTGCCGGAGTAGTGGGGCTCGGCTTGTCCTGGGCCGCACTCAAGCTGCTTTCGGCGTCCGAGTTGGTACGTCTGCCGCGCGCCCCTAACATCCACATCGATGGTTGGGTAGTGCTGTTCGCCATGGTTACTTCAATAACCGTGAGCGTGCTCTTCGGTTTGATCCCCGTGGTGCGCTACGCCAAGCCCCAGATCGCTAATGCGCTCCGCGGCGGCGGGCGATCGATGACGACTAGCAGGGATAGACATCGGGTGCGAGGTTTGCTTGTTGTTGTGCAAGTGGCCCTTGCGCTCATTCTGCTTGTGACCTCGGGGCTCATGATCCGCACGTTCCGCAATCTACGCCACGTCGATCCGGGATTCACCAATGCTGCCGAAATTCAAACCGTAAGGATCGCGATTCCTGATGAACAGGTGAAGGAACCGGAGCGTGTGGTGCGCATGGAACGGGCGATGCTCGATAAAATCTCCGCCATTAACGGTGTGAGGTCCGTTTCCATCACCTCGTCGGTAACAATGGGCGGCTACGAATCGAACGATCCGGTATATGCCGAAGATAAAACGTATCGCGAAGGCACACTTGCGCCCCTACGCCGTTTTAAATGGATTGCGCCCGGCTATTTCAAGACAATGGGACAGCGGATGCTCGCCGGCCGCGATCTGAGATGGGCAGAAATCTACAACCAACGCCCCGTTGCGCTTGTGTCCGAGAATACCGCGCGCGAGATGTGGGGCTCGCCCGCAGCAGCTATTGGGAAGCGCATTCGAGTAAATCTAAAAGACGACTGGCGCGAAGTGATCGGCGTAGTTGGCGATGAGCACACGGACGGGGTTGACAAAAAAGCTCCGACAATGGTGTATTGGCCGCTTTTTCAGAAGAATTTCGAAGCGGATCCGGTAAATGTTCAACGCTCTGTTGCCTTTGTCATTCGTACACCGCGCGCTGGTTCGATTCCCCTTCGGGACGAATTGCGCAACGCCATCTGGAGCATAGATGCTAGCCTTCCGCTCGCAAATGTGGAAACGGTGGGGATGCTGTATGATCGCTCACTCGCGCGTACTTCGTTCACGCTGATCATGCTCGCGATCGCCGGTGGGATGGCGCTGCTGCTGGGGATCGTGGGTATCTATGGACTGATTTCTTACTCCGTTTCGCAGCGCACGCGGGAAATCGGGATCCGGCTTGCCCTCGGTGCGCCGATTGCACAGGTCACAACTGCTTTTGTCCGCAGCGGTTTGATGCTGTCGGCGATTGGCTGCGCGTGCGGGATCTGCGCGACATTTATGTTGACGCCGTTGATGAAGTCGCTGCTGTTTTCCGTCAGCCCTTCCGACCCGCTTACGTATGCGGCAACTTCAGCGAGTTTGATCCTGGCCGCGGCATTTGCGAGCTATCTTCCCGCGAGAAGGGCGACTAAGGTCGATCCGGTCGAAGCACTACGGGTGCAGTAAAGGGCGGTTCGTCTCCCAAGCAGAGCTTTCTGGCAGGTCACTGTCTTTCAGCGGCGCTCGCGCGTTGGCTGAGCACAGTACTTCCTACCCTGCCGGCTTGCGCCCTCTTTTCTCTCGGCCTGGCTTCGGCTTTGTCGCGGCGGCGGCGATCCCAGCCGCACGCAGCTTTGCGATCCGGCCGATGAGCTTCACTGGAACCGGTTTGGCGAGTTCGAAATGGATCGTCCCCTTTCGCAGGTCATAGCCGCTGAGCTCATCTTTGAGCGCCGCGAAAAAAGTACCCGACGCGGCAAACAGCGAATAGTGTTCCTTGAAGCCGGCGTAATACAGCATCGGCTTTCCATGCAGCTTGTATCCGGGCATACCGTATCCGATACCCTCCAGCGCCTCCGGAACGGCCCTCCTGATGGCGGTGCGCACCTGTTCGAGCTTTGGCTGCATCGCCTCAGGCTGCGCGGCGATGTACTCGTCAACCGAATTGGGAACGCCTTTTTTCATACCGCCATTCTATATTTCGGCATGCCGTTTTCTGACCCGATGTCGACCGTCCAGATATTTATCCGGATTGGGTGTCGGTGGCTTTGCGTAACGGGGTGAATCCCGGTGCTGGCCGCGGGCCACGCGATGGCATAGAAAAATCGACCACGCCCACCTGCAGCCTCCAGGCATTCGGAGCGACCGACTCTATAAACTGTTGGGAAGATCTTCCATGAAAGAATTCTCGACTGGTCGCCGCGGCTTTTTGAAGACTATCGCCGGAGCCGGTGTTGCTGCATCGATCGATTCTCCAACCGAAGTGGCGGCGGCTCAAAGTACGGGAGCCGTCCGCGAGCGCATCGCCTATCCGCGCGTCTTCTCCGGACGTCAACTCAAGATGATCGCCTTTCCATTGGGTGGCGTCGCGGCCGGGAGTCTTGCATTGGGAGGCCGCGGGCAACTTCGCGACTGGGAGATTTTCAACCGCCCGGATAAAGGACATACGCCGCCGTATGCCTTTCCATCACTCTGGGTGCAGTCTCAAGGTAAGAAGCCAATCGCCCGCGTTCTGGAATCGCGAATTCTGCCTCCCTACGAAGGTGAGGACGGCCTAGGCGCGAATAACGTGCCCGGCCTCGCGCGTCTTGCCGAGGCGACCTTTACGGGCGAGTTTCCACTGGCGCATATAGATTTCCACGATTCGCAGATTCCCGTTTCCGTGTCATTAGACGCGTTCTCGCCATTTATTCCTCACGATGGTGATGCCTCCGGTCTGCCCGTCGCCATTTTGCGATACACGATCAAGAATACCGAAGCGCGGCCGGTTCAGGCGAGCATCGCTTTCTCGATTGAAAATCCCGTCGACGCGGGCCACGATCCCTCGGGAGCGGCTAACCTGCGCGCTGAAGATAGCCGCAGCAATGAATTTCGCGATCGAAACGGTTTGCAGGGGCTGATTATGAGCAATCCGGGCATTCCGAAAGACCACCCGATGCAAGGAACGTTTGTGCTTGGCGCATGCGGTGTTGAAACAGGAAAGCTTAGCTACTGGCGCGGTTGGCCGAAGAGCCCCTGGTGGAACGCGCCCATGCTCTTCTGGGATCAGTTTTCGCAAGAGGGGGATTTATCGAATGAACCGGGCGAGCGCAAGCCCATCGGGGCGCTGTGCCTTCAGCGAACCATTGCTCCCGGCGCTTCGGCTACGTACACGTTCCTGCTGGCCTGGCATTTTGCAAACCGTACGCCGAAGTGGTGCGGCTGGGATGCTCCGCACGGTTTTGAAAACGCCCTTATCGGGAATCACTACGCGACCCGCTTCGAAGATGCCTGGAGCGCGGCCGAATTCGCAGTAAAGAGCCTGCCGGATCTGGAAAAGCGTACCCGCCGGTTCGCTGCCGTCATGCGCGAGAGCACGCTGCCGGGCGAAGTCAAGGAGGCGGCCTCGGCGAATCTATCAACTTTGGTCTCCACCACTTCGTTCCGCACCGCGGATGGCGAGTTTCACGGTTTCGAGGGTTCGAACGATCACGCCGGCTGTTGTTTTGGAAACTGCACGCACGTGTGGAATTATGAAACCACAACCGCTCATCTGTTTCCTGAATTTGCGCGCTCGCTCAGAAGCGCTGCGTTCGGTTATTCCATGGATCCGCAGGGCGCCATTCATTTCCGCCAAATGCTGCCGGACGGAAAGCAGCGCTGGGGGTTCGCAGCCGCCGACGGGCAGATGGGTCAGATCGTACATGCATATCTGGATTGGATTCTCTCCGGCGATATCGAGTGGCTGCGCGGTATCTGGCCTCGTGTGAAAAAGGCTCTGGAGTTCGCATGGGTTCCGGGCGGCTGGGATGCGAACCGGGACGGCGTATTCGAAGGAGCGCAGCACAACACCTACGACGTCGAGTTCTATGGCCCCAACCCGCAATGCGGCATCTACTATCTGGCTGCGCTGCGGGCCGCCGAGCGGATGGCGAACGCGGTGGGTGACGCCTCCGCTGCCGAATACCACCGCCTCTTTGATCAAGGGAGCGGCTGGATCGATCAGCACCTGTTCAATGGCGATTTCTATATCCAGGAGGTCCGCGGTTTACCTGCCAGCCAGATTGATCCCGTAACGCGCGGCGATATGGGGTCGCAGAACACGGAACATCCGGAATACCAGGTAGGAAAGGGATGTCTTGTCGACCAGCTTGTGGGGCAATACATGGCGGAGGTGTCCGGGCTCGGACCACTGGTCCCTCCCGAGCACATCCGCAAAACCCTGGCCTCTATCTATCGCTACAATCACAAGCCGTCGCTGATCGATCACGATTGTCCGGAGCGAACCTTCGCGCTGAATAATGAAGCAGCCGTGGTGGTTTGCGATTACGCTAAAACGCAGCGGCCGCGGATTCCATTTCCGTATTATGCGGAAGTATTCACCGGGCTTGAGTACTCTACCTCGACGCACATGCTGTATGAAGGCATGCTCGCCGAAGGGCTCGAGTGCATTGCCAACGTGCGCTCGCGCTACGATGGCGAAAAACGGAATCCTTGGGATGAAGCCGAATGCGGTCATCACTACGCGCGCGCGATGTCTGCGTGGACCGGCATTCTGGCGCTCAGCGGATTCCGCTTTGATGGATCGAAGCATGCAGTCACGATTGCTCCACGCATCAGCCCGGAAGACTTTCGATGCTTCTGGTCGAATGCGACAGGATGGGGCGACTTCTCGGTGAAGCGAACATCAAGCGGCGCAAGCGTTCGCCTGACCGTGATTGAAGGGAAGCTGCCATGCCGCATCATCGAAATGGAAGGAACGGGCGGCAGCACCTCAGCGGTGATGAATGGGCGAAGTCTAGCGCATCGTGCGAGCCGCAATGCAAATCGAACCATTCTCGAATTTGAAGAGCCGCTCACGCTTCAGCCCGATAGCATTCTCCAGATCGAGGTGCGCGCCTAGTTCGGAATGCCACAAGAGATTCTTAGAATTTCTGACGTCGACAAAAGCTATGACGGCGTCCGCGCGCTGCGGGGCGCGGGATTCTCTTTGCTCGCTGGTGAAGTACACGCTCTCATGGGCGAAAACGGCGCAGGGAAAAGCACGCTGTCGAAGATTATCGCGGGCGCAGTTCGAGCCGATCGCGGCAGCTTGTCGATCGACGGGCAGAAGGTGATGGTGAACGGGCCGCTGGATGCGCAAAAGCTGGGCATCAGCATTATTTACCAGGAACTCGATCTCTTCCCAAATCTCACGGTCGCGGAAAACATGGCGATCGCCAACCACCAGTTTGCGGAAGGAGGCCGCGTCCGCTTTGCCGAACTGGATCGCTTCGCCGAACGCTTTTTAAAGCAAGTTGGACTCAGCATTTCTCCGCGCAGGCCGGTCGCGTCCTTAAGCATTGGGGAAATGCAATTAGTTGCGATTGCGCGGGCGCTGAGCATGAACGCGCGGATCATCATCATGGATGAACCGACCAGTTCGCTGTTCGACGATTCCGTAGAGCGGCTCTTTCGGCTGATCTCCGATCTCAAGAGCAAGGGCGTCGCAATCATCTATGTCTCTCACAAGATGGATGAGATCTTCCGTATTTGCGATCGCGTTACAGTGATGCGCGACGGCTCAACAGTGGGAATGCGGGCGATTGCCGAAATCACGCCTGCCGAGCTGATTCGCATGATGGTGGGCCGCGAGTGGAAGGCGAGAGAGCGCCCTGTGCGCCAAACTGGCGAAGCGCTGCTGGCTGTATCTGGCCTCACGACCCGAAAGCTGCGTGATGTTTCCTTCGAGGTACGGAAGGGAGAGGTCTTGGGTATCGCTGGTCTGGTCGGAGCCGGGCGTAGTTCTCTAGGAGCGGCGTTGATCGGCCTCGACAAATGGAAACGCGGTCAGATGACCTTGCACGGCCGTCCGGCCCGGCCCGATTCCGTCCGCAAGGCGTTTAAGTTGGGGCTTCGCCTGCTGCCCGAAGACCGCAAACTGCAGGGCCTGATGATGCAGATGAGTGTGCTTGAAAACTGCACCATCGCCGACTTGGGACAACTGGCTCCTGACGGTGTTGTGCGGCGGCGGCGCGAAGTTTCCGCGGTTCAGCCGCTCTTTCGCGACCTGACCCTCAAAGCCGCTTCTCTGCGCGCGCCGGTTGGTACGTTGAGCGGCGGGAACCAGCAAAAGGTACTATTCGCCCGATGTCTGCTGGCGAATCCGGAAGTATTGTTTCTCGACGATCCGACACGCGGTATCGATGTGGGCGCCAAGGAAGACATTTACGCCATCATCGAACGGCTGGCGGAGCAGGGGAAGGGGGTCATATTTGTGAGTTCGGAATTGCCGGAGCTGCTCCGCTGTTGTGACCGTATCCTGGTCATGCGCGAAGGAGAAATCACCGCGCGTTTCGATGCTGCAACCGCCACCCAGGAGGAGATCATGACGTTCGCTACTAATCCTGTCTCTTCGGGAGAGTTCGTTTGACCGCAATTCTAAAGCGGGCGTCTTTTTTCTGGGGGAAATCGGCCGGCGAACGCCGCGATGTATCGCTCAGTCTCGCCGCGCTCATTGCAATCTGTCTGCTCGCCATTGCTATCAGTCCTACTGCTTTCGACGGTTCACGTATCTTTCTTGAACTGGGTAATCTCACCGATATTCTGCGCCAGGTTTCCATTATCGGAATCATCTCGCTGGCGATGACCTTCGTGATTCTCACCGGAGGGATCGACTTGAGCGTTGGGAGCATTCTCGCGCTCTCCACGTCGGTAGTAGCGCTGGTCCTTACGCACTGGAATCCGGGCGGGGCGCAGCCGTTCGTCATCGCCGTCGCCATGCTGGCGGCGCTCGCCGTCTCTACCGCGGCAGGCGCGTTTCAGGGAGCCGTTATCGCGCTTTTCGAAGTGCAGCCGTTCGTCGTTACACTCGCCGGCATGATCGGCATTCGGGGCCTGGCGAAATGGCTATCAAACAACGCCAATATCGATATCGGATTCGGCCGCGACGTGGCCTCCACCTTCGCCGGCATCTTCCGCGGGAAGAGCGTCATCATCGGATGTTACATCGGCCTTGCGCTCATTTTCGGCCTGTTGCTGAGCTGGACCGTTTTCGGGCGGCACGTGCGGGCCACCGGCGATAATG
>Ga0308174_10001777_pt1 | contig 10268 bp, 11 predicted proteins | sample PhyPR2_FD_203894 | JGI IMG/M metagenome (GOLD analysis project Ga0308174, IMG submission 203894) | Soil microbial communities from UC Gill Tract Community Farm, Albany, California, United States - DLSLS.P.R2 | ecosystem: Environmental > Terrestrial > Soil > Agricultural land | place: USA... | reverse complement strand
GGCCCATCGCCTCCCGCAGCTTGCGGGCCAGGCTGTCGAAGGTGAAGGGCTTGGGGATCAAGTGGACGCCGTGGTCGAGCAGGCCATGGTGGATGATCGCATTCCGCGCGTAGCCGGTGGTGAACAGCAGCTTGAGACCCGGGCGGCGGCGTGCGGCCTCGTCGGCGAGCCAGCGGCCGTTCAATCCGGGCAGCCCGACATCGGTGAACAGCAGCACGATTTCCGGGTGATCGTCGAGCACGTGCAGGGCTTCGTTCGCGTCGGCGGCGACCAGCACGCGGAAGCCGAGTTCGGCGACCGCCTCGGTGGTGTAGCCGCGCACCTGCGCGTCATCCTCGACCACGAGCACCGTCTCGCCGTGCCCGACCGGCTCACTGCTCCGGGACGTCGGCGGCTCGGGCTCGGGCGAGGCCTCGGCGAAATGGCGCGGCAGATAGAGCTTCACGACCGTCCCGTGGCCCGGCTCGGTGTAGAGCTTCACATGCCCGTCCGACTGCTTGATGAAGCCGAACACCTGGCTCAGTCCGAGGCCGGTGCCGCGGTCTTCGCTCTTGGTGGTGAAGAACGGCTCGAAGGCGCGGGCCATCACCTCCTCGGACATGCCGGTACCCGTGTCTGAAGTCGCGATCAAGACGTACTGCCCAGGCAGGATGTCGCTGTGCATCGCGGCGTAGTGGTCGTCAATGTAGGCGTTGCCCGTCTCGATGGTGAGCCGCCCGCCATCTTGCATCGCGTCGCGCGCGTTGACCGCGAGATTGAGCAGCGCGTTCTCGAGCTGGTTCCGGTCGATGTTGACCGACCACAGGCCGGAGGCCAGGACGGTCTCGATCGCGATGCCCTCGCCCAGCGTCCGGCACAGCAGCTCCGAGAAGCCGGCGACCAGCCGGTTGACGTCGGTCGGCTGGGGTTCGAGGGTCTGCTTGCGGGCAAAGGCGAGCAGGCGGTGCGTCAACTGGGCGCCGCGCTCGGCGGCCTCCCGGGCGGTGGCAAGGAAGCGCGCCGCATCGGCGCCGCGAAACGCCTGGCGCCGCTGCAACAGCTCGACGCTGCCGAGCACCGCCGTGAGCAGGTTGTTGAAATCATGCGCGATGCCGCCCGTGAGCTGGCCGATTGCCTCCATCTTCTGCGCTTGAGCCAGTGCCGCACGGGTCTGCTCGATGGCCTCGGCGGCGTCGCGCTTGTCGGTGATGTCACGGGTGATCTTGGCGTAGCCGATCAGCCGGCCATAATCATCGCGCATCGCGTCAATCACGATATTGGCCCAGAAGCGCGAGCCGTCCTTTCGGACACGCCAACCCTCGGCCTCGTAACGGCCCTCGCGCTCGGCGGTCCCCAGCGCACGCGTCGGCTCGCCCCGGTCGCGATCCTCCGGGGTGTAGAAGCGGGAGAAATGATCGCCGACGATTTCGCGGGCGGCGTAGCCCTTGATGCGCTCCGCCCCCCTGTTCCATTCGGCGACCCGGCCGTGCGGGTCCAGCATGATCAGGGCGTAGTCCGTCACGCCGTTGACCAGCAATTCGTGGCGGTGCTCGAACGCGCGAAGCGCCTCCTCGGTGCGGGTCTTCTGCGCGACGGTCACATCGAGGGTGCGGTTCACGCTCTTGAGCTCGGCGGGCGTCGGCATGGCGAGCACGCGCGGGATCAGCGGCCAGAGCAGGATCGCGGTCATGATCGAGGCCAGCGCGGTGATCGCCTTCACCACGCCCTGCAAGCCGTAGACCGGCTGCCACAGCGCCCAGATCTCGATGGCGTGGGTCAGGCCGCAGGCCAGGATGAACAGGGCGAACATCCAGAACATCCAGCCGAGCGCCAGATCGTGTCGCCGGCTCACGAACACGGCGAGGGCGGCGGCGATGCCGAAATAGGCCAGCGCGATCACCGCGTCCGAACTCACATGCAGCCAGATCAGCTCGGGTTGCCAGGCGAGGCAGAAACCATGCGGCGAGAGAGCGGAGTCGCTCAGGAAGGCGAGCAAGCGGTCCATCGGCTCCTCAAGGGGCGGTGCGCCCGATCCGGGCTGACCGGCCGAAGGTATATGCCGAACGTCCCGACGGCGAGAGGAAGCCGGTCAGTAGGTGCGGAAGATCCGCTCGATCTCCGAGGGCTCGCCCGTCACGGTCAGCGCCAGGGAGAGCAGGATTCGGGCCTTCTGCGGCGAAAGATTATCCGCGATCAGGAAGCCGGCATCGCGCAGCCGCTGGCCGCGAAAGGTGCGGCCGCTGCCGGCGCGGGTGGACTGCACCACCACGACGCCCTGGCGCGCCACCTCGCGCAGCGCCTCGGTCTGGCCCGGCGGGGTGAAGCCGGGGGCGAAGCCGGCGGCGACGATGCCGCGCGCGCCCGCCTGCATGAAGGCGCGCACCGCGACGCCGTCGGCGCCGGCATGGGAGTAGGCGATGTCGACGCGGGGCAGTGCCGGGAGGGCGCGCACGTCGAACTCGGTATCGGGCGCGGCGCGGCGCAGCGGCCGGCGGTAGAAGGCGATGGCGTCGCCGTCGGCATGGCCGAGCACGCCGAAATCGGCGGTGCGGAAGGTCTGCATCCGCAAGGTGGAGGTTTTCGTCACGTCGCGCGCCGCCTGGATCTCGTCGTTCAGCACCACGAGTGCGCCCATGCCGCGCGCCTCGGGGCTCGCGGCGGTGCGGATCGCGTTGACCAGGTTGAGCCCGGCGTCGCTCGACAGCGCGCTGTTCGGCCGCTGCGCGCCGACCAGCACCACGGGGACGCTCACCTTCAGGGTGAGGTTGAGGAAATACGCGGTCTCCTCCAGGCTCGCGGTGCCGTGGCCGATGACGATGCCGGCGAGATCGGGGTGCTCCGCCACCAGCTGGTCGCAGATCAGCACCAGTGCCTGCCAGTCGGGCGTGTCGATGGCGGTGCTGGGGACGTTGCGGTAGCGCACGGGCAGCACGTCCGCGACCAGCGCGGTCTCGGGGAACCGCGCGAGCAGCTCGTCGGCGTGCAGCACGGTGCCGGTGGCGCCGTAATCCTGCAGGTCGAGCGGGTCGCGCCCGACCGAGGCGATGGTGCCGCCGGTGCCGATGAACGCGACTTTCGGCTTGCTCATGCGGCGGCGAGCACCGGTGGACGCTGGCGGTGCCAGTCGGTGTCGCGCTGGTAGGCCTCGGCCGCCCGCAGGATGCGCGCCTCGGCGAACGGCCGGCCGGCGACCTGCAAGCCGATCGGCAGGCCGTTGGCGTCGAAGCCGCACGGCAGGCTGACGGCGGGAAGGCCGAGATAGTTGAACGGGCGCGTGTAGTCGGAGACCGCCATGAATCTTTTTTCGGTGCCGGGCGGGCCACGGTCGATGTCGGTGTCGGCGAGGGTCGGCAGGCGGAAGCGGATGGTCGGTGTCGCCAGCACGTCCACCTTGGAGAACACCTCGGCGGCGAACGCCTTGAGGATCGGCCCGCGCCGGCTCAGCGACTCCACGTAGTAGGCGCCGGGGATCGCGTAGCCGCCGTAGAGCCGGGCGCTGAGATGCACGGCGTAGTCCTGCGGCGCGTCGCGCATCCAGCGGGCGTGGATCGCCGCCCCCTCGACACGCGAGACGATGCCGCCGTAGGCGAGGACCGCGTCCATGTGGGGCAACGCGACGCGCTGCACCGTGGCACCACGCGCGGCCAGTATCTCGGTCGCGCGCTCGACGGCTTCGAGCACCTCGGCGTCGGCGTCGTCGCGGAAATGATTGGTCGGCAGGCCGATGCGCAGGCCGCGCAGATCGCCGTCGAGCGCCGCCTCGTAGTCCGGCACCGGCACGCGAGCGCTGGTCGGGTCACGCTCGTCGTGCCCAGCGATGACGCGCAGGATGCGCGCGCAATCCCGCGCGGTGCGGGCGAGCGGACCCACGTTGTCGTGCGAGAACGAGAGCGGCATCACGCCGGCGCGGCTCACCCGCGTCTGCGTCGGCTTGATGCCGGTGACGCCGCAGGCCGACGCGGGCAGGCGGATCGAACCGCCGGTGTCGGAGCCGAGGGCGGCATAGGTGAAGCGCGAGGCGACCCCGGCGCCGGAGCCGGAGGAGGAGCCGCCGGTGATGTAGGGCAGGCTCCAGGGATTGTGGCAGTCGCCGTGATGGGCGTTGTGGCCGGTCGGGTTCTGCGCGAACTCCGCCATGTTGAGGCCGCCGAAGGTGAACGCGCCGGCCGCCGACATCCGCTCGATCACCGTCGCCGTGGTGTCCGGCACGAAATCCTTGCGCAGCGCCGAGCCGCAGGTGCAGGGCTTGCCCGCCTGATAGTACATGTCCTTGTGCGCGAGCGGGATGCCGTGCAGCGGGCCGAGCGGCGCGCGAGCACGTACTGCAGCGTCGGCCGCCCGTGCCGCAGCGGCGGCGCCCTCGCGGTCGAGCCAGATGGTGGCGTTCACCCGCGGGTTTGCCGCGTCGATATTGGCGAGGCAGGCGTCGAGCAGTTCGGTCGCGGTGGCGTCGCCGGTGCGGACCGCCTCGGCGGCCTCGGTGAGCGAGAGGTCGGCAAGGTCGGTCATTGCGGCTGCTCCATCGCGTCGAGCAGCGCCGCCTCGAAGCTGGATGGCTCGTCCTCGAAGCGGGGCAGGTCGCGCACCGCCTCGAACGCTGCGATGGTGCTGGCGAGGTCGGCGGCCATGCGGCGGGCCGGCTCGTTCGGCGCGGCGATGCCGTGCCAGGCGGCGATCATCGCCTCGGTGCGGGAAAGGAAATCGTCCATCGCGGTGTCCTCGCCGATTGCTGCGTTGCAATATGAGCCGCAACGACCGCCCCCGCGCAACCATCAATTCCGCCTCCCGTTGCGCCCAGACATTTGCAGGACCGATCCATGCCGGACGACCCCGATGTACCGCCGCCGCGCGGCGCCATCTTTCAGACCGACGTGCCGGCGCGGCTCGACCGGCTGCCTTGGGCGCGCTTTCACTGGCTCGTCGTCGGTGCGCTCGGCATCACCTGGATTCTCGACGGGCTCGAGGTCACGCTGGTCGGCTCGCTGTCGGGAGCCATCGCGGAGAGCCCGAGGCTGCATCTCTCGGGCGGACAGATCGGCATCGCGGCGAGCGCCTATCTTGCCGGTGCGGTGATCGGCGCGCTGTTCTTCGGCTGGCTGACCGACCGGCTGGGACGCAAGAAGCTGTTCACCGTCACGGTGCTGATCTATCTGCTGGCGACGGTCGCCACCGGCCTGTCGTGGAGCTTCTGGTCGTTCGCGCTGTTCCGCTTCGTCACCGGTGCCGGCATTGGCGGCGAGTACGCGGCGGTGAACGCGACCATCCAGGAGCTCATTCCGGCGCGGCGGCGCGGCTTCACCGATCTCTGCATCAACGGCAGCTTCTGGCTCGGTGCCGCGTTCGGCGCGATCGGTGCGCTGGTGGTGCTCGATCCGGCGGTGATGCCGCCCGAGATCGGCTGGCGCGCCGCCTTCATCATCGGCGGCGTGATCGGCTTCATCATCCTGTTCCTGCGCCGCTTCATCCCGGAGAGCCCGCGCTGGCTGATGACGCACGGCTATCCGGACGAGGCGGCGAAGGTGGTGAGCGCGATCGAGGCGCGCGTCGAGCGCGAGACCGGCGAGAAGCTGCCGCCGGTGCCCGAGCAGCATCTGACCTTGCGCAGCGACATCCACGAGTGGTTCGGCCCGGCGGTGCACGCGCTGTTCTCGCTCTATCTCAAGCGCACCATCCTCGGGACCGCGCTGATGGCGGCGCAGGCGTTCTGCTACAACGCGGTGCTGTTCACCTACGCGCTGATCCTGACGAAATTCTACGACATTCCGTCGGGCAAGGTCGGCTGGTTCATGCTGCCCTTCGCGCTCGGCAATTTCGCCGGCCCGCTGCTGCTCGGGCGGCTGTTCGACAGCCTCGGGCGCAAGACGATGATTACCGCGACCTACGCGCTGTCCGGCGTGCTGATGGCGATCACCGGCTGGCTGTTCGCCGCCAACGTGCTGGACGCGGTGCAGCAGACCGCCGCCTGGACGGTGATCTTCTTCTTTGCCAGCGCGGCGGCGAGTTCCGCCTATCTCACGGTGGGCGAGAGCTTCCCGCTGGAGGTGCGCGCGGTGGCGATCTCGCTGTTCTACGCCTTCGGCATCGCGGTCGGCGGGATCGCCGGGCCGGCGCTGTTCGGTGTGCTGATCGAGAGCGGCGCACGCGGCGAGATCCTGTGGGGCTATCTGCTCGGCGGCGCGCTCATGGTGATCGCGGCGGGGTTCGAGGCGGTGCTTGGCGTGCCGGCCGAACGCCGCTCGCTGGAAGATGTCGCCCCCCCTCTTTCATCGGTGGTTGCGCAACCGAGAGGGCGTGCCACCGTTGGATAGGCTCGCAACAGCCTGAAGGAGAAGCCGCATGGTGGACAAGGATCGGGCCGAGGGCATTGGCAAGAAGGCCAAGGGCGCCGTGAAGGAAGCCTGGGGCAAGGTCACGGGCGACGCCAAGACACAGGCCGAGGGCAAGGCCGACAAGGCGGCGGGCGAGGTGCAGAACGCGGTCGGCGGAGCCAAGGACGCCGCTAAGGACGCGATCGACAAGGCCTAGGTCGGCGCCGACCTGGCCGATGGAGAGGGGCGCCGCGCGAGATCGCGGCGCCTTTTTCGCGGGCGTGTTTTGCCCGCTGCAGGGCGATGGTCCATACTGTCCGGTAGCATTGGTTCGCAGCACACGGAGCACGGCGTGGCGGTCAGCAAGCAAGCCTACCGGGAAGCGATGGCCCGCCTCGGCGCCGCCGTGAACGTGGTGACGTCGGACGGCCCGGGGGGCCGCGCCGGGTTCACCGCCTCGGCGGTGTGCAGCGTGACCGATACGCCGCCGACCCTGCTGGTCTGCGTCAACCGCACCAACGATTCCTATCCGCCGCTGGTGCAGAACCGGGTGTTCTGTGTCAACACGCTGGCGGGCGGCCACGAGGATCTATCGACGATCTTCGCCGGGCTGACGGAGCACGAGGCGTCGGCGCGCTTCGACACCGGCACCTGGCACACGCTGGCCACCGGCGCGCCGGTGCTGACCGACGCCACGGTGGCGTTCGACTGCCACATCACCGAGCAGGTCGAGATCGGCACGCACACGGTGTTCTTCGCCGAGGTGGACGCGATCGAGGTCGGTGACTCGCGCGAGGCGCTGATCTATTTCGGCCGCAACTATCACCGCCTGGTGGGTCACGATTAGGAAGGTGGCGGACTGAAGTCCGCCCTACGCCGCACCGCCGGCCAGCTGCAACGCGAGCGCCTTGGCGCGCGAGACGCGCGCGGTCCAGCCGGCGCCGAAATGGCCGAAGGTGGGTAGCGAGCGGTAGAAGGCGAGACGGGCGGCGGCGATCGTCTCGACCGTGGCGACCGCGTTGTGGGCGCGGGCCGCGTCGACCGTGATCGGGCCGATCGAGCCGTCCTGCGTGGTGCCGACCGCCGCCTGCAGCATCCGCGCCGACTGCGCCGGGCCGAGATTGACTGCGCCGTCGAACACCATCAGATCGACGCCCGCCGGCAGGTCGCCGCAGCGCGTGGTGTTCCAGTAGCGCGCGCGATAGATCGCCCCCGCCTCCTCGGGCGTGAGATCCCGCACCTCCTGCTTGGTGACGGCGGTGTGGCGCCACTCGGTCAGCACGCGCAGCGTGATGCCGAGATTGGTGGCCCCGCCGGGGTCCAGCGGATCATCCACGTAGCCGCCTTCGGCTTCGAGCACGAAGGCCAGGCATCTGGCGTAGTCCGCGTCGGCCATCGTTGCCGTTCCCCCTCGGTTATGGCGCGCGGGCGCCGGATTTCTCGATGCGCTCCAGATCGGCGGCGCGGCGCGCGGTCTGTGCCAGGACGCAATCCGCCGCGATCAGCGGCGCCGCCGTGCCGCCGGCCGCGAACAGGTCGCCCTCCGCTTCGCAGCCCTTGTCGCGGAAGGTCAGCCAGAAGCGCTGGGCTTCGCGCAACTCGGCCTTGCCCCGCGCATCGAACTCGGCGGCGGCGAGGATCGCCTGGTAGGCGGCGTTCAGCCGTGCGTCCCACTGGGCGCGCTCGGCGTCGACGCAGCGGTACATGTCCGCGTTGGCCGTGGCACTCGCGAGGCACCGGTCGTATTCCGCCGAAAGCGCGACGCCGCTCCCGGCCGATTGCTCATGCGCCGATTGCTCATGCGCCGATTGGCCGCGCGCGCATGACGCGCCGCCCAGCACGAGGGTGAGCGCACAGGCCAGCCGGAGCGTCAGCGCGAACCGCACGCCGGGCGCCGGATCAGCCGGCGCCGGGGTCGGCGGTGAAGCCCGCCGCCTTGATCCCCGCCAGCGCCGCCGCCTCGTCGTTGTCGGAGGTGTCGCCGGTCACGCCGACCGCACCGAGCACCGCGCCGGCGCCGGAGCGGATCAGCACGCCGCCTGGCACCGGGATCAGCGAGCCGCCCACCGCGTGCGTCACGGCGGCGACGAAATGCGGGCGCTCCGCCGCCGCGCGGGCCAACGCGCGCGAGCCGATCCCCATCGAGATCGCGCCATGCGCCTTGCCGTGGGCGATCTCCGCGCGGCGCAGGCTGGTTCCGTCCTCGGCGGCGAATGCCTTCAGCACGCCGCGCGCGTCGAGCACGGCGACGGCGAGCGGCTGGAATTTCGCCGCCCGCGCGTGAGCGAGTGCGGCGGCGACCATCGCCTGCGCTTTCTCCAGGGTGAGTTCCGACATTCCGCGATCTCCCGTTGGCGTCCGGCAGCGTGGCGCGAACCGGGCCGCTTGAACAGCCCGGGCTCAGCGCGTGTCGAGCGGCACCGCCGTCACGCTGTTGAACGCGCTGCCGCCGGTGCTCAGCGCGACGGTGGACCACACCACGTAGACCAGCACGCGCTTCTCCGCGTCGAACAGGCGGGAGACGCGGATCTCCTTGAAGAACGGGCTGGCCGAGGCGCCGAACACCACCGCTTTCTCGGGCAGCTTGTCGGGCACGCTGACCGGGCCGGTGGCGCGGCAGGCGATGGAGAAGCGGTTGGGGTCCGTGGCGAGGCCGAACGAGCCTTTCACGCCGCCGGTTTCGGCGCGCGAGACGTAGCAGGAGACGTTGGCGACCGCGGGATCGTCGTAGCGCTCGACCAGGATGCGATCGTTGCGGCCGAGCACGCGGAAGGTGGTATCGATCGTGCCGATCTTGGTTGGTTCGGCGGCTTGGGTGGGCGTGGCGAGGGCGAGGAACAGGGTCGCGGCCAGAATACCCTTCACCCCGGCCCTCTCCCGCAAGGGGAGAGGGAGAAGAAAGCCCCCTCCCCTTGCGGGAGGGGGTTGGGGGAGGGGTCGCTTCTCGCTCAAAGCGGGATCGCGACCAGCGTGTCGAATCGCGAGCTGTCGCACACCACGATGCGCTCGGCGAAACGCAGCGTGCCGGCCTCGTCGCGCACGCGGTCGAGATAGGCGCCGGCGACGAACAGGTCCATCCGCCCGTCGCGCAATGTCCGAACCACGACGAACGATGTTTCGGCGGAAATCATGTCGCCATCGGCCTCGAGGATCGACGGCATCCCGACGATGTGGCGATAGCACTGGCGCTCGTAGATGTTGGCGTTGCGCAACGCGGCGATGCGGTCGGCCAGCATCGCGCGGGAATCGGCGTAGACGATGCCGGCGGCGTGGCCGCGCCGGTGATTATCCGCTGACGTGATGCGATAGACGCAGCGTTCGAGGAAGAAGCCGGGCCATTCCTCCAGCCGGTCGGTGTCGATCGCGCGCGCATAAGCGGTGTTCAGCGCGGCGAGGCGGAGCAGGGTGTCGGCTGGCGCCATAAGCTCAGTGCCCGACCATCCCGCGCCACAGCTTCCAGAAGCCGCGCACCGCCGCCTCCGTGGTGCGGGTGTCCTGCGTCTCGGTGCCGGTGCCGCCCATCTCCAGGATCGAGGTCTCCTCCGAGGCCGACGCCGCGCCGCGCTCGACGAAGCCGCCGATGCAGCCGTCCTCCATCGAGACGAAGCCGGCGGGGCCGACCAGGTTGAGCTGCTTGACGCGCCGCGTCCGCATCTCCGGCGTGTCGTCGGCATAACCGAGATAGATCCAGTTGAGGTCGGTCTCGCCAGTGCCGCACGGCAGGAACTGGCGCACCGCGATGGCATTGTGCGTCTGCTGGATGACGAAGTTCGGGAACACCGTGAGCAGTTGCTGCTGGATGCGGTCGCCGTTCTCGTCGACGGTGTCGAGCAGGCTCGGATCGGCCAGCTTGAAGTCGTCGTCCACCGAGCGCATCCCGTCATAGGCGCGATCGACCGTCTCGGTCGGCGCGTAGGTGGCCGAGACATGGCTGCCGCCGTTCGGGCTCACCATCACGCCGCCGGGCTGGCTCAGGCGGGT
>Ga0308174_10001776_pt1 | contig 10269 bp, 10 predicted proteins | sample PhyPR2_FD_203894 | JGI IMG/M metagenome (GOLD analysis project Ga0308174, IMG submission 203894) | Soil microbial communities from UC Gill Tract Community Farm, Albany, California, United States - DLSLS.P.R2 | ecosystem: Environmental > Terrestrial > Soil > Agricultural land | place: USA... | reverse complement strand
GGTGGCGGCCGTGGCGGCGGGGCCCGGCAGCAGCCGGGTGGCCAGGTCGGTCTCGGCCCGGGTCAGGCCGGGGGCCGGCAGGGCGCGTCCACTCACGGCCCGGGCGTGCACCCGGCGGATGTTGGTATCGACCACGGTGGCGTGGCGGCCGTAGGCGAAGCTGGCCACGGCGGCGGCGGTGTAGGACCCGACGCCCGGCAGGTCCAGCAGCTGCTCGAGGGTGTCGGGCACCCGTCCGTCGTGTCGCTGCACGATGGCGGCGGCTGCGGCGTGCAGGCGCAGGGCCCGCCGCGGGTAGCCGAGCCGGCCCCAGGCCCGCACGGCGTCACCGGGGGCAGCGGCTGCCAGGTCGGCCGGCGCCGGCCAACGGGTCAGCCACTCGTGCCACACCGGCTCGACGCGCGCGACCGGCGTCTGCTGGAGCATGACCTCGGAGACGAGGACCCCCCAGGGCGTGGCGTCGGTGGCCCGCCACGGCAGGTCGCGCCGCGCGTCGGCGTACCAGCCGATCAGCCGCTCGTGCAGCAGCGCGGTGGGAACGGGAGGCAGGGGCTCCGCGGTCACGACGGGTGCGGCCGCCGGGTCAGACGTAGCGCTCGAGGATGCTGGACTCGGCCAGGCGGGACAGGCCCTCGCGGACGGCGCGGGCGCGGCCCTCGCCGACCCCGTCGACGGCCATCAGGTCGTCGAGGTTGGCGGCGAGCAGCTTCTGCAGGTTGTCGAAGTGGTCGACCAGGCGGTCGACGATGGCGCCGGGCAGGCGCGGGATCTTGGACAGCAGGCGGTAGCCGCGCGGGCTGACCGCGGCGTCGAGCGCGTCGCCGACGATGGAGAAGCCGAGGGCCTTGGCGCCGGCGGCGAGGTCGAGCAGCTCGGTGGAGGACAGGCTCATCAGGCCGCCGAGCACCTCCTCGACGCTGTGCGCGCTGCGCGCCGCCTCGAGGTAGTCGCGGATGACCAGCTCGCGGTCGTTGCCCAGACCACCGGTGAGCTCCTCCAGCTGCAGGGTGAGCAGCCGGCCGTCGGTGCCGAGCCCGACGACGTAGTCGTCGATCTCGTCGCTGATCCGGCGGACCATCTCGAGGCGCTGCAGCACGGAGGCGACGTCGCGGACGGTGACCAGGTCCTCGATCTCGAGGGCGGACAGGGTGCCGGTCACCTCGTCGAGGCGGGCCTTGTAGCGCTCGAGCGTCTGCAGGGCCTGGTTGGCCCGGGACAGGATGGCGGCCGAGCCCTCGAGGACGTGCCGGCGGCCGCCGACGTAGAGGGCGACGATCTGCATCGACTGGCTCACCGAGACCACCGGGAAGCCGGTCTGCTTGGCCACCCGCTCGGCGGTGCGGTGGCGGGTGCCGGACTCGGTGGTCTCGATCGAGGGGTCGGGCAGCAGCTGGGCGGCCGCGCGCAGGATGCGGGTGCCGTCGCGGTCGAGGATGATCGCGCCGTCCATCTTGGCCAGCTCGCGCAGCCGGGTGGAGGAGAACTCGATGTCCAGCGGGAAGCCTCCGCTGGCCATGGAGTCCACGACGCGGTCCTGGCCGAGCACGATCAGCGCGCCGGTACGGCCGCGCAGGATCCGCTCGAGGCCGTCGCGCAGGTCAGTGCCGGGCGCGACCGCGGCCAGGGTCGCGCGCAGCAGATCGTCGTCGCTGCGGTCCACGGGAATCGGTGCTCTTTTCGGGGAGGTGGGCGTGCTGGTAACCACCGGCTGCACCGGACGGCCTGCGGGAAGTCTAGCCGCTGGGGCAGTGAGCGGCCGATGACGCGGCCGGGCGTGAGACGCCCTGGTGGCGGCTCACACCGGCTGGGTCATCAGCCGCACCGCCGAGCGGATGTCGGTGACCTCGACCACCTGCATCCCCTCGGGGGTGGGGCCGCCGCCCAGCGACCCACCGGGCACCACGGCTCGGGCGAAGCCCAGCCGGGCGGCCTCAGCCAGCCGGCGGGGGACGCCGGTGACCGGCCGGATCTCGCCGGCCAGGCCCACCTCGCCCATCGCGATGGTGCCCCGGGGCAGCGCCCGGTCGGCGACGGAGCTGGCCATGGACAGGGCCACCGCCAGGTCGGCAGCCGGCTCGGTCAGGCGCACCCCGCCGACGGTCGAGACGTAGCAGTCGGCCTGTCGCACCGGCACGTCGGCGCGGCGGTCGAGGACGGCGAGGATCATCGCGACCCGCGACCCGTCCAGCCCGCTGGTCGTGCGCCGGGGGGAGGGGATGACGCTGGGCGCCAGTAGTGCCTGCACCTCGGTGACCAGAGGGCGGCGCCCCTCGAGGGTCACGGTGACGCAGGTGCCGGGGACGATGAGGTCGCGGCTGGACAGGAACAGCCCGCTGGGGTCGGAGAGCCCGACGATGCCGACGTCGGACAGGTCGAAGCAGCCGACCTCGTCCGTAGGGCCGTAGCGGTTCTTCACCGCCCGGACCAGGCGCAGCCGCGAGTGCCGGTCGCCCTCGAACTGCACCACCACGTCGACCAGGTGCTCGAGCACCCGGGGCCCCGCGATCGACCCGTCCTTGGTGACGTGCCCGACCAGCATGATCGCGATGCCGCGTGACTTGGCCAGCTGGATCAGCGACGCGGCGACCTCGCGGACCTGGGCCACATTGCCGGCCGAGCCCTCTACCTCACCGCTCGCGATCGTCTGCACCGAGTCGACGATCACCAGGTCGGGGCGGATCTGGCCGATCTGGCCGAGCACGGTGGCCAGGTCGGTCTCGGAGGCGAGGTAGAGCGACTTGGCCATGGCCTCGATCCGCTCGGCGCGGACCCGGACCTGGGCCGCGGACTCCTCACCGCTGACGTAGAGCACGGTCTGGCCCTCGCGGGCGGCGCGGGCGGCGACGTCGAGCAGCAGGGTCGACTTGCCGATGCCCGGTTCGCCGGCCACGAGGACCACCGCCCCGGGCACCAGGCCGCCGCCGAGCACCCGGTCGAACTCGCTGACGCCGGTGCTGCGGGCCTCGGCCCGGCGCGCATCGACGTCGCCGATCGGGATGGCCGGGCGGTCGACGACCACCGCCGCGGTGGTGCGCACCGCGACGGCCCCGATCTCGCTGACCGACCCCCAGGCGTGGCACTCGCCGCACCGGCCGACCCACTTGATCGTCGTCCATCCGCACTCGGAGCAGCGGTAGCCGCCCCCCTTGGCCTGGGTCCGTGCTGCCTTCGTCGCCATGGGCGCCAACCTAGGCGAGGCCTCCGACACGGCCGTGCGGCAGCCCTTCGGTGTCATGACGGCTCAGCCGAAGGTGCGCCACCAGAGGTTGACGGCGTAGTCGACGCCGCTGCCCTCGTGCTCGGCCAGGATGCCGTCGGCGATGGTGGGAGGGAACTCGATCTGCACGACGGACTCGAAGGTGGCGCGGCTGTCGAAGGCCCAGCGGGTGTCGATCTGCTCCCGCGTCCAGCCCTGGCGGGCCCAGAACCGCTCCACCGCCAGCGGGTCGTGGTGCGGCAGGGACCGCCGGAACCAGGTGCCGAAGGTGGAGCGCGTCGCGTCGTTGTCGATCACGAACGCGGTACCGCCCGGGCGCAGCACCCGCGCCAGCTCGGCCAGGCCCGGCTCGCAGCCGGGGCCGAAGAAGTAGGCCCAGCGGGCGTGGGCGACGTCCACCGACGCGTCGTCCAGCGGCAGGTCCTGGGCGGCGCCGTCGAGCACCTCGACGGCGGGGAGGCCGAGCGCGGCGACGCGCTCGCGGGCCAGCTCCACCAGCGGCGTGTGCGGCTCCACCCCGACGACCGAGGACGCGTCGCGGGCGAAGGCCGGCAGGTGGAACCCGCTGCCGCAGCCGATGTCGAGCAGCCGCTGCCCCGCCCAGTCGTGACGGCGACGCATCGCCGCCTCGATCAGGTGGTCGGGGTCGACGCCGAGGTTCTCCAGCTCGTAGACGTCCGGGTCGTTCCAGATGTTGGGGCTGGGGATGACCTCGTCACCCGTCGACTGATCCCCGGTCACGGCGCGGTCCGCCCGGCCGCCGCCTCCTGCGCCGCGAGCGTCGCGGGGTGGACCAGCAGTGGCAGGAGCGTGCGCGCCCCGCGACTGCGGGCCGCCTTGACCGTGCTCAGGTGCGCCTCGCAGCGCACCACCAGCTCGTCGTACGCCTCGGGGCCCATCAGCTCGCGCAGCTCGCCGGCGTTGCTGCGGAAGACCGGCTCGCGACCGACGTGGGCCTCGGGGTTGCCCGAGCAGTACCAGTCCAGGTCGTGGCCGCCCGGCCCCCAGCCCCGGCGGTCGTACTCGGTGATGCTGATCTCCAGGTAGGAGGTCTCGTCCGGCAGCTCGACGGTGCGGTAGGTGCGCCGGATCGGCAGCTGCCAGCAGACGTCCGGCTTGAGGGTGTGCGGCTCCTTGCCGTGCAGGACCGCGTGCTGGTGCAGCGAGCACCCAGCTCCCGCAGGGAAACCGGGCCGGTTGAGGAAGATGCAGGCGCCGTCGACGACCCGGGTCTTCAGCTGGCCGTCCTCCTTCTCGGTCCACCGGCCGCCGGTGCCGACCGAGTGGTACTGCCACTCGTCCTCGCCGAGCTCGGCCACCGCGGCCCGGACCCTGCGGACGTCGTCCTTGTCGGTGAAGTGCGCGCCCATGGTGCAGCAGCCGTCGTCGGGCCGGTCGGCGTCGATGCCCTGGCAGCCGTTCCCGAAGATGCAGGTCCACGACGACGTGAGCCAGGTCAGGTCACAGCGGTAGCGCTGCTCGGCATCGGCGGGGTCGGTGAACTCGACCCACGTGCGGCTGATGTCCAGGGGAGTCTCGGGCACGGCTCAAGCCTAAGTGCTGCAACGGTTTCGTCAGTCCGCGGACCGGGCCGCCCTGCCCGCGCAGGAAGCGGGGACACCCGTCGCCACGTTGGCCCAGGCAACTCGCGGTCATCGACGTCGGAGCCAACACCGTGCAGCTGCTGGTCGTCGGCGCCCACGTCGGCGGCGACCCGCTGCCGGCGTCGTCGCACAGGTCGAGCTGCGGCTGTCGGAGCACGTGCAGCCGGACGGCACCATCGACCCGGCCGGCGCCGAGGCGCTGGTGCAGCTCAGCAAGGAGTGCCTGACGGTCTGCTCCGCGTCGACCAGCCGGACACCCGCCCCCGGGCCCTGCGCGGGGGCGTCATCCTGCGCCGCCTCGACTGGGTTGCGCCGGACTGACCAGCACCCCCACCGGACGCGGGTCCGCGCCCGAGCCCGCCGTACGGCGGCCCGAACCGGCCGACCGCCGGTCGATACGCTCGGGGCATGTCCGCAGCCGTCCAGGTGCCCGGCGCGCGGGTCGCGCTCTCGACCGCGTCGGTCTACCCCGATGGCTGCGCCGCCGCGTTCGACCTGGCCGAGCGCCTGGGCTACGACGGCGTCGAGGTCATGGTCTGGACCGACCCGGTCACCCAGGAGGCCGGTGCGCTGCGGGCGCTGGCGGACCTGCACGGCATGCCGGTGGTGTCCGTCCACGCGCCGACGCTGCTGGTCACCCAGCGGGTCTGGGGCCCCGACCCGTGGGCCAAGGTCGACCGGTCGCTGGAGCTGGCACACGACGTGGGCGCCGACACCGTGGTGCTGCACCCGCCGTTCCGGTGGCAGCGGGACTACGCCGGGGACTTCGTGGACGGGGTGGCCCTGCGCGAGCACGACTCCGGCATCGCCCTCGCCGTGGAGAACATGTTCCCCTGGCGGGCCCGCAACCGCGAGATGCTCGCCTACCTGCCGCACTGGGACCCGGTCAGCCAGCCGTACGACAACGTCACGCTCGACCTCTCGCACACCGCCACCGCGGGGTCCGACGCGATGGACATGGCGGCCACCCTCGGGCCCCGGCTGCGGCACGTGCACCTGGCCGACGGCAGCGGCTCCAGCCGGGACGAGCACCTGGTGCCCGGGCGCGGCACGCAGCCCTGCGCCGAGCTGCTGGAAACGCTCGCGCAGCAGTCGTTCGAGGGGTCCGTCGTGGTCGAGGTCGGCACCCGCCGACGGACGCAGGAGCAGCGGGAGGCCGACCTCGCCGAGGCGCTCGCGTTCGCGCGGCTGCACCTGGCGGCGGCCCCGGCCTGAGCGGTCCCGACCCGGCCCGGGGACGGCCGCGGACGGCGTGCGGCTCCGGGCACGCCCTCAGTGCGTCCAGCCCGCCGGGGTCTAGCCTGTGCAGGCGGACCGAGGACCTCGGGTATCCGTAGACCAGATCATTGCCGGAGGAACACGTGGTGGATGCGAGCGCCGTGCTGCGCCAGGGACTGTTGCAGCTCTCGAGGAGCGGCCAGATCCGCAACCTGATCGAGAAGGCACCGTTGAGCCGGGACGTGGTCCGCCGGTTCGTTGCCGGTGAGAGCACCGCCGACGCGGTGGGTGCCGCGACCGCGCTGGCCCAGACCGGCCGGCTCAGCACCATCGACTTCCTCGGTGAGGACACCACCGACCTCGACCAGGCGCGCGCCACGAGTGAGGCCTACGTCGAGCTGCTCGGCGCGATGTCCGAGGTCGGCCTCACCCAGGGCGGCCGCGCCGAGGTCAGCGTCAAGCTGAGCGCGGTGGGCCAGTACCTCCCCGGTGACGGGCACAAGATCGCCCTCGACCACGCCCGTGAGATCTGCCAGGCGGCCGCCAACGCGGGCACCACGGTGACCCTCGACATGGAGGACCACACCACCACCGACGCGACCCTGGAGACCCTGCGCGAGCTGCGCCAGGACTTCCCGTCGGTCGGGGCGGTGCTGCAGGCCTACCTGCACCGCACCGAGGCCGACTGCCGTGACCTGGCCGTCGCGGGCAGCCGGGTGCGCCTGTGCAAGGGCGCCTACAAGGAGCCCGAGTCGGTCGCCTTCCAGGACTCGGCCGAGGTGGACAAGTCCTACGTGCGGTGCCTGAAGGCCCTGATGGCCGGCGACGGCTACCCGATGGTGGCCAGCCACGACCCGCGCCTCGTCGAGATCGCCGGTGCGCTCGCCGCCCGGCACCACCGCAAGGCCGACAGCTTCGAGTACCAGATGCTCTACGGCATCCGGCCCGAGGAGCAGAAGCGGATCGCCGACCGCGGTGACCAGATGCGGGTCTACATCCCCTACGGGCACGAGTGGTACGGCTACCTCATGCGCCGGATGGCCGAGCGTCCCGCCAACACCGTGTTCTTCCTGCGCGCGCTCGCGACCAAGGGCTGAGCCGTGGCGACCGTCGCGATCTTCGGCGCAGGGGTGATGGGCGAGACGCTGCTCTCCGGGCTGGTCCGTGCGGGCCGCGACGCCGGCGAGATCGTCGTGACCGAGCGGCGCGAGGAACGCGCCCAGCAGCTGACCAGCACCTACGGCGTGCGCACGATGAGCAACGTCGAGGCGGCGAAGGTCGCCACCACGCTGGTCCTGGTGGTCAAGCCGCAGGACATGTCCGGCCTCGTCACCGAGATCGCCCCGCACCTGCGCGAGGGTGCGCTGGTGGTCAGCCTCGCCGCGGGCATCACCACCGGCTACCTCGAGAACCTGCTGCCGACCGGCACCGCCGTGGTCCGGGTGATGCCCAACACCCCGGCCCTGGTCGACGAGGGCATGGCCGCGGTCAGCCCGGGGCAGCACTGCGACGACGTCCACCTCGCCGAGGCCGAGGAGCTGCTGCGCTCGTGCGGCAAGGTGGTGCGGCTGGCCGAGAAGCACCTCGACGCCGTGACCGCGATCAGCGGCTCCGGCCCGGCGTACATCTTCTACGTGGTCGAGGCCATGATCGAGGCCGGCGTCCTGCTGGGCCTGCCCCGCTCGACCTCCACCGAGCTGGTCGTCCAGACGCTGTACGGCGCCGCGACGATGCTCAAGGAGACCGGCCAGCACCCGACGGTGCTGCGCGAGCAGGTGTCCAGCCCCGGCGGCACCACCATCGCGGCGCTGCGGCAGCTGGACGACCACAAGGTGCGCGCGGCGTTCCTCACCGCGATGGAGGCCGCGGCCGCACGCTCCGCCCAGCTCGCCTCGGGTCTTGACTGACGTCACGGTCCGCCGGCTCGGCCCGGACGACTGGCGGACCTACCGCGACATCCGGCTGGCCATGCTCCAGGAGTCGCCGGAGGCCTTCGGCAGCCGGTACGCCGACGCCGTGGGCTTCGACGAGCAGACCTGGCGCGGCCGGCTGACGTCCTGCGAGCACCACCTCGCCGAGCTCGATGGGCGGCCGGTGGGCAGCGCCGGCCTCTGGGCGCAGGACGGCGGGGCGCAGGACGGCGGGGCGCACGACGGCGGTGCGCACCTCATCGGCATGTGGGTCGACCCGGCGTGCCGGCGACGGTCGGTGGGTGCCCGACTGGTGGCGGCCGTGCTCGAGCGCGCCGCCGCCACGGGTCACGACCGGGTCCGGCTCGACGTGGTGGACGGCAACGTCGCGGCACGCCGGCTCTACGAGCGGATGGGCTTCGTGCCCACCGGGGTGGTGCAGGACCACCCGGACGCCCCGGGGACGACCGAGTCGGAGATGGTCCGCCTGCTCTGACGCGGACCCGGACCCGTGCCGCCGCTCAGGGGTGGGCGGCGGCCTCGTGGCCGCTGTGGCCGACCGGCTCGAGCTGGAAGGTCGAGTGCTCTACCGCCACGTCGAACGACTGGGCCATGGCGGACTGCAGCCGGTCGAGCATGGCCGGCAGGTCGCCGTGCCGGAAGCAGTCCGCCTCGACCACCACGTGGGCGGTCAGCACCGGCAGCCCGGTGGCCAGCAGGGAGGCGTGCAGGTCGTGCACGCCGCTCACGTGCGGCAGCGACAGGATGAGCTCGCGGACCGCCTCGAGGTCCAGTCCCCGGGGGGTCGACTCCAGCAGCACGTCGACCGTCTCCCGCAGCAGCGCCAGGGTCCGCGGCAGGATCAGGGCGGCGATGAGGATCGAGACGAGGGCATCGGCCCGGGTCCACCCGGTGGTGGCGATGACCAGGGCCGCCACGAGCACGGCCAGCGACCCCAGCGCGTCGTTCGCCACCTCGAGGAACGCCGCCCGCAGGTTGAGGTTGGCGTCGCGACCGGTCAGCAGCACCAGCAACGAGACGAGGTTGCCGGCGAGGCCCACCACACCGAAGACGACCATCAGCCCGGAGGCGACCTCGGGCGGCTCGAACAGCCGGCGCACCCCCTCGACCAGGATGTAGGCGCCGACCGCGAGCAGCACCGCCGCCTGCGCGGTGGCGGCGAGGACCTCGGCGCGCACGTAGCCCCACGTCCGCCGCGAGGTGGCCGGTCGGCGCATCAGCCAGGACGCGGCCAGCGCCACGACGAGCCCGGCGGCGTCGGTGAGCATGTGCCCCGCGTCCGCGAGCAGCGCCAGGCTGCCGGTGACGGCGGCCCCCACCACCTCGACGACGAGGATGGTGGCCGTGATCGCGAGGACGATCCCGAGCCGGCCGCGGTGGTCGGCCGGGCCGGTCCCGTGCGAGTGGGAGTGGCCGTGAGCCGTCACCTGCGGGACCTCCCGAGGCGGCCTGAGGCCGCGCGCGCCCCCAGCCGCGCGGCGGTGGCTGCCCCGGCGCTGACCATGGCCCCGACCCTACAACCGGGTGCGACGGCGACCGCCGGGCCGCACCTCGTCCGGGCTCCGGCCGCGGATCGGGCAGGCCACCATGGAGGTGTCCTCCCCGGCGTGGCAGGCTGGCCGCATGACGGAGATCATCGTGCGTGCCCTCGACGAGGACGCCTGGGCCGAGTACCGCGCCATCCGCCTCGCCGCCCTCAAGGAGTCGCCCGAGGCGTTCGTGGCCACGCACGACGAGGAGTCCGCGCTGGATGAGGCCGCGTGGCGTGAGCGGATGCGCCGCTCCCGTCGCCTGGTGGCCGAGCGGCAAGGGGCCCTCGTCGGCGTCGTCAGCGTGGGCCGGGCCGGCGCCGAGGAGGACAACGCCGGCGAGCTCTTCGGCCTGTGGGTGAGCCCCGCCGAGCGGGGGACCGGGGTGGCCTGGCAGCTGGTGCAGGCCGGCGCGGACCAGGCCCGGGCCGAGGGTCGCAGCCACCTGGCCTACTGGGTCGGCACCGACAACGGCCGCGCGGTCGCGTTCGCCAGCAGCTTCGGCTTCCGTCCCTCCGGCACCCGCCGCCCCATGCGCGTGCAGAGCGAGGAGGACGGCGAGGAGGAGATCGCCATGGTCCTGGCGCTCGGCGACGACCGCTCGTGGACGCCCGGGTCGTCCCAGGGCTGAGGGGTCTGCCGACGCCGCGGGTGGTCAGGGCCTCGAGGCGAGCCGCTCGATCAGCTCGGTCGGGCCGCTGACGATGAGGGTGTGCGCCGCCGTGACCCTGGTCTCCGGGATGGCGTGGCTGAAGTCCTCACCGGGCGCC
>Ga0308174_10001775_pt1 | contig 10271 bp, 10 predicted proteins | sample PhyPR2_FD_203894 | JGI IMG/M metagenome (GOLD analysis project Ga0308174, IMG submission 203894) | Soil microbial communities from UC Gill Tract Community Farm, Albany, California, United States - DLSLS.P.R2 | ecosystem: Environmental > Terrestrial > Soil > Agricultural land | place: USA... | reverse complement strand
GACTCGGTTGGGTGGGCCATCCTCCCACAAGCGGGAACTCGGCTGCAACTCATCGCCGTGTGTGCCTCGACAACGCAGGTAAACCCCGAGGACAAACTGAAGATCGAGCTTCGCCACAAATCCGTTCACGCTCAGCATGCCCTTGGGCATTTCCGGATCTCAGTCACGACAAACCTGGAGGCGGTTAACCGGCCAAAGCTGTTCGGGCCGGCTCCCGAGATTGCGGACCTGTTTGCAGTCGAACCGGAAAAACGCAGTCAGGCGCAGAAGGACAAACTGTGGGCGGAATTCAAAAAGACCGCGCCTCCACTCACTGAAGTGCGACAGAAACTCGAGGCCACTCGCAAGGCAAAAACAGATTACGAAACACCCCTTCCACACTGCCTTGTTTCAGTGAGCTCTGATAAGCCACGTGCCGTTCGCATCCTGCCTCGCGGCAACTTTCTCGATGAGACTGGCGACATCGTCCACCCTGCCCTGCCCGGCTATCTCAAAGCTTCATGGGAGCCGCTCCTCGCTCGCCGTTCGATGGCCGCCTCGAGGGATTCCTCCGCTGCGCCCGCGAAAGTTACCCGCCTCGACCTTGCGGAGTGGCTGGTTTCCCCGGAAAATCCCCTGACCGCGCGCGTCACCATGAACCGGTTATGGAAGCAGTTCTTCGGCGGCGGCATTGCGAAATCCCTGGATGACTTTGGCGCGCAGGGTGAACCCCCAAAAAATCAGGAACTGCTCGATTGGCTGGCTTGCGAGTTCACGGACAGCGGCTGGGACCTCAAACATATAGTCCGGCTGATGCTCAACAGCCGCACCTATCGACAAAGTTCGGTGCTCTCAAAAAAGGCGGCGATCCATGATCCCTACAATCGCGAGTTTTCGGCCCAGGGCCGCTGGCGATTTGAGGCCGAGTTGGTGCGCGATGATGCCCTCGCGGTTTCAGATTTGCTCGTTCCGAAAATCGGAGGACCAAGCGTGAAGCCCTACCAGCCGGATGGCTATTGGGAGAATCTTAATTTCCCGCCACGCACTTACCAGCAAAGCACGGGAGAAGACCAATATCGGCGCGGCCTATACGTCTGGTGGCAGCGTTCGTATCTGCACCCGAGCCTGCTCGCTTTTGATGCGCCCACGCGCGAGGAATGCGTTGCCGAGCGGAATCGGTCAAACATCCCGCAGCAAGCTTTGGTGTTGCTGAACGACCCCACTTACGTGGAAGCTTCGCGCGCCTTTGCCGCGCGTATTCTCACCGAGGCCGGCACAAGCACAGATGCCCGCATTCGCTGGGCGTGGCGGAAAGCTTTAGAGCGCGAGCCGAGAACGGACGAACGCTCGGTCGCCACGGATTTGCTTCAGAAACATCTCGCTGAGTATCGCTCCGACACAAAAGCCGCCGACGCACTCCTCCATGTGGGTTTGGCGCCTATCTCCGACAAACTCGACCACGCGGAACTCGCCGCCTGGACGAGCGTGGCCAGGCTGGTTCTAAATCTGCACGAGACCATTACCCGGAATTAAATAAGCAATGAATCACCACAATTGCCACTTCGCGGATACTTTTCTCAGCCGGCGGACGTTTCTCACCAAAACGGCACATGGCGTGGGCAAGATCGCCCTCGCCTCTCTGTTGAGTCCGAGCCTTCTCTCCGCTGCTTTCGCAGCCACTGCCTCGAAGCCGGGCTCCAAGGATAAGTGGACCGGGGTCGTCAATCCGCTGCACTACCCCCAAAAGGCAAAACGGGTAATCTGGCTCAGTATGGCGGGAGGGCCGTCGCACCTGGAGACCTTTGACTACAAGCCCAAGCTCGGCGCGATGAACGGGCAGCCTATGCCGGAATCCTTTACCGCGGGCAAGCAGATCGCGCAGCTTCAAGGCCAGAAACTCCTTTGCTTTGCCCCGCAGCATCCGTTCAAGGCTTTCGGAAAGAACAATGTCGAGATTTGCGAACTTTTCCCTCACATCGGCTCGGTCATAGATGAGATTTGCCTCGTTCGGTCAATGACCACTGAAGCGATCAATCATGATCCCGCCCACATGTTCATGAACACCGGCTCGCAAATCGCCGGTCGCCCGAGCATGGGCGCCTGGGTCGTATATGGACTTGGCTCAGAGTCGGAGGATCTTCCGGGTTTCGTTGTGCTCACCTCGCTCGGCAAAGGCGGCCAGAACCAGCCCATCGCCGCGCGTCAATGGGCGGCGGGACTGCTCCCGAGCCGTTTCCAGGGCGTTCACTTGCGAGGCAAAGGTGATCCCGTTCTCTACCTCGGCACACCGCCTGGCATTTCGCGCGACCAACAACACGACGTCGTCAACGCCGTGAACAAGATCAACGCGCGATATGATGCCATTGCTGACGACCCGGAGATCACCACGCGAATCGCGCAATATGAAATGGCTTTTAAAATGCAGGCCAGCGTTCCTGAGTTGATGGATATCAAAAAGGAACCCCAGAGCGTTCTCGAACTTTACGGCTGTCAGCCGGGTGACGGCTCGTTTGCATCAAACTGCATTCTCGCCCGGCGGTTGGCCGAGCGCGGCGTGCGGTTCATTCAGCTTTACCATAAAGATTGGGACCATCACGGCGCAGTAAAGGAGGGCATCCGGTTCAAAGCCGAAGAAGTCGACCGGGCGTGCATGGCGTTGATCACCGATCTCAAACAGCGCGGCATGCTCGATGAAACGCTCATCGTGTGGGCCGGCGAATTTGGCCGCACGCCGATGAGCCAGGGCGGCGATGGCCGTGACCACCATAACGCCGGGTTCAGCATTTGGCTGTGCGGGGGTGGCATCAAGCCTGGACTTGTCTATGGACAAACGGATGAACTGGGTTACTCGGCCATAGATAAAGTGGTCGACGTCCACGACCTCCACGCGACGATGCTCCGGCTCCTGGGTATAGAACACACAAAGCTTTCTATTAAGTTTCAGGGGTTGGATGTCCGGCTGACGAGTATCGCCGGAAAGAACATCACCGATATTCTTTCGTGAGCCGGAGCGATTCTCGACAAAGCTAAGCACGGTCTCCGAGAGGACCGAATTTCTCCTATCCGCGCCCACTCACTCCGTCTACACTCCGGTCATGGCTCCCTTTCGTTTCCACGGCCCCCTTTGCCAGACGAAGGATTGGTACGAGGACATTGAAGATGGCACCATGGCGCGCATCGGTTCGCCGCTCCCGTCCGTAGTCGGAAACCCGGCTGCCGCCAAACCCGCCAAAAGGACCGTCGCCAAAGGTGATTGCGCATTCCTGAACCCGCAATCGCGCGGAACAGTCCACGCCCCGAAAACCGCGTTCGACCGCTTGCGAAAATCCAGTCCGAAAGCAACCATTTCAAAACCGACCAATAAAGATAGTTTTAACTGGCCCGACGGCTCAACCTCACCCGCAATCGAGCAGGAAATCCAAATTGGCAACCAGACCATTACCGTAGTTCGGCCAACCGATGACCGCGCGAAAGGCAAAAACCTCCCTACCATGGAGCAGTTGGCGGAAGCGCTCCGGGCTGTCCCGGCCGACCAACGCGGAAACTCACACACGATCACTTTGAGCCCCACCGCCGCGCCCGGTTCCAATCCCGACGAACCAACCGCGGGCGACGCCGGCGACGGGAAAATCGCGCTCTACCCTGTGAAATCGGCGCAGAACCAGGAGGACTTCGACAACCGGCTCACCCACGAGTCAGGTCACAATTACGCGGAGAAGGTTTGGGCCGGGCCGGAAGGCGTTCGCGCCTGGGTCACCGCGGCAAAATCAGACGACCGGCGTCCCTCCCCTTACGCCGCGCGTGATGGCGAAGATTTTCCCGAGTTCCTCATCCTTTATAATGCCGCCAAAGGAACCGCCTGCGAAGCCACCGCTAAAGCGATTTATCCAAATCGCTGGGCCAAAATGGATTCGTATTAGCCCGCCTCCAGAGCCATGAACACGAAAAATGTTATCGGTATCGCGCTAATCACCGTTGCCGCGTTAAGTGCCGGGTATTGGCTTGGCAAGCAACGAACCCCTTCCGGCCCGGAAACGAGCGCGGACCAAACGCAGCAACAACCCGCCAGTCTTCCTCCCGTCCGAACCCAAAAGCAGCATGCGGAAGGGCCTGCTGAAGTCTCCATTAGCACCACAGCCGATCTCGCAGCCAAACTGCAGACGATGGGCGAAGGCGATGCGCGCCGCTCGAAAGAGTGGCAGAAAGCCATCGAGCGCGTCACCGCCGAAGAGATTCCCGGGCTGCTGGCCGCTCTCGAAAAGAATCCGCTGAAGTCCGCGCGCGATGGAATGCGCAATGCCCTGCTCACGAAATGGGGTGAACTCGATCCCACAGCCGCCATGGCCTACGCCGGCGCTATCACCAACAAAAGCACACGCGAAGCTGCGATCCTGTCGGTCCTTCGCGGCTGGAGCGACAAAGATGCCGTGAGCGCAGCCGCCTGGGTCAAGCAGCTTCCCGCAGGGCAATTCCGAACGAGCGCCATCAATAGCGTCATCAACAGTCTCGCCGCAGTCGACCCGCAAGCGGCCCTGGACCTGCAACAAATTGCCGGGAACAATCGCGGCTGGCAGTACGGCCAAACGCACAGCATCTTCAATTCGTGGGCTGAGAAAGATTTGACGGGCGCGGCGGCCAAAGCGGTCGAATTGCCCTTTGGCCAGCAACGCTCGCAAGCTCTGCAAGCCGTTGCCTCGAACTGGGCGTCAAAAGATCCGCAAGCCGCCCTTGCCTGGGCCAATTCGCTGGCCAACCCGAACGACAAACGCAGCGTCATTGGTTCCATCGTCACGCAATGGGCGGCCAACGACTTGAACGGCGCAACCACCTGGGTCCAGTCGCTGGCCGAGGGGCCGGTCAAGCAAAGCGCGCTCAGCAGTCTCGGTTACCAGATGGCGCAGAACGATCCGAAAGCCGCCATCGCGTTCGCGCAGAATCTTCCGCCCGGTAACACCCGCAACAACCTCGAAGGCAACGTCGTCAGCCAATGGGCGCAGCAAGACATCAACGGCGCGCTTGAGTTCGTCCAAAACATTCCATCCGGCGCGGAGCGCAATCGCGTCATGCAGAACATCGTCAGCAGTCTCGCCTGGCAGGACCCGAAGACCGCCGCGGCTTTCGTCTCCGCGATGCCTGCGGGCAATGGCCAAAACATGGCCATCAGCCAGTTGGCCAACTCCTTCGCGCAAAATGATCCCAAGGGCGCCATGGATTGGATTCAGACGCTTCCCGATGGCTCAGCCAAACGCAACGCGCTCCAAAACATTTCCTATCAGCTCGCGCAAAGTGATCCCAAAGCGGCCGCAGATTTTGCCGGCACGCTTCCTCCCAGCCAGGAACGCGACAATTTCATCAGCAGCGTCGCCAGCCAATGGGGCCAGTCCGATGTGAACTCAGCCGTCCAATGGGCGATGCAACTTCCCGAAGGCCGCGCGAAACAAAACGCCCTCAGCAGTCTCGGTTCCGCCTGGGGACAGAGCGACCCGCAGGGCGCGCTCACCTTTGGCCAGGGCCTGCCTTCCGAGCAACAAACCCGTTTCTTTTCCAGCATGGCCAACTCCATGGCCTCCAGCGATTCCAAGACCGCACTCGAATGGGCCAACCATCTCCCCGCTGGCGAAGCTCGCGATTCCTTCCTCGGCGGCATCGCTTCCGGCATGGCGCAGAACTCCCCCGAAGAAGCCGCCAAATACGTCGCTGGCCTGCCCGCCGGAAAACTCCAGGACAGCGCCACCATGTCCGTCGTCTCGCAATGGTCCTATGCCGACCCCAAAGGCGCGGCCGATTGGGTCTCCACTTTCCCCGACGGACACAACCGGGACAACGCCATTCAAAGCCTCATGTCCAATTGGGCCCGCGAATCTCCCAAAGCCGCCAGCGATTGGCTTGGCACATTGCCCGCCGACAAAGCGCAGGAACGCGCCATTCAATCCTTCGTCAACCAGACCTCCTGGCAATACCCCGACATGGCCGCCAACTGGGTCACCAAAATCTCCGACGCCAACCAGCGCGACTCCATGATCGAAAACGTCGCCCGCCAATGGCTCCAAACCGACCCCACCTCCGCCAAAACCTGGCTCGCCCAAACTCCCCTCCCCGATGACCGCAAAGACCGGCTCTTGAAAAACCACTGAGCCCTGACGTCTTGAAGTAGTCTCTGTCCAATGAATACCGAGAATTTCAAGAAGAGCGTTGATGGCTTCGAGGCCCCCGATCTTAGAGTGAAGTTTTTTTTCAAGACTGCATCGAGCATCGGGTTTGATCTCGCGATGGAACGGTTCCACGGCACGATCCTTGGCGGCATGCAGGTTCACCACCCCTGCGAAGGTCACATCAAAGCACGACTTTACATCCAACTCCCCAAAAAGTTCCGGGACCATAACCTCCTGGATCAACTAAGAATCCGGACCTTTAATGCTCTCCGGATTCCGCTCGACGAGACTTATGAACTGGAATTCAGAGGCGCTGAGGATGGCCTCATAATTGGGCAGCCGGTTGATCGAAATGGGATTACAGACCGTGTCTGAGTCTAAGCAAACAGCCGCGGACATCCGCCAGCGGCTGTTCAAATTTGGATCTTGGAGTTTGGAGTTTAGGGGGCTGTCTTCACAACGTGATCGAAGATTTGCCCGCCACCGCTGTGAACGCCAACTCGCGCCGTTTCACACGAGGATGGCTTCTTCTTCGTAACCGTCCTCTGCAGCCGCGAGGGCTTCATCGCGATTAAACTCCAATGCTTCCTTGAGGGCCGACCGCAAATTCTTCTTGAGCTCGGCTCGGGTTTTGCCCTGTGAGTTAACGCCCGGGATCTCTTCGACCCATCCAATCCACCAACCTTCGTCCTGTTTAACCACCGCGGTAAAATGGCGCTTCATCAAATAAATACTAATGCAGGCTCCCAGTTCCTTAAAGCGCAAATTCCAGGTGCTCGCGTTCCAGGGAGCATCTCACGTTCCGAAATCCTAAATCATCAACTCATAAATCATAAATTGTGGTTTCCCATAAAATTCGTTTCCCATTGTGCTCCTTGCAAACTCTGATACGCTCTGCCCGACACCCAGCGCAGGGCAAATCGCCGCCCACGCGAAACCTTTATGCGAACGCGAACAGCTCGGTTCTCTGCATTCACACTCATTGAACTGCTGGTTGTCATCGCGATCATTGCCATTCTGGCCGCAATGCTATTGCCCTCGCTGGCCCGGGCCAAGGAAGCCGCCAAACGGACGCAATGCCTCAATAATCTCCACGAAATGGGCGTCGCTTTAATCCTGTATGCCGACGACAACAACGGCTACGCTGCTCGCGCCAACGCTCCGCATTTCTGGTACGTGCTGGCTCCGAACCTGGGCGTCCAGACCACCAATCAGTTTACAAGGATCAAACTCCTCGCCTGTCCGAGTTACCCCGACCCCGACCCGCACTGGCCAAATCAGCATGAACTGATTTGTTACGTCGTCAACGGCTGGACCTTCTCCAGCGCAACCGACCAGACAGGGACCGAGCTGTCTGGAATGGTCAAAATGAGTGTGATTCAACGCCCCGTTGACACCGCCTATCTCGCTGATCGCGAAGACGGCACCGACTACGGACCGATCACCGTAACGGACCCCACCACCTATTCAGATTACTACGACGTCTGGAAGCCCGGCCATCTTCCCTATTTGTCGAACGGAACGGAAAGCCCAAGGAACGGTTTGGGCAATAGCGCCAGACGAGTCGCGCTCAACCGTCACGGCAGGGGTTCCGATCTCCTGTATTTCGACACCCACGCTGCCATCAAGAAAACCAAACTGATCACAGTGAACGACTGGCGCGACCGCCGATGATTGTAAGTTTCAGGGAAGCTTCGAGTTTGAACCTTGAAGTTTCCCTGAAGTTTGGAGTTTGGATTTTGAAGTTTTGAGTTTACGGCACCGTCTTCACTGCCGGGTCACTCCACGGCCCCTTCGAATTATTCGCGCCGATGGCCCGCACGCGCGCCCACACCCGGTTGCCCGTCGTCAATCCATCCAACGTGATCGAAGATTTGCTCGCCACCGTCTTAAAGACCCAACTCGTCCCCGACACCGGGTCCGCGCTCGTTTGCGCCTCGTAACTATTGGCGCCGCGCGTCGAATCCCACGCCGCGTCCAACGTCCCCTCATTATCGCCCGCCGTCAGCACCAGGTTCAGCACCTGCGTCAGCGGCCCCACCGGCGCGACATCCGCGCGCACGCTCATGCCCGAACTCTCGGCTTTAGTTCGATCACCCCCCGACACGTTATCCACGTAAGCCCCCAACAGCGTGAAGGTAGCATTAAAGGCAACCTCCGCCGCCTCGCGCGCTGCCAATTTAACCTGCGCCGCTGCCAGCGCCGCGTTGTAGTCATTGATGGCCGTCTGAAGAGTATTTTTCACAGTGGTTGCTGAGGCAAGCGTTGGATTGGGGGTAACGAAATTTGGATTCCCGGTCATGGACGTGATGACCGTGGTGCCGAAGGCTACTTTTTGGTCAGGGCTAAGGGTCTGCAAACTAAGTTTAACTTTTGCCATATGTCGTTTATTAGGTTGCGGCGAAGGCCCGGAGTCGTAGAGGATTCCGCTATCATACAAAGCTCCTGAATCATACAACGCCATTGCCCACGTCTGGTTTTATGTGATTGCGCGACAGATATGAACCGGCTCCGCACTCACGGCAAGGTTTTTCTCACCCATTTTCCGGAAAACTACACTTAAGAACGACGAAAATGCCCTAATACTCGCCAAGACTGCCCTCATACACGGCAAGAACGCCCTCATACACGGCAAGAACGCCCTCATAAACGGCGAGAATGCCCTCATAAACGGCGAGAATGCCCTCACATACGGCGAGAATGCCCTCATAAACGCAAAATATGAGTCCATAGACGACGAAAATGAGTGCAAACACCACGAAAATGACCCGATTCCCCCGCAAAACCGCCCCCAAGCCCAGCCTTTCCGAACGCGGCCACCGCAAAAACCCGCCGGAAAATGAGGCTTTACAGCCCAATCCCAGCAGGTTCAACATGCCCACGATGAACGCAAAGGATTCATCCACGAGTAAGCCGCCGTTTGGATATCACCCCGAATGGAATGATATCCAGACGTGTATAATCACTTGTTAGGGCCATGAACACCACCAAGACGTCGAGACCGAAGTTGCCTGCACTTCCCTTCTCGTTCGGTGTCGTTTGTGCGCTCGCGTTCGTCTTTTGTCTTTGCGAGTGCCTGCCGTTTGCCAAGCCCGCCGGGGTTCCCGACAAAGCTTGGAGGGTTCACCTGGTCAATACCTTCGCATCCTGGGTGGCCATGTGGATCTCTGCTTTCCTTTCAGTCTGTTTCCTAACGCTTTCGGCAATTCGATATGCGCGGCTTAAGGGCCACACAAGTTAATCCATGCGCTAACGAGCGGCCTTGGGACGCGGGCTGACCGCTACTGTTTGCATGTTCACGCGCTCGGCCCCGCGCCACTCAGGCCCGGTCTTAACCTCCTCCTTGCGGACTCCTCCTCTCCCCGCTAAAACAATCCGATGCCATTCAATCCAGCGTTGCCCGCGAACAATTCACCGGTCAGCTCCAGCGAACTGCGCGACCAGTTCACCGGCCTCAAAGATTACGTGGACGATGTCGCCAACGACTTGAACATGAACATCGGTGACGCCGTCACCAACAACGCCGCCGGCCCCGTCCAGCTCATCTCCGAATTGGCGCTGACGGTCTCCAACCCGCCGACGCAAGCGCAAATGCAGCAAGTCGTCGACAAGCTCAACGAACTCATCCACAAGTTGAAACGGCTCTAGACCCGCGCTGCCAAACGCCGCGCCGCTCACGCCGGAAGTCGCATCCCGCAATCCTGGGGCAAGCGGTTTGCTATAAGCATGCAAACCAGGCCGGATATTAGCGGAGCACCGAGCGGCGCCGAGCGGAGAAACAGGAAAACATTCCGAAAACACCCTGTGAATCAGCGGTGGCCGGCCTTTGAGGTCTGCCCGCCACCAGCCCGGAACGGACTTCCCGGATGTCCGGATTTGGTCTAAATGCCTAAAATAGAACATGAATAATGCGCGATTTCTTTTGACGATACGCCCGCTTCACGAAAAAGTTTTAGCGTGCAAACCTACGCTCCGAATCGAGTTCAACCGCCTGTGACCACGGCGCAGGTCCCCGACACGTTGATTCCCTACATCAACCTGAAATTGGCGCTGCTCGGCTTTCCGCCGGTCGGCGGCCGGGCGGTCGGGGATTTCAACGACCTCATCTCGCCTCTCGTGGCGCAGTATCGTGAAAAGGAA
>Ga0308174_10001773_pt1 | contig 10273 bp, 13 predicted proteins | sample PhyPR2_FD_203894 | JGI IMG/M metagenome (GOLD analysis project Ga0308174, IMG submission 203894) | Soil microbial communities from UC Gill Tract Community Farm, Albany, California, United States - DLSLS.P.R2 | ecosystem: Environmental > Terrestrial > Soil > Agricultural land | place: USA... | reverse complement strand
CTCCTTCAGCTTCTCCTTGATCTTCTTGCCGAGATGGAAGTAGAACCACAGCTCGGAGCGGCAGTCCTCCTTCGGCTCGACCGCCTTGTAGTGCCATTGCAGGAGCCTTTGCGTGTTCGTGAAGGAGCCGTCCTTCTCCATGTGCGTCGCCGCCGGCATGAAGAAGACCTCGGTCGGACACTGCTCGGGGACGATCTCGCCCGATTCGACCTCGGGGCTGTCGTACCAGAAGGCTGCGGTCTCGATCTCGACGAGATCGCGCACGACGAGCCAGTCGAGCTGCGCGAGAGCAAGCCGGTTCGCCTTGCCGTTCGCCGAGCCGACCGCCGGGTTCTGGCCGGTGACCATGTAGCCCTTGACCTTCCCCTTCAGCATCTGCTCGACGGTCCAGTAGCTCGAGTTGTCGTCGTCGATGCGCGGCAGGTACGAGAAGCAGAACTCGTTCTCGGGCGTCGCCGCGGCGCCCCAGTACGCCTTGAGCAGCGAGACGATGTAGGCGTCGGCGTTCCCCCAGTAGCCGCCCGGCGCCGTCGTCATGTCGATGTACGCATCGAGGCCGCCGTAGTGCTCGGTGTGCGGCATCGACAGGTAGCCGGGAAGGATGTTGTAGAGCGTCGGGATGTCCGTCGAGCCCTGGATCGACGCGTGCCCGCGCAGCGCCATGATCCCGCCGCCCGGCCGGCCGATGTTCCCGAGCAGCAGCTGGATGATCGCCGCGGTACGAATCATCTGGACGCCGACCGTGTGCTGCGTCCAGCCGACCGCGTAGACGAACGCGCCGGTCTTCTCGGGCCCGGAGCAGTCGCAGATCGTCTTCGCGATGTGCAGGAACTCCTCGACGCTGCAGCCGCACGCGTCGGCGACGAACTCCGGCGTGTAGCGCGCGTAGTGGCGCTTCAGGATCTGGAAGACGCAGCGCTCGTGCTGCAGCGTGTCGTCCGTCTCGGGCGGGTTGCCGTGCGAGAGGCCTGCTCCGTGGCCGCCGTGCGACTGCTCGCCCTTCACGTGCGATCCCTGGAAGCCCTTCTCTCGCTGGCCGGCCGCGCCGTGCACGGCGACGCCGGCGTACTGCCACGTCGTCACGTCGTACTGTTCCTTCTCGGGATCCCAGCCGGAGAAGAGGCCGTCGTTCTCCTCCGTGTCGCTGAACCGCTCGTCGACGATGACGGGCGCGTTCGTGTAGCGCTCGACGTACTCCTTGAACCAGCGCTCGTTCTCGAGGATGTAGTTGACGATGCCGCCGAGAAACGCGATGTCGCTACCGGCGCGGATGCCGACGTGCTTCGTCGCCATCGCGCTCGTGCGCGTGAACCGCGGGTCGACGTGGAAGACGTGCGCGCCCCGCTCCCGCGCCTCCATCACCCACTGGAAGCCGACGGGATGGTTCTCCGCCATGTTCGAGCCCATGATCGTGATGCAGTCCGCGTTCTGCAGGTCCTGCTGGAACGTGGTCGCACCGCCTCGGCCGAACGAGGTGCCCAGACTGGGCACCGTGGAGCTGTGTCATATGCGGGCCTGGTTCTCGACCTGGACGATGCCGAGTGCCGTCAGCAGCTTCTTGATGACGTAGTTCTCTTCGTTGTCGAGCGTCGCGCCGCCGAGGTTCGCGATCGCCATCGTGCGCTTGGCAGGGCTGCCGTCGTCGGTCTCCTCCTGCCAGTTCTCGTCGCGCGTCCGGATGATCCGGTCGACGATCATGTCCATCGCCTGGTCGAGCGACAGCTCCTCCCAGTGCGTCCCGTACGGGCGGCGGTACTTGACCTTGTACTCACGCAGCGGCCCGTTGTGCATGTTCCTCGAAGCCGCGCCCTTCGGGCAAAGACGGCCGCGTGAGATCGGGCTCGCCGGGTCGCCCTCCACCTGGATGATCTCGCCGTCCTTGACGTAGACCAGCTGCGCGCAGCCGACGGCGCAGAACGGGCAGATCGACTGCGCGACGTGGTCGGCGCCGGCGATCCGCGGCTGGAGGTCGTGGCTCTTCGGAGACTGGGCCGATTTGCCCAGGCCGAGCGGATCGCCCTCGCGCACCTGTTTGAGGAGCGGCCACGATTCGAGCAGCTTGGTGAACCCCACGGGCGCGTTGTTTCGCGCCCGCCCGATCACGAAACGCTACGCCTCGTCGAGAGCGTCCATGACCGCGCGGAGATGCGTGCGCTCGGGTCCGAGCGCGTCGTACACCGCACGCAGCCGCCTCTCCCCGTCGGCGGAGAGCGTCAGGTGCGTGACGCGGCCGTCGCTGGGCGACGCGGCGCGCTGCACGAGGCCGGCTGCCTCCGCGCGCTGCACGAGCTCGGTGACCGCGCTCTGCGTGAGCGCGAGTGTCTCCACGAGCGCGCTGACGGTCGTCGTGCCGTTCTCGGCGCCGCCGATCTGTAGCAGCAGCAGGTGCTGCCTCGGGGTCATCCCATTCTCGCGGGCGACGTTCTCGCTGTGGCGGAGAAACCGGCGGAGCTCGGCCCGGAACTCCGCAGCGCTCTCGTAGCGATTCTGCACAACCACGTTTTTGCACGTGAGGGGCGTGGAAATCAAGCGCCGTGCTCGCCGTCGCCCGCTTCGTGATCTGGACGTGCGTGCTCGAGGTCGTGTGGATGGTGCTCGTCGGGACGACTCAGAGCACGGAGCTCGTCGCCGGCGGCATCGCCTCCGCGATCGTCGCGCTGTTCGTCGACGCCCTGCGCCGTCTCGACCTGCTGGCGTATTCGCCGACCCTGCGGATCGTGGCGAGGGCCTGGTCGATCCCGCACCAGGTGGTCTTCGACTTCGTGCTGGTCGGCTGGGTGCTCGTCCGCTCGCTGGCGCGAGGGCAGCGCGTGCGGGGCGAGTGGGTACGGATCGACTATCCGACCGAGCCGGGCCGTGTGGGCAGGTTCCAGCGGGCGCTCGCGGCGACGCTCGAGAACGAGACCGCGAACGGGATCGTCGTCGATCTCGACGACGACACGGCGCTCCTGCACTCGCTCGACACGCGCGTCTCGACCGGGCGGTCGGTGCTGTGAATGTCTTCCTCTGGGCGTCCTTCGCGCTTGTCGCGCTCGAGATCCCGCTTCTGCTCTTCGCCGCGCGGGCGCCGCGGTTCGACGCGCTCGTGGCGGTCGAGGCGGCGGGCGGGATCTGGGCGCTCGCGCTGATGCTGCTCTCGCAGGGCTTCCACCGGTCGGCGTACACCGTGCTCGCGCTCGTCGCGTCCGTGCTCGTCTTTGCCGGCTCGATCGTCTTCGTGCGCTTCCTCGAGAAGGAGCTCGACCCGTGAGGACCGTGATCGTAGACGCGCTGCTCGTCGCGACCGTCGCGAGCGAGGCGATGTGTGTGCTCGGCGTCCTCGCCGGAGCGACGGTCTACGACCGCCTGCACTACGCCGGCGCGACCACGTCGGTGCCGCCGTTCCTCGTCTTCGTCGCGATCCTGCTGCGGCAGCCGCATCCGTACACGAACCCGGTGTGGAACGCGCTCTTCGTCGCCGTGACGCTCTTCCTGCTGAACGGCGCGCTCACGCACGCGATCGCGCGCGTCATCCGCCAGCGCGAAGCCGGAGACGTCGAATTGTGATCCCCCTCCAGTCCGTCGCGATCCTGTTCGTCGCTCTCGGTGCGCTGTGCGTCGTGCTCGCGCGGGACCTCGTGCGGCAGGCGCTCCTGCTCTCGATCTACGGGTTCTCGCTCGTCGTGCTCTTCGTCGTCTTCCAGGCGCCAGATGTCGCGCTCTCGGCACTCGTCGTCTCCGGGATCGCCTATCCCGTGGTGCTCGTCGGTGCGATCGCGCGCGTCGCGGCGATCCGCAAGAGGAGACCGAGATGACGAGGTCGATGCGGATCGGGCTCTTTCTTGCCGGCGCTGCGGGCGTCGGCTTCCTGCTCGTGTGGGGCGTCCTCGACCTGCCGACGTTCGGTCACTACGCCGGGCCGTACGGCGACATCGTCTCGAAGCTCACCGAGCCGCAGCGGCACATCGCGAACGCGGTCACCGCGATCGTGTTCGACTACCGCGGCTTCGACACGATGGGCGAGGAGCTGATCCTCTTCAGCGCGGCGTCGGCGGTCGCGATGCTGTTCCGGGAGACCCGGGAGGCAGATACGAAGGACATCGTCGACGCCGTGCGCGCGGATGCGGTCAACGGCCTCGGGGTCCTCGCCGCGATCGTCACGCTGCTTCTCGCATTCGACGTCGTCGCGCACGGGTTCGTCACGCCGGGGGGCGGCTTTCAGGGCGGAGTCGTCTTCGCCGCCGCGTTCGTTTTCGTCTACTTCACCTGCGAGTACCACGCGTACCTGCGGCTCGCAACGACGAAGTTCGCCGAGCCGCTCGAGTCGTTCGGAGCCGGGAGCTTCGTCGGGCTCGGGATGATCGCGTTCGCGTTCGGGCTCGCCTTCATGGGGAACTTCATCGACTACGGGGTGACGGGACGCATCCGCTCGGGCGGCAGCGCTGCGCTCGTCAACTGGTCGTCGGCGCTCGCGGTCGCCGGCGGGTTCATGGTGATCTTCAGCGAGTACCTGAAGGACAACATGGCTGCGCGATACGGCCGGACCAAGAAGGTCGTCCAGTGAGCGTGCTGCCGTATCTGCTTGCGGTCTTCGTGTTCCTGGTGGGGCTGTACGGGATCGTCTCGAGCCGCAACCTGATTCACATCGCCGTGTGCGTGAGCGTCTGCCAGTCAGGGACGTACATCCTGCTGCTCGCGATCGGCTACAAGACGCACGGCACGGCGCCGATCTTCGGCGACATCCCGTCGAGCCGGAAGGTCGTCGACCCCGTCGTGCAGTCGCTCACGCTGACCGACATCGTCGTCGCCGTCGCAGTGTCGGCTCTCATCCTCGCGTTCGCGCTGAAGGCGTACGAGCACGAGGGAACGCTCGATCCGCACGAGATCGTCGAGATGAAGGGATGAACCCGATGATCCCGCTCATCGCGGCGATCCCGCTCCTCGCCGCGACGCTCCTGGCGCTCGTCGGCAAGTGGATCCCCGATGCGGCCGCGGACATCGTCGGCATGGTCGCCGCGGCGGTCCCGGCCGTGCTCGCAGGGATCGTCCTCACGCGGACGGTCGGCCGAATCCTCTCGTACTGGTTCGGCGGCTGGCGGCCGCGCGCCGGCGACTTCCCCGTCGCGATCGGCTGGGCCGTCGACCGGTTCGGCGCCGGCTTCGCATTCCTCGTGCTGATCCTGCTGACGTCGGCTCTCGTCTACTCGTGGCGCTACATGGAGGCCGACCGGTACCTCTACGTGGTCCTCATGCTCGCGTTCGGCGCGGCGATGGCCGCGTTCGTCCTCAGCGGCGACATCTTCAACATGTTCGTCTTCTTCGAGCTGATGAGCGTCGCAGCGTTCGCGCTCACCGCCTACAAGGTGGAGGAGACGAGCCCGCTGCAAGGCTCGTTCAACTTCGCCGTCGTGAACACGATCGGCGCATTCCTCGTCCTGTTCGGCATCGCGCTGCTCTACGGCCGCACGGGGGCACTCAACCTCGCGGAGATCGGCGTGCGCCTGACGAACGACGGCCGGCACGACGGGCTCGTGATCGCAGCCTTCGCGTTCATCACCTGCGGATTCCTCGTCAAGGCGGCGTGCGTCCCATTCCACTTCTGGCTTGCCGACGCGCACGCCACCGCGCCGGCTCCTGTCTGCCTCCTCTTCTCGGGGGTGATGGTGGAGGTCGGCTTCTTCGCGATCGCGCGCATCTACTGGACGGTGTTCGACGGGGTGCTGGGCGAGTTCCAGCACCCGATTCGCGACGTCCTGCTCGGCGTCGGCGTCGTCACGGCGATCACCGGTGCGGTCATGTGCGGGCTGCAGCGGCACGTCAAGCGCTTGCTCGCATACTCGACGATCGCGCACGCAGGCTGCTTCCTGATCGGCCTGGCGCTGCTCGACCCGAGCGCGCTCGGCGGGGCCGCGGTCTACGTGATCGCGCACGCGTTCGCCAAGGGATCGCTGTTCCTCGTCGGCGGCATCCTGCTCATGACGCGGGGAGGGATCGACGAGTTGCTCCTGCACGGGCTCGGCAAGCGCCTCTACGTGGCCGCAGCGGCGTGGTTCATCGCGACCCTTGCACTCGCGAGCCCGCCCTTCCTCGGTACCTACACCGGGCACGCGCTGATCGAGGACTCCGCGTCGAAACTCGGCTACTGGTGGGTGCCGATCGTGCTTGCGTTCGCGACGATCGGCTCGACGGCCGCGATCTTCCGCGCCGGTTTGCGGATCTTCATCGGTGCGGGCGCGGGAGACGACCCGATCCTGTCGCAACAGCCGTCCGAGAGCCCGCCGCCGGAGGAGGACCCCGAGCTCGGGATCATGTCGGCCGTCACGCTCCTCCTCGCGGTCGCCGGCCTTCTCTGCGGTGCATGGACCGGACTGGCGACGCGCGCGGTCGAGGCGGCGCATACGTTCACCGACCGGCTCGGCTACGCCGCCGCGGTCCTCGATCATCGCGTCCCGCCCCCGCCTGCGCCCGAGACTTGGCACACGACGACCTCCAGCATCGTCTGGGCCGTCGTGACCCTCGTCGGCTCGCTCACGATCGGCTTCGGATCCGTCTATCGAAACCGGTGGCCCGAGTCGATGACGCGCGCGCTCGACACCGCGTACGGGCCCATTCGCGCGATCCACAGCGGCCACGTCGGCGACTACGTCGCGTGGCTCGCGTTCGGCACGGCGGTCATCGGCGGGCTCTTCGCGGTGACGATCCGGTGAGCACCACGAAGCAGTTCCGCTTCGCGCTGCAGTCCGTCGCCGCGAAGGAAGCGAAGGCCTACGGGTTCACGATCGTCGTGTGGACGACCGGCGTGTTCCTGATCATCGAGCGCGGCAAGCCGACCGCGCCCGCCGTGTTCCTGTTCGCGGCCGGCATCCTCGGCGCGCAGATCGTCAACGTCCTGCTCGCGTTCGGCAAGCCGACGAGGCGCTGGACGTCGCCGAGCCCCACGGAGTACGTCTGGACGGCGATGCACATCTCGCCGGTCGCCGTCGGGGTCGTCCTCGCCTGGGTGGTCGCGCGCGAGCTCGACGGGATGTGGGCGTACGGATTCGCGCCGGCCTGCTCGGTGTTCGTGTACCAGCTGCTCCTCGCCGCCGAGTCGTTCTTCCTCTCGGCGGAGGATCACATCGAGCCGGCGAGCCCCGACATGAGCGCCGACGCGTCCGACTCGTAGTCCGGCACGGCGCGCAGCAGCTCGCTCAGCAATCGGCTCACCATGGTTCTTCGCCGATGAGTGCGCTGGTCGCCTTGTCCAAGCCGGCCAACTCGTCCGCTTGTTGCGGATCGTCACCGTAGGCGGAGACGATCATGCGGGCGAATCGCTCACGATGCTCGCGGTCGACGAGTCGCTCGAGACCGAGCCGAACTGCCTCGGATCGACTGGCGACTGCTCCCTCGGCGACCAGCCTGTCGACGGTTCACGCCCGTTGTTCGAGCGCCGAGACAAGCGCCGCGAGGTCGTCCGAATCGTTGTAGGCCTGCACCGACACCCGCAGCACCCAGCCGTGCGGCGTCTCGAAGACCGGCACCTCGATCCGGTGCTCGTCGTACAGCCACTGCTTGAGCGCGGGCGGGTCGGGATGGTCGACGCGGAAGCCGCGCATCTGCACGTACTCGTCCGTCAGGGGCTCGAACGGGAGCTCGACCGTCGCGAGCAGCGCATGACAGCGCTCGCGAACGGACGGCCAGTCGTGCTCGGCCTGGAAACGGATCGCCGCCGGGACGGCCAGATACGCGGATGGGTCGCGCGTTCCCTGCCAGCGGTGGCGCTCGTGGAACGCGGCGCCGTCGACGAAGTCCCACGAGACGACGTCCGGGACGATCTGATCCTGCAGCTCGGGCCGCACGTAGAGGAACGCCGATCCCTTCGGCGCGCACAACCATTTGTGGCAGTTGCCGGCATACACGTCGGCGCCGAGCGCATCGAGGTCGAGATCGATCTGGCCGGGCGCGTGCGCGCCGTCGACGATCGTCAGCGCACCGCGTCCGCGGGCCGCCGCGACGAGCGGCGCCAGGTCGTTGACGCGGCCGGTCGTCCATTCCACGTGCGAGCAGAAGACGACCTTCGTCCGCCGTCCCGGTTCGAGCTCGTCGAAGGGGCGGCGCTCGATCGTCACGCCGGTGCGCCGGCGAACGTGCTCCCACATGATCTCGAGGCCGCCGTACTCGGCGTCGCCGAGCAGCACCTCGTCGCCGGGCCCGAGGTCGAGCGAGCGCACGACGGTGTTCAACGCCGAGCTCGTGTTCGTCGCGAACGCGAGGTTCCCATCCCCGGCGCCGACATGGCGCGCGAGCTCCCGCCGCGCATCGTCGAGCAGCCCCGCGAAGCGGCGTTCGAGCGCGAGGAACTCGACCGGCTGCCGCTCGAGCTCGAGCTGCAGCCGCTGGTACTCCTCGAACACGGGCCGCGGGCACGCGCCGAAGGAGCCGTGGTTCAGAAAGACGACATCGGGGTCGAGCAGAAACTGGTTCTTCACAGCACTTAACCGCCCATTAATCGACCACTTAGGTGACATGAATGTACGCGGGGCTATAACGACACCGTGGGTCGCACCCGCATCTTCTCCCTCAGGGCCGTCGAGCTCCTGGTCGTCGCCGTCATCGGCGGCGCCCTGGCGCTCGGCGGCGCCGCACTCCTCGGGAAGCTGGGCGACCACACGACGATCAAGGAGGTGTCTTCGACGACGACGACCTCGGCCGTCGCGCAGCCGCCGGCGGCCACGAAGGAAGGTCTCTCGCCCGAGGCGATCTACCAGCAGGACGGCCCCGGCGTCGTGCAGATCACCGCAACGAGCGTGACGCAGGGGCAGAGCGATCCGTTCAACCTCTTCCCGTCGCCGCCGCAGGAGTCGGAGTCGCTCGGCTCGGGCTTCGTGATCGACCGCGCGGGCCACATCGTCACGAACTACCACGTGATCGAGGGCGCACAAAAGGTGCAGGTCTCGTTCTCCGGCCAGGACCAGATTCCGGCGACGGTCGTCGGCAAGGACCCGTCGACCGACATCGCGGTCCTCAAGGTCGCCACGCACACCCGTGCGCTGACGCCGCTCGCGCTCGGGGACAGCGATGCGGTGACTGTCGGCGACGCGGTCTACGCGATCGGCAACCCATTTGGCCTTGCGCGCACGCTCACCTCGGGCATCGTCAGCGCGGTCGGCCGCCAGATCTTCTCGCCGAACGGCCTGCCGGTCGAGCGCGCGATCCAGACGGACGCGGCGATCAACCACGGCAACTCGGGTGGGCCGCTTCTCGATTCCCACGGCCGCGTGATCGGAGTCACGTCGCAGATCCAGACGGGGAGCAACAACTCGACGTCGGGGAACGTCGGGATCGGCTTCGCGATCCCGATCAACACCGTCAAGGACGTCGCCTCGCAGATCATCTCGAGCGGCCAGGCGCGGCACGCGTTCCTCGGCATCAGCACCGCGACGATCACGTCGAACCTCGCCCAGGTCTTCAACCTGCCGGTGAGCAAGGGGCTGCTCGTCCAGCGCGTCACGCCCGGCAGCGCCGCCGGCAAGGCCGGCATCACGGCGGGCACGACCTCCGTCGTCGTCGGCGGCGAGAGCTACCTCGTCGGCGGCGACATCATCACGAAGGTCGACGGCACGCCGATCTCGAACTCGCAGCAGCTCTTCTACATCGTGCTCGGCAAGAAACCCGGCGACAAGCTGAAGCTGGAGCTGGTGCACAAGAACCAGAAGCGCACGGTTACCGTAACTCTCGGCGCGAGGCACTAGCCGAAGCGGAAGGCCGGCCGAGGCCCGACTGCCTGCCCGGGCCAGGCCGGTCTTCCGGTTCGGCTGGTGCCGTGGCTACCTTGTTCGGGTGGAGCGCGGGCAGATCGTCCTCGAGCAGACGCACGCCGAGGAAGCACACGAACTGTGGCAGGACGACGACCAGGATCACGACGGGTGGTTCTGCGTTCGCACGGATCCGTTCCCGTGCCCGGCGGCAGGCTGCACGTTCGTCGCCGAGTTCATGACGGCAGCGCACCTGATCCTCGTCTGGCAGGAGATCGACGACCCGAACCTGCTGCGCCACGCCGCACGCGCCCGCGACGTCGGCCGGAATCCCCGCGTCGCGGGCTACCGCTCCGAATACGGCCCGAGCGCGTCGTACTACGCGTGGATCGCGGCGGGGCGGCCGGTGCACGGCGTCAAGCAGCAGGCGTGATCGAACAGCGGTTCGGCCGGAGCGCACCGTTCTCGGTCGGCGTCGAGGAGGAGCTGATGATCCTCGACGCCGACACCTACGAGCAGGTGGCGGCAGTCGACCGGATCCTGCGCGGGGTCGAAGGGCG